>Ga0187889_10004309_pt1 | contig 11862 bp, 10 predicted proteins | sample June2016WEW_7_10_2_FD_132992 | JGI IMG/M metagenome (GOLD analysis project Ga0187889, IMG submission 132992) | Peatland microbial communities from SPRUCE experiment site at the Marcell Experimental Forest, Minnesota, USA - June2016WEW_7_100 | ecosystem: Environmental > Terrestrial > Soil >... | reverse complement strand
TCGAGAACAGCATCACCTGGTTCATCCCGTCGATCACGTAGTAGAGCGGTAGGATCCGCGCGAACGCCTGCAGCCCCGGGGGCATGCTAGAGACCTGGAAGAACGTTCCCGAGAGGAACATCATCGGGAACGTGATGATGTTACCGATCAACGCGGCGCTCTCGGGGGTCTTGGCGACCGACCCCGCGAGCATGCCGAGCGAGACGAAGAAGAAGGGGCCGACCACGAGGAAGGGGATCACCCCGAGCGTGAGCGTGACGTGGGCATTGAACAAGAACACCCCCGCGCCGATCATGATCCCGGCCGTAACGAACGTCAAGCCCACGTACCACACGATCCGGGAGGTCAACCACTCCGCCCGAGTGATCGGGGTCAGGGAGAGCTCCCGGAAGATCCCGTCCTTCCGGTAGGAGGAGGCGATGTCGACCATCGAGAACATCGGGCTCGTCAGGATCGCGAAGCCGATCAGCCCCGGGATGAGGTAGTCAATGTACTTGTAGACCTGGCTCCCGACGTTGAGGGTCGTGAAGCCGACGACCGGAGCACAGGACGTTCCGCTGCACACCGCCCTCAGGTTGAAGCCGTTCGCGACGCCCTGGACCGCTCCCAGGACCGTTCCGGTCGACGAGGCAGCCTCGGGGTTCGTGTAGAGGGTGAGGTTGACCGGCGTACGGTTGTAATAGTCGTTCTGGAACCCGTCGGGGACCACGAGCCCGGCCGGGTAGTCATTCTGACCGAGGTACGTGGAGAAGTTCTGCGCGCTGACCGAGACCAGCTGGACCTTCACGACGGTCGTGTCGTTGAGCGCGGAAAGGAACTCGACGCTCACGAGGGAGTTGTGGTCGTCGTTGACGACGACCAACGTGACCGCCCCGGTCCCGACCGTGGAGAAGATGAGCCCGAAGAGCGAGATCAGGATGATCGGGAAGATCAGCGAGAAGAACAGGGCCACCGGGTTGCGGAGGTACGTCCGGGAGACGATCCGCAGGTCGGCGGTGATATGGCGCATCTTCATGGCGTGCCCTCCGACTTGAGCGCGCCTTCGTCCATCTGGCCGACCAGGCGGACGAAGACGTCGTCGAGGGTGTCCTGGGTCGTCGAGAACGAAGACCAGGGAAGCCCGCTCGCCTCGATGGCGGTCAGGATCTTGAGGGCGTCTCCCTTATCGGAGAGGGTCACCGAGACCTTCCCATCCTCCATCACCGCGGACGCGCCGAGGTTCATCTGCAAGTAGGCCGCGAGGGCGGGACTCCCCTCCACGCTCATGCGGGCGGGCTTCCCGTGGGCCCGGATGATCTCCGCCGGGCTTCCCGAGGCGATGATCTTGCCGCGGTGGATGATCGCCACCCGGTCGGCGAGGAGCTCGGCCTCTTCGAGGTAATGGGTCGTCAGGAAGACCGTCCGACCCTCCCGCTTCAGCGTCCGGATGACCGCCCAGATCGCCCGGCGGGCGTGCGGGTCGAGGCCGGTGGTCGGTTCGTCCAAGAAGCAGATCTCCGGGTCGTTCGTGAGCGCCAGCGCGAGCCCGAGCTTCTGTTTCTGCCCCCCCGAAAGCGTGTCGAACCGGGAGTTCGCCTTGTCCGCGAGCTCGACCTGTTCCAGAAGGGTGTGCGGGTCGACGTGGGTGTGGAACAGAGCGCGGTAGTACTCGATCGCCTCCTTCGGCGTGATCTTCTCGAAGAACCGGAAGTCCTGGGGAATGACCCCGATGCGTCGGTGCAGCTCCGCCCCCTCCGTCCACGGGTCGAGCCCGAGGACCCGGACCTCCCCCTCGGTGGCCCGTCGCAGCCCCTCGAGGATCTCGGTCGTGGTCGTCTTACCGGCCCCGTTCGGACCGAGGAACGAGAAGACGGTCCCCGGCGGGACCGAGAATCCGATCCCGTCGACGGCCGCGAGAGCCCCGTAGCGCTTGACGAGGCCGGCCACCTCGATCGCCGCCGCCATCGGCGCGGTCCTAGGCTCGAAGGATAAGAGGTCTCCCCGCGGATCTCCGGGGTCGGTCCGTGGGCGCATCGCGATGTTTTTCGTGCGGTCGGGCGAGCTCGGCGGGCGGGTCGATGGGTTGCTCCTCGTGACTCGCGGTTACGTTCTCTGCAATTCTGTCCGAGGACGAAACGATTTATCCCGTCCCTGCCCCCCGACGTGACCCACCCGATCGGTAACCATGACCCGTCCTCTTTCGGAAGCGCTCCGCGCCTCGCCGCTGTTCTTCGAGCCCGTGCCTTCGCCCGCGAGGACCCCGGCGCATCGGGTCGAGGAGCGGACGGCGGCGGTCGTCCGACTGATCGAGACCGTTCCGCGCGTGGACGCCCTCGCGATCCCCGAGCTGGTCGACGAGAACCACGAGGGGAAGCCGCACTACCGGTCGGGGGACCCCCGGGCGTACGCTCGGGTGCTGGCCGAACGCACGGCGCGCGAGGTGGTCACGAACAAGGTCGTCGCGCACCTGCCCGACATCCCGGCGGTCGAGCAATGGGCCCGCGAGACGGTCGACCGGGGCATTCGGCACGTCGTTCTGGTCGGGGGGAGCAGCCGGTACATTCCGTACCCGGGACCTCCGGTCACCGAGGCCGACCGGCTCTGTCGACCGATCTTCACCGCCGCGGGCGGGTCGATCGGCAACATCGCGATCCCCCAGAGGGGGGGCGAGGCCCATCGGATGCTGGCGAAGACGCGCGCCGGTGCGTCGTTCTTCACGACCCAGCTTCTGTTCGACTCCGAAGCCGTGCGGGCGGTCCTCCTTCGGTACGACCTTCTCTGTCGCCAGGCGTCCTTCCCTCCGGCCGCCGTTCTCCTCAGTGTGGCCCCCATCGCGGACGACGAGGATGCGCAGTTCGTCCGCTGGCTCGGGGCGGACCTCCCTGATTCCGCGGAGCGAGCGATCCTGGAAGGAGAGGAGAGTGACGCGGTCCGTCGGAGCGTGATGATTGCGATCTCGGTATGGGAGGACGTCGCGCGAATGGCCCGCGCGGAGCACCTCTCGGTACCCATCGGCGTCAACGTCGAGCAGATCTCGGCCCGCCACCTCGAGGTCGCCGGCGGGCTTCTCAGCGAGTTCGCCCGACGGATTGATTCTCCCCCCGACCCCTCGTAGGCCCGTCCGGTCGCGCGACGGTGCCGGGGCGGGGGTGACCCTCTATCTTCGCTCGGGGGGAGCTTCCGATCGGTTCGAGCCCCGCGCCCCCGATATGGTCGTTCCCTCCTCGAGGAACGGCTCTCCGTCGAGGTCCACGCTCGCGCTGGCGAGGGTGGTGAGGTAGGCGAAGCGGGAGGGGTTGCGGCCGCCGAGGGATCGGTTCCCTCCGAGGAGGAGGCCGACGGTCCCGGCGGCGACCTCTCCCACCTCGGGGGCCCGGACGATCGCCGGGTTGACGCCAAAGGTGAGCGCGCCGGGCGACTCGCGGCCCCGCCCTCCGCGAGCGTACGCGCGGGCGAAGGCGGCGCCCCCTTGGTCGAAGGAGTACTCCGTGAGCCGACCTCGGTGGAAGGCAAAGCGCGCTCCCAGCGCGACGGGAGGGTCGGAGAATCGGTCGTAGGCTTCCCGGTTCGATTCCCAGACGCCTTCGGCGACGCCCGGAGCGAGGGGGACGGCCACGACCCCGGTCGGGATCTGCGTCCAGAGGCGACCGGCGCGACGGTCCGCCCGGTCCACGCGACCATCCTCGACGACCGGGGGCGCGCGGAGGAGCTCGACCGTGAGGTCGGTCCCGTTCGGATGACGGACGCGAACCTGGTGGGCCCGATGCAGTCGTCGTACGAGTCGACCGGCGGTCCGGGCGAGTCGGTCGGGGGAGACGAGGCTCCCCTGGACCAGCTCCCGTTGCCAGGCGTCCCGGTCCACCCCGAACCGGGCCGCCGCGGTGGGGGTCGCCGCCGCGACCGCGATCCGCGCGGCCCGTAGTCCCGCGCGACGTGCGGCTCTCCACCACCCCGGGCCGTGGCGTCCGACCACCGCGTCCAGCTCCTCGGCCGAGAGCCCGAGGAGGCGCGGGAACTGCTCGGGACCCGGGAGGTAGACATAGGCGTCGCTTGCCTCGGCCAAGGCCGCCGGGGCGCTCGGGACGGTGCGCGAGTCCGACTGCGCGAGCGAGCGGAAGAACGCCTCCTCGTCCTCGACCACCAAGGTGGGTTCGCATCCGCGACGCCGCGCCTCCAGGACGAACGCGCGGGCCCAAGGGAGCGTGTGATTCCAGGTCTCGACCGTGACCGTCTCGCCCCGTCGGACCCCCAAGCACTGGTCGAGGACCACCCGGGCCAGTCGGTCCTCCGGGCGCGAGCGCACGGCGCGCGTCAACGTCGGCCGCCGTGCGGGTGGTGATGGCCGGTCCGGCCTCCCGCGACGGCGGGCGCCGTCACGAGCCAGCCGCCGTCCCGGACCCCCTTCACCCCTCGAAGGTCCTCGGCCGCCGTCTCGATCTCGCGCCGGCGGCCGAGCAGCAGGACCACCTCCGCGCACGCATCGCCTTCGAGATGCACGTGCGTCGTGGAGCGGACATGCTCCCCCCATCGGTGCTCGGCGGCCGTGAGACGTCGAAGAACGTTCGGGGTGTCGTGTCGGTAGAGGAGCGCGACGACGCCGAGGGCGTCGGAGTTCGGGTCGGTAAGGGTCCGGTCCGCGAGTTCCTTGCGGATCAGCGCGCGGATGGCCTCCGAGCGGCTCGGGCTGTTCCGCTCCGCGACCCACCCGTCCAAGAGCGCGAGCAGTTCCGGTTCGAGGGAGACCGCCGTTCGGACCACCTTGCGTGTCATGGTACTCCCGACCGACCGTCCTCAGGCGTGGAGGGGCGGTTCGGAGGGCCCCCACCCGATCTTCTCGTAGCCCTTGACGTAATAGATCGCCATGGCGACGGCCCAGCTCCCGATGAACAGAACGACGATCCCGATCCCGAGCGCTTCGAAGTTGAGGTTATCGAGCCAGTTCCAGAACGGTCCGCCCCACCCCAGCTCGCTGGAGATCACCTGGAGAAGCTCGACGCCTCCGATGGCGAAGGCGACCAGCACCGAGATGACGGTGAGGGTGAGGTTGTAGAAGATCTTCCGGATCGGATGGTTGAACGCCCACCCATAGGCGTAGCGCATCGCGAATCCGTCGGTCGTGTCGGCGAGGACCATGCCGCAGGTGAACAGGAGGGGCAGGAACAGGACCGACCAGATCGGGATCGCGCCCGATCCCGCCACCACGACCGTGAGCCCGATGATGAGCACCTCGGTGGCGGTGTCGAACCCGAGGCCGAACAGCACCCCGATCGGGTAGATCTGCCAGGGCTCCCGGACGACCTTGAAGAAGCGTCCGAAGATCCGGTTGAGGAATCCTCGTTTCAACATCTGCTCGTCCAGCGCCTTCTGGTCGAGCTTCCCGTCCCGGACCCCGCGGAACATCCGGTAGACCTCGAGGACGATGATCACGTTCACGATGCCGATGAGGAACAGAAAAGCGCCGGAGATCAACGTCCCGAGGACCGCCCCGACCGAGGCGAAATTGTTGTACTGTCGGGAGATGAACTCGGTGGCCACCACGAGGGCGACGATCATTCCGCAGACGATGGTCGAATGCCCCAGGGAGAACCAGGTGCCGACCGTGAGGGGCCTCTTTCCGTCGTTGAGAAGCTTCCGGGTCGTGTTGTCGATGGCCGCGATGTGGTCGGCGTCGAAACCGTGTCGGACCCCCAGAATGTAGGCGGTGATGGCGAGCCCGGTGAACAATAGTGCTCCCGCCGTAATCTGACCGGAGAAATGGTGAGGGAGGTACTCGAAGGCACCGGCGAAGGCCAGTACGGTGACGACCGCGAGCCCACCGTAGATCAGTCCCATCTTGAGAAGCTCGACGGGGGTCAGGCGGAGGTCGCCCGCCGGGGTGACCGATGCGGGTGCCGAGGGCATCGGGCGGCCCAGGTGGGTGCGGGATTTAATGGTTATGTCGTCTTTTCAAAAGGTGGTACGCGGTCGAGCGCCCGCCCGGCCCCTCGTCACTCTTCGACGATCGGCCGACGGTGCTTGACGAAATCCCCGCCCCGTAGCTCGCGCATCGCCTGGACGAGCTGCGCCTGGGTGTTCATCACGATCGGCCCGTACCAGGCCACGGGTTCGTGGAGCGGGCGCCCCGAGACGAGCAGAAAACGAGCGGCGGCCTCTGGGGCATGGGCCCGGACGGGTCCACCGGGGCCGAACAACGCAGTCTCGCCGGCCTGAACGGGCTCGGCATCGCTGCCGTCGAACCGGACCCCTCCCGTGACGGCGTGAGCAAAGGCAGTGTACCCCGGGTGAGTCTCCAGCTCGAAAGAGCCTCCCGCGGGCACCGTGACGTCGAGGTACGTCGGGTCGACCGAGATCCCCTTCACCGGGCCTTCCGTGCCGCCGTAGGAGCCCGAGACGACCTTCACGAGGCTCCCGTCGTCGGTCGTCACCTCCGGAAAGTCGGCCCGCATCAAGCCTCGGTAGGCCGGCACCGACATCTTCTCCGCTGCGGGAAGGTTGACCCACAGCTGGAAGCCGGACATCGTGCCCTCATGGCGCTTCGGCATCTCCTGGTGAATGATCCCACTGCCGGAGTTCATCCACTGAACGTCGCCCGACCCGATGATCCCCGTATTCCCGAGGGTGTCGCCGTGCTCCACCTGGCCCTCGAGAACGTACGTCACGGTCTCGATGCCGCGGTGCGGGTGCCAGGGGAAGCCAGCGAGGTAGTCTTCCGGGTCCGAGGATCCGAACCGGTCGAGCAAGAGGAACGGGTCGAAGAGCGGCACCTCGTGGTTCGAGAACGAACGGCGGAGCCGCACTCCCGCCCCCTCCAGGGTCGGGACGCCGGGAAAGCGATGCGCAATCGAGCGGGTGGGTTCGGGCGTGAGCGTTACCTCACTCTATTCAATTACCTTTGGTTACTTAAAGGAGAGGGGAGAGCAGAGTAACTTCGGGGGTTACTGCGGGGGGAGGCGGGTCACAGGACGTGAAGCCGGGTCAGGGCCCAGACCAACCCAAAGCCGAGCGTGGCCCCCGACACGGGACCCGCGGCCCATCCAAGCAGGATGCTGCGAATCGGTTTCCAAAGGACCGTGGACCGACGGCGCGCGATTCCGGCGCCGATCATCGCGCCGACGAGCGCCTGGTTCATGGAGGTGAAGAACCCGAGCGCTACCGAGACGAGGATCACCGTGGATTGGGCCAGCTGGGAAGCCGTGGCCATTCGCGGGTCGAGCTCCACGAGGTCGAACGCGACCCGCTGAAGGAGTGGGCGGCCCCACGTCAGGACCCCCAGAGCGAGCCCGAGACCTCCGACTACGCCCGCGAGGAACAGTCCGAACAGCCCCGTCATGACGAACGCACCGGAGGCGTTCGAGACGTCGTTGGCGCCCATCGCAAAGGACGCGGCAGCCCCGACCCCGACCAGGGCCAAGGCCGCGCTGTTTCCGAAGGCCGGCCTTGGGCCCCCGTTTCGGGAGGGCCGGGGCGGACGGTACCGGTCCGCGACCCGTACGAACAGGAACCCGAGGGCGAACGCCGCGAACGGGGCGAGCGCCCACAGAACGACCAGCGAACCGATCGTCGCCCACTGGATGGGCAGACCGGCCGCGAGACCGGCACCCACGGTCGCGAACACCAGGATCTGGATGGTGGAGGTCGGGATCGTGACGAGGTTGTAGGCGCTGGTGAGGACGAGAGCCGACGCGACGATCGCGAGCGCGACTCCGAGGGCCACCGTGCCCCCGCCCAGGAGCCCGTGACCGACGGTCGCTTCGACGTGGCCGCTGGCGAACGCCGCTCCGACAAAGGCGAGCGGCGCCATGAGGAGCAGGGCGTTCCATGGGCGGATGGCCCCCGCCGCGTACGGCATTCCCATGCAAGCGCCGGTGTAGTGGGCGCCGATGCTGAAGGCGAACGCGAAAGCGACGGCGACCAACAGGTCGGCGGTCAGCGTCAAAGTCGCCCTCCAAGAAGAGCGATGACCGGCCTGACCCGGGCTCTCGCGCTCGAGGGTGTCCGGCCGAATCGGGACTGCGCCAACGGTCGCCGGAACGCTACCGGTAGTAAAATCTGACCGACCGCTGGGCCGGCCTTCGGGAGTCGTGTCAGCGCAGAAAGGAGGTGCCTACTCCGGCGGGGACGGGCATCGGAAATCTGTCGGAGTGCCGTCTGCGCCTACGGCAGATTCAGAGACTTCACGAACGAGGAACGCTGAGGATCCGCAAGCCGTGGTCGACCCGAGCAAAGTCATTGCGACCGGTGCGGCTTAGGGAGAACGCGGTCAGCGTGCTGGACCGCTCTGCCGCGCCTCATCCTACGCAATCCGCACCGCGAGGGGCGGCGAAGTGACCCATCTGCCCTACCGACGACGGGTTCAAGTGGAAGAAGAATGGTCCGACGCCGATGGCCGCGCGCTTCTGCGCCTACTGCGGTCGCCCGCTCGCCGCCAACGCTGCCTTCTGCTCCTCGTGCGGGGCGGCGGTGGGGGGTGCGCCTCCGCCTGCGGGTTCCGCGGCGTTCTCGGTTGCACCGGCCACCTCGGGAGCCCCAACCTATTCACCGTACGCGCCAACGTATCCCGTGCCCGGTGGCAGCCAGACTACCTTCGGGTCCGCAGACCAGAGCGCGCTCTCGAGCGTGAGTTTGGCGGCGATTCTCGGATTAGTAGGGGCCGTACTCTCGATTGTGCAGCTGTTCTTCACTTCCGCGTTCTCGTTCCTCGGAGTCAGCTCCGCCGGATCGGGGACCTCTCTGACCCTGAACCTAACGGCGCTCTACCTGGTGGTCGCCGTGGGCGCCGTGGGGATTATCCTGGTCCTACTCGAACTGTGGCTCTACCGGCGAGCGTTCGTAACGCTCGGGAGACAGGACACGAGATTCTCTACCCCTGCCACGATGGTCCTTGTCGCTCTCGTGGCCTTGGCGATCATTGTCCTGGTGTTGGTCGCTCTCGTCGATGTGATCTATCAGGCGATCGTGTGTGCAGGATCCGGGAACCCCATCACTTCGGCGTGCATTGATGTGGGAACGGTTCTGGGACTTGCGGCCGTCCTGGGAGTAACGGCGATCGTCGCCTTCATCGGCGTCATCGGACTCCTAATCGGGATCTGGCGTCTCGGGACACGCTACGACGAAGCGATGTTCAAAGTCGGGGCGATCCTCTTTATCTTCCCCGTCCTGAATTTCGTGGCCCTGATCCTCATTCTGGTTGCCGCGCGGTCAGCGAGCCGTAGGCTCCAGAGCGTTTCGTCCCCGCTACAGTTCGGATGACAATCCGTCCCTCGGGCGGCTCGAGACAGCGGTTTGGGCGCAATCTCAGGTACGCCCATCGTCGAAGGCGGGTTTCCGTTTTGACGAGGGCAACTAGGTTGTAAGTGCATTTGTACATCGATCCCCCCCCGTCCTTCTTCCACGTTTCATTGGAGTAGGCAGACTTATCATCAATTGATTCAATTGAGGTACCATGCTCGACAATCCACATACGACGATCACCGTGCGCCGTTCAACACTGAAGGCCCTGTCCCTCTACAAGGTCGGTGGAAGGAGCTACGATGAAGTTCTCCGCGAGCTGATGGACGAAGTGCCACCCGCCTCCTTCCTCGAGTGGGCTCAGGCGGAACTTCGTCGTCCGGCGATTAGCCTTGCAGAGGCGCGAAAGCGTCTGAAGCTCCCGAGCCCCTAATGGCCCGGGTGACCTTCTCGCCGGAAGGGTTCCGATCCTTCACCCAACTCCCAATATCGGTTCGATTTCAATTCAACACAGGGTTCTCGATTCTCGAGAAGTCAGGACCGGACGTTGCAATCCTCGACACACACCGGCTATCGGGAGCACGAGACCTCTGGACCCTAAGAATCGGCTTATACCGTGGCATTTACCGGTGGCGAATCGATGAGGCCCAGTTCATCCGCTTCGGCCACCGAGCTCGCGTATACCATCGCCTGCCGAAGTAAATCGAGAGTTCCGTTGAGTGAAATGGGTGTTCATGCGTTATCGCTTGAGCCCGAAATCTCCGTTATAACGATACTCGGGAATGGAAGTGGTGAGAATCCTCGGGTCGACGAGCGGGGAAGCCGAGTACGCTCGATCCGCAGGCTTCCGTCCGTCAGAAGGCGACGGTGGCCGAACCGCCTCAACGGGAGTTGGCCGGGGCATCGTCGAGGCCCCCGGCGCTCCTTAACCGATAACAAATGAATCACGGTTACACCCATCGTCGAGGCGAGAATCGGCTCTGACGACAGCGACTGGGTGTAAGTGCAATTGCACCTACCGATCTACCGGGAACCGTGAGATCATTCAAAGCCGGTCTAAACAACCTCCAATTCAACTGGATGCAAGGATACCTTCACCCTTGGGAGCGGTGAAAAATGCGCGAGGGGAAGCCCGTTTCTACCACGGAATTCGGCTCCATTCTCAACGGTTCTCATCGGCCTCGGGAGGAGGCGCCCGAAGACGCAAGTCGATTCGGGGGCCACCTTTCGCGCGCGGCATCTCATGCGGCCGAGAAGCGCGGAACATGGACAAATTCGCAACTCCGGTCGCCCTTCTGATCCTGCCGGTCCTAAGTATCCTGAATATAGTGGTTCCGCAATCCTTTTTGTAGATAAATCCTCTGGCCGCCGCCCCGTCGGAATGCGCACTAATAAGTATCAGAAAAAAGACTATTCAGACCTTGATATGGCTCTCTCCGGGTGCAGGGCCGCTTGGCAATGCCTTGAGCTCACTCCGGGCGGAAACGTTCCGGAATTCCTTCATTCTCGACGCCAGGGAGAGAGATGAACGCACGCTCCCTGTCACGGCGCAACCGCGCGATCGGGCTTCTCGTTGTCGCATTTATCATCATGATGGGCGCCGCCGTGATCGCTTCCGCCGGGCTCGTAGTCGCTCCCCCGAGTTCCATGGACTCGAATTTGAAGGTCTTCGATTCTCCGCCAGCAGCTCCCACCGGGCTGGCGGCAACCGCCCTCTCCACGACCGAGATCGGCTTGAGCTGGACGAACCCGTCCGGCTCCGTGACCGACAACCACGTCTACATCTGGGTCGCCGCCTCGTGCTCCAACAGCCCGAACGAGGCGATCGACCTGGGTGGCAACTACACGAGCTACGCCGCCACTCCTCTTGCGCCCTCGACGGACTATAGCTTCGAAGTCACGGCGAGCACGTCCGGAGGTGAGGGACCGCCGAGCAACTGTGCCACTGCGATGACACAGTCACTCGGACCGCCGACGGGGCTGGCGGCAACCGCCCTCTCCACGACCGAGATCGGCCTGAGCTGGACGGACCCGTCCGGCACCCTGACCGACAACACCATCTACTTCTGGGTCGCCGCCTCGTGCTCCGGCAGCCAGGGCGGGCCGCCGATCGACCTCGGTGGCGTCTTCACGACCTACTCCTTTACCGACCTGACGCCCTCGACGAACTATAGCTTCGAAGTCACGGCGAGCACGTCCGGAGTCGAGGGACCGCCGAGCAACTGTGTCACTACGATCACACCGCCCCCCGGCGCACCGACGGGGCTGACGGCGACGGTCGTCTCCGCACATAAGATTGACCTGAGCTGGACGAACCCATGGGGGACGCTGACCGCCAACACAGTCTACGAGTACTCCTCGAGTTGCTCGACGCTGCTCAACACGTACGTCATCGGGGTCGCAACAACGTACACGGCTACCGGCCTGAAGTCCTCGACAACCTACTGCTTCACGGTCTCCGCCTCGATTACCGGCGGTGCGGGACCGCAGAGCGCGAGCGCCAACGCGACGACGCACCCCCTGCGGCCCTCGGCGCCGACGGGGCTGACCGCGACAGCCGTATCCGACTCAGAGATAGACCTCGCGTGGACGAATCCGGTCGGACCGCTGACCGGCAACTACGTTCTTGGGGACGTTAACGGGTGTAACGGAGCC
>Ga0187889_10004307_pt1 | contig 11866 bp, 13 predicted proteins | sample June2016WEW_7_10_2_FD_132992 | JGI IMG/M metagenome (GOLD analysis project Ga0187889, IMG submission 132992) | Peatland microbial communities from SPRUCE experiment site at the Marcell Experimental Forest, Minnesota, USA - June2016WEW_7_100 | ecosystem: Environmental > Terrestrial > Soil >... | reverse complement strand
TACTCGCAAAGACACACATCGGTAATGACGTTAAGCTCCGGCCAGGAGTCCTTGATTGCCCGCACGGCCTGCTGTACGGGGCCGTTTTCCGCGTGCGCCTCACTGCCGCGCTCATCTTTTTTCTCGGGCAGGCCGAACAGCAGGATGCCTGGGATATCGAGTTCGACAACCGAGCGCACTTCTTCGATGAGCCGGTCTACCGAGAACTGGAAAACCCCGGGCATCGATTTCACCGGATTTTTCACTCCACTGCCCGGCACGGCGAACAGAGGATATATCAGCTGATCGACGCTTAGCCGGGTTTCTCGGATCATTCGCCGCAGATTCTCACTGCGCCTGAATCTTCTTGACCTGTAGACTGGGAAATACATCTGGCGCCCTCTCATCGGTAATTAAAGTTTTAGCGGGTTCAATTATAAACTATTTTGAGAACTTACCGAACTTTTCACCGGGTTCCACGTTGGCCGCCGCCGCCCATGCAGATGCATCGACTTTACCGGCCGAAGCGGTACGGATTTTAGCCACGAGCAGCTCCCCTCCCTTAACCGCTATTCTCAGGCCACTTAAATCGAGTCCGGTAACCATTCCTGGAGCAGCGCCGATATCCCCGCCAATTTTGCCCGGCACGAAACGCGCGCCATAGAAGCGCACCAACTCCCCACGGAAGTCAGCATAAGCCCCCGGTTGAGGGTCACACCCCCGAATGAGATTGTGGATCTGCCGGCCGGGTTTTTTCCAGTCCACGTTTGCAACCCGGTCGTCGCAAGGAGGCTCATAGGTGGCCTTCGAGTCGTTCTGCGCAATTCGAGGTGCTTTGCCCTCCCGGATGAGTTTGACCGACTCGACCATCGCCTCCACTCCCATCGGGAACAGACGTTCGAAGTAAAGTGAGCCGGCAGTGTCTTGAGCGCTGATATCGACCTCTTTTTGGAGCAGTATCGGGCCCGTGTCAATCCCCTCGTCCGGCCAGAACACGGTTAATCCGGTCTTTTTGTCTCCCATGATCAAAGCCCAGTTTATCGCGCTCGCCCCGCGGTGCCGCGGCAGAATCGATGGATGATAGCATATAGCGCCCTTGCAGGCCGCTCTGAGATAACGAACCGGCACAATGGCGGTGACGAAGGCAAGCACCACAAGATCGGGCCTCAACCCGGAAAATTCGCTGAAGACCTGATCGTTCTTGAATGTTTTTGGCTCGATGCTTCTTATTCCCTTTGCCAGGACAGCCTCTTTCAGCGGGTCCGGTCTGGCCCCGGGCCTTCCCGGTGGCGTGTAAACCGCTACGATCTCTTCACCCGCGGCCAGCAAAGCTTCCAGGCTCGCAGCCCCGAAGGGCGCCTGCCCGATCAAAATGATCCGCATCCGGCTCATCCTCCCATCCTATCGTCTTTTCCAGCGTTTACCCGCGTAAAGGTCCTGGCGGATTCCTTCTTTGCCGGTTCCGAACCGATTTGGCCGTCCTCCAGACCTGGGGAGGTGACAATCTTGCGGCACCAACTCGGCTGTTCGTAAAACGGCTCATTGCGAATCCGGCAAGACCGCTCCGAGCATATGCGACATTCCGGGCCTATGCAAGGCTCGGCATGGATCATGGCTTCTCCCACACCGGGAAGTTGCGACTTAAGAAGTTGTTCGGCCTCCATGACTTCCCTGTGCGCCTCCTCCAGACTCAGATGCCGTGGGAGGATGAGATGAAAGTCTATGTAGATGAGCTGGCCCGCACGCCATGCGCGCAGACGGTGCACGTCTATCCAGGCCGGTTTCCGGTTCTGTGCTATGATGGCGCTGATCCGGTCGAGCAGCTCAGGGTCATATGCATCCATAAGTCGCGAAGAAGACTCGAAAACGAGCTTGGCGCCAATGAAAAGTATATTTGCGGCCACCACGCAGGCCACAACCCCGTCAAGAAAGTACCATCCGGTTTGTCGAACCAGCAACAGTCCGATAAGCACGCCCCCGGTGGTATAAACGTCTGTCAGAATATGCCTGCCGTCCGCCGTTATGGCCACCGACCGCGTGAGCTTTCCGGTGCGCACAAGGGTCTTTCCGAGCCAAAAATTGACAACCGCTGTCCCCAAAAGGATGAGAAGCCCGAAATCCAGTTTTGGCAGAGCCATGGGTTCAATGATTTTCGGCAGGGCCTCCCAAAATATTCCCCCGGCCGCGATGGCAATCAACGCACCTTCGAAGCCCACTGAAAAAAACTCTATTTTCCCGTGACCGTAAGGGTGGTCTATATCGGGAGGCCGTGAGGCCAGGTATACGCTCCACAGCGCAAATCCGCTTGCCACCACGTTCATTATCGATTCAAGCGCGTCCGAAAGGATTGCCGTCGAACCAGTGAGCCAGAATGAATAGAACTTGACCGCCGTAAGAAGCGTGCTGATGGAAACGGACAAAGCCATCATCGCAAGCTGCTGTTTTTTCTCTGCTGCTACCGTTGATTCCTTGTCCATGCTCATTTCCGCAAAAGGGCCCGGCATTTCGCATAATACAAGTCAATTCATTTACTTATAAGCCATTGGAACAGGACCTACAAGGTGACAAAAACAGGTCGTTCAGCAGTGCGACGCACCTGATCCGCCTTTGAACTTGAGGCGTGCTTCCCTTCGCGCCCTGGCCTCGCTGTTGCGTCTTATATCGTCCTCGGTTTCAAAGATGAGGGGCGGGACTTTGGTTGGGTGGCCGTCAAGGCCCAGGGCCACATAGGTGAGGTAAGCGGTGGCGACTTTCCGGACTTCTCCCGTTCTGAGATTTTCCGCATCCACACGGACGCCAATCTCCATCGAGGTTTGACCCACCATGTTGAGGCTTGCCTTAAATGTGACGAGGTCCCCGATGAAAATAGGCCGAAGCAAATCGAGCCTGTCGATCGAGGCGGTCACCACATTCGTGCGGCAATGCCTGATTGCGACCACGCCAGCCGCGGAGTCAATGAGATTCATTATCACGCCTCCATGAACGTTGCCGGCAGGATTGGCATCCGGAAGGTTCATCAACCGCGTCATGACTCCTCTGCTCTCCTCGACTCTTTTTCCCTGCAACTCCATCGCTTCTCCAGACCTTCCTGGTAAATACTATTGATAATTATCCTCCCGGATGTACCGGCAATGTGTGGGCACAGTATTAATAGCGCCCGCCATTTCGCGTCAAATCCATTTTTCAGAGGCGATGCAATTTTAGCATCTTTTTTGTTTTCAACGCCCGGATTGAGAATCAAAAGCTGTGTCCACCCCGTGCGCTCAAAACGAAATCAACGATTTCCACAAAGATTTGCTTCCGGCATGCCAGCTAGTGCATTGTCAACAAAGTTTCAATCTCATGGCAGGTGATCGTAACCCCGGCGAAAGCCGGGGTCCAGTGATCTTAACTGACCGAAAAGACACTATATTCCGGCTTGCGCCGGAATTATGGATTGTGCATCTGCACCCCTCACAACTTAGTTGACGCTACGCCAGGGCTCTGGTCTTGCTAATTGCGAAAGCGAACCGTAAGAACCGAACACGAAGCTTTTCGAACTACCCTGTCCGCGGTGCTCCCAAAGAGAACGTGGGCCAGGCCCGTCAGCCCGTGAGATCCCATGACCAGCAGGTCCAGGTGTCTTTCCTCCACTATCCTGAGTATCTCCGTGGCGGCGTATCCGGACTGGAGATTAACGTTGCAGGGCAGACCCGCCGGGAGTTTGTCCACATATTTTTCCTGGATCGATTGCAGGGCGGCCTGTGTAACTTCTTCAATAAACTTCGGATCGTATTCGATCGGCATGTAAGTGGCGTGCACAGGCGGGGAAATTGAAAAGCTCACCGTCACGTGTATAATCTCAAGGGATGCTCCAAACTGGACCGCAAGGTCCCTTGCGACGATAAATGCCTGATCGGCGGTTTCGGAAAAATCTGTACAGAAGCCGATGTTATTGAAGAGCTTTGAGCTCATGTCCCCTCCTTTCGATTATTCGTTCAGATGTCGATGACCCATACTGCTGATCCGCGGGCCAATTTAATGATGGTAGACGATACGCTGCCGATTAGAAATTCCTTTACACGGCTCAGTCGCCTGCGGCCAAGCACTATCGTGGAGCACCTGAGTTCCGCGGCTTTGGCCAAAATGATGTCGGCCATGTAGCCGGATTCAATGCCGAAGGAACACGATACCGATTCCGGCGCGAAGCCGCCGAGGACCAGTTTTTCTTTAGCCTCGGCAAAGCAGCGGGTCATCTGTTCTTCATCCTCTCCCTTCCAAAAATATCCCCCCAGATCAGGCCTGGCCGAATGTCTTTTTTCGATCCGCTCGACCTCGCCCCTTCTCAGTTTGTCGGGAGACTCGGTTGCAAGAACATGGAAGATTACGAACTCGCATGTCTGTGCCCCGCTCAGGACCCTGAGGATGTAATCGATTATTTTGGTGCAGCCAGGCATGCAGTCAAGAGCGACAAGGAAGCGTTCCATGAATCCCCTTTCAGATTTTTTTGAAAACTTCGGCCGGAGGCGCTCCGAAGATATGCAGCTTATATTCGAGACCCGTTCTTTCCAGGCTGCCTCGAGTCTCGTCATGCCTGGCTGGCGATATGAGAATTCAGGCCGGTCAGGAGGTCCAGTGTACCGTTTTGATGTCTGTTTGAGAGAAATCATTGCCCTTGAAAAGAAGCGGTTCGCCAGCACATTCTGCAAGAGCATAGGAACAGCAGTCGCCGATATTCAGTCCCGCCGGGTGTCGCCCCTTGCCATACTTTCTCCAGGCAATCCGTGCAATTTCGAGTTGCTCGGCGGTCAGTGGCACAATTTCAATTCTTGCCGCGAGCATCGCCTCTTTGTCTTCCGGCAGCGTACTCGAGACTTCTTCGAGCAGGTTCATGTTGTATGCGATTTATAGTTCAGTCCTCCGTCTTGCGTATGGCAGCGAGGAGGTGAGCCCCAGCCAAATCTAATCGGAAGCACTCCGCCGGGAGGCTTTCTTTTAGTGGTTCGTGTTATTATGGTCTAAGCTCATGCTGGATTTCAATAGTGAAACACAGCGTGGGCCATTGTTTAAGATTTTGGTCCGTTGAGGAAAGGAATGCCGCGAGGCAAGGCGAGGACGGTGGGCATGAAAGAGAAAAACGGGGAGCATCCTTTCGGGGACGCGGGGCAACTGATCTTGCTGCTCGTGTTTTTGGTCGTTTGGATATCGGATTCTTTTCTTCTGCATGCATCGGCATTCTTTTCGAAATTCCTGCCGCTGACTTTTCGCCTGGTAATCCTGAGTCTGACACTTCTTACCACGGTTTATCTTGTCAAGTCGGGCCACGTGGTCGTCAGCCATGAACACAAACCGGATTTCCTGGTGACAACCGGCGCATTCAGGTATGTGAGGCATCCCCTGTATCTGGCAAGTATTCTGACCTATCTTGGACTTGCAATATCCACCGCCTCGCTCGCCTCTCTTGCGCTACTCGCCGCAATATTTGTTTTCTACAACTATATTGCAGGCTACGAAGAACGAATCCTCGAAGAGAAGTTTGGAAATAACTACAGGACCTACATGAAAAAAACCGGAAAGTGGATTCCGCATATCGATCAAAAGCATCGATAATGATGCCGGGCGGCTGCGAACCATGACGCCGGTTTGAGGCCGACTTATTTCTCAGGGCTCAAGTACGGGTAGGCCTGTAGGGTGGGCAAGATAAAACCTTTGCCCACCCTACAGATCCGCAGGTCGTGTATGCGCTGACTTGGCGTGTCTGAACAGCTAACAGCTAAAGGCTGATAGCTCAATTCCCCGACTTCCCTGCCCGTCCTGTCCGGATTGAGTCGATGGTCATCTTTCCCATCAGTTTGAGTTTTCCCACCTTGCCTTTCTTGTTGGCCATGATGATGTCGTAGAGATCTTCGCGTGTTTTCGGCGGTACGACTTCGGCCGGCTTTTTCAGAAGCGACATGGCTTTTTTCGGGCAGGTGGGCACGCAAAGACCACATCCTATGCAACGGTTGAGGTTAACCTCCGCGGGCTGCTTCTTTGCAGCTGCACTCACAGCGCCGACTTGGCAGCGCTTCGCACAGGTACCGCATCCATCGCAAAGACTTACGTCCACCACGGCATGGAAGTTTGCAGCCCAAAACTCCAGCGGTCTTGGAAGCATCTTGTGCAGCGCGAGCATTCCGCAGCAGCAGCCGCAGCACGAACAGATGAAATCGGCGTGCTCGGTATTGGACGGTTGAAGGACCAACCCGTCTTTCTGGTTTTGCTCGATGATCGCAATGGCTTCCTCTCTGGTAATCTCTCTAGCGCTCTCGCTCATCAGAGCGGACGCGGCCATGTGGCCCACGCCGAGGCAGGTTTCTTTCCTGTCGGTGACCTTGCAAGGTTCTCCTTGCATGTCCTTCTTCTTGCGGCATATGCACTCCATAATGGCAAAGGGCCCTTCTGCCTGCTGCAACAACGCCGCAAATTGATCGAAGGTGCTGACATGATTTTGCACACGGATGCTCTTGCCAACCGGGATGGTGCGCATCTGCGGAAGCTCGGTTGCCAGAAACTCGATCCCGAATTTCTGATCCCGGGTATATTCGTCGACATCGCTGATAAACTCGGCGGTGAGCCGGCCGGCTTGGAATTCGTACATCCCGACGATAAGGGGCGGATTGCAGTAATGCTTTTTGCCGTCCTTCATCCTGGTTTCGATTCCACCCTTTTTCTCAATTCCATCCAGCACCGCCGCCAGTTCACCAGGAGAGCCGACCAGATTTCCCGCCCTCTCGAACACCGTTTCGAGCGGCTCGAGTTTGTAGCTCAAGCAGGTTGCGACCTCAGCCTCCCGAGGAGTAAAAATGTGCTTCAAGACCCTTATCTCCGCCCCGGACTTTGTTGCGGGGAACCCCACTGCCTGCCTGTCCAGATGCTGCTGCAGCCTGACATAAGCCTGATCTTCATTTTTATCCAAGCTACTACCCTTCCCTGTTATGCAATTTATAGGTATCTTCCTGTGCAACGGGCGTCAGCAAGAAAGGGCTTCTGAATGCACCCGTCAGCCTTCGATAAGGCAGCATATCATCGTGGTTGGTTAAAAGCGAGGGGGATGCGGTCATCGTTTGAGGGTAGAATCGTCCACATATGATCACCGGTTATTATGTTTTTTGCCCGTACGATTTTCCAGGAGCGAGCAGAGATATGTACAAGGCGATACGCAAAGTTTCGCTATTCCGGTGAACGCGGATGGCTGGCTATGAAGGTATTGTCCCACCCTCTTTGCAGGATTATTCTTTGTACATCTGCGATTTACCGCGACTTCCTTTTCACTCCACGACTTGGTAGCCTGCGGACTTAAGGGAGGATTTCGTATAAACGAAAATCATTTCTACCGGCTCGGGGAACGGGTTGTAAAACCAGTGAACAGCCCCGCGCGGAACGAACATCGTCTCCCCCTTCCCCATCTCCACCTCTGTCCCTTCGACCCCGCTGATTCCTCTTCCCGAGAGGATATGGATGACTTCCTCGGCATCTTTGTGGACGTGCTTCTTATGAGAAGATGTCTTCGCCTCGAACCTGCAATAGGCAAAGGTAATGTCTTCCGCACCGATCGTATCCTTATCTATGAGCACAACCCTTTCGGCGCCGTCGAGATCCTTGATCGGTTCATTTCTTCCGTCGGCAAGTCCCAGCACATACTTCATAGGATTCCCCCATCTCCCCTGGTCCAACCTGGCTGCAAACAATAACCAAATCCTGTGGGGACGAGTTAGATATACTGAAACAGGAGCTTTTCCTCAGCAGGCAATTCCAGATAGCGGTCTAACACCGCGAGCGTCGCTCTTTGTCTTCCGGCAGCGTACCCGAGACTTCTTCGAGCAGGTTCATGATGAATGCTATTTATAGGTGGGTGCATCCAACGGCTTCCGTAATCCTCATGCTGTAAACAGGGAAATTGGGCCAAAATTACTCATGATCAGGCAATTCGACTTCCGGGTTTCCGACGCCTTATACGCGCCGTGATTTTTTCGGTTCTTTTTCTTTAACCCAGTCACGCAGGACCTTGTTAATCCGCGTCTGCCATCCTGGCCCGGTTGCCTTGAAAGATTCCAGGACGTCAGCATCCAGACGAATGTTGACATGGATTTTCGCCATAGTGGCTTTTGGGCGGCCGCGTGGTTTCAGCATTTCGGAAGCAATTTGAGGCCCCATAAGGTCAGATAGTACTTCGGCGGCTGGTCTGGCATGCTGGAAATCCTCATCGGTCCATTCTGGGTTTTCTTTATCAATCAGCTCAGGATTGGGTTTGCGTTTCATACCGAAGCACCTCCCGGCGGTTGGCCTTACGAAGACTGATAACCCGAATCGCCCCTTCACGTGGGGTGAAAACCAAGGCATGGAGACGATCATCAATTAAACCGAAGGCCCTGAAGCGTGGCTCGCCATAATCCAGACGCATATCGGGAATGATTACCGCACTGTCCCACTCAAACCGAACGGCTTCCGCAAAGGAAATCCCGCGTAACTCAATGTTCCGGGCGTTTTTTTCGGGATCGAATTCGATCTCCATATGAATTATTGTACCCACAATAATTTTTACCGTCAAGCCATGAGGGAGGGAGAACTAACAGTAGCTATGCTCCCGCCATGATCTGCGCCAACGATTTGGCCAGGTTGTCGAGCACGGATTCGTCGGGCAGTGAAATAGTCATTCTGATTCTGCCTTCCGCGTCTTTTTCCAGACACTCGGAGAGTTTCTGCTTGAGCGCTTGGGCAGTTTGACGTGTTTGTTCGGTTTCTTCGTGTTGAGCGAACATCTCTCCCATAAAGGCGAATGCTGCTCCCAGCAACTGGCCCCCGGCCACCGCAATCCGCTCCTTGCGGGCAAGTTCCCGCACTTCCCTTTCCACCCCGGCCTTGCCGCTTTCGTCTATGTGAGCAACCGGCCCGGCTCCCAGCAGCACTTCCAGGCGCCTCTTGAGTTCCTCGATTCCGCTCACCAGGTCTATCTTGGTCACGTCAGATTCCGGGTCGAGAGCCGCCAGTGCCAGCTCCTGCTTGGCGGAAAGGGTTGCCAGCAGGTTTTCTTCGAGGGTATCTTCCGTGACAAGCAAATACACCTGAACGGGCCGCTTTTGCCCCATGCGGTGGGCGCGCGCGATGCGCTGTTCAAGGATGGCCGGATTCCAGGGCAGATCGACGTTAATGATAGTGTTGGCAGCCTGGAGGTTGAGCCCGGTCGATCCCGCATTTGTAGTCATGAAAAGCTTGCAGGCCGGATCGTTTTGAAACTCATTAATCAATGCCTGGCGCTTCTTCTGTGGTATCGAGCCGTCGAGGCGCACGAAAGGGAGGCCGTGCTTCTCGGTCAACGGTTGGATCAGGTCGAGCATCCTTGTCCACTCGGAAAAAAGAATGATCTTTCGATCCGCTTCGGCGGTAAGCTGATCGAGCAGAACATCCAGCTCTTGGAGTTTAGTCGAGTAACCCGGCGGGTTCTTATCAACCAGGTACGTGCTGTTGGCCGCCAGACGGCAGAGCAGCAACGCTTTTTGCAGGCGAAGCAGGTCCATTTCGGAAATGTAGGGCTTGGTGATGATTGACTGGACGATACGCTGATGACCGTTGTGAAGGCTCAACTGCTCCTCGCTGGGAGGAATGCGGCGGATTTCCGTCGTGCGCGTCGGCAGGTCCTGCATCACACTTTTCCGCGTACGCCGCAACAGGACAGGTTTGAGCTGTTCACGAAGTTCGTCCAGGTTCTTATAGCCCAGGATTTTGCCCTTCTCATCCACCACACGGAAAGTGTTGAAAAACTGGAAGGCCGGTCCCAGGCGCCGGTCATCGATAAACTCCACGACTGAATAGAGTTCATCCAGTCGGTTTTCCAGCGGCGTCCCCGAAAGTACCAGGGCAAAGCGTGACTTCAGGCCTTTAATGGTTCGGCTGGTTTTTGCTTCCCAGTTCTTGATGCGCTGCCCTTCGTCAAGGATGATCATGTCCCAACGGGCCTTCTCGATGGAGTCGATATCGCGCACCACCTGCTCGTAGTTGCATATGGTGAAAAAAGCGGAATCCACGGCATACTGGGCAGCACGTGAGCCACTTCCACCGAGCACCATCTGTACGGGGCGGTCGGTAAAGCGTTCGATTTCGAGGCGCCACTGAGACTTCAGAGAAGCCGGGCAAACCACCAGAACCCGTGTTATGCCCGCTTCCCGCGCGAGCAACTCCGCCACTCCCACTCCCTGGATCGTTTTCCCCAGTCCCATATCGTCGGCCAGAACGGCACGGCCCACGCCGGCGGCAAAAGCGATGCCGTCCAATTGGTAAGGCAGCAGTTCGCATTTGAGAAGAGACGTGCGAAGCGGATGGTGGGCCGGATCTTTACGGATAGCCGCCACCTTGTCCCGGATGGCTTCCTGGTACGATCGCCGGTTAAGGTATTCTTCAGTGTCCGGGAAGATGGTCACTTCGTGGCCCAGTTGGCCTACCTGTCCGATGCGCTGAAATAGATCGTGTAAGTCCGTGATGGGCCGGCCCATCAGCGGGCGCAGCACTTCCAGCACCTTGCGGTCGATCTTTTTCGGAGCCTGCAGCCTTAGTTCCAGTTCCTTCCCATGGAGCAGGTGCACCTCGATATTGCTCACTTCATAGGGGGTCTTCCATGCTTTGGGATTGAATTTGTTCTTGAGCTGGTCCGTCACGTACATGAGTTGTTTGCAGGTCCCCAGAGTGTTCTTGCGAAAGTCCGGACAGGAGCAGTAGGAATCCCCGCGCTCGCTGCCGCGCAGAGATACGCGGTAGGTCTTACCAGAATTGAGGCTCGTTACGCAATATTCGGTCCAAAGGGAATCGGGGTCCGCGGAGGTGAACTGCATCTTCTCCTTTGACGCCCGTTCCCGGCGCTCCTCGATGGCCTGTTGAATGAGTTGTTCGCCGGTAAGGTTTTCCACCGGTTCTCTTTGCGGTGGTGGAGCAGCCAGCCCCAATGCCACTTTATCTTCGAGAATCAAGGAGAGCGCCGCACCCTGGTGGATGCAGGGTTCCGCACACTTGGCGCAACGGATGCGAAGCGATTGATCGGCTGCGTGATCGAGAGTAATCGTTACCAGGGTACTGCCCATGAGAAACCGAAACGCATCATCGTGCAAAGTGGCCTGAGCTTCGATGTCGATGTCGTACCGTCCTCCCGTGCGGATGAGCTTCTCCCCTTCGGCTCCCAAGAGCTTGCATGCCTTGCGAAAGGTGAGATGGGAGAGAATGTCTTTCAAACTGTTCATGGCGGAATTCTCCCTGGAAATATAGTCTGAGAGCCCCTCTTTACGGCAAGCCCCCTTACATCCTTCAAACCTTCAAACTGCTCTGTACAACCCCAAGTTCAATCTACTGCAAAGATTTGGGAGACGCAAATATCTTGAGAATACGATTCAAGAGGTGGGTTCATCAGTTTCCGAGGATTCTTGCTCTGTGATTCGGAGCTTTCGGGAGTATCGCGAGATTTCCTTCAAACCCTATCGCATCATTTACCGGGTCATGGCTGAGAACGTCTACGTTCTTGTGATCGCCGACGGGCGGCGGGATATGCAGGCGCTGCTTCAGCGCCGCCTGCTGCAGGCATAACCGATACCAACCTTTACTCTTCCGCCCATACTGACGTTTTTCTCTCTGTGTAACTAACGTCGAATTTCTTGAAAATTTGTCAATATTTTTGCGTATTTCCCTGTCTTCTCTATCATTTCTCCGCGTCTCAGCGTGAAATGATCGCCCTAATGAAAATCCTCTTTTTCTCCGCGGTCTTTTTGTCTCTACGGTAAATGAATGTCGATTGGATTAAATGGCCGGAAATATCCCGCATCCTTTCAGCATGATCAGGGAAGGTTGCGTTTTTCCTTGCACCTATTTCTAAAGTTCCAGGAGAGCT
>Ga0187889_10004290_pt1 | contig 11909 bp, 7 predicted proteins | sample June2016WEW_7_10_2_FD_132992 | JGI IMG/M metagenome (GOLD analysis project Ga0187889, IMG submission 132992) | Peatland microbial communities from SPRUCE experiment site at the Marcell Experimental Forest, Minnesota, USA - June2016WEW_7_100 | ecosystem: Environmental > Terrestrial > Soil >... | reverse complement strand
TAAACCAATCCCACCGTGGCTGAAGGAAGCACTGGATCCGGCGTCCCGGACTGCGAATAGATGCCGGGATACTGCGGCACGATGGTGACCGCCACCGGCGTCGTCACCACCACGCTGCCATCGCTCTGGACGGATCGCACAAAAGCATTCACGCTGGTGGTATCGTTCACTTCCCAGGGAACCTGCGCCACGATCTGGGTGGGAGAAACCGAGAACAGCGGCGCCAGAATGCCGTTGAAATACACCTCGGTGCCCGCCAGGTCGTAGGGCAACTGGTTCTGAGTCGTATCCGCCGACGCGCTCCCCGCCGAGAGGTTGGTGCCCGTGATCGATACCACCGTGCCCGCCGCCACTTTCGCCGCGTCGCCGCCGCCGGTCAGGGCCGAGCCCGCCGTCGCCGCGGCGACCTTGGCGGCGCTGTTGGCGGCAGAAGGCGCGGCCGAGGCGAAATAGGTGATATTGTTCCCGTTCGGTCCCGGCGTCCGGGCGGTCAAAAGCACCTCCCCGTCGGGGGTATCCGCGCTGGCCAGCACGCTGGGATCGCCCTGGCCGTTGTTGGAACCGTTGATGGCGGCAATCAGGCCGGCGATTACGTCGTTGACCACCTCACCATTGATCGTGTCGGTGAACGAGTCGGTCGACTTCACCGTGTACGTGTAATTTACGCCGCCTATGGTGGTCGGGTTGCCCGCCGAGTCGGTGCTGGCCGTGCCGCCGATGTTGATGGTGACCACGTCGCCCGTCTGGATCGTCCCGCTGATGGTTATGCTTCCGCTGGCAAAAATAGCCAGGCTGGCGGCGTTGACCACACCCTGGTAGGGAATCGTGTTCGCGCCCATGGAATAGACCATGATGCGGGTGTTGTAGGTGTCGCTGACGTACAGGTTGGTCCCGTCCCAGGCCATCGACATGGGAGTCTGGAGCGAATCCGTGCTGTCCGGCGCCTGGGTCACCGTGCCGCCGAGGTGGCCAATGATGAAGTCGGCCGGCTGGGCATTCTGGGTGGGAATGTGGTTGAACACCATCAGGCGGTCGTTGCCGCCATCGGCGACGAACAACCGATTGCCGACAGCCAGCGTGAAGCGCGGGAAACTCACGGTGTAGTTGCAGAATTCGGGGTAGGTCGGGTTGCTGTTGCCGTCAATGCCGCTGGAGACGGTACACAACACGGGTGTCTCTTTGTCGGTGGTGTCGCTGGTGGAGGTGGCTGCCGTCCCGCTGTACGAGTTATTGGCCACCGAGCTGACCATGTCCGGCTGGCCGATCTCCACGTCGGCGGGCGCGGCGTTGGTGGTGGGGATGCTATTCCAGATCAGGACGCGGTTGTAGCCCAGGTCCGTCACGAATAGATGGGTGCCGTCGGAGGAGACCGCCACCGGGTTGAGCAGGTTGCTGGCCGTCGCGGAGGTTGTCTGCGCGGCCAGGTTCGGCTGGATGGCCGTGGTGAAATTCGGCTCTCCGAGAACCGCGTCGGCCGCCGCTCCGTTGGAGGTGGGAATCTGGTTGTAGATCAGGACGCGGTTGTTCTGCGTGTCCGCCACGTACAGCTTTCCATTCTGAATCCACACCCCCTGCGGCCCGCGCATGGATTTCGCGGTGGGAGTGTTTCCCGACGGCAGGCCCGAGCTGACGAAATCGGGCTGCCCCACCACCACATCGGCGGGCGCGTTATTGGTGGTCGGGATCCGGTTCCAGATCAGGACGCGGTTATGGTTGGTATCGGCCACCACCAGGTGAACGCCGTCGGAAGCCACGGCTGTGGGCTCACGCAGGTTGTTCTGCGAGGCGGTGAGGTTCTCGGTGGTCGTGGTGAAATCCGGTTGCCCCAGCACCACCGTGGCCTGGCCCGTGCAGACCGGGCACTTGCGCTCAAACGGCAGCTTGGCGGTGGGGTTGGGCAGTTGGCTGGAGAGGCTCCCAAAAAGGAGAACGCGATTGTTCGACGGGGCGGCGCCAATCTGGTTGGAGTCCGCCACGAACAGAGTGTCGGCGGCATACGCCAGGCCGCTTATTCCGCCGACAACCGTGTCGCTAGAATTTGGATCCTCGCTGGTAAAGGTGGTCTGCCCGATCACCAGCCTTGCGGCCTGCCCATTCGTGAAGTCGGCGGCGCTCATGGCCGCCGCGCACAGGATAATTACCGAGATGCACTTCATGCGCAATGTCAATGGATGTGTAATGCTGCGGACTGCAAGTATCGATTATAGCAAGCGCCGCCGCCGCCGTTTTCCCTTTCGCCAGTGACGCCGGGTGGCCACACCCCGTGAGTAATTCGCACGCCGCCACCCGGGAAGACCCAGGTATCGCCAGCACATCCGGGGATCACGCGGGTCACAGCCGGGATTCGTGCACGGCCAGGGCCAACCGTGGCGCCGGGCCCTCGTGCCGGCACTCCGTTCGGCCGCCGAGCGTCGAGATGAGTCTCGACGCTGCACGCAAGAGTGCGTGCGCCACGCGGGCGCTACTCCAGCGGCGTCACCGGGTCCAGGAACCGCCAGCATACGATGCCCATCAGGTAAACCGCGGCCGACACGTAAAACGTGAGGTTCCAATTGTTGCCGCTCCACCGCAGGATGTAGCCGATGGCCAGCGGAGATATGGCGCCGCCCATGTTGCCCAACATGTTCATCGCGCCGGCGAGCGAGCCCGCATACTTGCCGCCGATGTCCATGACCGCGGCCCACGCTCCGGGCATCACCAAATCGTTGGAGAAGCCGGCCATGCCGACCGACAGCATGGCCAGCAGCGGGTTGTGAACCGTGGTGGAGAAAGCCAGGAATCCGCTGGCGCCGGCAAAACCGAGGTATGCCATGATGCGCCGCGCCTTCGCCATGTCGCCCGTTTTCCGCAGCAGCCATGCCCCCGCCACCACGCCGGCCGGGTTGCCCAGCCCCCCGAAAAGCAGGGGGAGCACGCTGAGCAAGGCGGAGGATGTAATTTCCATGTGCCGGGCCTGTCTCAAATAGGTGGGCAGCCACGTGATGTAGAAATACCAGCCGTAGGAGAGGCAGAAATACTGCCAGCAGATCATCCACACCTGCCGCGAGCGCAGAAACCTGCGCCAGGGCACGTCGCCATGGCCGGAGGCCAGCTTGGAGCTTTCCCGCAGCAGGTCGCGCTCGGCCGCGTTGAGCTTGGGGTTCTGCAACGGGTCGTTGACGTACCAAACATAAAACACGATGGCCCAGGCCACTCCGAGACCGCCAAAAACTTCGAACGCGTGCCGCCATCCCACCAGCCGCATGACCAGCGCCACCAGCGGCGGGGTGAATGCGCCGCCCCACCGCGCGCTGAGCCACATGATGCCCTGGGCGCGCACTCGCTCTCTTTCGGGCAGCCAGGTGGTGAAGGTTTTCGTCAAATTCGGAAAGCAGCCCGCCTCGCCCATGCCGAACAGGGCGCGCGTGGCGGTGAGCGAAACGAAGCTCCAGGCCCATCCCGTGGCGGCGGTGAAGAACGACCACCACAGCACGATGCGGATCAGGACCTTGCGCGGCCCCATCCAGTCGCCCAGGTAGCCGCCGGGGATCTCGAACAGCGCATAACACCATCCGAACGCCCAAAAGGCCCATCCCATTTGTACGCTGGTGAGCCCGAGATCTTTCTGAATGGAAGGCGCGGCAAACGAGATGGAGACGCGGTCGACGTAGGTAATCACCGCCAGCGCCACGGCGAAGACAATCACCCAGTGGCGAACTCGCGATGGTTTTGCGATGGCGACTGGGCTGGGAACTTCGGGGGTCACACGTCTCGCCATCACAACATTATTGCGAGTGCGAACGCAACCCGTGGCGCCAGCGGCGTCGAATTGCCGGCGGATCTTCGGGAATTCCTCCAACCGCACGCACGGGCGCTACTGGCAAAGCTCCTCGCCTGGGACGAGGATTGGTCGCCACAAGAGCCCGCTGCGCCGGCGTGAAATCGGCCGTTACGGTAATCTAAAGAAGAGGAGTTGCCCATAAGTATCGAACTCTCGCGTGAAACCGAAGCCCGCCTCACCGACGAGGCCCGGAAATACGGCATCTCCGTGGGCGCTTTTCTGGAACGGCTGGTGAGCGAGCGCGGGGCAAGCGCGGGCACCGGCAGACGCCCAAGCTCCGAATTGCCAGTCTGGCATCTCGGCGGAGCAGGATCTCTCCACCGCAGGGACATATACAACGATGTCCGTTGAACCCGGAGTTATCGATGCGAACGTTCTCGTCTATGCGATGGACGCGGACGCTCCGCAACATGCGGCGTCGCGCGCCTTGCTGGATGCGGCTCGCGACCCGTCTACCGCGCTTTATGTGACCTCGCAGGTGCTCTGCGAGTTCTATTCCATTGTGACCAATGCGCGGCGGGTGCCCAAGCCGCGCCCTCCTGGCGACGCACTCGAAGCAATTTCGGACCTGTTGGCTTTTCTTGATGTGCTGCCCATCCCAGCTCGCGCAGTGGAAGGATGGCCAGACTTGCTTCGGCGGCGCCCAGTGACCGGCGGAGATGTATTCGATTTGCAGCTTGCGGCGACCATGCTGGCCAATGACGTTCCACGAATCTACACTTTCAACCGAGAGGATTTCGAAGTCTTTCCGGAACTCGCGGTTGTGACACCATAGGCCGCCGACGACGGCTACCGCCCGCCGTTCGCAAGAAGGGCATTTCTGAATGTGAGAATAGTCTGAAGGGATCGTCGGCAGTCGGGACACGATCCACCCCGAACCGATCACTTCCGCTTAGCGCGTTTTCTTCCAGAACCCGCCCTTTCATCGACTGACGCCGCTGATCCTAAAGTTTAACGCTTTCCCTGTTCAGAACGACAAAGGACTTTGCATAAGACTTGTTGGAGAAGGCAATCTTGAAGCTGCCTTGAACCCGGGCCTGTTCGGTAAGTCCGAGGGGCGCGATCATAACCGGTACGCCAGCCCGCCTTGTGCAATCCGGAGTTTTCTTAAAAAAGGCGAATCTCTCGTGCCTCTTGCAATCGGGACAACATGGAATCTCTATCCCCTCCTGCCATGCTTCTCCGAGCCATTGCAGCGCCATGCTGCTCTGTGCTGGTCCTGGTCGGTTACAGCAAGCGCAGCTGTCCGGCCAACGCACATTCCATGTATTTGTGTAAACCACAGTCACAATCGTCCGCGCGCGAACCCCGAAATGGTACACCAGCGCGCCGGCGCCGACGGTCGCCAGAGCGGTCAGCGAGGCCGCCGGCTGCCAGATGACGCCGTAGACCATCATGCACACCCCCACCAGGATATAGGAGGCCGGAATGAGCGGCCAGGCAAACTGGAGCGCGCGCAGCCGCTGCCACTCCGGGCGCCCGCGCCGGAACACGAACACCGATGCCACCGACAATACCGTGAACAGCGTCAGGCTGAATCCGATGTAATACACCAGTTGGGGAAACGGCGTGAGCGTCATCAGCATGGCGCACAGGCCCTGGCTCAGGATCGCATTGACCGGCGTGTGCCAGCGCGCGTCCACCGACGCCGCGGCGCGGAAGAACGCCTTGTTCTTGGCCATCGCGTAGTACACTCGCGGGCCGATGGTCACCATGGCGTTTACCGTGGAGACGATCGAAATCGCCATCAACGCGGAAAAGGTGCCCGCTATTTTGGTCCCGAACAGGTTCGAGGCGGAGAGCGAGCCGATGGCCATCACGCCTTTCATGTCCTCCAGCCGGGTGGCGTAAATGTAGATCATGTTCAGCCCCAGGTAAAGCACCGCCACGATGGCAGTCCCGGCGGCCAGCGCCGCGGGCAGCGTGCGCTCCGGCCGGCGCACCTCCTCCGCCACGTAGGTGGCGGCGTTCCATCCGCTGTAGCCGAACATCACCCACAGCAGGCTCACGATGAACTGCGCCGGCAAGCTCACCGTGGAGGTGCGCACGGCGTGCTCGGAAAAGTGGCTCCAGCTCCCGCTGCCGGCGGCGAAGCCCAGCAGCACAAAAGCCGCGATCACAATCAGCTTGGTGGATGTGAGCACGTTCTGCACCTTGGCGGTGCGGCCCACGCCGAAGCAGTTCAGAATGGTGAAAGCGGCGATCAACCCGCAGGCGGCCAGTTGGCCTCCGCCCAGGCGCAGCGAAAACGCGCCCGAGCCAACCACCAGCGTCGCGTTGGCCTGTCTCAGGCTGGGGAAGAAATATCCCAGGTAGTCGGAAAACGCCAGTGCCGCGGCCGCAATCGGCGCCGAAAAGCCCGCGAAGAAGGAGACCCAGCCCGTCATGAAGCCCCACTCCGGACCATAGGCGTGGGTCAGGTAGACGTACTCTCCGCCGGAGCTGGGAAAATTAATGCCCAGCTCGGAATAGCTCAACGCGCCCGCAAAGGCGAACAGGGCGCCGGCGCCCCAGCACGCCAGAATTACACTGGCGCTGCCCAGTTGGCCCGCCATGAGACCAGGGGTGGCGAAGATGCCCGCCCCCACCATGTTGGAGATCACCAGCGCGGTCGCGCTGAAGAAGCCGAGCTGCCGAAGCAGGCCGGGCTTGAGGCCCTGCGTTATCAGGTTGGCCATTCGGGACCTAGAGCAATTGTAGCGCCGGGCCCAGGGGGCACCCCCTGTGCCGCCGGCTTCTTTCTAGCCCGGACAACCCACCGGCGGCAAGACCGCCGGCGCTACCCCGCGGGATCATTGCGCCAGGCGCAAGATCGACGCGGCCACGGCTTGGAATGCCTGTGCCAGCGAGGCGGTGCCGGCGGCAGGCCGGGACCGCCCCACCAGGCCGGCTACATCGATAGTCGCAGAATCTCCGAGAGAAGAGTTTCAAACGCCGGAGTAACGTCATCCACGGTCTGAATCTGTAAGTACATTCCCGATGGAATACTGGAATTATACACGGTATTAACTGCGTTGGCCCCCCCCGGCCCACACGGCATGCTTGGGGCGCAGTTCGCCAGGCGCTCCAGTAGCACCGTGTCTACGCCTCCAGAGCCCGAGACGCTGCCTGCGTAACCCATGGTGTAAATTACCGGCGAGAGAGTAGTATCGCCATGAATTTGCCTCGCTGCCATATCCGCGGCATTCCAGGAGGCCAGTCCGACCTGGCAGGCGTTGCCGGACGCCGGCAGTCCCCCGGAGAGGGTCCCGGTGAGGGTCAGGGGGACTCCGCCCGTGCCCCCCGCGCCTTTTTGGCAGTTAGCAGTCGTGGTATTCCAGATATTGGACTGTTTGTAGTCGCTCTGCGTGTAGGGCGCAACGCTCGAGCCTTGGGTCGAATTTCCATAGTAGTCCACACTGGGAATGTTGATAACGCTTGCAACCGCAGTTCCGTCTCCCCAAATGCAACCGCTGCCCCCGCCAGAGGTGTTACTCAGGAGGATTTCGTAAGAATAGCTTCCGCTCGTGCCGGGGGAAGCCAGCTTCGCCCACGAGGTCACGGACATTCCACTGGTACTGGTTTGCGACCGTTCGCGAATTCCATTGGTGGCGTTGCTGTTATAGGCATAGCTGCCCTCCTGCGCCATCCAGCCCAGCATCGAGTGGGTCGCAACTGCGTTTGGATAGACTCCGTTGGTTCCATCGTTGGTGTAAGTGCACCCACTTCCGGATTTGAGGGAGCTGGTGGAACTGTTGTTGAAGTCGGCTGTAATCCCGTTGGGTGCGCCATCCGTCCATAGCACGATGATATTGAGAGCTCCGGGTTGATTTGCCGCCTGCAACTCCTTCCAGGCCAGCATCAGCCCTTCGGCCGTGCCAGTGTTGCTGCCCGACACCATGTTGGAGATGGTAGTGAGCATGTTGGGAGTTTCCGTCGAGCTCTTGAAGTTGACATCCGGGCCGGTCGCGCCGGTCGGGGGATTAGTGCCCCAATCCGCCGGCGGATATGCGACGAAGGCGCTTCCCGAAATCAGCACAAGACCAAGCTTGTCGCGACCCGCTGCGAATTGGTTGACGAAGTATGTTGCGCCAGCCTGTACGGCTGACAACTCGGTCCCCATGGAGCCGGACCGGTCGAGCACCAGAACCATGACCACATCTCTGCGGGCAGCCGTGGCTGTGGCTGTTACCGCTCCACTGGAAAAACCAAGTATTCGCATGAATATCAGAGGGACTTGCACGCTGGCTGCGATCGACACAGTTCGCTGCTTGTTCGTGTCGTCCTGGTAGATCACAACACAATTGCCGGAGTTGGTATATGTGATTTGCGTTCCCGTGCCGGTGGGCTGTCCCGCGGTGGTCGAGGTCGACCCCGTACAATTGCTGTCGTTTAGATTGTATGCTCCCCAGTAACCGCCGCCTCCGACTGTAGCGCCAGTGACGAAATTGGCTCTGATGAATTGGTCCGCCGCCAAAGTTGCCGCCGATTCTTGCGCGGCTAGGGTTAGCCCGGCGCTGAGGGATTGGGCGGCGGCCAGGGCGGCTCCATCCACGGCCGCTTGCAGCTTCGCCTTAACGCTGTACAACATCGTCGCATCGATGCCGAGTCCTACCAACGGAATCAACAGGGCCGGCATGATCATGGTAAACATAATCAGAACGCTGCCGGCCTTCCGCCTCCGCCTCGGCGGATCGGAGGCCGGCCGCGGTCTGGCATCAGGAGGATTAGAATACCGCATATGCATAGTTGCTTCCCTGTGTGTATCCGGCTTGCCCCGAGCCCGTAAACATAACCTCCACCACATATACCGGTTGGCCGGATTGGTAACCGTCCGCGCCATTCTCCTGCGGCGCCGGCAGCAGGTTGAAGGTGGACACGTCTTTGGCGTCGGTTATGTAAGTGTTTACGGCAACATGGAATTTAAAATCCATATCCGCGGCGGGGGCGGTGCCGAATTTGCTGGTTCGCAGGGTTGTATTGCCCTGCGTGTATTGTTGCGTGAATACAAATTTCCCGTAGTTCGAGCATTTCGCAGTGTGCGACAGCGGAGATAAACTGCCGTAAGTGGAGCCGGCCGAAGCACAGACGCTGTTTCCCACGTAGGTAAGGGTCGAAAAGATGACAACTCCAGTTCCCGAAGTGGTGAGTGCGCCAAGCTGCTGGGTTATGTCGGTGAGAATAGCGCTCGAGGTAGAACCGCCAGTGCTTGAGAAATTGACCCCGCGGCTGTACATGCTCGCCAAATCTCGCGCCATTTGCGTGACCTGTTGTCCCCGAACCATGGTGGAGCCAAGCCACATCGTGCCGAGTATCAGCGGAACAATGACCGGAACCAGCAGACAGAATTCCACCATGGCTCCGCCCCGATTTAATGGTTTTCGAGTGCGCATCGTGTTTCCCCCTACTGCGGCGGTATCACGTAACCTCCCGCGGATATCGAAGGCGCTTCCATTCGGTCCCAGGACACGGCTGTCATGGTGATCTTATTGAGTGAGCTCAGCCCCGACATCGCGACAGTGGGCGCGAAATTCTTCGGCGAGATGGATTGTACGGAAACCTCGACCAGCGGGAACTGCCCGTCCACCTGCATCCCGTTGCCGCCAACCACACCGTCTTCATTCGTCAGCGAGCCGTCCGCATTGACAAGATACCAATCCACATAGATATTGTTCCAGCCGTTAACGCCGGTCGCGGCGCCGGCGGTGGCCCTCAGCGCTCCGAAGGCGTGGCTCTGAACCACTGTCTGTATGGAGGCTCTCTGTCCCATACCGCTCATTGTCCGGCTGGTAACGGCATAGCGCACACCCTGCGCGACAGCGTACTGCAACGTCGCCCGCGAGTACACGGCCCAGGCGATGTTCAGGATGAGGAACAGGAACCCCAACACCGGGAGGAACGCCAGCGTGAACTCCAGCATTTGCGACCCCCGCTGCCTCCGCTTGCGCAAACGAGGCCTGTTCTTTTCACGGCTCCGATGGGTGGCTCCCCCGGCAACGGCGAGCAATGCCTCCTTGAGATTGGCAGCAGTATAGAGTTCTTGACAGGAATCGGCTGCCGCGCCGGCTCCGGTCGCGTGCGCTTGCGTACGGATGGTTAAGAGATCGGACACTTTTCAACCCCGCTAGCTCATATCCCGATGGTTGTCCGCCGTGGTTTTCCAGTTGAAGATAGGCAGCAGCACCAGCGTGAATTCCAGTGGCTCCGCACCCCTCAAGCGAAAAGCTCGGGGCCAGCGTACCCTCTTCTGTCCGGTCCCAGGCTCAAACTGCGTCATTGCACCAGGCCTCCAACCTCTTACTCCGCACTCGCCAGCAGGATCATGGCGCCCGCGGAGAAGCCCCACTATTGAGAGGTTTCTCCTCATCTGTGGATAACAAGGCCGACAGCCCTGTATCAAGTTACCGAAGGTTAACTGGGAACCATACCCGCGGGCTGGAGAGGTACTATCGGCGCTTGCGGGCCAGGGCCGCTGAAGATTCCAAATCCCTTAGCGGGAGAGGGGTCTATCCGTTCGTATGCCCGGTGGTTTCGTCGAGACCAGCTTCGACATGCTGAATGGCACAGTACGGATAGACGGCCACGCGGGCATCGCCTGTATGGCGCGCGCGCAGTTGGGCGATGACCTCTTCCCAAGTCCGCGCAGGGATGGCACCCGCCGGGAACTGGGGATAGTTCATGGAGCGTTGGTCCAGGTATTGCGAGTAAACGATCACCGCCGAGTTGGGCCTGGGTTTGCGGGCCTCGAGAACATCCCAGTACGTACGGCCATTTCGATAAGCCACGCTCTCATTCCAGTAGTTCCAACTGGTCATGACATGCGGGTTCTGAATAATGAGCACGGCGGTGCCGCCATCCCGCAGGCTGCGGTTGACCCAATCCAGCCCCTTTTCGCTCTGGATGTTCTGGGGGTAGTTGTTGGCGATGACGATGTCGGCGTTCTTGAAGGTAGGCGTCCGGTAGTGCAGGTTGGCCATGCGGCAGGCCGCGTGGTGCGCCTCGTTGATGTCGCCGGCGAAGAGCGCGCAGGTTCGCCGCCTGCGGTTGTACACCACCTGAACGGAGAAGTCTATCCGCGCCAGGCGCGCCGCTTCCTCCATGTCCAAGCGGACGTCGTTGTGGAACACTTTCAGCGCGTTGTCGCGGCTCCCCCCGCCGATGGTTTCATGGTTGTACTTGACAGTCTCGATGGAGGCCACCCCTGGCAACACGGACTTGGCGCCGCCGCCATAGCCGGCCCGCTGGTGGACCTTGATGCCGTTGAGGGTGATCCTCAAGTCGGCGGCCGCGTAGTTCTGATTGATCTTGATGCGGTTCTTGCGGCTGGTTTCCCCAATTTCCTTGAGGTTCTCCCAACAGTTGTGGTTGATCCAGGCGTATCGTTGTTCGATGTCTTTGCCGAGTTTGCGGACCACCTCGTCGGACGGCAGAGCGCGATGCGTTCCCAGGGCCGCCAGGAAGAGGATGTTGTCGTCGGCGAGGCCGGCGGCCTTGAGCTCTTCGAGCACCAGGGGCGCAATCTCGTGAGCGGGCGTGGGCCGCTCGAGGTCGTCGAAGGTGATCACCACCCGCTTCTTGCCGGCGGCCAACTCGCGCAACGGGGGCGTGCCGATGGGGCTTCGGATGCGGCGGCGCATCTCGTCCTGGCTCAGGGGCACCGCGTCGTGACCCGCCATCTTCATGACGTTGACCTCCCAGGAAGCGGGCAGATCGATGCGCTCTTCGATGTCGCCGAAGAACTCATGCGTCGGAATGGTAACCGATTGCCGCTCGCCCTGGAGAGCGGCCACGGCCTCCGGCAGGAAACCACCCGCCGCCAGTCCAGTGCCGATGAGCCGGGCGGATGCCAGGCCCGCCCCAGCGATGCTCAGAAATTCCCGCCGATTCCGCTTCAGCATGGAAAACTCCCTTTCCGGCTTCTACAACCGGTTCGCTACGGCCCCTGTGGTCCGAGCGCCGCCGATAAGAGATAATGATATCTCCATATGGGCCATACCATGAGAACTCCCCTTAGGTTCGGCATCCTCTTGCTGGTTTCGTTGGCGGCGATGGCGCAACGGCCCTGGCAACAGATGACGGCGCCGACCGTCCGCGAGGCAGCCGCCAACTT
>Ga0187889_10004281_pt1 | contig 11927 bp, 16 predicted proteins | sample June2016WEW_7_10_2_FD_132992 | JGI IMG/M metagenome (GOLD analysis project Ga0187889, IMG submission 132992) | Peatland microbial communities from SPRUCE experiment site at the Marcell Experimental Forest, Minnesota, USA - June2016WEW_7_100 | ecosystem: Environmental > Terrestrial > Soil >... | reverse complement strand
GCATACCGCTTATCCTTGGAATAGTAGTGTAACAGGACACTGTACTGTTACAAGTAGTGTAACTGATGAAAATGGTGATGATGTCCCTCAGTCGATGCAAATGTGTACCGGTGGTACTGGCTCAACTCCCTGTACTTACAACGCTTGCCTTAATCCGCTTGTCAATGACAGAGAAGTGAAAGCCTCGTTTGTCACCGATACCGGTTCTTTAGCCAAGATTTTCGTTTCCTACTACCCCGCAAATAATGGAGCGAATTCCAACACTCTGATTGCTTGTTTTATACCCAAGTCTCAATCTGGTCAGAAAGACCCGTTGACAAAATGGGCTGTAGATGGCGTAACTGCCGGTGGAGATGGCAGCGGAAGTGGTGCCGGTGACTGTATAAGCAACGGCGGGACAAAATCTTGCTACTGGTGTACAAAGTAAACCTCAAGCTATTTTAATTTGATATACTATTTTCAATGCTTTTATTATTGTTTATCCTCGGCCTTTTTATTGGTTCCTTTTTGGGAGTGCTGGTTGACAGGCTGCCACGCAACGAAACGGCAATTAAGGGGCGTTCGCGCTGCGAATTTTGCCATAAAGAACTTCGGTGGTTTGATTTAATTCCGGTTCTGTCTTTTGTTTCCACTAAAGGTAAATGCCGGTACTGTCATAAATCCTTAAGTCTCTTCTACCCTATTATTGAGATTTTCACAGGGATATTGTTTGGATTGACTTACATATTTTTAATTTCTAATTTTCAATTTTCAATTTTCAATGAATTCTTCAATTTTCAATCCTTAATCATTAATCCTCTGTCGTTAATTACGCTGACTTATTATTTGGCTATCGTTTCCGGTTTCATCGTGATTTTCTTTACGGATTTGAAATACGGAGTCATCTTAGATAAAATCTTGCTGCCGCTGATTATTGTTGTCTTGGTTTACTTGCTTATCTTTAATTCTCAATCATTAATTCCTAATCTTGTCTCTGGCATTTCGGCTTTTTTGTTTTTTTTAGTTGTCGCCTTAGGTTTTAAACTAATCAGGCGGAAGGAAGGGATGGGCGGTGGAGATATTAAACTCGCTTTTACCCTGGGTCTGTTTCAGGGCTTTCCTAAGATTATTCTCACGTTGTATTTAGCTTTCTTGACAGGGGCGATTGTGGGTATCATACTTATTTTATGGAAGAAAAAAAGTCCCAAAAGCACTTTTCTACCCTTCGGTCCGTTCTTAATTTTAGGCGCGTTAGTTGGTCTTTTTTGGGGAGATTTAATTCTACCAAAGCTTTTCCCGCTTCTGGGGTTTTAAGGCCTGGCACCGGATTCACTCTCATCGAGCTTCTGGTTGTAATTATCATTTTGGGTATTTTAATCGGGATGATGCTAGCCATTCTAAATCCGATTGCCCAAATTGAAAAAGCTCAGGATGCACAGCGTATGCACGATTTAAAACAGTTGCAAACGGCGTTAGATAGCTACTACAACGATGATAATTATTATCCTATACAGCCTCTTTCGGCTCTGATTACGGCTAAAAGCATACAAGCAATTCCCAATGATCCAGCCGTTTCGTCGAGCTGGCCAAATTATGCATATCTTAATGATTCAAGTAATAATCCCCAATGGAATGTTCTTTTTGCCAAGCTGGCTTTTCCGTCCTCCTCTTCTTCCTCCTGCCCTTTAGCGCAATTAGAAGATTCAAGCGGCAACACTTGTCTTCCGCCAAACTACTCGTCTCTAGGCTATAATTACTGTGTAATTTCCGGAAATGTTGACTGCGACTTAATTACGTCTCCGTCCACGACGCTTTCCCCTTTGCCGATATTTACGCCTCCAACTCTTACTCCTATCCCAATCCCAACTTCGCCACCAACGCCAACACCTCCACTTATGCCGACACCAACACCCCATCCCTTTTATTGCTCTTGTAGCACGGCAATCTACTGGATAGATTTAACCATAAAAGATCCAACCAAGCAGTGTTTAGTTGAGCAACCAGATTCCAACCCGGATAGCAATTTTGATCGATATTGTAGCTATGATCCTGATACGCAAAGTTGCATTCGTCCATGTTCACAGCCATAATGTAATTATGGAGATAGAAGTGAAAAATAAAGGATTTACCCTATTAGAAATGATTATAGTGATAGGGATATTGGGAATTTTGGCGGTGGGGGCAATAGTGGCCTTAAATCCTTTAGCGCAATTTGAAAAGGCTAACGACGCCAGAAGAAAGTCGGATTTGGCACAAATCCAAAGAGCTTTAGAGACGTATTATCAAGACCATAATCAATACCCCACCAATACAGATTCTTATCAAATTGACGGAGTTCCCTGGGGAAGTAGCTGGCAACCTTATATGAATGTTCTCCCGGAGGACCCAACTTCATCCAAACATTATGCTTATTACTCCCCTGATGGGCAATCTTATTATATTTATGCTAGTCTAGACAGGGTGGATACTTCCGATCAGTGTCAGGGTTCCGCTCCGTGCGGAAGTACAACGGTCTGTGGAGGCGGAAAGTGTAACTATGGAGTATCCAGTCCGAATGTGACGCCATAACAAGATGCAAAAATTAAGATTAAAAATGCAAAATCGCCGCAAGGGATTTACGCTAATAGAGCTTCTAATTGTCATCGCGATTATTAGCGTTTTGGCCACGCTTTTAATGGTCAATTTTATCGGCGTTAGGCAAAGAGCCAGAGATGCACAAAGAAAGTCTGATTTAAGACAACTGCAGTCGGCGCTGGAGATTTACCGTTCGGACAACGGCAGCTATCCACATGGGTCATCAAGCGTAGCAGATATATTCCTGTGTCCTAATGGCACTACGTTGTGTACTGGTTCTACGTATTGTTTTGGGAACAATCCAACTTGTTCAACAATTTATATGCAGAATATGCCGGTCGATCCAAGTGGTAGTGGTTATTATAATAACGGCAACTATTTCTATCAGAGCGATGGGTCAACTTATACGCTCGGTGCTTGCCTTGAGAATAGTGGAGATAATCAAGCAGTTTCAAATAACCCCGGTAGCGGAACTGGTTGTACCTCCGGAAAGTATTTCGTACTGAATAATCCATGAGAAACAAGTCTCGGATAGCAGGTTTTAAAGCCCGAAACGGATTTACTCTAATAGAGTTAATAGTTGTGATTACCGTCATAGCGATTCTTTCGACAATTGGGGTTGTTTCCTTCGTTGGGTACAGTCGGGCGCAAACTTTAAATCAGGCTGCCATCGATTTAACTCAGACTTTAAATACGGCAGAATCTTTGGCGGCGTCACAGCCTAAAACTTTAAATATGAATGGGATAACTTTGACACAATGCCAGAACCAGAGTTTAAGCGGTTACGGTGTGCAAATTAGCGCCGATCAGCAAGCTTACTCCCTATATATAAGATGTGTAAGTAACACAGGTATACCAACTTCATATACAGATCCCAAGTTGCAAACAAATCTTCCCAAGGACGTTTCCTTTGACTCTACGACAAATGTCACGGATGTATTTTTTCCGGTGCTGTCGGGAGGCATTATTAGCGATGGCGATAGTATCGTTTTAAAAATCTATGATGGAATAAATTCGGGGTATATTACAAAGAAAATCAGCATAAGCCAAGGTATTATAAGCGTTTCGCAATGAATCAAAAAGGACAAGGTTTATTGGAGGCTTTAGTCGCTTTAAGCGCGGCCGTAATCATCATTGCAGGGATGACCATTGCTGCAATTACGGCGGTAAGCAATTCGGATTTTGCCAAATACCAAAGTCTGGCAACTGACTATGCTCAACAAGGAATGGAAATTGTTAAACAGCAAAGTCAGTTGGATTGGTATGATACCGCAACTTACTCTGGCACACTATGTCTCCCTCAGGGAGCAACAGCTCTACCCCCTGTCCGGGTTTATGCTTGTAGCGATATAAATGTAGGAAATATGTTTATTCGGCAGGTAGATATTCAGAACATCCCCCCAAGCCCTAGTTGTAATAACTCTACTTCTCCTTGTTGTATCTTTGGTGCTAATGTTGATTGCACTAAGAATCCTCAATCTTGTTCCTCCCAAGTTACAGTGACGGTAAAATGGACTGATGGTAAATGTTCGAGCTCATCGGATTTTTGTCACAAAGTTGCGATTAGCTCGTGTTTACAAGATATTTATAGAACGCAATGAAAAAGATTACTAAAAACGGTTACACTCTAGTTGAACTTTTGGCTGTCATAATAGTTTTGGTTGTGGTCGGAACGATAGTCTCCTCTACTTTAGTATCGGTTTTAAGAAGTAGCAATAAAAGTACAGTGACGGAAAATGTCAGGAAAAACGGTAATTACGCAATATCGCAAATGTCCAAGATGATTGCCTACGCCCAAAAGTTTGAAGGGGTAAGTGTTGACGGTACCACCTATTATACCGATTGTACATCTCAAGCGGCCGGAGCGCTGACAGCATATAATTATGTACAGATAAAAGCTTTTGATGGCGGAATAACCACTTTTGCCTGCACAAATTCACAAATTGCGTCACAGTCTTCAACGGGAAACCTGAGTTATCTAGTGGATCCAACGATGGATACGACTTGTTATTTTAACTGTACGCAGGAAAGCGCGGCCGCGCCGGCAAAGATAGATATCTTTCTTGATATAAAGGCGACAAATTCGGCAATCTTTTCGGAAACTCAGGCCGATATTCCTTTTGAGACCTCGGTTGTAATTTTAAATAGTGCAAGCCGCTGAGGCGTTGACAAAGGTTTTGGAATCCTGCTAGTCTATATTTAGGAGATAATATTTATGTTTGTGTTCCTAAATCAAAAGGGGCAGGCTCTTTTAATAGTGGTTTTGGTGATGGTCGTGGCTTTAACTGTTGGTTTGTCGGTTGTTTCCCGTAGCATAACCAATCTAAAAAATACGCAACAACAAGTTAGTTCGCAACAGGCTTTGTCGGCCGCCGAGGCGGGAGTTGAGCAAGCGATAAAAAACGGAACGAATGTTGCAACTAGCTATATTTCCGCACAGACTTCTTATCAAACCTCGATATCAACTGTTTCTGGTATGACGAGCTTCCTTTTAAACGGGAATAATCAGGTTACCAAAGATGACGCAATGTATATTTGGTTAGCTCCCTACTCTACTGATCCGACAAAGCTTTTTCGGGACCAAGACAGGTGGAGCGGATATCTGGACCTATATTGGGGGGATTCTACGACTGCTTGTAATAATGCTGCTTTGGAAATAGCCGTGATTTCGGGCAGCCGAGCAGCACCACTGGCTACAAGATACGTTTTTGACCCCTGCGATAATCGAAGAACCAGTAATAACTTTTACCAGCCCGCGTCGGTAAATGAATCGATTTCGAATATAACACTTCACTATAATACGGTTGACCCAAGTAACCCAGCTCAGTCAATCCATATTACAAACGGCTTTTTGGTAAGGGTGGTTCCTCTTTACGCCGATTCGTACATTGGGGTTTTGGGTACAAATGATTCAACTAGTCCTGTCCTTCCGCCTCAAGGAAATATAATTGTCTCAACCGGGACAACCAATACCAACATTGTCAGAAAATTAAATGTTTTTCAAGGATATCCCGAACTGCCTGCCGAGCTTTTCCCATTCATGATTTTCTGGCCCTAAAATGAATAAAAAATCTTTCGGACTCGATATCGGCGCAACCTCCCTTAAGTTAGTAATGCTTGATGGTCAAGAAGGAGCATATATCTTAAAAGCTGCTTCGATTACCCCTGTTCCGGTAAAAGGAATGCTTTCGGAGTCACCGCTGGATGAGGAAGAAATGGCTCAAGCAATCGCCAAAGCGGCTAAGGACGCGGGAGTGACCGCAAAGCTTGTGAATGTTGCTCTCCCGGAAAATCAGGTCTACACAAAAGTTCTAGAAATGCCTTTTTTGTCAGATAAAGAGCTGGCGTCGGCAATCTATTGGGAGGCGGAGCAATATATTCCGGTTCCTTTGACAAACATTACTCTGGTCTGGAATGTTTTAAAAAGGCCACAAGCAGCTTTAAGCGGAGAAAAGATGGAGGTTTTGATGGTTGGGGCTCCGACCATGCTAATAAATAAATATCAAAAAATAATTCAGATGGCGGGTTTGCAAATTAACGCAATGGAAACGGAGATTTTGGCAACAATTAGGCCTTTAGCTTTAGGTCAAAATTTCCCCACCAGCTTAGTTGTTAACATTGGGGCAATTAGCACTTCATTTGCGATAGTCAGAAGCGGGACGATGGTTTTTACCTACTCGATGCCCATAGGGGGAGTGGCGATAAACAGAGCGATTGCAATGGATTTTGGTTTAACTGCTCAGCAAGCAGAGGAATACAAGAGAGTCTACGGAATTTCCGGCAAGACCTTGGGAGGAAAAATTGGCAAAGCAACCGAGCCAATTCTGAATTCTATTTTGGGAGAAATTAAGAAATCAATCGCTTTTTACGCGCAAAAATACAAGGATGAATCTCCGATAAGACAAATCATTCTGTCAGGCGGTACAGCTAAGCTTCCAGGGATAGAGCTTTTCTTCGTAAATAATGCCGGCATAGAAACGGCGATTGCTAATCCTTGGAAAATCCTAGCTTCGCAACAGCTACCAAAAACAATTTTAGACAATGGGTCCGATTATACAATAGCGGTTGGTTTGGCAATGAAAGATTATGAGCGATAGCATTAATCTGGTTTCTCCGAAAAACGAGCAATTGGAGAAAGAGCAAAAGAGGTTGAGAATCGCAAGGATGTCGGCATTTGCGATTGTGTTTATAGTTGCCGGTATTGCTGTTTTAGTTTTCGTAATTAATTTAACCTTGCCTTTGAATTCGATCAAGCATAATGAGGATATAACTCTATCTAATATTGCAGTTCTGCACAAAAAGTTAGCACAGTATTACCTAATTGAGGATAGGGTAAATAATCTGGCGAATATAATTGCAAAACGACAGAAATTGTCCGATGTTGCCGACGCTCTTTTGGCTATTATCCCGCCAGACCTATCGGTAAGTTCAATGCAAATTAGTGTTCAGGGCATCTCTTTTAGCATATCCGGAGCTTCTTTATCTTCGATGAATAAATTAATAGATGACGTAATAGTACTAAGCCAACAAAAAAATATGATAAAAAAAGTTGTAATGCAACAATTGTCCTTCGATGTAAAAAACAGCCAGTACTCGATTTGGATACAAGCGGATATTAAATAATATGAATAACAATATTAATACTTCAAGAAAAATAAACGTTGATTTTGAAAATCTCGTATTGCTCTATCAGCACTATAAAGAATTTTTGCTGCCAGTCGGTGTTATTTTGGCCAGTATTCTGGTAATTATTTATGTTGTTTTCCCACAAATCCAACAATATTTTAATTCGCAAAGTTTAATAAAAATTGAGCAACAGAAGTTAAATGCCCTAAACAATGATTACACCCTGCTTACATCTTTGGATGATGCAACAATCGCTTCGGATTTAAGCACTCTCTCGCTTACTTTGCCGGCACAAAAAGATTTCGCCGGCATTATTGATGCCATTTCCTATGTTTCTGCCAAAACGGGCGTTGCAGTCGGTAATTTCGAATTTTCTTTGGGCAATCTGTCTTCGTCAAATTTCGGCGGAACAGCTTATCCTTCAACGCAGATCAATATTAGTTTAAGAGGAAATCCTGAGAGTATTGCGAATTTTGCCCATGAGATTGTCAAAACGATGCCGATTGCAGAGGTAACCGCAATTAATATCACCGGAGGAACAGGTAGCCTGACCGTACTTTTCTATTACAAGCCTTTTCCGGCGCAAGACATTAGTGACCAAACACAAATTGTTCCGTTGTCGTCTAGTCAGTTGTCTTTGATAAAAGAAGTTTCTGCTTGGAATTCAGTCGGGCAGACAGGTTTGTCGGCTTTACCAGTTACTCCTGCCACATCTTCGGCAGGCGTGTCTAATTCTGGTTCACCGTTTTAAGTTTCCTGATTAAGTCGGGTCTTAATTTAGCGGTGACTTTAAGGCTTTCTCTATTTTTCCAGGTATTTATCTTAGCATGGTTGCCCGAAAGTAGCACCTCTGGGACTTTTAACCCGTTAAATACTTGTGGTTTGGTATATTGCGGATATTCAAGGTAGGGTGAGAAAGACTCAAAGGCAGCCGAATCTTTTTTAATCACGCCGCTAATTAGTCGGGAAACGGCATCGGTAATTAACATTGCTGGTATCTCTCCGCCAGTTAAAATAAAATCCCCCACCGAAACTTCCGCGTCGATAAATCTTTTGATTCTCTCGTCAAAACCTTCGTAATGTCCGCAAATTAGTATTAAGTTTTTTAATTTCGAAAAATTCTGCGCTGTTTTTTGTTCGAACTTTTTCCCGTGAGCGCTTAAAAGAATCACCTTCTGTTCCTTTTTGTTCAAGCGTTTATCTTTTGTCGCTTCAATTGCCTTTTGTAAGACGTCAACTCTTAGTATCATTCCTTTCCCCCCGCCGTACGGCGTGTCATCAACTGTCTTATGACGTCCTAAGCCAAAATCACGCAAATTTACGAAATTGACAGCAATCAGTTTTTTGTCAATCGCCCTTTTAATAATCGAGCTTCCAAACGGGCTCTGAAACATTTCGGGAAATAAAGTAATAATCGTTATCTGCATATATTTATTATAGGAGTTTGACAGAAACTTTACTAATTTACGCTTGTGGTACTTCGGTCAGAGACACGAAAATCCGTTTGTTGTTTTTGATGGCGGGAATTTTCATCACGGTTCGGATTGCTCTGATGACTTTTCCGCCCTTACCGATTATTTTCCCCATATCTTCCGGCGCGACGGTAATAACGAAATTGGTAACGCCTTCTACCTCTTCTTCTTTGATATCTATTTTGTCGGGATTATCAACAATTGCGGTTACCATGTTCAAGAGTATATCTTTCATAAATTAAATTAACTTTTCAACGGCCACGCTTGGTTGGGCGCCTTGCTTTACCCAGTAATCGTATCTATTTTTATCTATCTGTTTGCCGCCGTTTTTGCCTTTTTCATACCAGCCCAAAACTTCTATCGAATCGCCGTCTCTTCTGGACCTTTTTTCTTTGACAACAATGCGGAATTTTCTTTCGCCTCTTTTGCCGACTCTTGTAGACCGAATAACTAATGACATAGGCTGTATTTTAACATTATTTTGACTTCTTCTCAACCCTACCCTTGAAAGAGGCCTGATAGAATTCCAAAGCTTTGGAGGCGGCGTCTTCTTCGCCGTCTTTTTTGGACTTGCCTTCTCCTTCGCTGACTAAATTACCGTCTACATATGCGCCGATGCGGAAGCGTTTAGCATGCGCCGGGCCGGTTTCACCTAAGACTTTATAGACGGGAGAATTTAGGCGTCTGGATTGGACCAGTTCCTGTAAAAGACTCTTCGGGTCCTTAAAAGAAGTGCTTTTGATTATTTCATCGGCTTTTGGTAATAAAACCAAGCCTAAAAACTTCGAGACGGCGGTAATTCCCTGGTCGATAAATAAGGCTCCGACAAAGGCTTCGAAACAATCCGCCAAAAGGCTCTGGTTTTGTCTGCCTTTTGATTCTTCCTCGCCTTTGGAAAGCCTTAAGTAACTACCAAATTCCAATTCTTTGGCAATTACAGCCAAACTTCTGGTGTTGACCAGCAAAGAGCGGATATTAGTCAGGATGCCTTCGTTAAATTGGGGGAATTTTAGATACAGGTTTTGCGAAACGACAAAAGAGAGAATGCTGTCTCCTAGAAACTCTAAGCGTTCGTTGGAGGAGAGTTTTTCCCTCGTTTCATTTAAGAAACTGCGGTGGGTAAAAGCCTGTTCAAATAATCTTTGATTTTTAAACTTAGGAAGTGCTATCATTTTTGATTAATTTACCCAAGGCGCCGTTAATAAACGCTGGGCTGGTTTCTCCTCCGTACTCTTTGGCCAGTTCAACCGCCTCATCTATTATAACCTTTGCTGGCTGGCTCTTTTCAAGTAGCAATTCGTAAACGGCCAGTCTCAAAATTGCCAAATCGGTACGGTTAATTTTAGCGATGGGATATTCTGGAGCGGCTTTTATAATTTGCTCATCCAAGAATTGTTTGTTGTCGAAAATCTTTTTAGCATAATTCCCTACTCTTTGTTTATGGAACTCAATCCGAAAAAGGTCTTCGACTGCTTTTTGTCGTTTTTTGTGGCGTGGGTCAAGAGGAGTCTTCATTATTTCTCTTTAGCTTCTTTTTCTTCGGCTGTTTTCTTTACTTTAATTTTAAGCACCATTTTGCCTTTATAATAACCACACTTCCTACAAATCTGGTGTGCTAAGATTGGAGCTTGGCAGTTAGGACAAATTACGGTTTTGGTAACCGCTAGTTTAATGGCGGCTCTTCTTTTGCCTTGTCTTTGCCTACTATGTCTTTTCTTTGGTTCTTGTGGCATGTTATGTATTTTACTTTATTCCGCCGGAACTTACAATACTTTATAATCTTAGGAGAAATTTTTATCTATGTCCTTGAGATGGTGTTTCCGGTCTTGAGTCGACGGGCTTTGACATGGAGAATTTATAGCATTGTACTTATAGTTTGTCAATAATTAGTCCGGAGAGACGTGGGAGAGATTAATTTCTTTAGTTTTTGCTAAAAGCTCCGGATATTTATCGATTTCCGGAAAAATCTTTTCCGCTTCTCTTTTGGTTTTGTCGATTAAGACAAAATCGGAAAAGCTGGCAACTTTTAAGACTTGTCGACCGTGTTGCGCTGTTCCGTAAATTTGTCCCGGTCCTCTAAGTTTTAAATCCAGTTCGGCCAGCTGGGCACCCGAATAAATCGTTTCTAGCGCTTTTAATCTTTCAATCGTCATTTCATTTTTGCTGGAGGTAAACAACAAGCAGTAAGATTGCTTATCGCTTCTGCCGACTCTCCCCCGCAATTGGTGAAGTTGTGCCAGCCCAAAGCGGTCGGCTTCCTCGATTAACATAATAGTGGCATTTGGAATATCAATGCCGACCTCGACCACTGGTGTAGAAACCAAGATATCTATTTTTTTATCACGGAAAGCCTTTAGAATTATTTCTTTTTCTTTTGCTTTTATTTTTCCGTGTAAAAGGCCAAGTTCCAAATCCGGAAACACCTCATTTTGTAGCCTTTCGAATTCTTTAGTGGCGGCTTTTACAGCTATCATTGTCTCCGACTCTTCGATAAACGGGCAGACAATAAACACCTGGTCTTTATTCCCAACAATCTGTTTTTTAATCCAGTTGTAAGCGCCGCTTCTTTTTTCCGGCGGAACCAACCAGGTTTTAACGAGTTTTCTGCCCTTTGGCATTTCATCAAGCAATGATAAATCCAAATCGCCGTACATGGTTAAGGCGACGGTTCTCGGGATTGGCGTGGCCGTCATTGTCAGAAGATGGGCGTCCTGCCCTTTCTCTCTAATAATCGTCCGTTGCTCTACGCCAAACCGTTGTTGCTCATCAATTATTACCAGTCCCAACTTTTTGAACTCGGCTTTTTTATAAACTAACGCGTGCGTTCCGACTAAAACATCGAAATCGTTAGATGGTTTTTTATCGGATCCGGTTATTAACTCAACTTTTACTTTGCGTGGCGTTAAAAGTTTAGAAATGGTCTGAAAATGCTGTTGTGCCAATATCTCGGTTGGGGCCATAAAAGCTGTTTGGAAGCCATTCAGAAAGGCCACATACATGCTGATTGTTCCGACCACTGTTTTTCCGCTACCCACCTCCCCTTCTAACAGTCGGTTCATCGGTTTTGCGGAAGAAATATCATTTACAATATCATCAACAGCTTTTTTTTGGGCATTGGTTAATTCAAACGGTAACCCTTTAACAAGTTCGTCAACTTTTTCCTTAAAACTTTGCCAGGGCTTTTTAATGATATTTCTTTCCCAAGCTTTTCTTCTCACCAGCGATGCTAATTGTAATTCAAATAATTCATCGAATGCTAATCTCTCGCGGGCTCTT
>Ga0187889_10004278_pt1 | contig 11933 bp, 7 predicted proteins | sample June2016WEW_7_10_2_FD_132992 | JGI IMG/M metagenome (GOLD analysis project Ga0187889, IMG submission 132992) | Peatland microbial communities from SPRUCE experiment site at the Marcell Experimental Forest, Minnesota, USA - June2016WEW_7_100 | ecosystem: Environmental > Terrestrial > Soil >... | reverse complement strand
TGCTCAAGTTGGCGGTGGCGAGCGGCTGCTTTTCCCTGTTCGTGGGCATCGAGTCCCTGTCGGAGTCGAATCTGCGCGCCAACGGCGCGCTGGCCAAGAACGGGGTGACCAGCCCGGCGGAGATGAGCGCCAGCTTGCGGGTCTTGCATGACCACGGCATCATGGTCATGGCCGGCGTGATCTTCGGCTTCGACGACGACGACCCAGGGGTGTTCGAGCGCACGCGCGACTTCCTTATGGCCAATCGCATCGGTCTCGGCTCGTTTTCGACTTTGACGCCATTTCCCGGGACGAAGCTCTTCGCCGCGCTCAAAGCCGAGTCGCGCATCACCACCTACGACTGGGCGCAATACGACGGGGCGACGGCGGTATTCCGGCCCAAGCTTATGACGGCCGAGCAGCTGGAGGAGGGGACGCGCGGTATGGGAGTCTATTTCTACAGCATTCCCAAAATTCTCCTGCGCTTCTGGACCAACCGCCGCCATCCCTTGGTCTATCTCGGCACCAGCTTTGCGTCGCGCCATTCGTGCCGGGTCGAGAACCGCGTGCCGCTGCTCACTCCGAGCGGATGGTGGAAGGGCGGCGCCAAGGTTTCCTTGGCCGACGGCACCTGACCATGGGACGAGGCTCCCCGCTTGCCGTGCTGGCCGGGTGTAGTCTCCTGGCCTTGACCACATGGGGGTCTTGCTCGAGCTCGAGCTCGAGTGGGCGGGACGGCGGAAATCCTTACGACGGCTCGGCCCAGCCAGATGCGCTGTCTCCGAGCGAGGGCGTGGCCCCGCTCACCGAGCTCACCGAGCTCACGATACCGACGCTGCTCAGCGTTCCCACCAGCATTGCGCTGGGGTCGGACGGGAACCTGTGGTTCACCGAGAACGCGAGCGACAAGGTGGCCAAGATCACGCCGAGCGGGGCCATCACCGAATACCCGGTGCCTCCCATAAGGCAGAACGAGCCGCCGATCGGCCCGGCCGGGATAGCCAGCGGCCCCGACGGCAATCTCTGGTTCGCCGAGAATACCGCGAACCAGATCGGCTACATCACCGCGGCAGGTGCGATCAGCCAATTCCCGCTGGCGAGCCCTGATCAGCCATATTGGAGCTCCGCGAGTGGGAGCCAGCCCTGGGGGGTGGCGGCCGGACCAGACGGCAACATCTGGTTCACGCAACTGGCGGGCATGATCGGGCGCATCACTCCGGCGGGCGTGATCACGGAATTTTCCGTTCCGCCGGGTGCCATCATCAGCTCGCCTTACGCCATCGTCGCGGGAGCCGACGGCAATATTTGGTTCACGGAGGTGGAGGGCAACAATATCGACCGCATCACGGTGACGGGCGACATCACGTCGTTCGCGATTCCGACGGCGCTTAGCCTGCCCTATGGCATAGCCGCGGGACCCGACGGCAACTTGTGGTTCACCGAGTACGCCGGCAATCGCATAGGGCGGATAACCCCGGCGGGCGCGCTGGTGGAGTTCCCGCTACCGACCAGTGCGAGCGAGCCTTGCGGTATCACCGCGGGAGCCGATGGCAATCTCTGGTTCACCGAGCAAGCGGGCAACAACCTGGGACGCATCACGCCCGCGGGCCTCATCGCGGAGTTTTCCCTCCCCGAGCCGGAGAGCTCGCCCGAGGGCATTACCAGCACGCCCGACGGGTACCTTTGGTTCGTCGAGAGCGGGGTCGGCCAGGGCAACATGGGCGGGAACAAGATCGCCCGCCTGGCCATCGCCAGCCTGCCCCAGTAATCGCGTGAGATCAGGCGGGCTTTGCCCGACTGATCTCGCCCGCGGGGGGGTGTGTTAGTAGCTCCGGAGCACCGGCAGGATTTTGCCTGCGTCGGGGGTTGGTCATCTTTCCCGCCCGGCGGTGGTAGCATGGGCACGATGCCCAGTCCGAAGTCCGAGGTGGCGACCAGCCCGCAAGCGCGCGCCAGCACGGCGGGCGGGGAGCCCGAGCCTGCCCACGAGTTGCCTCGACCCACTCCTTGCCAGATTGCGGCATGGGCGATCATGGCTGGCGGGCTCCTGCTCGTGTTGCAGCTACGTTTGCTCGCATCCCTGCTGTGCGGGCTGCTGGTTTACCAGCTGGTGCATCTGGCCGTGCCCGTGCTGCAACGGCGCCTGTCGCGGCCACGCGCCAGGGTAGTTGCGGTGACCATCGTCGCCATGTTCGCCGCGGGCATTGTGGTCGGGCTGGGAGTGGGCCTGGTGGCGCTCTTCCGCAGCGGCGACCACATAAGCCACGTGCTGGAGCGGATGGCCGACAGCGCCAATCGGGCCCGCGGTAACCTGCCGGTCTGGGTGGCCGACTATCTGCCCACCGACGCCGATGATCTGCGCGACTTCGTGGTCCGTTGGCTGCGCGATCACGCCCGCGATCTGCGCACCGCCGGATCGGACTTTGGCCGGGTGGTGGCGCACGTCCTGGTGGGCTTGGTGATCGGGGCCATGGTTTGCCTCCTCGACGTGGGACCGCTCAAGAACGAGCGTCCGCTGGCCCACGCTTTGCGCGAACGGGTGGCTTTGCTGGGCAGCGCCTTTCGGCGGGTGGTGTTCGCCCAGGTGCGCATTTCGACTATCAACGCCGGCCTGACCGCCCTATTCTTGCTGGTGGCGCTCCCCGCTTTCGGTGCGCACATGCCGCTCGCACCTTCGCTGGTCGTGCTCACGTTCGCGGTCGGCATCATACCGGTGGTGGGCAATCTCATCTCCAACACCGCAATCGTCATTGTGGGACTCAGCGTTTCGCTGTACGTCGGGCTGGCCGCCCTGGGGTTCCTGCTCGTCATCCACAAGCTCGAATACTTCCTCAATGCGCGCATCGTGGGCTCGCGCATCAGCGCCCGGGCGTGGGAGCTTCTCGCGGCCATGCTGGTGCTCGAAGCGGCGTTCGGGTTCAGCGGGGTTATCGCGGCACCGATCTACTACGCCTACCTCAAGGACGAGATGACGACTCAGGGCTTGGTGTAGGCGTAGGCCAGCTCGCCCAGTTCGGCGGCCGAGCGCATCGTGCCTAGGAAGGGTCCAAATGTTCGAAGGTGGGTCCGATCGGGCATACCCGCGACCGACGACTTTCCCGGCTTGTCTAGCGACGATGGGTCCGCGTAATCTAACCCATAGGATGGCAACGATGTTCACGCGAGAACGAGCACGAGTTACCCGGCATCTAACCCCAATCTGTTCGGTCGGCATCGGAGCGGTGGCCTTGCTGGTCGCGGCCTGCCAGTCGACCTCTCAGTCCGCTGGCGCGGGCGGGGGGGTGGGCGGGGGAGTCGCCGGTGCCGCCGGCGGAAAGGGCGGGTCGTCCCTGAGCAGTGCCGCCGCGAGTGGAGGCGCGCGCGGAGATGGCGGCGGGACCTCTTCTGCTGCGGGCGGCGTTGGGGGGAGCCATGCGAGCGGCGGAATTACCGCGGAGGGGGGAAGCGGAAGCGGAGGATCTCAGGCGAGCAGCGGCGGGGGAGGGGGAGCCGCAGGCGGGAGCGCGGGCAGCTCCGGCGCGAGCGGGGGAGCGGCGGGCGCGAGCTCCAGCCTGGACGGCGGTCCTCCCAATACCTCGGGGCACTTCTATGTCTCGCCCAGCGGTACGGGGAGCGCATGCTCCAGCTCCGCACCTTGTGCCATCACCCAAGCGCAGACCGAGGTGCGCGCGGCGGTGAAGTCGACTACCGGCAACATCGTCGTAGAGCTGGCCGACGGGGTCTACTCCCTCAGCGCGCCCTTGATCTTCACCGCGGCCGATTCTCCCGCCACCGGATCGCCGGTTCCCAGCCAAACCCCTTCGGGTGACGCGGGCGCCGGCCAGACCGTCAGCTGGCAAGCCGCATCCGGGGCTAAGCCCGTGCTATCAGGGGCAACGAAGGTCACGGGCTGGGCGGTCAGCGACGCCAGCAAGAACATCTACAAGGCGACAGCGCCCTCGACCTTCGTCACGCGCCAGCTCTACGTGAACGGCAAGATTGCCACGCGGGCACGCTCGACCCAGACCATCGACCGCGGCGACATGAATCTGCAGACCAATGGCTGGTCGTTCACCAACAGCGCCCTGAATTTCTTGAACAGCTTGCAGCAGCCCGCACGCGCCGAGATCGACGCGATCGGGTCTTGGACCAACCGCTACTCGCCTATTCAGAGCGTGGCGAACGGCACGGTGACCATGGTTCAGCCGGCCTGGGACCAGAATACCTGGGGCTGGGACGTGATCAAATGTCCGTCCGGTGAGACAGGGTGTAACGGCCCCTATCGGAGCGGCCCGATCTACGTCGAGAACGATTACACTCTGCTCCAGCCCGGCCAATGGTACCAGGATACTACCGCGGGCGCTCTCTACTACATTCCGCTTTCCGGACAGGACATGAGTACGGTCGACGTGGAGCTGCCCCAGCTCGAGCTTATCCTGGCGGTGGGCGGCGCGTGCCCCACCACCCCGGCGGCCGGGAGCGACTGCGTTGCCCCGGCCACTCCCAGTGATGCGACCCAGGCCGTGCCGTACTCGGCCCCGGCTGGTGGTGATCCCTACGCCCAGCCCGCGCATGATCTGACGTTCACCGGTCTGACGTTCTCGTACACCAGCTGGCTCCATCCCAATACCAGCGACGGATTCGCTGATGCGCAGACAGGGGGATACGTGGTCGGGCCGAGGTCGAACTTTCCGGGCGGCGGCCAATCTCCCGCGTACGAGGCGACCCGGCCCCACTGGAGCCAGGTGCCGGCGGCAGTTCAGGTGTCCAACGCCTACAACGTCTCGTTCGTTGGCGATAAGTTCGTCGCCCTGGGCAGCGTGGGCCTCGGGATCGGCAACGACGCCAATGCCCACACCTCGGGGGTGGGGTTGGGGGCGAACGGGATCAGCGTGACCGGCTGCGTGTTCGAGCAGATCGCGGGGGGTGGGATTGTGATCGGGGGATCGCGAGCATGGGCTCACCACCCCTGCGGCGACAAGGTGTGCGCGGCGAGCGACGCGGGGTCCAAGCTCATCGACCAGAACATGCTGATCAATGACAACCTTGTCCACGACATCGGGATCGACTACCGCGACTTTGGCGGCATCATGTTCACGTATGCTCAGAGCGTTGTAGTTACGCACAACGAGGTATACAACGTGCCATATTCCGGCATAAATACCGGCTACGGATGGGGCACCAACGACGCGGGCGGCAACGCAGACTACAAGACGCGCAACACGGGCGATCTCTACCTCTACCAGCCCTGGTACACCAACGCCACCGTGGCCAAGAATAATACGGTGAGCGCGAACTACGTGCACCAGGGCATGCTCCAGATGAACGACGGTGGCTGCCACTACAACCTGGGTTTCCAACCCGGAACGGTGGTAACCGAAAACTACTGCGAGGGCCAGGGTTCCGGACTGTCCGGCACCTTCTGGGGCGAATACAACGACGAGGGCTCGGCCTACATCACCGAGACCAAGAACGTCTACGCCAACTTCGGTGCTTACGTTACCGCCAACGCCAACTCCGCCAACAACACCGGCCACATCACCTTCACCGACAACTGGGGTAGCTCGGCCAGCCCCGGGCTGAACGGTCCCGGCAATACCGTGTCGGGCAACGTCCAGATCAGCGGCGACACTTTCCCCTCCGATGCCCAGGCGGTTGTCAGCGCCGCGGGCCTCGAGGCGGCGTACGCCAGCCTGAAGACCAACAATCCTTAGAATCTGGCCCGACCGGCTACCGACATCACCGGTGCTCGCGCCGACCACAGGTAGAGGAGGCCGGCCTCCGGCGCATCTATGGGGCAGCCCTGCGCAGCCGGGCGCCCGAAGGCCAGCCCTAACGCCTGTGGCCGGCCCCCCTGTCAACACTAGGCCCGCAGCAGCGATGGCGACGGGATGACTTTCAATCGGTAGTATTAGTCCGAGAGCACCGCCTTGACGATTTCCGCCGAGGTGGCCGTCACTGCCAGCCGCTGGAGATTGGCCAGCGACCGATCGTGCGCTTCCTTGTCGCGCGAGGAAACGCAATCGGTGGCTATCACGGGGAAGAAGCCGCGGGCGCCAGCGTCGCGCGCGGAATGCTCGACCCCCATCTCGGTGGCGATACCGGTGAAGATGAGTGTGCGAATGCCGCGGTTTCTCAGCATGGTCTCGACGTTGGTCCCCAGGAAAAGGTTGGGCGTGGCCTTTGCTATCAGGACGTCGCCTGGCTCGGGCCTCACTGCATCGGCGACTTCGCTGTCGCTCGTGCCTGGTGTCATGAAGCTGGGCAGCTTGGCCGGGTCGTCGACGCGAAACATCCTCATGCGCGAGTAATAGGCCCAGCCGGATTGGAAGCTTGCGGGCATGGGCGTGATGAGGCTGTAGAGCACGGGCATCTTCCCGCGCAACGACACCACCAGCCTGGCCAGGGCGTCCAGGAATGCGTCGCGGTTGAAGATGCTCTTGACCAGGGCGTTCTGCACGTCCCAGACGACCAGGGCCGCATGTGAGGGACGCACCATCTCGGCCAGGTTCTCGAAGATCTCGACATCGTTGTATCTCTTCATGTTGTCTCCCGTGTCCAGGTGTACCGCCCGGTAGCATTTAGCACAGGCAAAGGCTTGACAACGAGCCCGGGTTAACGGAAGAGAGCCGGAAGATGGCGAACGGCTGGTGCTGATAAGGAACGCCCCACGCCAGTCGGCGAGAGCGAGCCGCGGATCGACGGTAGTCGTGACAGGGCCATTGTCGGGGAAGTAATCGCAGCCGCAAGCGGTCTAGCCCGCCTCAGGGGGTGCCACCCCCACTCCAGCTCGGGCCGCTTTGCTGGCCGCGTCGGCGCTGCGTGTCGCGAGCTGATCGGGTAACCGCCTGTCCCGACGAGAAAATCGGACGCGGCAAACGTCGATTAGCCTCGGCCGGAGGTGATCTTGCGGCCCCGGTGGCGCTATGATGTGAGCAAAACTGGATGCGACCACTTCGTGTCGGGCTGGTAGCCGAGAGCTACTATCCAACTCTTGGGGGCGTGCAAGAGCACCTGCGCCACCTGCGCAACGTGCTGGAGCAACGCGATGTCGACGTCACCATCTTGACCAGCCGCCCGAGCGCCAGGGTCGGCGCCAAGCTCGGTCCCGCCGACGCCGAGTGGAAGGTGGTCCGGGTTGGCCGCGCTCTTACCCTCCCCACGGGAGGGACTTTTACCCAGGCCTGCCTGGGGCCGCTCAGCGCTTATCGATTCGGCAGAGCGCTCGCGCGCGGCCGCTTCGACGTGCTCAACATCCACGGGCCGTGCGACGTGGGGTTGCCGTTGTGGGCGCTCGCGCTCTTTCCCGGTCCCAAGGTGCTGACCCTTCACAATGCACCGTTCCCGGACACCTTGTGGCGTCGTTTTACAGCTCCCTACTACCGCTGGGTCTTCAAGCGGGCGGCGGCGGTGATCGCGGTGTCAGAGGCCGCGGCGCAGACCATGGGCCGCTATGCCGATTTTCGCTCGACCATCATCCCGAATGGTATCGACCTCCCTTACTGGCAGGCCGCCCCTTCCTCGCGCTACCTGCGGCCGGCGACACGCAATCTCGTCTGCCTGGGCCGGCTCGAGCCACGCAACGGACCCGACGTAGCCATCGCGGCGTTCGCCAGGCTCGCCGCGTCTTTTCCTGACGTGCGCCTGCTTATGGCGGGCGATGGAGCGATGCTGCGTGAGCTGCAGGCCAAGGTTCCCAGGCACTTGCGCGCTCGGGTGGAGTTTCTCGGAGCGGTCTACGATCAGCGCCCCGAGCTCTTGGCCTCGTCATCGGTCTTCTTGCTGCCCGCGCGGGCGGTGAGCTTTTCCATCATGGTGCTCGAGGCCTTCGCCGCGGGTCTACCCGTCGTTGCTCTCCCGGGGCTCGGAGCCGACCGGGCCGGTGCTCACTGGTCCAACGTGATCGTGGCTCGGGCCAACAGCGTGGAGGCGTTCGCCGAGGCCGTGGCGCACGCTCTGACAATGGACCAATCCGAGCGGGTCGCGCGCGGTCGCCGCATTGCGCAGGCGTTCAGCTGGGACGTGGTCGCCAACCGGATACTCGAGGTCTTGCTCAAGGTCGCGCGGCCCGATGCCGCAGGCGCAGCGCTGGCGGTCGAAGCCATGGGCCGTTGAGGGTGCGTTTAGGGACTTTCCTGGCTTCCCGCCGAAAACCCTTGACGGCACCACTATCATGCGCCAAGACGATTGGGTAGCTGGCTGCCCACCAGCTACCTGTCGGCTACCCTAGACTTTTTGAAGGCCCCGTGTCGCTAGTAGCCCTAACCTAAAGCGAGACCGAAGTCTGCTGCCAGGGGGGTACCATGCGATCATGTAACGTCTTTTCCGTTCCTTTCGTCGCCATGGCTATGGTGACGTCGTATTTGTGGCTTGCGGCTTGTACACCCAGTTCCACTGGAGTGGTCGGGACACAGACACAAACGACACGAACCGTAAGCGCCGGCGGAGGGGTCGGCGGGACCAGCACGGTGGTCATCGGCGGCATTGCGGTGACTGCGAGTCAGGGGCAAGGCGGGGACACGGGCGGAAGCGCCTCGAGCGGGAGTACCCAGGTCAGCTGCGACGATGCCGGCAATTGCGGCCCTTGCCTGGCGATTCTCTCGCTCGGGCAGCCGGGAGCCTACGGCAGCGCGAGCGGCGACAACGGGAACACCAACGAGTTCCAGACCTACATGAATACCAACACCAATGGCAAGATGACGATGATGACGACCTTCACCTCGCTCACTGACGCGCTCCTCGGTCAATACAACATCATAATTTTGCAAGCCCTGGAGGACCGCACCCCGTCTTCGCAAAGCAATTCCGTATGGACCTTCCAGCAGAGCGACATCGATGCGCTGGAAAAGTGGGTGAAGGCGGGGGGCGCGATCATTGCGATGTCGGGTTATGGCCTCAATTCCGACGAGGTAAAACCGACCAACCAGCTCCTATCTTTCAGCGGTATCAGCTATGGCACCGGCGATACCTTCACCACCTGCCCGGACAATCTGTGTCAATGTTGCAACGGCTCGATCCCGTTCAGTAGTTGGCAGAGCTCTTACACTGACAATCCCGCGATCACTCATGACCTCAAGGAGGTGGGCATATATTCCGGGCGGCCGCTCAGCTGCACCGGTTCGGATTGCCAAGTGTGGGCCACGGATCCCTCGACCGGCGGTGCCGATGTCGGGGTTGCGCAAGTGGTGGGACAAGGAAGGATCCTGGCGTGGGGTGACGAATGGGTGACCTACACCAGCCAGTGGGGGCTGACGGCAACCCCGTATGACAATGCCACCAACTACCCGCAGTGCGTGGGCCGGACCGCGCAGAGCGTCTATAACGTGCCGCAATTCTGGAACAACGTGTTCAAATGGGTCGCTCCGACCGCCACCTGCTTCACCATCACGCAACCATCGACGCCCGGGCAGCAGATCGTTTTTTAAAGGACCCTGGGAGGGTCCTTTAGATCTCCCGCGGGCGAGCGCAGTCGGGCAAAGCCCGTCTGCCGCTCACGCGTTTTTAGCTAAAAGGACCCTGGGAGGGTCCTTTAGATCCCCCGCGGGCGAGCGCAGTCGGGCAAAGGCGCTCACACGTGTCTTAGCGAAGAGCTGCGTTGCGCTATGAAAATGACGCTCGGGCAGGAGGCTGAACCGGCGGACGGCTGAACTTTTTCGGCAGGCGTGCCGAAGTAACGACGCCGTGGAAAAGCCAAGTCCGAGCCATCTCGAGGAAGTTGCCGACCTTTGGCTGGACGGCGCGCCGCCCAACGAAGCGGATCTTAGCGCCGCGGGGAGTCTTGCGGCGCGCCTGGGAGCTTTCGACGGCCTGCGGCCGTTTTCCCCCGTGGTGCAGCGCTTGGTCGAGCGGATATCCGCTCCTGACTTCGATATCAACGAGGTGCGCAAGCTGATCGAGCTCGACCCCGCGCTGGCAGCTCGGATTTTGCGTGTGGCCAATTCGGCTGCCTACCGGGCCTCTGGGGCGTGTGCCTCGATCGTGCAGGCGGTAATGCGCATCGGCGCGACCAACACCTGTAGTCTGGCCATGGCCATGTCGGCCATGGCTTTTTTCCGCGATCTCGGTGGCGTCGGGCGCAAGATTCGCGATCATTCGGCGGGCTCGGCGGTGGTGGCGCGTGAGCTGGCGGTAAGCCTGGGTTGTGCGTCACTTTCAGCCAAGGTGTTCCTGGCCGGTCTTTTGCACGACATAGGCAAGTTGCTGGTCATTCAGGCGGGCGATACCGCGTACGCCGATCTGGTCGCACGCGAGATGGTGCCTTCCAGCGTTCACCTCAAGGAGCTATCCATGTGGGGCTTCGACCACGGGATGCTGGGGGGCCACGTGCTCAAGTCCTGGCACATCCCCGCGCCCATTCCTCAGCTCATCGCCTGGCACCACCAGGCGAAAGGCGGGGCCCAGTGCCGGGTGGCTGCCTGGTCCCGCGCGCTCGATCTCTTGCGTTTGGCCGACGTCGTCGATTGGCTGCTTGCCCAGGGTTGCCCCGCCGATTCCCCGTGGGTGGCGCGTTTGACGGCCTCGCCCGATGGGGTCAGGGCGGGGCTCAGCGCCGATACCTTGCCCTCGCTGTGGAGCGATCTGCGCGCCATCCGGGCCGAGGCCCTCGAGGTCTTCGCGTAAGAGCGCTCATCGGGATCCATCCTCCTTTGTGCTTGCGGGCGCGACTCGGGCGAGCAACAATGGCGCTGCCGAGCGGAACCATCCGCCCAAGGAGGATTCAAATGAGAGCTTGTTCGTCGTTCTCGCGCCTAACTGTCCTCCTGGCCCTTGCCGGCTGTGGCGCCAATGCCACAAATATTCCGTCACAGAGCGGCGGCAACCCCGGCTCCGGGGCACAGACGCAAGCGGGCGGCAGCGGCGCTCCGGGCAGCGGCGGGGGCGTCGGCGGTGGCGTCGGCGGGGGCGGCAGTGCGGTTAGCGTGACCACAAGCGCAGGCGGCGCTACCGTTATGGGCACGGGCCTCGGGGGTGCTCGTGCCACCGGGGGCGGCATCGCGGCCGGCGGCGCCAGCAGCGGCCACGGCGGGGCGGGGGGAGCGATGGCCAGCGGGGGAGCTTCCGGCGGCGCTCTGGCCGGCGGCGGGAGCACTGGGAGCGGTGGCGGGGGAGGGGGAGGGGGTGCTGATGCCGCCATGACTGGACCGGTGGCCACGGCATACCAAGGTCCTTGCGACGTGATCGCGAGTGGTTGCGCCGAGGCCTACGGGGTGGCCAGGGCAATGAAGGCTAGCTACACCGGGCCGCTCTTCCAGCTTGGCTTGCTCTCCGACACGTCGAAGACCCTGGATGTCGGGCAGACCAGCGGCAAGCAGGCAGATATGACGACCTGGAGCGCCTTCTGCGGGGGGAGCCAGTCGAACTGCGTGATTTCCAAGATCTACGCCCAGATCAATAGCGGGAGTAATGACTTGGCGCCGGCGGTGTTGAAGGCAACGTATGGTCCCGACTGTAGCAAAGGGGGCTATACCTGCGCGGCGAAGTTTACCATCGAGGCTGAGACGGGCTTGCCGATCATCACCACGGTGGCGCCGCAAGAATACGCGCTGTCCGGTGATAACTATGCGACTGGCATCAACGCCGGGTCGACGGCCATGGGCATCATGTACAATGGCAAGCCGGTCGCCAATCAGGTCTACTGTTGCGGCGTGTTCGGCCTCACCCACAAGGCCCTTCCGGCCACCGACGTCGCCGGGACCGATTTCATGCTCGCCCTCGCGTACGGCTGGAAGGATTCGGGTGGCTGCTGTATAGCCGTCAACTGCGGCAAATCGGGTAACTACTGCGTGGGGGCCGAGGAGGAGGAGAACAATGATCTCTTCGACTACGGTAGCTCGCCCGTCGACAACGCCGTCGTGGTGACCCAGTTCGACCCGACCGCCAATGCGGTGACGAGCTACCTGAACGGCACCCAGCAGTTCAGCCACTCGCCTCCCAAGGCCAAACTGAATGCAGGTAAGGCCATTCACCTGGGCGGC
>Ga0187889_10004277_pt1 | contig 11934 bp, 12 predicted proteins | sample June2016WEW_7_10_2_FD_132992 | JGI IMG/M metagenome (GOLD analysis project Ga0187889, IMG submission 132992) | Peatland microbial communities from SPRUCE experiment site at the Marcell Experimental Forest, Minnesota, USA - June2016WEW_7_100 | ecosystem: Environmental > Terrestrial > Soil >... | reverse complement strand
GCGTCGCGCCTTCGGCGCTTTTTATTGCGTCATCTCCAATTTCGAAATCGGGGCCTAAGCGTCGGTCTTTTTTCTTTTTGTGCTCGTCACTTCTCAGGCGGCGCAATCCTTGTGTAGCTGCCTCCCGGCCCGGTGGTGAAATGAAAAATCGGCCGGTCAACCCTTTTGATTTTGAGGGGACAATGCACCATTCCTTTCGGCACAAAGGCGATGAAACTGTTGGTGAGAATGTGTTTCTCGCCATCAAGCCACAGCTCGACCTCTCCTCCGAGATCGCGTTGATCCGCTGGATTCGTTCCAAAGAAGCCGATCACCTCATCAAAATCATGAGTGTGCGCTTCCACGCGGTTTACATCGGCTCCTTCCTGAAACCAGAGGCACTCGATGTAGAAAGCCCCCGGGATGGTATTTTTGTCCAGCCAGGCGATGTGATTGGCTTTACCCGGATATGCGGCGTCGCTCTTTTGCTTGTATTCGGGAAGCTTCATTTCGGTGATTATGTATTGACGGGTTCTGCTCTCAGCCATGATTCCCCCCTGAATCCATAGCGGTACGCCGGCGAGTCTACCACACGTTTACCGCTGGGGGCTATGTCCGCAATTGGTTCCCCGTTCCCGGTTCAGCGTTTTCCGTTGGGAATTGTTCCTAGAGGAAATATAGGGACAGCCTGTTCCCGTATCAATGTATCTCTGGATTCTCTCTTGAGCTGCATAAGAGTGCGGCCCGTGTAATCTTTGATGAACCGACAAAGATGCTCGGGCCACTTGTAGCCGATTTCCTTTGAGATGTCTTTTGCGGTACGGCCTTCTTTCACCCGAACCAGAACTCGTTCGAACAGCTTCTGTTTTCGATAGTCTCGAAAACAGAGAGATGTATTCAGGTAAACCGCCTTTTCAATGATCGGATGGCTGCATTCCAGACGTTGGGAAAGCCGATAAAGAGGTACCATGGGATTTTCCAAAATGAATTTGTTAATCGTGGAAAATATTTCGTTGTAATCGTAGGCCATTGACACAGCTCCCTCTTTTATTTGTGAAACACATACCCTACGAGAACGCAGTTGCCGGGGAATCGCCTACAAAAAACTTTTATCCGATATGGTTTTAGCTGAGGACTGGATGAGGCGGGTCCGGTTTTTGGCTCTTTGTAACTTCGAGTTACTCGACTCCCTTCATCACCGAATCTCGTCATTGTTCTCCCCGGCTTTTTTGTTTGGCCGATCGCAGCCTTTGGATGAGAATGTTGGACAGACGATTTTTCTGCACGGGAGCGCGCCTGTGAAAAAGACCTGGATATTCCGCAAATCGCCTTCAGTCGGATTGCTTTTGCTTCCGGCGTTCGTTGCGCTGTCTGTCGGCTGGGCTCTGACGCAAAATGTGCCCTCCGCCCCGGACCTCAAGGTCGAGTATTCGGTTTTTCAAAACCCTCCGACCGAGTTTCGCGGACACGCCTGGCTGGACTTCCGCCTCGGCAACATCTCGGATGACATCGTCAATACAATGGTGGATCAGGCCATTCATTCAAACTCGTACGGCGGATTCATGATCACCTCGACCGGCGCGAGACCGGGGGACCCGAGCAACGTCGTCTACCTCAGCGATGAGTACTTCCGTTTATACAGGCTGGCAATCGAACGAGGACTGAAAGGCAATCTTCCACTGGATGTCTTATACGATGAACAGCAATTCCCGACAGGCATGGCGGGAGGGCAATTCGCCGCCAAATATCCGCAGCTGGTCGCTAAAAGCCTTGAGAAAGTCGAACGCGACGTAACAGGGCCGGCAAAAGTGGAACTGCAGGCGCCTATTGCCAACGGCATCTATATCGGGGCCGTCCGGATGAATCTCGACACGCTGGATTGCGTGGATATCAGCGATAAACGGCTGCCGGGCAGGACTGCGATCGATTGCCGGGTCCCGTCCGGAAGGTGGAAGGTCATGCTTTTCTATCTGGATCCTGCGCTTCGACGCGGGCTGTGTGATTACCTGGACCCGCAAGCGGTGGATAAGCTGATCGAGATCATGTATCAAGCCTACTATGACCACCTCAAGGAATTTTTCGGTGTTCCTGCCTACGGGCCGATGACGGCGGCAATCCGGGCCTATACGGATGACTTCAAAACCTTCTTCGCTCATGCGAATGCGTCGGGGGGTAAGGCGTTTTTCGTCCCGCAGCCGGAACCGAAAATACTGGATGGCATCCTGAAGGAAGCGGTTCCGGTGAGAGATGTTGATATTCAGCAGCCGCCGGTGTGGCCGGTGAAAATGAACCGCGCGTATGAAGGGGCTCTGACGTACATACACAAAATCAAGGATGGGCGGGATATCTATTTCTTTGCCAATTCCTCGGACAATCCGGTGGACGCCGACGTCGTTTTGCGCGGAAAGAAGAATCTTGCGATCTGGAATCCGCATACAGGAGAAAGGTCCAAAGCTCAGGTTTCGATTTCGGAAAATGCCGGTCAGCCTGCGACCAGGGTACGCCTTGTTCTCCCCGCGGTTACATCCGTTTTCTTCGTTGAAGAGAATTAGGGGGAGGTGTCCATGCCTTTTCTAAGCGAAGAAATCCTGGCCACCCTGAAACAGGAAGCAGCCCGCTACAACAAGCCTGAAAATCAGATCAACTACCAACGATTCTTCAAAGAGCGGCTCGACAATCCTGTAGGGTTGAGAACTCCTGTTCTCCGAAAAATTTTTTCGTCATGCTACAAACGGTACCAGCATTACTCGGCGCGCGAAATCCTTGACGCGTGCGAGCGACTTCTCGCTTCGAATGAAAGATATGTGAACTCCCTGGCGTTCGACTGGAGCTTAAGACTCAGCGCTGACTTCAACTCAAAGGATATTGACCGCTTCGAGTTCTGGCTTAAAAACTATGTCCACGATTGGGCTGCCTGTGACAGCCTCTCTTGCGGCCCTCTTGGCCTTTTTGTGAGAAAATTTCCCGAGTCGGTTTCCCGAACATATCAGTGGACAAAATCCAAAAACCGCTGGCTTCGCCGGGCAAGTGCCGTTTGCCTGATTCAATCGCTGCGGAAAGGTCTGTTACTTGAGGAGGCGTTCAAGACTGCCGATGCCCTTCTTCTGGATGACGATGATATGGTTCAGAAAGGCTTTGGCTGGATGCTGAAGGTGGCAAGCAAGCCGTTTCCCGAGGAGGTCTATAAATTTATCGACGTCCGCAAAGGGCGCATGCCGCGTACAGCCCTCCGGTATGCTATCGAAAAATTCCCGGCCAACCAGCGCAGACAATTGATGAAATAACCACGAAATACACGAAGAGCACGAGACAACTACAGCTTCTTTCGCGTTCTTCGTGTATTTCGTGGGTGGTGTTAGAATCAACCCAACTTTTTTGCGGCTTGACGGTTTCCCACGGGTTGAAAGGAGCAGCATCATGGCAAGACCCCTGTTGATTTTCGTGCTGATGGTGGCCACGACGGGCTCGGCCGAGGATTGGAGCCGTTTTCGCGGTCCTAACGGCAGCGGTGTTTCGAACGCAACGGGGTTGCCGGTGACGTTTGGCCCGGCGAAAAATATTGACTGGCGAAGCGAGGTGCCATTCGGGCGATCGTCGCCGATCTTGACCGCGGACCGGGTTATCGTCACCGGAAGCGAAGGCCAGAAGCTGATCACGGTTTGTTTGGACCGTGCGACGGGAAAAGTGGTCTGGCGGCGGGAGATTCTGCGGGATCGTACGGAGAAAATATTCAAAGGAAATGACACCGCCACGCCAACACCTGCTTCGGACGGCAGGAACCTCTATGTATTCTTCCCGGATTTCGGCATTGTGTCCTATTCTCTGGATGGCAAGGCGCGATGGCGGCTAAAGCTCGGGCCATTTCACAGCTTCTACGGAATATCATCTTCGCCGATCATTCACGGCAATACCCTGGTGTTGGTTTGTGATCAAAAGAGCGAGGGGTTTATCATCGCCTTGGATAAAGACACCGGGCGCCTGCGTTGGCGCAAGGATCGGCCCCAGGCGAAAACAGAAGCATACTCCACGCCCATCGTGTGGACGCCTCAAAACGGCAAGGCGCAGGTGATAGTTGCTGGGGCATACCGGATCGACGCGTACGCAATAGATACGGGCGAAAACCTATGGTGGGTTGGGAAGCAGGGAACCGCGCCGATATCGACTCCGGCACTGGCGAATGGATTGATATTCGTCACCTCGTGGGGGGCAGACAAACCGGCATACCCTCCATGGGATACGATAGCCGCGAAGCTGGACAAAAATAAAGACGGCAAAATTTCAGCAGAAGAAGCGAGCGTGGATCCCGATTGGGGCGACCATTTCGGGTGGGCGGACCGGAATGGCGATGGATTTCTGACGGAGGATGAATGGAACGAGATTCTGCGGGAGAGCGTATCGGAACACGGTCTGGTAGCAGTGCGGGCGGGGGGGCATCGGCGATCAAACGGAGACGCATCTGGTTTGGCGCTATAAGAAGGACTATTCAGAAATCACTTCGCCGCTGGTCTATCGGGATGTTCTGTATACCGTCAAAGACGGCGGCATTGTGACCAGCCTGAATCCCGGCACCGGAGAAGTCTATAAAACCGGCCGGTCAAAGGACGCGATCGCCGCGTATTTCTCTTCGCCGGTGGCAGCCGATGGGAAGGTCTATCTGGTAAGTCAGGATGGGAAAGTCAGCGTGCTGAGGGCCGATCCGCAGTGGGAGGTGCTGGCAGTCAACGATCTCGGAGAAGAGTGTCAGGCCACGCCTGCTATCGGGGGCGGAAGCATATACATCCGCACGGCCAAAGCGCTATACAGCTTCAGCGAAAAAAAGTGAGCAGCGGAGCGGATAAAATAGAATGATTGGTCAGAAGACAGAAGGCACAAGTCAAAAGCGCGACTCGTGGAGTTCTGCTGAATTCTGACTCCTGACTCCTGAATTCTTGATTCCTCCTCATTCCGTGCGGGTGGCAAAGAAGCCTTTCCGTGCATGGACCGTGTATCCGGGATCTGCAGTGCTTATGCTAAGGTCATGCCACCGGCCGTCCGGCGGTATGCGGGTGTAATAGTTGAGAACGTAGGCGGAGCGAAGTTCCGTGGCCACCTCTGCGAAAGCGTCCCGGAGTTTATGAACACTCTGAATGAAGAACGCCCTCCCGCCGTTGATGTCTGCAAATTCCCGAAGAAGAGTTTGCAGGCTTGTGAGCTCGAGTCCGGCGCCGGTTCCTATGGTGTAAATTGGGTACCCGAATCGCGCCGCGGCGTTCAGCACCGCGGCTCGTGAAGACGTCCCCGAAGTGTTTTCTCCATCGGTGAAGCAAACGATCGCCTTTCGGCCGGGTTTTCCATTGAGGTATTGCATTCCCAGCAGCATTGAATCATACAGCCTCGTCATCCCCTGAGCCTGAGCGTTTTTTATTTCGTTTACGATCCGTTTGCGATCGTCCGTCGTCTGTTCGAAAGCACGGATTTCAGAATTAAAGAGGACGAGCATCACGCGGTCCTTCGGGTTGAGACCATCGACAAAAGCGATCGCGACATCCTGAGTGGTTTTCAGGGAGTCCCGGATGCTCTCGCTGACATCGACGAGCAGCACGATCTGGAGCGGGACCTCCTGATTGTCGAGACGATCCGCGGTGACGGGAATCCCATCCTCCATGAGTTTGAAGTCTGAGAGCTTAAGATTCGGAACCAGCTGATTCCCCCTGGTAACCGTGAGATACACCTCGACGAGCTGGCTCTGGACGGAGAATCGAAAACCCTCTCCTTCGCTCTTTTGTTGCGGCTGTGAAAGGCCCTGCGCGCAGCAGAGAAACAGTGCAAGGATTGCCTTAATCCGAGGATGTTTCATAAACCGGGGTATCGGGATTTCTGAGCGACGCGCTCGGATATTTGCGCATGATAAGCCGGCCGATCGAATCCAGAGCAGCCTTTTCGTGGGTCCGTCGGTTTTCTCCCCTGTTGATTGACTTTGTTCCGAAAAGCATTGTATTCCACTGAGCCGTACTTGGGAACGGTCTCGTGGAACCCGTCGGGAACTGACCAGAGCGTTTGTCCCAGGATTCTGCTCTTTAAAAGTGAGAGAGATCCGGCCCAACCGAAACAGCGAATTTGGAAAAGGGAAAGAATCCCGTTTTGTCCCGAATGCGCAAGAAGCGAAGGCACGGCGTAGTTGCGTCTTAAGCCATTCCGTTGCTATGATCGTACTATGCTGGGCCTTGATGCGCGAGCTGCACGATACGTATGGACAGGGATCTTCATTCTCCTGCTCATCGGAACGGTTTATCTGATCGGGGAAACGCTGTTCATTTTTATTGTGGCTCTGCTGTTCGCGTATCTGCTTTGGCCATTAGTTGATTTCCTCGACCAGCGCCTGCCCGGGCGATCGAAGCTTCCTTCTCTGGCGATTGTCTATCTGTTGCTTCTTGGAGTTCTGGTCGCGATCGGAGCGGAGATAGGGTCGCGCATAGCGGTTCAGGCGAATGCTCTGGCATCCAGAATTCCGGAACTTCTTTCCAGGCTCGAGCAGCCTGTCGACAGCCATAAACTTGGGCTGTGGGTAAGGATCGTCTCCGAAATTCAGCAGCAATTGGCTATGCATTTCCGCGATTGGATAATGCCGATATCCGCTGCCGTGCTGAAAGTGGTATCCCATGCCGAGATAGTTTTATTCATCGTGCTGGTCCCTATCCTGAGCTTTTTCTTTTTGAAAGACGGAAGGAACCTGCTCGCATCATTTTTGGATACGGTCAGTCAAGGGTCCAGCCGCGAGATGTTCGATGAAATCGCCAATGATTTGCACTTGTTGCTGGCTCAGTACATGCGCGCTCTTGTCCTGCTGGGACTGGCGGCGTCCGTTGTTTATGCCACATTCTTCTCTATCATCGGGCTTCCGTATGGACTGCTGCTGGCAGCGATCGCATTCTTTTTTGAATTCGTGCCTTTTGTTGGACCGTTGACCTCGGCTGTCATCATTCTGCTGGTCGCAGGATTGAGCGGTTTCGGTCACCTTCTCTGGATCGCCGTGTTCCTGGCTGCGTTTCGCCTTCTCCAGGATTATGTATTGTCGCCGATGCTCATGAGTTCCGGTACGGAATTACATCCTCTGGTTGTCATTTTTGGGGTTCTGGCGGGCGGGCAGGTCGCTGGAATCCCGGGAATGGCCCTGTCGGTTCCTGTCCTGGCAACACTTCGGATTGTCTATCGGCAACTGCAGAAAAAGCGGCTTGTTGCAGCCGGCCAATCCTGTTCTGAATCGCCGCGATAGGAATAACCAATTGCAGCTGAATAGTCCTAATTGGATCCATGCTTTGGGCCTTCGAGTCTTTGAGGCATGTCTCTAAGGGCCTGTGACAAAATAAGTGACGCACTTCGCTGCAGGCCCCCAGGCCCGCTGGCAAGGCGCGAGCGACGAGCATACCGGCTAGTATGTGAGGAGTGAGCAACGCAGTCAGCGGGCCTGCGGGCCGCAGCCCGAAGGGGCGCGGCGGCGGGCGGGCATCTGCTGTGTTGGCGCTCCTCGACGATGTCATCGCATCGCCTGCGTTGCGCCGCCTTGCATCTGCCCGCCCGGCGCTCGCGCCGAAGTGCATCACTTGTTTTATCACAGGCCCTGACCTCAAAGACTCGCAGACCCGGAGTTACAAAGAATATGAAGCTATTCGAGAATCTTTATGCTTACCCGTGGCAGGGCAACGACAACAATTGCAACTCCTATGTATTTGCGGGCGCGCTGGATGGAGGCAAACACGTCGTGGTAGACCCCGGCCATCTGGTCACGCCGTATTATCGGGAATCCGGTCTGGACCGGTTGCTCGAAGCGATGGATAAAGACGGGTTAGCCGGTGCGCCGGTCGGACTCGTCATCCTCACCCACAGCCACCCGGACCATTCGGAGTCTGCGGTTGTCCTTCGAAGCGAGTATCAAGCATTGGTCGCAATGCACGAGGCCGACGAGCCCGCCTATTCCGCTTTGGGAGGCAAGGTGGACCTTTTTCTGGACGAAGGAACCTTGGAATTGGGCAAATCAAAAGCGGTTGTTCTCAAAATTTTTCACTCGCCGGGCCATACACCGGGGCATGTGACCATCTATTGGCCTGACCGGCAGGTACTGATTGCGGGAGACTGCATTTTTTACCGCAGCACAGGTCGGGCAGATCTCCCTGGAGGGGACCCGCTGATTCTTCGGCAAACCATCGAGCGACTGTCCAAGCTCGAAATCGAATATCTTCTATCTGGGCATGCGTATGGCCACCCGGGAATCATCAGCGGCAGGGAAGAAGTGCAGGACAATTTTCGATATGTCAGAAACCTTCTTTACTGAAGGTGATTTCAGGAGTGCTGCGTGGAAGAAGAAAGAATCAAGAGCGCTTTTGAGATTGCGATGGAGCGGATATCGTCGCTGCCGGAATTGACTTCGGAGGAAATTGCCGCACAAAAGGAAAAGCAATATGCGCCTTTGGGAGAAGCCATCGCCGGCAAATACCTGCGCTGCCTGATCGGCGATGACGAAATGATCGGCGAAGTTGACAAATTAGGAGCCGAACCGGGACAGATCGTCCGTCGCTCCTTGGCTGCGAGTTTTTGCCGCGCAATGCGCATGGAGGGGGATCCGGACGAGGCCGAAAGGGCGCTGAAGGGAATCAACCTGATCGCACCTTCGAAGAGTTCCCTGGTCCGCAAAGCAGGGGAAGATGTTCACTCGATCGTGGACAAATTTGAGCGTGAAAAACGGGTGAAGTCTGTGGAGTTTGGAGTATCGGCTGTGCAAAGCATGGGAAAACTTGGAATTTCCGGGTCCGCGCCGCGTCCCAATCTGAACGAAAACGGGGAGTGGCAGCAGGAATTGAAGAGAATGCGGCAGAGCTATGAATCGGAATTGGAAACCATCCGGACCAGGTTGCTGAGAGAACTGCAGATCGCTTAAGTTCGTCCCTCATCGCCTTGACCACAAAATCCAAGCCGTCCACGCCCACATCAAACGTGTTCGTCATCTTGGACGGTCTTTATAATTGGGGCACAAGGTTTAATCATCCGTGTACCTTCATGTGAAAAGGCTTTGAAATATTCGTCGTATAAGAGGATAGTAAGGGGTTCATTTTTGGAAGGCTGGCTATGAATATTACTGAATTGTTTATACGACGTCCTGTGATGACGACGCTGGTCATGATGGGGATCATCATTTTCGGAGTTGTTGGATTCCGGACTCTTCCTGTCAGCGATCTGCCGAATGTGGATTTTCCGACCATCCAGGTGAGTGCAGGCCTTCCCGGCGCAAGCCCTGAAATGATGGCGGCATCTGTGGCGACTCCGTTGGAAAAACAGTTCTCGACGATATCGGGAGTCGATTCCATGACTTCCTCGAGTTCTCTCGGGTTCACAAATGTCACTCTGCAGTTTACGCTCGACCGCGACCTGGATGCCGCAGCTCAGGATGTCCAGATTGCAATTGCCACAGCCCAGAGGTTTCTGCCGCCCGGCATGCCGACCCCTCCGACTTTTCGCAAGGTCAATCCGGCCGATCAGCCGATCATCATCCTTTCGATGAATTCTTCGACCATGCCGCTTTCCACTCTCGATAACTATGCGGAAAATATGATCGCCCAGCGCATTTCGATGCTTTCCGGCGTAGCGTTGGTCAATGTATGGGGGTCGACCAAATATGCAGTGCGTGCGCAGGTCGATCCGAATCTTCTGGCCGCTCGCCATCTTTCCCTGGCCGACCTGGAACTGGCGATCAACGAGCACAATGTGAACATACCGAGCGGCACTCTCTATGGAGCCAGGCAGGCCTACACGGTCCAGGCGACGGGCCAGCTCACGAACGCCGAACAATACCGTTCCCTTATAGTCACGTACCGGAACGGCTCACCTGTCCGGCTCCAGGATCTGGGGCAAGTCATCGACAGCATAGAGAACGACAAATCAGCGGCCTGGTTTAACGACGCAAATATGGCTGCCCGATCGGTTCTTCTCGGCGTTCAGAAGCAGCCGGGCACCAACACTGTGGAGATCGTGGACTCTATCAGAAATCTGCTCCCGAAATTCCATGAACTCCTGCCGCCGTCGGTCAACATGGGCATTTTGCTGGACCGATCGCAGTCTATCCGGGAATCCGTGAACGATGTGGAGTTTACGCTGCTCTTGACGGTCGTGCTTGTCGTGCTCGTGATCTTTCTCTTCCTGCGCAATATCTCCGCAACGATAATCCCCAGCCTTGCATTGCCCCTGTCGGTCATCGGGACTTTCGCGGCCATGTCCCTGCTTGGATATACGCTGGACAATCTGTCCTTAATGGCCCTGACGCTGTCGGTCGCCTTCGTGGTCGATGATGCAATCGTCATGCTGGAAAATATCGTGCGCCACATGGAAATGGGAAAAGAGCGGTTCGCAGCCGCAATCGACGGCGCCAAAGAGATTGGATTCACCATCATCTCAATGACGATATCGCTGGCGGCCGTTTTTATTCCCGTGCTGTTCATGGGCGGAATTATGGGCCGGCTGTTCCATGAATTTGCCGTTGTGATCATGGTCGCAATCATGATCTCAGGGTTTGTTGCCTTGAGCCTGACTCCGATGTTAGGGAGCAGAATCCTGAAGCCCGAATCCGAAAACACAGGTGCGTTTTATCGAGTGACTGAACGCGGCTTCCAGGCTGCGCGAGATGCGTACGGCTGGACCTTGCGGGGCGTGCTGCGCCACCGCTTTATAACGCTGATCGTCGCCGTGGGGACTCTGGCAGCGACAATCTATCTGTATGGATTTGTGCAGAAAGGATTCGTCCCGAACCAGGATCAAGGAATGCTCTCGGGCACCACGGAGGCGCCGCAGGATATTTCCTACGAGGGGATGGTCAAGCTGCAGAAGCAGGTAGACGACGTCGTTCGCTCCAGTCCGTATGTCGACGCATTTATGTCCATGGTCCAAGGGGGGAATTCCGGACGCTTCATGGTCCGGTTGAAACCGCGCGACCAGCGCTCGGTGACCCCGGAACAGGTCATTGAAAGCTTACGCCCCAAGCTCAATGCAATTCCCTCAATGAAAACTTATCTTCAGAATCCTCCCCTGATACGAATCGGGGGGATGATGACGAAAAGCCTTTACCAATTCACAATTCAAAGCCCTGATCTCCAGCAGTTGTACCGTGTGGGTGCGGATTTCGAAAAGCGAATGCGCGCAATCCCAGGATTGGTGGACGTATCCAGCGATCTCCAACTCAACAATCCCCAAGTGACCGTGAATATTGACCGTGATCTGGCCTCCTCCTTGAATGTCACTTCGGATCTGATTGAAAACACCTTGTATTCGGCATATGGCTCCAAGGAGGTCTCGATGATCTATACCTCCACGGACGACTATTACGTCATCCTGGAGGTTATGCCTCAGTTCCAGCGCGATCCGAATGCCCTCGGATTACTCTATGTGAAATCGCTGACCGGGAACCTGGTGCCGCTGAATCAGCTTGCCAGCCTGCAAACGGGTGTCGGGCCTCTGACCGTCGCGCATTATGGCCAATTCCCGGCGGTCACCTTATCCTTCAATCTGCAACCCGGCGTTTCGCTGGGGCAGGCGGTCGATTCTATCCAGCAAGTGGCGCACGAAAGCCTTCCGGCCGGAGTCACTACCTTGTTCCAAGGCATGGCTGCGGCGTACGAATCGTCGTTGAAAGGGATGGGTGTGCTGCTTGTCCTGGCAATCTTCGTGATCTACATGGTCCTGGGAATCCTATACGAAAGTTTTATCCATCCGATCACGATCCTTTCAGGATTGCCCTCGGCAGGGGTGGGAGCGCTTGCCACGTTGTTATTGTTCAGGCAGGAGCTGAATATTTATTCCTTCGTCGGAATCATCATGCTGATCGGCATTGTGAAGAAAAATGGCATCATGATGATCGACTTCGCGATCGAAGCGCAGCGGCAGCTCGGTAGTTCTCCGACGGAGACGATCTATGAAGCGTGCCTTGTCCGCTTC
>Ga0187889_10004275_pt1 | contig 11937 bp, 9 predicted proteins | sample June2016WEW_7_10_2_FD_132992 | JGI IMG/M metagenome (GOLD analysis project Ga0187889, IMG submission 132992) | Peatland microbial communities from SPRUCE experiment site at the Marcell Experimental Forest, Minnesota, USA - June2016WEW_7_100 | ecosystem: Environmental > Terrestrial > Soil >... | reverse complement strand
GTCGCTTCGGCTAGAAAGAACCCGTACGATACTTATGATAGGATATTAGACCTTGAAAAGAAGTATGGTGCAACATCAACCTTCTTCGTTGTCCCTGCGCAGAGTAAGGCAAACGCCGAGTGCCTAGCGAGGCTTCGAGCCGCTAGAACTGAAGTCGCACTTCATAACATAGGTACTTCATACATATCTCCATCTGAATTAGCGAGACAGAAGAACGTCATCGAGAAATTCTTAGGGTCAGAAATCTCGGGGGTCAGATCACATCGGCTCGATCTTATGATTCCTAGAACCTTTGAGTTTCAGAAACATTGTGGCTTCAAGTACGATTCGAGTTTCTTCCCACCACGGTACGGGAACAAGAGGATATACACCCCTTTCCCAGCAACGGATGGATTACTTGAACTACCGCTTGCGTTCATGGACAGCGATTTCCAGGAAATGGCAATGGTCGGCCCTGATGCGTTGCAAAAGACTTGGACGCGCATTGAAAGAATACTGGAAGACTATCGCCGCCGTCAAGGAGTCTGTACAATTCTGTGGCACCCTACAGCATTCTACGACGACGGGTGCGAGCTGCACAATCTAAACTATCAGCACTTCAAAGGCTTCGATAAACTTTACGAAATGATTTTGGAATATGGCTCAACGAAGAGTGATAGGATGTGCGGATGCTTGGAGGCAATCGAGCATTGGAAAGGTTCAGAAGAAAGCATGTGGTAGCCGACCAAGTAAGGCGAGATTCTCTCAATCACAATTCAATAGAGAAAGAAAGACGTCTGAGCGGATAGAGCGGTCGGTCGAAGTTGGAACTCCTGCAGAGTAGGTTGATGGACGTCCTTGTCTGCCCAGCTTGCCACTCCAAGCTACGGCTTCACATACTCTCCGAGCAACGCAAAGATGGAGTGCTTCGCTGTCCGAGGAAACATGCTTATCCGATAATCAATGGCCTGCCAAAGATACTCGTGGGCGGACTTGAAAGCGATTACGCACAGTTCTTATCCCGTTACCGAGAGGAGCTTGCTTCCGAAAATATGGTATTCTATTCAGAGGCCAATGGTAGGGCCGAGAGTAGGCAAGATCAGGACACCTTTCGTGAGAAATGGACCTCTAAAGACACCATGGGCGTAAGCAGCTCGTCGCCTTACAAAGCATTCATGCGGAAGTGGATGTTGGAGAAATATGGGTGGAAAAACGAAGCTGGTTTTGCAGAGGGGCTAAGGGGTCGCCAACTAATCCTGGACGCCGGAGCCGGTCTCGGGAGGGAAGTAATCAATTTGGCCACGGCCGCGCCGGAAGCGACAGTTGTGGGTCTCGAGTTCTCGGACTGCGCAGCAAATGCCCTGCGGAACGTATCCCCTCTTCAGAATGCTTGCATAGTGCAGGGCGATATTATGCGAATGCCATTCGCTGAAGATTCATTCGATTATATTTTGAGCGAGGGTGTGCTACATCACACACCTAAAACCCAGGAAGCGTTCAAGAAATGCTGCGTTGTTCTAAAGAAAGGGGGCGAGATTGCGTTCTACATTTATCGAAAGAAGGGCCCAATAAGGGAATTTGCGGACGATTTCTTGAGAAAGGTCATTCAGGACATGTCCGTAGAAGAAAAGTGGAGGATGGCAGAGCGGATTACCTCGCTGGGAAAGTCTCTGTCTGAGGCGCATGTGGCTGTGGAAATTTCCGAGGGCATTCCCGAACTTGGCATCAAAAAAGGGGAAATTGACGTTCAGAGATTCATCTATTACAGCTTCTTGAAGTGTTTCTGGAATCAGGAGTTACCGTTTGAGGAGAACGTGATAATCAATTTCGATTGGTATGTTCCCAGGCATGCGCAGCGTCATACGGAAGAAGAGATACGGGGATGGTGCAAGGAGAACGCCATAAAGATAGTATGGTTTCACGAAGAAGAGTCCGGCTACAGCGTTCGGGGAATAAAGACTTAGTCAATTCGGAGGTTCACTGCTGGGCCAAAGGCCTACGCCGTGGTGTTCCGACGTATCCGCCTTGAATTAATGTTGTCATCATTTTCTCTAGGTTTTCGATTTGGCGTCTTTCCTCACTGGTTATGAGGTTCTCGCGGTCAGCAATTTTCTTTAGCAGGCTAAGCATTTCAAGATAAAGTGGGGCAAAGGCTTCGCGAAGGTATCCCGGCTGCAACTTGTAGGCGTAAGGATTGGCTTCGGCCATGATGTCCTGTTCGCTAGCCATAGCAGAAGTCCCCTTGATGTGTAACCAACCAATGATCGTCGAAAGGGGGACGCCCACCAGGGCAGCAATCACAATGAACCGCGTAAAACTACTGAAAATATCGTGCAGTTGAGGGACGCTTTTGACTAGAAGGTAGTAGACCACCGTAGCTGTGCTGACCAGTCCCAACAAGAATGTCAGATATGTCCCGTAACCAATTCTGAAGTAATACCAGGTCCTCGTTAGAAGAATGCCGTACTTGGAAGGGGCCAACTATTGGTCTCCTAAAGTGCCCCGCAAAGTGTCATGTTACTTAAACATGGTCTCAATGGAAGCTTGTCATGAGCGACATAGAAACGTAACCTTCTGGGCAAACTAGAGTGGTTTCGACGCCTTTCCCTACAAGAAGGTGCAGTCTTTGCACTTGTCGGGAGGATCTTCCGAAAGTAGTTTTTCTCTGAACGTCCGGAACTTTTCGCCATTCCATATTTCGCTGAAGCCGTCTTTACTCAAATTGCCGAATGAGACAAAGTGGATTGCGCAGCAGGGACGGACTTCACCTCTCTCATCCGTGACCAGCATTGTCCAAGGCTGCTTGCATCTGGTTCTAACTTTGGGTTGTGTCAAGGGCGGCAAACCTATCTCTAACCCGAATTCCTTAGCCATCCCCTCAGCTTGTTCGAACAGTTTTCTCATCTCATCCTTCTCAGCATCGGATGCGCAACGCAGAGACTCCGAGCGGGTCGAAATGCCAACGTCGAAGGCATATTGCATATCCGAGAAACTTATGGCGTCTACTCCAGCAGCCCCGCACAACTTCACCATGTCCCCGACTTGCCGGTAATTACGCATCATGAGTATCGAGTTGACGACTATCCGAAGGTTCGACCCTGCGCGTTTCTTGGCATCTATCAAGTTCTTCATAGCGGTCGTTACCTTCTCTAGCGTCGTACCCACCCTTATCGCTTTGAAAGTTTCAGGATCAGCGCTGTCGATAGAGATGTGTACAACGTCGAGGCCAGATTTGAGGACGTTTTCAATGTTTTTCTCATTTAACAACGTTGCATTTGTTGTGACGACGGTTCGTATCTTTCGTTTCTTAGCATACTCTATCATCCTGAAGAGATCCTTATGCATCAGCGGTTCGCCAAGCCCTGTAAGTTCAACCTCTTTGATGAAGGGCATTTTGTTCAGTATTTTAGTAAATTCCTCGAATGACATTGCCTGATCTTTGAACTGCGGATCGTTTCTCGGGCACATCGTGCACTTGAGGTTGCAATAACCTTCCACCGAAATCTGGGCATTAATCGGCCCATAGGGGACTTCGTAGGGGAGCTCTGTTCCATTGACTATCTTAGAAACTCTGAAGACGACGCGATTGTAGAGTTGGTGAATATTCGAGTTCCTTATTATATGATATCGCAGGCGAAGTGTCGATAACAGGCCGCGCCCTGATGTTTTCGTCTGTCAGTCAACCTCAGTGGGCGATACTTGAGGCGTTGTGCTTATACCTTCTATCCGTTTCAATTTCCCATGGCTTCGGCAGACGTTCGTTTTCATTACGTATGGCATATTTAAGCCTTGACTCAAGTTATCCGCATTTTTCTGAGACTCGCGAGAAATCTAATCGCGCCCCCAAGAAAATTAGGCCAGCGTTGACCATAAGTCAAGTCGGACTCTTCTGTTGAGTTCTTTGGGAGGCGAATCGGGTTGTTTGATTCCCAAAAGCTTTCATGCGCCATTCTAGGAGAAGGTCCAAAATCATGCGATCAAATCAAGTTTCCCTTCTCGCTTGTCCGATTTGTAAAGCTAATCTCGATTTGCAGGTCTCGGACAGACGAGATGAGAGAATCAGGGAGGGCACTCTTCGATGTGCACGGTGTGCCGCGCATTTTCCCATCTTGAATTATGTTCCACGTTTTGTACCCGAGAAGACATACGCAGATTCCTTTGGACTGCAGTGGACTAAGCACGCTAGAACACAGTACGATAGCTATACAGGTCTACCGATATCGGAGGAGCGATTTTTCAAGGAAACCAAATGGCCGAGGAAAATGTCTGACCAAGCAATATTAGAGGTGGGTTGTGGTTCTGGGAGGTTCACGGTGCACGCTGCCGCGACGGATGCCACTGTGGTATCCCTCGATTATAGTGCGGCCGTTGACGCCAACTACATGATTAATGGCGAGAGAGACAACCTGCTGATCGTTCAAGCGGATGTCTATTCGATGCCTTTCAAAGGAGGGTCCTTTGATAGGGTCTTTTCCTTCGGCATGTTGCAGCATACCCCTGATGTCAAGAAAGCGTTCCATTCTTTGTTAGGCCCATTGAAACCGAAAGGGAAAATCGCAATTGATGTTTACGCAAAGGGGAAGAGTCTTAGAGGAAAATTGGCCACAAAACATTTTGTAAGGCCTGTTACCAAACGCCTTCCGAATAGCCCTCTCTACTCGCTTTGTAGCCGCTATGTTCGATTGATGTGGCCCATGGCGAAGGTTATTCACCGTATACCGCGAATTGGCCCAGGAATAAATTGGCGATTGCTCATACCGGACTATATGTCATCATACCATCTTCCGGAACGGATACTTCGAGAATGGGCTATGCTCGACTGTTTCGATATGTTGTCGCCAGCATTTGATAATCCGCAAACGATTGAAACAGTTGCCTCATGGTTCTCTGAGGCCAACTGCAAAGACGTAGAGATAGAATACGGCTACAATGGAATCGAGGCTCGCGCAACTAAACCGTAGGTCTAGATTGAAGGAATCCCGCCCGTGTTCACTGCGCCAGCAGGGCGGTCATTTGAAGCTTGGGCTCAGGTGACCTGTCCAACATATACATCCTGTACCATATCTCTAAGGCCAACAGGTCCCAGATGACGATGTAATGCTTGACCAGATTCATCGAGGCCTTATGGCGCAACACTTCTTCAACGTAATCCTTTCTAACGTAGCCTTTTTTCACAGCATAGCCTTCTGGGAGCAATTGGTTTGCGTATTCGGCTATGTTTTTTGAGAACTGCACGCCAACTGTGCCCCCGAAACCCTGTTTTTCTTTTTTCAGAACCCGGTCTGGCAAAATGCCTTCCATGGCCTTCCGGAATATGTACTTACCACGTCCATCTTTGTATTTCAGCCTCGCAGGAATCTTGCCTGCGAGATCAATGAGTTCGTTGTCGAGGAGCGGAACGCGGGCTTCGATGGAGTTCGCCATAGACATGGTGTCTTCTACGTGAAGAAAGTCGTCGGGCATTTTCACGCTGAAGTCTGCGAGAATTATCTGGTCAACGAACGATAGTTTGTTTCGGAAGTAATCTCCAAAGACATTCCCTACCCTGGGCAGTTTTCGGGATAACAGGCGCTTACCATAGATCTTTTTCAACCATTCCTCGTCAAACACCTCGTCAAGGCTTGCGACTTGCAGATAGAGGTCTCGATTGCTCCCGATGTAGGCTACTCGCTTAAGTTCGTGGATATGGTCTATTTCAAAAATGGATCCATACCGCGAAACGTACCGCGCCAGAGATGCCACGCTCCGACCCGCGGATGTGGCCACTTTCTTGGGTATCGCCCTTCTCTCACGTTCAACGTCTTCCGCGAATTGATATTTCCATTCGTAACCGCCAAACAGTTCGTCGCCGCCTAGCCCTCCAAGTAACACTTTCACATGCTTGCTGGCCTCTCGCATAATCCAGTACGGGTAGAGATTTCTTTTTGGCATGTCAGCGTGCCAGATCATCTTGGGATAATCTTTCAGAATGTCCTGCTCCGCGACAAGCGTTTGGTGCTCAGCGCCAAATTCCTCAGCAACGGCAACAGCGTCGCGGATTTCATCGGTGGCTTCACCGAAACCCATAGTGAACGCTTTCAATGGACGATCTGACACTCTAGCCGCAAATGCTAATATCGCGCTGCTGTCGATCCCGCCCGACAGAAGAATTCCTAAGGGCACGTCACTGATCAAATGCCGTTTCACGGCGTTCGAAAGTGTCTCCCTTATTTTCTCAACAAAATAGTCCTCAGTGTGATGTTCAGCAGCCGGCTTCAGATTCCAGTATTTCTTGACCTGGAATCTCTTGCCATCGAATTTCGCGTAGGTCCCGGGGGGCAAACGGGATATTCGTTTGAATAGGGTTTTTTCTCGCGGAATGTATCGCAGGTTCAGATAGTAGTGTAGGCCTTCACGGTCAACTCTCCTCGGTACATCCTGGCACTGCAGTATTGCTTTGATCTCTGAGGCGAAGATTAGGCGGCCATCACTAAGCCGGGTGTAATACAATGGCTTAATGCCGGATCTGTCCCTCGCCAGAAGTAAGCTATGCTTTTTCGTGTCCCATAGGGCAAAGGCGAACATGCCATTGAATTCGGTGCAGCAATCTTCCCCGCGTTCTTCGTACATGTGAACTATGACTTCGGTGTCTGAATTCGTGTTAAACCGGTGACCTAGTGCTTCGAGTTTCTGTCTAAGTTCTCGGTAGTTGTAGATCTCCCCGTTGTACACCACGACTATCGATTTGTCTTCGTTGTAGATTGGTTGTGCTCCCCCTGGAAGGTCGATGATGCTGAGACGGGTATTTCCAAGTGAGATGCGATCGTCTTCAAAGTACCCCTCTCCGTCTGGACCTCGGTGCCTCAACACCAGGCACATTTTGCGCAGTAGTGCCGAGTCTGCAAAGTTGAAGCCACATATCCCGCACATTTTGTTGACCTCGTATGAAATATCCTATAGGCTAACGGGGCAGAATCACCTTACGTTTGGCAATTATCAACCTTGTAATCGCAAGAGTTCTTCGTAAGCCCGCACCTTAATTTCGTTGGTTTTCTCCATTGAATGTCTTTCAAAGGCAAGTCGCCTCGCGTTTTCTCCCAGCACTTTCGACCGTTCAGGGTTGTCTATTATTTGGCATATGGCTTCAGCGACAGCTTCTACGTTCTTTTCCGGAACCAAGTAACCGGTCTCGCCGTTCTTAACTAATTCGTAGTGCCAATCCACATCATAGGCAATGACCGGTCGACCTGCGGCGCAGGCTTCTATGAGGCTAAAGCCAGCCATCAAACAGAGGTTGACATCAGCCATCATTCGTATACTTGGAATCATCTGTTGTGGTTGGAAGCCCACAAACCGTACCGAATCGGTCAGATTGAGTTCACGGCATTTGGCTTCTAGGTTCGATCTTTCTGACCCTATTCCAACCATGAAGAATATTGTGTCATTACGTTTCTGGTTGATTAGACGCGCGACCTCAATAACATCATATGGGTAGTTGTACTTGGTCAGTCTTCCTACGGAACAAACGACTTTCTTGTCGTCCAGCTGAAAGAGTTTCCTGCATTCAGTTCCGTCATCTGATTTGTATGGAGTCAGGTCTATTCCGTGGGGGATTATTCTAATTCTGTCGGGGCGAGCTCCGCTTCCTATTGCGTACTTCGCTATGCTCTCGCGTATTGGCAGAACCATTGGTGCGTGCGACAGGACGAATCTTTCGAGTTTCTTTGCAATCGCGCGCGACCCCAAGATGACCTGGGATTCTGACCTACCGGTTGTCGCGTATGCTAGGTCATAGTCGGCGTGTAGTGAGACGCAGAACGGAGTGCGAGTGATGTTTGATACCGCCCACATTACGAGCCCGCAATAGTAAGGGTCCCGTGCATGGAGTATTGCTACACGATTTCGTAAAGTCAAGGCCGATATTTCCAGAACTAGCTTGGCAAGGTAAGTGAGTTTCATCACGTTGGCTGGGATCTTGCGTTCATAGACAGTGAAGTCCTCTCGGAGCTCAAGTCGGCAGTTGTTTGGGCCCATGAGGAAACGATAACAATGTTCGAAGTAGTTGGATGGATTATCACGGAAGTAGACGTTTAGCGTTCCATACTTCCGGTGAATGCTCGTCAAGTCTGCTCCAGGGACAAGCAATGCGATGCGCTTTCGCCTTGTACGGTTCATAATGCGGAAGATAACGGCCTCCACCAGAATGAGGATTGTCAAGGGAACTGCAACAAAAATGTCCAATATGGAAAGTAGTCCTCGAACAATTATCCTGATCAACTTCAAGAAGTGTTTACGCACAGTAAACGCACCCGCGGGAGACAGTGACATTTCGCACAACTGTCTTGGCGGAGGTTAAGAAGTTTAGGCTAAGCTGCGGCTCGTATTGTTATATTGCTTGAGGGATTTTTCATGGTTCACGTATATGAAGGAGTCAGTTCGACCTGGTAAACACTCCAATGGAAGCAGTGATGTTCTATCTGCCCTGAGCGTCCACTTAGGCGGCAAATCAACTACCCTACTGTTGAGTGAGGTAATACAGTCTTCTAGGTTCTGGCCGTTGACTCACTCCTTTGCCGAATCAAAGTTATGCATTGTGTCTTCGGCATTTGCAGACCAAGCACTATAACACTAATGAACGCTGATGCGAACTCGGCGGCGCTAGCTGAGGATTAGTCAATCTCTTTATAATACAAAATGATTTACGCATGATCCTGATTTCATTCATTCGACTTTTCGCTCCAACTGATGTGAGACGATATGCTTAATGAACTACCTCAGAAGATTCGTGATGGTAAAGCGGTCATCTGTGTTATCGGCCTAGGCCGGGTCGGGTTGCCCTTGGCCATTGTGTTGGCGCGTTCTGGGCTTAAGGTCTTGGGCGTTGATGTGAACGACAAACGTGTTAGAGCGATCAACAATGGCGAAATGCCGTTTCACTACCCAAACTTTGACAATTGGTTGAGAGAAACGGTGAGCGCTGGAAGGTTCGTCGCTTCTGAATCTAAGGACCTAGTATACTCGCAATCGGATGTGATTGTTGTTACGGTTGGGACGCCAACTGGCTCTCAATATCAATTTGATTACTCGCAGCTTCATTCCGCATTGCGCGAAGTAGCCAAGGTCAACATTAAGGGGAAAGCAATCATCATGAGGTCAACGTCTGTTCCTGGTACATTGAAAAGAATTGTACTACCGTTGCTTTCAAGAGAATCGGGTCTAAAGCTTGGCGATTTCGCTCTCGCTACATGTCCAGAGAGGATCCTCGAGGGTAAAGCGATTCCAGAACTTTATGAGCTCCCGGAAATTGTGGGTGCTGCGGACGACCTCAGCGGAGCCATTGCTTCCGAATTGCTTCGCAAGATTAACCCTGAGAAAAAGATTTCAGTTACGACTCCAACGGGAGCTGAGTTGGCGAAGCTTTTCACGAACATCTATCGGTACGTGAACTTTGCGCTGGCGAATGAGTTTGCGGTGAGGGCAGAGAGATACGGCGAGGACGCGCATGAGGTAATCCGGATCGCAAATAATGGATATTCAAGATCCCATATTCCGATTCCAGGGTTTGCTGGGGGACCATGTCTGAGCAAAGACGGTCTTCTCCTCGACAACAACACGACCTTCAGCAGCATGATCTCAGCGGCTTGGAAGCTGAACGAAGCCGTGCCACAGCACGTGGCCGAATCAATCCTCGATGAGCTGGGGTCCCTCTACGGCGTGAAGGTCGGCCTTCTTGGTCTAGCATTTAAGTCCGAGAGCGATGACTTGAGGTTATCCCCATCAGTGAAGCTCGGAGAGATTCTCACTGCCTACGGAGCAAAAGTGCAAATTCATGATCCATTCGTCAAAGAAACGCTCTCCTTGAAGGACGCGCTGCGAGATGTTGAGGTCGTGATTTTGGCCACAAACCATCGTAGTTTTCAAGAAATAGCTTCTCTCATAGACAACTCGGGCTGCAGAATGGTGTACGACGTATGGGGGATGTTCGAACCAAAACAATTTTTGAAAGCCAAGTATAGGCGGTTTGGAAGAGCATGACCTTATGCTCCCCGAAGATGAAGGCGTAAAGAATCCAGAAGTTGCAAGAAAACCTGTGGATTACTCAGGTACCTGCTTCCCCGTGGCAGCTGGTAATTGAGTGTTTCAACCATGAGTCGCAAAAAGCTAACGGGGGCTTTCCTGGTGGTCATAAGGTCGACATTACGACTCAACTACCGAATGGTCCGAGCAGTCCTGAGGCCCCTCGGAAGAAGAAGAGCACTGATCCTCGAAAGGATATGGAGCAACCCAAGCGAATTACCGGATGTCCTTCCGGTCCCAGATTTGATACGGTATCAAATGCGATTCCATCATTGGATGAGCAATATTTACAAATTCAACAAATGGGAACCTAAAGTGACGAATGCGCTTCAAGGCCTTCATGGATCATTATTCGTGGATGTTGGCGCCAATCTTGGGTTCTACGTCAACTATCTGCAGAGTAATTTTTCCAGAACAGTGGCTATTGAGCCACACCCTATCCTGTGTGAATACCTTAGAAAGCATCATCCACCGAACTGTCAAGTGGTGGAAAAGGCAATCTCAAAGAGCAATGGAACGGCTGAATTTCATATTGCAGAAGGTGATGAAAATTTCGGATTATCAAGCATGCTGCCAGTACGGTCGAATCTGCGGCGAAATAGTGCTAGAGAGAAGAGGAGAATAATCGTCCAAACTGAGACCTTAAGCAAGATTCTGGACGGGAGGACAGCCGACTTGGTGAAGGTTGATGTTGAAGGGGCAGAATGGGAGGTCTTGGAGGGGGCGGAGCCCGTAATGCAACACGTGATATCGTGGATTATAGAATTGCACAACCCGGAAAAGAAGGCAGCCCTCGGCAACTACATGAAATCCTTCGGATACACTTGCAAATGGTTGGACGAAACCCACGCCTATTTTACGAGACCGCACCGGTAGAGGTTAAGCTCTACAGAGAGCGGGAGCAAGAAGCCTTGCGCAGTAACTTGCATGATTTCCCTGTAATATGCGTGCGTTTCATTTGGAGGAGATAACGGCTTACTGCAGCCAGTTGCTATCTCCCGCAACAAAATACTTTGGCCCGGTCTGATTCCAGTTAAAGTGCTTCCAAGTCTCTTCAAGGTTATCTATTATGAGCCTACATTTCGTCAGATGTTTTTTCAATTGTGATTCTTGTATAGCGCGGTACAATCTGTGGCCGGCCACAATTAGAACGCATTCGAATTCAGAAAGGCCTTCCGGGAAGGTAAAGGTCTCAGTCCCGGCCAGCTTCTTGATCTCCTCTTGCGTGTAGTATGGGTCATTTATCTTCACTTTCACTCCGCGTTCCATGAGCCTCTTCGAGATACGCAGGGCTGGACTAAGCACATGGACCTTTAGGTCACCCTTGTAAGACAATCCCAAGATTCCAACATTCTTGAAACCAGCATTGGCGACGTGGTCCGCAACAAGCGCGGGCAGCTCGCTGTCGGTGGCAACAGTATCTTTGAGCAGTGTCAAATATTCCGGCCTCTCCGCACCCTCCAAGACGTATTTGGAAGACAAGGGAATGCAATATCCGCCACTTCCAAAACTGGGCTTGTAAAATCCGACGTTCCATTTCGTTGCGACCAGCCTTAGCACTTCGGTCATGTTTAAGCTGGGATATGCAAGGCTGAGCTGGTTGGCCAGCGTGATTTCCATATGTCTGTATGCGTTTTCGACGCTCTTGACTATCTCTGCGTGTCTGTGGTCTGGTGCTGGGATTAGCCTGTCGCACACAATACCTAGCACCTCGGTCATGAGCTTGGTTGTCTCGGGCGTTGTTCCTCCCACAATTCTTGGTAAGGACCGAAGGTTCTTTTCTGGACTGATGAACCAGTCACGGCGAGGAGCCACGCCCAAGAAAACATCTTTGCCCACTGCTATGCCTTTCTTCTCGAAAATTGGGATTGCCAAATCGTCGGTTTTGTTTGGTGTTAATGT
>Ga0187889_10004268_pt1 | contig 11963 bp, 6 predicted proteins | sample June2016WEW_7_10_2_FD_132992 | JGI IMG/M metagenome (GOLD analysis project Ga0187889, IMG submission 132992) | Peatland microbial communities from SPRUCE experiment site at the Marcell Experimental Forest, Minnesota, USA - June2016WEW_7_100 | ecosystem: Environmental > Terrestrial > Soil >... | reverse complement strand
CGTCTGCTGCCACTCGACCAGATTGGCGAGAGCGAGGCGCGCCAGCTGGTGGTGCTGCCCGGCGCCCAGCTCGGCCCCGCCGAATGGAAGGCGGTCGAGCGCTGGGTGGGCGAGGACGGTCACGCTCTGGTTCTGGCCGGCGTCAGGGATCTCCCCGCATGGGTCGGGGCGCAGCCTATCCAGGGGGCGGCGGGCGCTGGGGATAAACTGGTGGCTACTAGTGCGGCGGGAGAGGAGTGGCGAGGTCTCGAATTGGGCGTGCCGGGTGGGGACTACGTCGAAGCTCGGGTGGGCGAGGTGTTGCTGACGCGGACAGCACGAGCATACGCGGTTGTCCGCAACTTCTCGGGGAGGGGGGCACAGAACCGCGCAAGCCTCGCGGGCCACCCCGAAGGCAGCGGTCATCGCGTCCTGGTCCTGGCCGACGACTTCCTCCTTTGCAACGCTAGCTTGCTGGTAGCGGACAACAGTGCTGCTCTGGCCAATTTGCTCGCTCCCGGGGGCATGCGCATAGAGCTTGCGGGGGACACGACCGGGCTAGTCGCGGCCAATCCGGTTGAGTCGGTCAGGCGCGGTCGCCTCGCTCCGGCGCTGCTCCAGCTCGCCCTTTTTCTGGCGTTGTTCTTCGTAGGCAATGGGGCGCGCTTCGGCCGCCCGGTGCTGTCGGCTGCGCCACGGCGCCGGGAGTTTGCCGAGCATGTGCGTGCCCTGGGGTTGTGCTATGAGCGGGCCCAGGCCGCGAGCTATGCCCTCGCGGCTTGGGGCGACTATGCTATCGAGCGCATGCGCGAACGCTGCGATCGCCAGGGCGACGGCAGCCTGGCGGGGTTGGCCAGAGCCGTGGCGAGACGAACCGGCCGGGAGGCCGACGAGGTGATGCAGCTTTTCCTCGCCGTCAAGGCTGCCCGGGCGCGCGGATCGCGCAAGGCCAGCGCGCAGGATCTCGCAACCGCCGCTCGTTTGCACGAGCTCTTCGCTGAGACAGGAGGACCCGGTGGACCCAAGCGTTTTTCAAGCTACCTTTGACGGAATTCGCAGCGAAGTCGAGCGGGCTTTGCTCGGACAGAGTGAGCTGGTCGAGCACGCGCTCATTGCCTTGCTGGCGCGCGGGCACGTCTTGCTCGAAGGGGCGCCGGGACTGGGTAAGACGTTGCTGGTAAGGTTGCTGGGCCAGGTTCTGTCCTGCCAATACCGCCGCATCCAATTCACGCCCGATCTCATGCCGTCCGACGTGGTGGGCGGCAACGTGTGGAGCCAGGCCCAGGCCACCTTCAAGTTCATTGAGGGTCCGGTGTTCACGCAACTGCTCTTGGCCGACGAGATCAACCGCGCCCCCGCCAAGACACAGTCGGCTCTGCTCGAGGCCATGCAGGAGGGCCAAGTTACCGTAGACGGCGTGGCGCGGCCCTTGCCCGCACCGTTTCTGGTCATGGCCACCCAGAATCCCATCGAAGCGCAGGGGACCTATCCGTTGCCCGAGGCCCAGCTCGACCGCTTCATGTTCAAGCTCAGTGTGCGTCCCCCCTCGTACGCGATGGAGACCGCCATCCTGCGCAGTCACTTGGCCGGCTTCGACGTCCAGGCCTTGGCGCGTCTTAAGCTGCAGTGCATTGTCAGCCCCACTGCCCTGCTCGACATGCAAGCGTTTGCGCGCGCTGTGCGGGTGGAGGAGAGCATCGTCGGCTATATCGCCGATATCGTGTGTCGGACAAGGGCTCATCGCTCGCTCTATTACGGAGCTTCGCCGCGGGCTTCGATCGCCCTCTTACAAGGAGCCCAGGTGCGGGCCGCCAGCCGTGGTCGTGCCTTCGCCATTCCCGACGACGTCAAGGCCTTGGCGCCCGCGGTGTTGAGCCACCGAGTCGGTCTCGAGCCTGACGCCGAGATTGAAGGGGTGTCGACCGACGATTGTGTCGCCGAGATCCTGAGCCAAGTCAGGGTGCCGGAAACGGTCGCTCTCTGAGCGCGATGACGTTCATCCCTGCCGCGCGACTCGCGCTCTGCTCGCTGGTGCCCCTGGTGCTTGGTGCTGCGGCGGCAGTGGAGAGCTCGCTGGTGTGGCCAGCATTGGCGGTCGACGCCGTGCTCATGCTGCTGGTGCTAGCCGATGCCTGGCTGGGACGGAGCGCTCTTGTCGAGGTCGAGCGACAGCTGCCGCGTCTCTTCTCGGTGGGGCGCGCGAATCCGGTCAAAATGCGCGTTGCTTCATTGGCTCACCGGTCGCTCGTGCTGCGCTTGACCCAGGACTGTGGCGGGCTTGGCACCGAGGGCTTGCCCTTGACCCTGTCGCTTGCCCCGCATGGACGCGCCGAAGCTGTCTACCACGTGCGCCCGACGGGGCGCGGGCTCTATTACCTCGGCGATCATTATCTGCGCTGGCCCACGCCACTCGGACTGCTGGTGCGGCAGCTGCGCATCCCCGCGCACGACCCGGTACGCGTGTATCCCGATCTGCGCGCGGTGCGCCGGTACGAAACGCTGTGCCGGCACGGCCTGGGCGACCGGAGGCTGCGTACCGCGCAAGCGCAGCGCGGCAAAAGCGAATTCGAGGCCTTGCGCGAATATCGGCCCGACGACGAATACCGAGCCATCGATTGGAAGGCCACCGCTCGGAAGCAGACGCTCATCGTCCGTCAATATCAGCAGGAGCGCAACCAGGCGGTTTTGTGCATGCTCGACTGTGGGCGCTTGATGACGGCGCAGGCCGAAAGCGACGGCCTCTCCCAGCTCGACCATGCCCTCAACGCCGTGCTTATGCTCACCCACGTGGCGACCCGAGCGGGGGATCAGGTGGGGCTCTTGGCCTTCGACTCGCAGGTGCGGGCTTTTCTACCTCCCCGGGGGGGACGTCGGGCGGCCCGGCAGGTCGTGGCCGCTTCGTACGACCTTCACGCCCAAGTGGTGGAAACCGATTTCGAAGCGGCTAGCTGTTACCTATCGTCTCGCCTGCGCAAACGCTCGCTGGTAGCTCTGTTCACTGACGTGAGCGACGAAGTCGCCGCCCAAGCGGTGGTGCGGACCGTCCGGGCTTTGGGGAAGCGCCACCTGAGCTTGTGCATTTTGTTCCGCAACGAGGCCATCGATGAGATGGCGGAGCCACACCCCGCAGCCGGCCATCACGCGGGCGATGGCCGGCTTTACCAGATGGCCGCAGCCGCGGAAGTGATTGGCCAGCGGGAACGTCTGGTGCAGAGCTTGCGCGAGGCCGGTGCGCTCGTCCTGCACGTGGCGGGGCGCCGGCTCACGCCAGCCCTGATCGACAGGTACCTCCGCGTCAAGGGAGGGGGATTGCTATGAGCAGGCGCAAAGGCAACGACTCATTCGGCCCGGCAGTCCCGGCCCCGGCCTCGGGTCAGGACGACGTCACTTCACTTCAGCGAAGCGGCAAATTTCAGCGCTTCCGCTACGCCCTGTTCGCGCGCAACCTTTTTCACTCTGGCCCGCGGGCCGGCAGCGAGACCGCGCAGTAATCCCAGGTACTGTCCCTGCAGCTTGCGCGCCGCCAGGCCTTTAGGGCTGAGCCTGAGCTTGCGTTTTCCCGGTTCAGCCTGGGGCAGCTTTTCGATCCGCTCGGCCTTCTCGATTCTGGCCGGGGGGACGCTCGCGAAAGCGCCTTGTTCTCCCAGTGCCGCCGAGACGGCGGAAAGGACGCGCTCGCTGGCCTGCGCTTTGGCTGCGGCCAGCACGCGGGCGGTAAATTCACGGACAATGGCTTCGATTTCTGACGAGATAGCAGACATGGACGCTCATTATATAGGCCGATATTGAAATTGCACACAATAAATGCATGCGGACGGGGAGCGCAGGCGGGCTTTGCCCGACTGCGCTCTCTCGCGGGGGGTCCAAAGGACCCTGCCAGGGTCCTTTTCTCAGTAGTCGCGTGAGCGCAGGCGGGCTTTGCCCGACTGCGCTCTCTCGCGGGGGATCCAAAGGACCCTGCCAGGGTCCTTTTCTCAGTAGTCGCCCCTTGGCGGAGGACATTTCATTGACGTTGGCGGCGCCATCCGCGGCGCGGGCTTCGCTCGCAACCGAAGACGGCTGCGTGAAGACGGCTGCGGCCTGCAGGCCACAGGCTACAGACCTGAAGCCTCATGACGCGGATGCTGAATAGAGCGTCGCGGGTAATGCAGCGAAGCTTTCGCATGGTAGTGGCTCAGAGGCCCTGTGGCACAATCGCGGCGTCGATGTATGCCTGCATGGCCTCGGCGATGCGGCCCACGTGTGGTTCCTGCAGCATGCTGGAGTGCCCGGCCGGGATGTCGATGGGGATGAATCCTCGAGTGGTCTTGCCCTCCCAACCCAGGTGGCGGTCCTGGAACAGATCGACGTAGGGGGTGTCATCGATCAAAGTGCCGGCCAAGGCGTCGCTCTTGCGCGTGGCCCGGAAGAGGAGCACTTCCCCCGGGTAGGGCTCGGGCTCGACATATTCCTTTTCGGCAAAACGCAGTACCACGTCAACGGGAATGTTGGCCAAGAAGGCGGGCAATCGCCACCCCCGGTCGAGGAACACGCGAAACAAGCGCATCCTGACGTGGTTGTGCAGGTGCTGGTAGCGCGAGCTGGCCTCGTAGCGGACCAGGTTGGCGACTTTGTGCGAGGTCAGGCGCACCAGCGCGGCGAGCCTATCCGCCGGGCTGGCTCCCTGCTCATTTTTGAATGCGGTCGAGTAACGACGGAGGCGCTGCGCCGTCAGGCCGCGCGGCCTTGCCCGCACGTGGGCGACGTCAATGAGCGCCACCATGGCAACCGTCCGGCCCATGTCGCGCAGGCGGCTTGCGATGGCGAACGCTATGAAGCCGCCGATGCACAGGCCGCTCAAGAGATATGGTCCGGTCGGGGCGATGCGCATAATCTCTTGCGTGTAATCGTCCACGATATCGGCAAGCCGGGAATGGAGCATGGGATAAGCGGAGCGACTTTTGGGCTGTATGCCGTAGACGGGATGGTCCGGGCCGAGCTTGCGGGCCAAAGTGCGGTAGGGCAGAATCTCGCCTTCACCGTCATGGACGAAGAACACGGGGGCCCTCGTGCCCCCGGCCCGCAGCAGCACCACGGTGGGGCGCTCCTGTTCGGGTTGGGCGCGCAGCACGCGGGCCAGCCCGGCCACCGTCGGCTCAGTCAGTAGCGTGGACAAGGGCAGGGCTTTGCCGAATTGTTCTTCGATTGCCACCATCAGGCTCACGGCCAGGAGCGAGCTCCCGCCCACCGCGAAGAAGCTGTCCTCCACTCCGATGGCCTCGCTATGGAGCAGTGTCCTCCAGATGGCGAGCAATTTCTCTTCGCAGACGTCCCTGGCCTTGACCAGAGTGCGCTCGCGGGCCAGTGCGTTTTCGTCCGGGGGAGGGAGCGCGCGCCGGTCGACTTTCTGGTTCAGGTTGACCGGCAGCGCCTCGAGCACCACGAAGGCGGCGGGCATCATGTAGTCGGGGAGCTGGCTTTGCAGCGAGCGGCGCAGCTCGGCCACGCTGGGCGGTGCGCGCGGCTCGAGCACCACGTAGGCGACCAAGGCCATTTCACCGTGGAGCTCGCGCGCCATCACCACTGCCTCGCGCACTCCCGGGAGCTTGCGCAGGTTGGCTTCGATTTCGCCGAGCTCGATGCGAATTCCGCGCAGCTTGATCTGAAAATCGCTGCGGCCCAGCATCTCCACTTCGCCGTCGGCATCGTAGCGCCCGATGTCGCCGGTGCGGTAGTAGCGTTCTCCGTCGATGGACAGAAATCGCGCCCGGGTGAGGTCGGGCAGGTGCAGATAGCCGGTGCCCACGCCCGCGCCGCCCACGTAAATCTCGCCGGGAATACCGATGGGCGTCAGGTCGCCGTTGGCCTGGCAGATCCTGATGGCCACGTTGGGGAAGGGACGGCCAATCCGGCCCCGAGCCGCGCCACGCTGGTGGGGGACCTCGTAGGTGCAGGCCATGCATGCCACCTCGCTGCAGCCGTAGATGACGAACAACTCGGCTCGGCGAAAGGTCAGCTTCATGGCCTCGAGCAAATCGGCCGCAACCATGTCGCCGCCGGAGGAGACGTGGCGCAGGCCATCCAAGCGCGCCACATCGCAGCCCTGCTCGCGGATATAGGCGATGAGCCTGCGCAGCAGACTCGGCGATGCGTGCAGGACGGTGCTCTCTTCCAGGGTGGCGAGCAAGCGCCGGAAGTCCAGCACATGGTCCCGCTCGAGCACGATAAGGCGCCCGCCGGCGACCAGCGGAGACAGCAGCTCGAACATGGTTATGCTGAAGCTGAAACGCGCCATCGCCGGTTGAACGTCGGTGGGGCCGAATTGGTAACGCTCCTTGGCCACGGAAATGGCGTTGACGAGGTTGCCGTGCGTCGTAATGACTCCCTTGGGCTTACCCGTAGTGCCCGAGGTGTACACGATGAATGCGGCACTGTCGCAGCCTATGAAGACGTCGGGCAAGTAAGTCGGCTCGTCGCGCAAGGCGGGGGAGGAATGACCGTCGATGGCTAGCACCGTCGTCGCTCCGGGGGGCAAACGCGGGCGTAAGTGGGATTGGGTGAGCAGCACGCGGGCTTGCACGTCCTCGAGAATGGCGGCCTGCCGTTCGCGGGGATAGCTGGGGTCAAGAGGAACGAAGGCCCCGCCCGCTTTGAAGATGCCCAGCAGGCAGACGGCGATGTCCAGGGCGGGCTCGATACAGACGGCGACGGCGGATCCTGGCTCGACGCCACGCCGGCGCAAGGCGTGGGCTAGACGGTTGGATTGGGCCTCGAGCTCGCCATAGCGCAAGGTTAGGTTGCGAAAGCTCACGGCGATGGCGTCGGGCCGCGTCTCTGCGTGGCGGCTAATCTCGTGGAAGAGTGGCCGCTCGGCATAGCGCCGGGGCGCCGGCCGCCAGGCCACCAGGAGCTGATCGATCTCGCCCGGCGTCAAGAGGGGCAACTGGGCGATAGGACAGCTGGGTGAGCGAGCCAGCGCCTGGGTGATGACGTCCCAGTGGCCAAGCAGGCGCCGGATAGTGGCGGGCAAGAATAATAGCTCGTTATAAGTGGCCACTCCCTCCGTGGCATCCGCTGACAGCGCCAGGTGCAGGTCTGAGCCACCGCCATTGGCATTAGCAGGCGGCGGCTTGGATACATCAGCCGCCACGGCCAGCGTGAGCCGGGGCTGCTCGGTGCGGTGGTCGAGGGGTGTCCGTGAGAGCTCTTGCAGCTGTCGTGCTAGCGCACGCGCAACGCTCGCCCCGGGCTCCTCCCCATGCACCTCGATCACGAGGGTGGCAACTGCGCCCCTGTCATTGACCACGCCCACGCGCAGGGTCGTCTGCTGAGTGTAACGGTGGAGTAGTGCGATAAGGCCAGCCAGGGCGATATTGCCGTCGGCGGGCAGCGCCTCGGTCCCTGCCGCCTGATGCAATGTGTGTAGCGTGAAGGCCACGGTCTGCGGCTGGTAGCGTGGTGGCACGGTACTGGGCATGTCGTAGGGCAATGCCAGTGGGTAGCTCTCCTCCCCGTCCGGCGTTCTAGGCGCCGCTGAGCTCCCTCCCGAGGGTGCACCGTCATACAGCGCCGCGAGAGGGAGGGGTCGTCGACTGCAGATGGGGGCCAGACCGTCAGGCACGCCCGTCTCCTTGTTGCTGGCGTTCGATGCTCTCGAACAAGGCGCGGAAGTTGCCCCCGCCAAAACCGTTATCGCCTTTTCGCTGGATTAGCTCGATGAACAGAGGCCCAGCCTGGGAATCCTTGAACAAACTGGCGGCTTCGCGCATGAAGATTTGCAGCAGGTACTGGCCCGCGGCACTGCCATCGACGAGGATGCCCAGGTCGTGCAGTGCTTGCACGTCTTCGTCGATGCTCCCGATGCCGTTCCCGGCGATACGCTCGGGCAGCATTCGGTAATATTCGTCGGGCGTGGGCATGAACTCCACCCCCAGCTCGCGCATCCCTTTCACGGCCGACTGGATATCAGCGACTCCGAGAGCGATGTGTTGTACGCCCGCGCCGTGGTGGTCTACGCAGAAGAGATAGATCTGCGAGGCGTTGAAAAACGGTGCCATGGGTTCGTTGTTGGCGAATTTCAACCCTGATGTGGGATCCCACATCACGACCGAGCGCAAGCCCGATCCATTGAACTGGCCCTTCTTGACGTTCTGGGTGTGAAACTCCACCGTCCAGTAGGGCTCGAAGCCCATGACCTGCTCCATCCACATCAGGGCCGGCTTCATGGTCAAGAAATTGGTGGTTATGTGGTCGACTTCCTGGATCTGGAAACGATTCCTCCCCGCTCCGTCCGACTCCAAGCGTTGCAGGTCGGGCATGATGGGCGTTCGGCCGGCGTGCTCGACGAAGCGGAAGATGGTGTCGCCGAGGGCGGTCGCAATGTCGAACCACACCACCATGCCGCCTTCGACATTGCGCCGCTCGAGGCCAGTCATGGGGGTTGCGCCGCGCTGCCCGAGCAGCGCAAAGGCTCGTTCCGCGCTCTCCACGTCGAATACGATGCGGCCGACGCCTTCGGGATGCCGCTCCAGCCAATGGAAGCTCTCGCCTTTGGAGCCAAGCGGTTCCATCAGCACGAAGCGCACGCCGCTCGCTGCGACCACGCTCGCCCTGGCCCGATGCTCCATCTCGAAGTCGGGCGTGCTCTTGGCAATTTCCGCAAAGTCGAGCTTCTTGACGTAGTGGTCGCGACTGCGTTCGAGATCTCTGACGAATAGGTGCAGGGACGCCACCCGCTGGATACCAAGCGATTCTTTGCTCGTGGCCATAACGTAACTCCTCCCTTGGGTCTGCGAGATTAGTGCGCCAGCACTAATTCTCGAGCTCAACGAGGATGCCAGAATCGGGCCCGACCAAAGACCGGTCGATTTGGTCGCGCGACGACGCGGGTCTACAGCGCCGAGCCGCCGCTCAGCTTGGTCGCCGCCTCGCGCTTGACGTAGTCGGCGAGGATGCGTTCGCATTCGCCCAGGATGATGGTGTCGGCGGGCGTGTGGCCAGTAGAGTCACCGGCCAGGTCGTCGGCCGCCTCGGCCGCCTCGGGGGCCGGGGGAGAGATCGCCTCGGCTTTGGCCTCGGCGGCCATGGGCAAGGGGGCCGGCGCGGGGAGACCGGGATGGCCGGCGTTGGCCAGCGTGATCTCGTAGGTGAGAGGTTGGGCTCGCGCTAGCCTTTGACTCTCGGCTTTGAGCTCGGTCTCGAGCGCCTTGCTCCTGGCAATATCGTCGCGTCGTTCTTGCTCGTTGAGCGAGATCATCTTGCTGGCCATGGCCTTCTTGACCCGAGCCACGGCGTCGGCGAGCAGCGAAAACCCCTTCTCCCTTTGCACGCGCTGGGCGGAAGCCTGGCGCAGCTCGGCCAGAAACGGTTGTACTTCGTTGAGTCTATGATAGCTGGCAGGCGCCACTTGATCCCAAGGCAGTGGATCCTGCAGCGAGGATTCACTGACGTCGGACAGATCGCTGAGCGAGGGCAGAACGATGTCGGCGGCCACACCGCGTAGCTGGGTGGAGGCGCCGCTGGGGCGATAAAATTTGCGAATAGTGATGAGCAACGCGCCGGGATCGTAGCTGTGGGGGAGGTGGTTTTCGTCCATGACCGGTCCCAGGGGGACAATGCTCTGCACGGTCCCCTTACCGAAGGTGGAGCTGTCTCCGACCACGATGGCGCGCCCGTAGTCTTGTAATGCTCCGGCCAGGATCTCCGAGGCCGATGCGCTGAAGCGGGTAGTCAGGATGGCCAGTGGACCTTGATAGAGCTCGGCCGGATCATCGTCGGACTCGACTTCCACCTTGCCGCGCAAATCCCGGGTTTGTACCACCGGACCCTTGGCGATGAAGAGCCCGGTCAAGCTGATGGCCTCCTCGAGCGAGCCGCCGCCGTTGCGCCGCAGGTCGAGGGCCAAGCCACGGACGTGCTCCGCGTTGAGCTTGGTGAGCAGGCGCCTCACGTCCGCGGTGGCGCTGCGCTGGCCGCTCTTACTGGCATCGCCTATGTTGGCGTAGAACGAGGGCAGGTCGATGATGCCGAGCCGCAGGGTTGTGTTGCCGTTGGGCAGGTCCACGATAGTGGCCTTGGCGGCCTGGTCCTCCAGCTTGATCTGGTCGCGCACCAGCGTGACCGCCTTGGGCGGCGTACCCTCGGCGGCGCCCGCGGGCAGAATGGTCAAGGTGACCCGCGTCCCCTTGGGGCCGCGGATCATCTGCACCGTGCGCGTAAGGGGAATGTCCACCACGTCGATGGGCTCGCCCTTCGCCTGCCTGACCGCGATGATCCGATCGCCGGGCTTGAGCTGACCGCTGCGTGCTCCCGGCCCGCCGGGTATGAGCTCGTGGATGGTGCAGTAGCCATCGATAGTCTGCAGGCTGGCCCCGATACCGAACAAGGAAAGGTTCATGGAGATGGACATGTTCTCCATCTCCTCGTGGCTGAGGTAGTTGGAGTGCGGGTCGTAAACGTGGGCGAGGGCATTGAGATACACCTGCAAGATCTCGTCGCTGCTCAGCCCGGCCATGGTCTTGAGTTGCAGGGCATGTCTTCGCGCCAACGTGTGTACGATATCGGAGGGCTTCTTATCGGCGAGCTTCTCCTGCAGGTACTCGGCCCGCAGCTGCTCTCGCCAGGCCACCTTGGCCGCGGCCAAATCCCGGGGCCGCGGCGTGTGCTCCCAGTCCAGGCGGTAGGAGTCATGGCCTCTGAAGTCGAAGGTCGAACTCTTGAGCGCTGCCGTCATGGTGTTGGTCTGTTGCTCTAGACGCTCGAGGAAGCGCGCGAAGATCCTCTGCGCGGCGCTGGTTTCGGCTTCGCCCGCGGTCTCGTCGGATAGCGCACGCTGGTACTTGGCGAATTCCTCCACGTCGGGCTGCAAGAACAGGGAATGCCGACTGTCGAGGCCGTCCAGATAGTGGTCGAGCCACTTCTTGGCCAACTCCCGGTCGAGCGGGTGGTGGGAGAACTGCGATTCCTCGAGCAAGGTCGTGGTAACGCGTACCAGGGTAACGTCGGTGGCGTGGGTACTGCGGGACGAGGGGGAAGCCGGCAAGCCAGCCGAGTGAGACGCCCAGGCGAGCATCATCGCGATGGACAGGGTGGCAGCGAACGAGGAATGGCGCTTCATGAAGACTCCCGACGTGGATGAGCACGAACTGTGCCGCGCAGATTGCCACTCTCCTACGGCTTGCGCCAAGCGCGTTGGGCTAGCACGCAGCGGCAATGGGCCGTTGGCGTTCCGGGCAGAGCCTGGTCCCGTGAGCGTTCCCGTGAGCTCGGCGGCTGGCAGGGCCACCCCTGTGCCAGGTACCGGAAAGCGATGTGAAATGATTTCACGGTGGGCCGCGCTTGCTCATCTCGCCAATGATGCCGCATGCGTCATGCGGCGTATTTCCTGGGCTTGGGGCTTGGGGAAGCGAAGTTGCGGCGGCACGGCAGTTGCTGAAGTGGGGCTTGTGTACGACGCGCAACCCATTCGCCTTCGGTGATTCGAGGTGCCCCTCATGACTACTACGATGACGACGATGACAAGGATGACGACGCAACTGATCGCTGGCCTTCTTTGCCTGCTCTCGGCCACCGGCGTTGCCAGCGCCGCGGAGGTTGTGGACATAAGCGCGCAGCCACTGCCCGGTGCGGCCGAGCAAGCGCAGCCCATCCAGCCCGAGACGCCCATGCCGACTAACGCCCCACCGGCTCCGCCGCCCATGCCGCCCGCGGCACCGACGCGGGCGCAAGTGCAACCGTCGCAGCTCGCCGCGCCCGCTCCCGCGGATCAGCCCGCGGGCGGGCAGTGGGTTTACACGGGCCAGTACGGATGGGTGTATATGCCGTACGGCGATCAGTACGTCTATGAAGGGGTAGCCACGGACCCCAATCCCTATGCCTACGTTTACTATCCGAGCTATGGCTGGTCTTGGCTGGCAGCGCCGTGGCTGTGGGGCTGGGGGCCTTATCCATACTTCGGAGTGCGCGGCGCCCTAGGGTTTGGCTGGTACCGCGGTCTATACCGTGCG
>Ga0187889_10004257_pt1 | contig 11982 bp, 7 predicted proteins | sample June2016WEW_7_10_2_FD_132992 | JGI IMG/M metagenome (GOLD analysis project Ga0187889, IMG submission 132992) | Peatland microbial communities from SPRUCE experiment site at the Marcell Experimental Forest, Minnesota, USA - June2016WEW_7_100 | ecosystem: Environmental > Terrestrial > Soil >... | reverse complement strand
TACCGATGTACGCCTCCGCGCAGCCCCTCGATTTCCTTGCCAGGACGAAAAATACCTCCTTTCCGAATCGGAAACTATCTAGTCGTTAGCTGCTCAACGGAATGCCAAATGTCAGTGGCAGAGCTGATCGCTCAAAGAAGGGGCGAGCGTGGAACAGGAAGGGATGCGGGAAATATTTTCGCTGCAATGGGAACTCAATATCCGGACCCTGGCAAATGCAGGCAAGGATTTCGAGTCGACCATGAACGATCCGGAACAGAGACTCATCTGGATCGAAAACTACCGCAAGGCGCTTTCCGCCGAACTTGCCGAGCTGATCCGGGAGGTACGGGACCACGGGCTGGGGACTCAAAACGGCAAGGTCGAAATTGTCGATATGCTCCATTTCCTGGTGAGCCTTTCCCAGATCGTGGGAGTCGAGCCTGAAGATATTCCGTCTTTCAGCGCCCCGGAAAACGGGGCCTCGTTTCAGACCTGCGCCATCCTGGCGTTTCTTGGTATCGACGAACTTCAAAACAGCCTAAAGTGGAAATGGTGGGCAAAAGGCGGCGGGTTTAAGCCGGAGAGGGCAAAAAGCGCCATCCTCGACCTGTGGAACGCGCTTGCCTGCACCTGCTCCGTTTTTAACCTCGGCTTTCCCGAGCTCAAAAAAATCTACGTTGCCAAAAACAGGATCAACTTCGAGCGGCAACAGCGGAATTACAACGAGGACACAAAGACCGAAGCCGACAATCTTTCCATACAGGTGTAAACGCGTCTCGAAGAGCGGGGAAATTTTTTCACGCGAAGGCGCGAAGGCGCGAAGAGAAAGAGACGGAAGGTTTCACGCGAAGAGGGAAGAAACAGATGGCGATCAAGCAAATCGTCCGAACCTTTGGAGAGGGACGTATTCCACGCCGGCGGTACAAAGAAGAGTGAAGAGTGAAAAATTCACCCTTCCAACTTCACCCTTCACACTTCAGGGTACGCCTCCGCGCTAAAATCCCCCCGGCCCCCCTTTAGGAAAGGGGGGAGCATCTCGATTTGCTTGCCGGGATGGAAACGTTCCGGCTAAACGCCTCTGGCCATAGACATGCCAAAGAGAGCGTGGAGACCAGATTCTTCCGCCTAAAGGCAGTAAAAGGGTTAATCTGGTCATGCAATGTACCGCCTTTAGGCGGAAGAGACCTGATTATGACCAGATTATGCCTCATTTTCAAATTGGAAACCGATGCTTTCTCATCGGTGTTTCCGGATGGACACTCTATGTACTTTACGAGAGATTTGCGTGACCAGATCCAGGCAGAATAAGCTCAAACACCACCGGCTTTCATTCCCGGCAAAGTTCATCAGTTTCGAGGGGATTGACGGTTGCGGGAAAAGCACCCTCATGGACCAGTTGGCGGACTGGCTCACCAGGGCGGGAATCCCCTTCGTCAGGACTCGCGAGCCGGGCGGAACGGGAATCGGCGAAAAGATCCGCGAAATCCTGCTCGATCCCGCTTCCTCTGAGATGAGCAGCCGCGCCGAAGTGCTCCTCTATAGCGCCAGCAGGGCCCAACTGACCGATCAGGTCATCGTTGCCGCCATGAAGAAAGGCTCGTGGGTCCTGACCGACCGGTTCGTTGACGCCACCTTTGCCTACCAGGGATTCGGGCGCGGTTTCGACCTCGAGCGCCTGAGGATAATCCAGGAATGGACAACAAAAGACCTGTGGCCGGACAAGACCATTCTGCTCGACTGCGATATAGATACAGCCATGTCCAGGCTTGGGGCCCGGGATGGAGCAGACCGGGACCGGATCGAACAGGAGGACCTCATATTCCATCAGAAGGTCCGGAAAGGCTACCTGGAGCTTGCTGGAAAAGAACCGGAGAGGTTTCTTGTCCTGGATGCCTCCAAGCCGCTGGAAGAGGTAATCGAGGAGTTCTACGAAAGGTTCTGGCTGGTGGAAGTCGCACGCTGACTTTTTGTTATCAACAGTTAGGACCGGTTTGGCGATTGCGGGCAGCTTTTTCTTTCGTACAAGCATCCGCGAATTTCAAAGGTCAAGGGTGGGCAAGACACCACCGAAAATGCCGTTGCGCTCTGCCCGAACTGCCATGCCAAGACGTACGCACTGAAAGATGCTTCTGATGTATTCAACTCCTTGGCGAGCATGGCTCATTGCAGAGCGTACCCATTGAAATCACGAAGACTGGCCTTCGGACCTTGATTCTGAATCATTTCCGTTCCGAGAACTCTGGATTTGACCCTCTCTGAATGGACGATTAGTTCGTCTGAAGAACGCTTGGTGAATCCTAAGAGCTATTAGAAGGAGAATACGCAGAAACAAAAAACGACCGCAGGCGGCTGGATCAAAAAAAGCACAATGCGAATTGCGAGGTAATCAGCCTGGATTAAAGGATTGGGTTTCGTCGAGAGTAAAATAATCGATGAAATCATGGAGCATGGACAAGTCCTTGACAGACAGGTTTTCGAACTCTACTCCGCAGCGCCTCGTGCTGATCTGCTGCCAGGAGCCTTCATGCACTTCATGATCATACACGATTCTGCACTGAATCTTTTCCAGGTGAATGAAACGGTTGTTGCTGCCGAATATTTTTATCGCGGAGCACCCCTTATTATCCTCGTTTGTAGACACATACTGGACGCACAGCCCGCCCGTGCTGATATCTTGGATTTGCCCCAAGTTCATAAGGTCATTGGGTCTTATAAAAGCGGCGCATGCCCCTTCTTTGCCCTTGAACCTTTTGAGTTTTCTTTTTTCTTCAAACATTTTTTTCCCCTCGGCCAGCCAGGTAAGAAGGAAATCCCATAGTAGAAACGTGGGACAAGAAACCCAGAAAAAGCTCTTGGAGCGTATAGAGTCATCAAATCATACGATATCACAATCAAAATACGCAAGTGGAAAGGACTCGATCCGGCCTGCGAACCAGAGGAAAATCAAAAGGCGTTCTGGCTCTTCCTTATTCCGGCAGGGTTTCCTCGAGTTTTTGAATCGATTTTACTTGGATTATGTCCCCTTTGTTGCTCCCTGTTATGATTCCGGTTACATGGATAAGTTTGCCGACGAATTTCGAGGCGTCCTTTCCCTTCACGATATAATCTCCATCATCGGCTGCGATCACAAAACGGTTCCCTCGCTTTACTACGGCTCTCCAGCAGAGCCCTATCCTCCGGGCAGGCAAGCAAAAAGTAACAATTTTCAAAGAGCAATGGAACGAAACAATGCTTTTAACTCAAAAAGTGTTACCTATGTCCTCGGACACCGGTTGCCCCTCTCTCCGGTCCAAACAAAGGGGGGCAGGGGGGATTGTGATTTTCTGATACTAACTTGCGGTTTTTATTAGTATATGGAAAAGTTCCGTGGGCCTGCAAGTTGCATGGAGAGGTTTTTAGGGCGGCAGACGAACTCAAAATGCCAATCGAGATTCGTTGGTGGTCAGGCTGATGCATTATTCCAGAGTACAAATTGAGGGGGAGCTTAATGTTATATTTTGGGAATACATTTATGCCTGTCGAGGATTTGGGGGTTTTGCGATTTTTGGTAAAATCGCTCTATTCAAAAAAACGGCGCTCCTTAAAAGGAGTCGAGATTGGGCCTTGGCTTGGGAGAAGCACCTTGAATATGCTGGCTCCCGATCTTACAATCGGTCCACCAAATAGTATAGCAATGATCATATGCGATCTGATGACACTAGAATTCAATAGCACCCAGGAATTGCTTGATGCTATCAAAGCCAGAGAAGAATGCATTAGTGATCACTACACACGAGATGTAGTAGTCAAACTACTATACCACGAATTATGTTATTTAGTGAAAGAAAAGAAGACTTATTTTTCAAAGTTTTACTGCGTTGATACCTGGGGTGGGATAGCTGATGAAAAAGATACAGGCTTCCGAGAAGGGTCCTTAGGCACTGCAAAAGATATATTTCTATCAAACATAGCCAAAGCTGGCTTTGCCGATATTGTTGCTGCGTTACAAGGAGATAGTTCTATTTTAGCAACATTACGAGACGACATAGATTTTATTTTTATCGATGCTGACCACGAATATGACTCTGTAGCAAAGGACATATTCGCTGTACGACATCTGCTCACTCCCGGAACTATTCTGTGCGGCCATGATTTTGGGTCTGATCGTTGGCCGGGAGTAAAGCTCGCGGTCGATGACTTTGTCAAGCATTACGAAGTTGCATCAAACATATGGGTTGCCAAGCTCGAAGGGATCGAGTTTCTTCAGTTGCTCCTGCCGTACGATGCCTATGCAGAACGTATCAACGCTGAACAAAATATTCTTAATAAGAGATATTCAGACCCGGACTATTGTTCGAAATATGGGCTGAGGCCCGGAAGCAGCTAGTCGAGTGATGCACGGTTGAGAGGAACTTATCATGCGAGAGGAGAAGGGCCAAAGGCCAGCGATAGGGATCGCTCAGCAAACGGACCAATCCGCTTCGAAATGTCTTGCGTAACACGTCGTGCCGGGAAAGGCTTATCCAACCACGATTTTCATTCCGGCAGTCAATGTGGCATAGTGTCCATCCTGAAACACCAGATGACAACTCCACGCCTCAAGAGATTTTCGATCCAGATTTTTTGACCCAATTTTTGACCTGGTGTATTGTCAACTAAGTTCATATCGGTAATGACCGTCAGCCCGTCATTCCGGCGAAGGCCGGAATCCAGCGTATTTTCAGTTGGTTAGCAGCACTGGACCCCGGCCTTCGCCGGGGTGACGATTCCTTGTAACATATAATAACTTTGATGACAACGTACTAGTTTTTGTCCTAAAAGAAAGGGAATTTTCGTTCCGGCGAAATCCCCCTTGACTTGCTTCGCCTACTTTTCCGCCCAATTGTCAGCCAGTGTAACTTCCACCTCAATCGGAACTTTACTGAGAGCAGCTTTACCTGCCTCAATCCTGGTCTCCTTGAGAATCACAGCAGCTTCCCCTGCCAACCTATCAGGAACTTCGAGAATAATTTCGTAATGCACCGTTCCAATGATCTTGGCTCCAGTATTCGCCAATCTTTGGGGTAGTGATGCGAGTGCTTTCTTTGTGATGTCTGCGGCCGTCCCTGGAACAGGAGTATTATAGAGTGTATCCTGAAACTGCCAAAACCGGCCTCATTGACCTATCACTTGCGTGATCGATTGCGACATTGTAGATTGAGAACCATCTGAAGCCACTTCACTTGACAATTCCATCATGTTTAACCATGACAGGGAGCAAGAAATGAGAAGGCGTGTGGTGCTGACCGGCTGGGGACAGGTTACCCAACCAAAGCAACAAACGGACGTTAGGATCCGGGATCCCCTCGGACTCATGGCAGATGCGTCTAATCAAGCCTTCGAAATGACAGGTTCATTTGATGCGTCACGCAACCTCGATGGACTGATGGCGGTTAAGGTGATGAGCACTTACTATGCCTCAGTTGACCGTTTACTGGCCGAAAAGATGGGTTTGAATCCACGCTTCTCGATGGTATCCAAAATTGGCGGCAATTCGCCCCAGGCACTGATCAACAAGGCCGCAGGAATGATCGCCCGCGGGGAACTGGACAGCGTTCTCGTTGCCGGCGCCGAAGCCTACTATCCCAGAAACAGAACCAGAGAGATTCAAGGCAACTGCCTCTTTCAGGGATTTCCCACGGATTACGGGGAAGACGATATCATCGGGGCCACCGAGTCGGAAACGCGGCACGGAATGATTCTTCCGATTCACGGTTTTCCGCTCTTTGAGACTGCCCTATGGTCGGAATCGGGCCTGCAACTGGCCACCTACATGAAAAGGATCGGAGCGCTGTGGGCCAGCTTCAGCGAAGTGGCCGCCACCCATCCCAACGCATGGACCCGCACTCCCCGGACAATTGAAGAGATCGCAGTGCCGTCGCCATCAAACCGCTTCATTGCACTTCCCTATACCAAATTGATGAATCCCCTCCTCAGCGCGGACCTTGGCGCGGCCGTCGTTCTCATGTCAGAAGAGACGGCCCGGCGATACGCCCGAAAGGGAAGTCGGCCGGTCTATTTCCTCGGCGGAGGATATGCAGAGGATCGCCAGCGTTTCGTTATCCAAAAGTCGGACTTCACATCGAGTCTCCCTCTCAAGACGGCGGCCGATAAGGCGATCCGGCGCAGCAATCTCCGACTGGATGATATAGAGTGTTTCGACCTTTACAGTTGCTTCCACTCGGCAGTGAGTATTGCCAGGAGAATGCTCGAACTAAAGGATGATGATCCCAGGCCCTTGACTCTCACGGGTGGTGAGGGTTTTTTTGGCGGTCCGGGAAACAATTACAGCCTTCACGCGGTGGCGACCTTGGCAGATGCCATTGCGAGTGGAAGGACTGATAACGGCATGATCACCGCGATTGGATGGTTCATGCACAAGCACGCAGCAGGGATTTACGGCGCAGAACCTGGGGATACGGACCTATCGTATCATGATCTGGAAGATGAGACAAACTACATGGCCGGCAACCCGCCGGTGGATATAGTCAATGAGGCTTGGGGGGAAGGAGTTATCGAAACCTATACGGTTGTCTATTCAAGGGAAGGCGCGCCTTCCTACGCTATTGTCTACGGAAGAACCCAAAAAGGATTGCGGTTTGTCGCTCAGGACCATCCCGGTGAAGGTTTGATTGAAGCTTTAACGTCACGGAACCAGGTGGGAGCACGTGTTCGTCTCAGATTTGATCGCCTTCAAGAACGAAACCTGGCCATGCTCATATGATAGATGTCTTGGGCCGAGGAAGGTCTAACATGTTGATGAAAAAGGGTTCTCTGGTGGGAAAAACGCCTGAAAATTGCTAATGATTTCGTCATTCCGGCGGAAGAGACTGTGTCGCAAACGTAATATTTTTCGTTTTCCCCCCCTTTCCAAACAAAGGGGGGCAGGGGGGATTGTGATTCTCTGGTACTAATTAGGCACTTGAAATCCCCCTCGATCCCCCTTTACAAAAGGGGGAAGCAAAACCTGGTTCCGTGGGATTTTGCCCGGGCATTACTGAATTAGGACACAGCCTCGGAAGCCGGAATCCGGGCTTTTTCCCAATTAATTAATCTTAAAGCAAAAGACACTGGACCCCGGTTTTACGTCATGCCGGCGGAAGCCGGTACGGGGTGACGTCTATAGGGTTTTCGCCCTGATGCGGGAATTCCAATCCTTTTTCATCACCCCTGCCAAGGCGATCTGATTCTGTTGTAACTCAACATCCCTGATGCGCAACTGCATGCTCTCTATTGGCCTAATCTCGTACTCACTGAACTGCAGAACTCCTCACCTCCGGAAAATCAGACTGACACAGTCGCCGCTCAAATCCGTCCCGCGGTACCTGGAAGTCTTTTTCAGAAATCTCATAAATGCTTACCAGATAACAGATGGCAGCTTGAATGCTTGAACTTTTCCTGACACCTTCCGGAGCAAGCTACCAACAAAATTTTCCGACTTACAAATCATGTGAGAATCAGTAAGTGTTTGCTGTTATGAAAAGTTCAGCAAAAACTGTCCTTTTCCGGATCAAGAGTTCTCAAATTGACAGCCGGGATAAAAAACCGTGGCGTGTGGTGTTCGTTCACCATTGGGCAAGAGTCGAAAAAGACCCTGGGCCCTTCCCTAAACCATGGTGTTTTTGGAACGCCATGTGATCGGTGCGAAGGCGCCCAGGCAAGCGGTCATAGGCCTATTCGGTAATCGGGTCTTCGGTGTAGAAGTCTTGTCCACGATCCCCGGTCTGAGCCTCAAGAGCAGCAATCCACCCATTGACGCGATCCTCACCGTAAGTTTTCTTCCACGCCTGAAGGATCAGAGCTACGGGAACGTCGGGGCAGCTCTCGAGATATTCCAAGTATTCCATGTATTTCTTATTGTCCAGATTGTAGGCATGAAAAATTGAATCTTCCAGACCATTGAATTCGAGCGGCGGAACCCTGTGCCTGTGACAGAGTTCCTTGTTAAAGGCCGGTGTTGCCCTGACCCATTTCCCTTCCAGGTAGAATTCAACAAATCCATGGTAAACGAAGAGGTCGGACCCGAGGTATTCGAGGAGCTGTTTGGTGGCCAGATGGTTTCGTACCGTGGCAAACCCAACCCTGGAAGGGATTCCGCATGCACGTCCGAGGGCGCAAAGCAGAGAGGCCTTGGGGATGCAGAAGCTTTTCCCGCGAGCCATGACGTAGCTGGCCCGGTAGTGTTCCGGACGATAGAAGGGAGCATAAGGGTCGTAACGAATTCCATCACGAACCGCGAGATAAAGCTGAACGGCTTTTTCCACGGCACTGTGACAGCTTCCCGCCACCTGATGTTCATAGTTGCGAACGACGGCGTTGTCGCTGTCTATGATCGATGTTGGCCTAAGAAAGTCTTGCATGTTGGGCAGGCTTCAAAAGATCAGCTAATTTTCTGCGCATAATCTTGCCCGTGCTTGTTTTGGGCACATCATCCACAAAATAGACACCTCTCGGAACCTTATAGTTGGCCAGGTGTTCGCGGCACAAAGACAGAATTTCCTCTTCGGTTGCCGTTTCCCCCGGTTTCAGGACAACGAAGGCCTTGGCCAGCTCGCCCCTGAGCTCGTCAGGTTCTTTGCCTACGGCGCACATTGCGACCTTATCAAGCTTCAGGACCACGCGCTCGATTTCCGCAGGATAGATATTATAGCCTGCTGTAATGATCATGTCTTTCTTGCGGTCCACGACGAAAATATAGCCTTCTTCGTCCATGTAGCACACGTCTCCCGTGTGCAGCCAGCCACCTTCCTCGATCGCCTCCCGGGTTGCCTGTTCATTGCCCCAGTAGGCCTCCATGACAATCGGCCCGCGGAACATCAATTCGCCTATCTCACCCGCTTTCAACGTCTTCGTGGCATCTTCGCTATCAACGATCTTGGCTTCGGTGTAAGGGAGAGGGACGCCGATGGAGCCCAGTTTGTTCTTGCCATAATAGGGATGGGTGGTTCCCAGCCCGGCCAGTTCAGTCATTCCCCACAATTCCAGGAGCGGACAGCCGAAACGCTTTTCCACTTCGACCATCTTGTCCACAGACATAGTCTGGCCGCCGACCGTGCAGCGCGTGAGGGAACTGAGATCGAATTTATCGAGGTCCGGATAACTGAGGAGGTACATATACATGGTCGGCACACCCTCAAACATGGTCGCCTTGTATTTTTGGATGGCTTCGAGCGCATCGAGTTCGCTGAAACGGGGCAAAAGGATAAGGGTTCCCCCCAGAGCAAGCTCTCCATGCATCACGACGTTTCCATACACATGAGCGCAAGGCAAAGCGGTAACGACGCGGTCCTGACTGGTTTTCATATGCATGTTAGCGGTCATGCAAGAATTCACGAGCACCGCACGATGACTCAGGGACGCCCCCTTGGGATGTCCTGTTGTCCCGGATGTATAACCGATAGTGGAAATATCTTCCGGGCCGGCGTTTGAACGCATCGGCTCCGAAGAACCATTGTTCAGGACATCCTGGAAGGAGAGGATGCTGCCCCCTGCGTCCTCATAACTGATAATATACTTCAGCCCCGGAACGCCATAAGTAGCTTCGCGAGTTGGTCCAGCCTTGTCCGATGAAAGAATGATTGCCTTCGCCCCGCAATCTTGTACGACGTAGCAGACCTCCTCCGGCTTCAGCATGACATTGATGGGATTGATCACTCCTCCAAGCTTGGCGATGGCATAATATGAGACAATCCATTGCCACGAATTATTGGAGTAGATGGAAACGCGGTCTCCCGGAATGATGCCCATTTTGCGCAAGGATTGGGCCAGCCGGTTGGTCAGGTCGTCAAGTTGACGGAAAGTAAAGGTTTTTTCTTGAAAGATCAGAGCGGTCTTGTCGGCGTAGTCTTTGGCAGCATGAGGTAGAATGTCTCCCAAATTTTGGAGCTGATTCAGCATAGTACACCCCTTTGCAAGTGAATTGTGGTTGCGCTTTTTCCAAGATGCAGGGTAAATGACGCCTTGAAATTATATTATCACTTGCCGTGCAGGAGATGCAAGGCAACTTCCATCAATGAGGCGAAACATAAGTATACAGGTCGAATCTTGGTTGAAATTCTCAATGGCATGTTTCAAACTCAGAATAATGCCGGAATTTAAAAGGTGAAGATTCTTGAGGTGGTTCAGCGAAAATGAGCGTCCATAATCTTGAAAAAATGTTCAAGCCTGCCGCTGTCGCCGTTATTGGAGGGTGCTCAGGGAGCGGTACCATTGTCAACACTCTGATCAGCAATCTCAGGAATGGGGGCTTTGCCGGCAAGATATTTCCGGTGGCGGTCCCTTGCGATGAATTCTGCAGCCTTCCTGTTTGCCCCTGTCTCGAGGACGTCGGCGAGCCTGTTGACCTGGCTTTGATCGCATCCCCTCTTCATTGCGTACCTGCGTCAATTCGTGCTTGTTCCGAAGTCGGCACAGCAGGTGCGGTAATCTTTGCAGACGGTGGTGAATTGACCGGCGAGGAAAGGGCTAGCCTTGGCAATCAAATCAAAGAGGCAGCATATCGAGGTTCCGTCCGGATCATTGGTCCGGGTTCTTCAGGGATTTCATACACGGGTGCGAAAATTTCTGCAATCGATGCCATGAATCTACCATTGCCCGGCAAGCTCGCCTTTATTTCTCAGAGCAGGGCCATTTACCATGCCATTCTGGACCTGTCGATAAAGGAACAGATCGGTTTCAGCTACTTTATCAGTACTGGTGGGATGCTGGATGTGGATTTCGCCGATCTCATCAATTTCTTCGGCAATGATGACCGCGTCAGCAGCATCGCTTTCTACCTCGATAAGCTGACCAATTTCCGCAAATTCATGAGCGCGGCCCGCGCCGTTTCGCGCATCAAACCCATTGTTGCCATGAAATCCGGAAGAGCAGGCGGCGGCGATCGCTTCGAAGCATCGCAAAAATTCGCAATCATAAGTGAGGATGATATCTATGGCGCGGCTTTCAAATGTGCCGGTATTGAACGCGTAAACACCTTCGCAGAGCTTTTCGATTGTGCTGAGCTGTTGGCCAAGCAGCCGCGTCATTCCGCCTCCAGGCTTGTGATCGTCACCAATGGACGGGGGCCGGGCATGATGGCCGCAGATGCCCTTGCCGATCATGGAGTTGAACTGCCACCTCTTAGCTCTGAGGTCATCAGGAGCCTGAGCGCCATCCTTCCCCCTTCCTGGACCGGAAGGAATCCGGTGGACTTAGGGGCGGACGCATCGCCGCAAAGATACGCGAGAGCGGTTGAAATCTGCCTTGCAGCACCTGAGATCAAGGCCCTCTTGATTATTCTGGTTCCCAATGCCGCCGCCGTTGCCACCGCCGTTGCCGAATCACTGCTCGAGATTTTGCGCGGCAGGAGGATTCCGGTCTACACCGTGTGGCTGGGGGCAGCGGAGGCGGAGCGAGGCCGGCAGATTCTAAACCGGTCGGGCCTTCCAACTTTCGAAACCCCTGAACGCGCGATCAAAGCCTTCCTGCACATGGGTTCCTATGAACACAATCTGAAAATGCTCCAAGAGATTCCGGAAAAACTTCCACGGGGCATGGAATTCAATGCGAACGCTGCGCGGACGATTATTCAAAGGGCCATTGAAGGCGGAGTGAGATTGCTCAATGATGAAGATTCCAAAGCTTTGCTGACCGCTTATGGGATTCCGGCCGGGGAGGGCGTGACGGGAACTCCGGGTTATGAGCTGATGCTCGGCGTCAGAAGAGACCCTGGTTTTGGCCCGGTTCTTCTGTGCGGCGTCGGGGGCATGGTGGGGAAAATCTTCAGAGACTGCGCTCTGGCTCTTCCCCCCTTGAACCGCGTTCACGCCCGGCAGCTTATTGAGGCGAGCCGGGCGTACCAGCTCCTGAAGGGAAACCAGGATCAGCTGCCGGCACTCCTACTGCTGATCGAGGAGATCCTCATCCGTCTCTCACAACTCGTCACCGACTTACCAGAGGTGGTTGAGCTTGAAATCAATCCGTTGATCCTGCATGCACATGGCG
>Ga0187889_10004254_pt1 | contig 11987 bp, 10 predicted proteins | sample June2016WEW_7_10_2_FD_132992 | JGI IMG/M metagenome (GOLD analysis project Ga0187889, IMG submission 132992) | Peatland microbial communities from SPRUCE experiment site at the Marcell Experimental Forest, Minnesota, USA - June2016WEW_7_100 | ecosystem: Environmental > Terrestrial > Soil >... | reverse complement strand
CCGCGCGCGCCTTGGCCGGCGGCATCCGGGTGGCCGGATTGGGCGCGTTGCTGGGCCTGGGAGAACCCCGGTTCGACCTGCTCGGCCTGTTCCAGCACGCCACCCATCTGCGGCGCACGTTCTGGAAGAGCGGGGTCGCCATCTCCTTCCCGCGCCTGCGGCCGGAACCGGGAGGATACACCGCCGCGTTTCCGGTGGACCAGAGATTCCTGGCGCAGGCCATCTTCGCCTTTCGGATCTGCCTGCCTGACGTGCCCTTGTTGCTATCCACGCGCGAAAGCCCGCGCTTCCGCGACGGCATGGCCGGTGTGGGTATCTCGAAGATGAGCGTTGCCAGCCGCACCACGGTCGGCGGCTACGACCTGGAAACCGTCCCCTCCGGTTCGCAGTTCGATATCGACGACCACCGCGGCGTCGCCGCCTTCTGCGCCGCCTTGGAGGCCAAGGGGTTGCAGCCCGTCTTCAAGAACTGGGACGCGGCCTATCGGGAAGATACGGCCTCGGTCGGAACGGCGCGGTGAACCCGGCCAAGCAACCCGCTGTCGGTCTCTAACTGATTCTGACGGAACCCTCGGCGGCTACCGCCTGGGACGGCTTCCGGAAGCGATCGCGGTTGGAGAGGTGCTGGTGTTCGTCGACGGCTCCCCACGGAAACAGAAGGGCCACAAGCGCGAAACTCCATTCAGCGAATTGTGGCGGAACGCGGCACCGGCAGACTGAGACTCCGCGCCGCTTTACACGTCCAAATTCTTCACGTCCAGCGCGTTCTCTTCGATGAACTTGCGGCGGCTCTCGACATCCTCGCCCATGAGCGTCGAGAAAATTTCTTCGCACTCTACGGCGTCCTCGAGGCGGACTTGCAGCAGCGTGCGCTTGGCGGGGTTCATGGTGGTCTCGGCAAGCTGCGCTTGGAAGCGCCGGAATTCGGCTACGCGGCTAGCGCCAGCCCGATTGGCCGCTCCGCGTTTGTCGAATCGTGGAACACCACGCGGCAAGCGATCTTCACTGGTTCGCTTCACGCCGAACCGGTTCTACGCACCCGCATTCCTAGACTGAGTTCGACGCGATGTGGTCCCTTTTTTGTAACGCTCTGCCCAATGATCTCCGGTTGAAGATCTTGTGGAAACTCCAGCGCCGTCAGCAGGGACATTTGGACCGGCCATACCGGGCTGGGCATGTGGTTCTGGTCGAAAGTGTGGAGTGAGTCCACATCTACCTGAGGCTCGGCGTACTCCTTCAGTGCCTTGATGATGATCCGATTCGGCCTGGGACTTCCCGGTGCAAACAGTTCAGGGTTTGGGTCTGTGATGACGATTTCCCGATCCAGTCGAATTAGCGCAGCCAAAATCGGCTCCATCTTCGGCAGGCTCTTGGGCTTGCGCATATTCTTCGATGCGTATTCGCGCTTCTGTCTGTAGAGGCCCACCAAGTCTAGCGTCTTGGCATCTTCCAGAAGAAGCAGGTCATCGAGAAGTTTCTTGACCGCCCTACGAATGAGGTCTTCGAGCGTTTCCAATGGGTTTGTCCTCGCGGCATCACGATACTTGCCCCAGCCGCCCAACTATGCATCGAGCAGAAATTTTTGCTCAACCATCATAATACTATGTTATCATATTATTTCTAAAGGCAAGAGTTTTTGCACACCTTCTTGAGACCGTGTACAGTGCTATGATCATATAAGGCGAACAAAAAGAGAAACTAACAAAGGACTGCGCCGGCGGACGATAAGTCGGTAGGGGGACGAGAATGCGGTCGGCAACGCTTAATCGGATCGTCATGGACTCCGTTCACGGAGTGTGCGATCTCGACGAGCCTATGCGTCGGATCGTGGATGCCCCCGAATTCCAGAGACTTCGGTCGATACGCCAGACCGGCCTCGCCCACCTTGTCTACCCCGGGCTGGAGCACAGCCGGTTCACACACTTGATCGGCGCTCAAAGTATCGCACGCCGAGTTTTCCAACATCTGCGTTCGTTGGCCCTGGATCTTGCTGCTTCCGTCCCCTCGCAGTTTGACGAGAGCCTCGAAAGGGCATTCCTTGCGGCCGCGTTGTGCCATGACATAGGTCACACAGCTTATTCGCACGCGCTTGAGACGGTCCTCTTGCCGGAAAATGTCCGAAACCACGAGGATTGCACGCTGTTGCTGCTCCAATCAGATCTCAACCTGACGAGCAGGATTCGAGAGGTATGCGACATCGACCAAGCCGTGCAGTTTCTGAGGGGAGATCACTGGGTGGATGGCCTTTGCAAGCTTCTCAGTGGACCCGTCGACGTAGACCGCGCCGACTACCTGCTTCGCGACACACGAGCAGCAGGTCTAGTCTACGGCCTACATGACTTGGACTGGATGATTCGTTCTGTCTTCCTTTGGCCGGACTCCACGAAACGCCTCCGCCTCGTGTTTGACAGCGCACGAGGCCTGGTGGCCCTCCGCCATTTCTTGGCTGCACGCCGCTCGATGTACCAGCAGGTGTATTGGCACAGAACGGTCCGCGGTGCGGAACAGGTTCTTCGAGCCATGTTTGAGCGCGCTATCACCATCGGCTCGGGCTTGAGCGAAGGAATGCAGGTCGCGATTCCGTGGGGACTGAAAAAGCTGCTCCTGGAGGGCAGAGAAGGCAAACGGCCCACGGTCGAGGAGTTTCTGGCCACAGATGATGTGTCGGTCCTTACAACGATAAACCTTTGGGCACGTTCGAGCGACGATCCCCTGCTTCGCTGCCTGTCTCAGCGGTTTTTATGGCGGCGGTTGCCAAAGGAGGTCCAACTGCCAAAAGAGGTACACTGGTGGTCCGGCGATATCCCGAGCGACATCATGACCACAGTGCGTGAAGCTGCGCGGGACGCTCTGCGGCGGAGGGCCATCACTGATTTGCCAGCGTTGGCAGAAGACCAGCTGGAGGAAGCATTGGACTACTTCGTGCTCGGCGATCAATGTGAGTTCAAGGAGGAGATCGAGCTCGAAGGCCTGCTGTTTAACGTAGGCGAGGAAGTTCCGATTGGGCTTAGCGCACTCGGTGATAGGCCCGAACATGAGATTGGACACGGAGCACGCGGCTTCCGCGTCGCACGGCTGTATGTGCCGGAGGAACTCAAAGGAGCAGTGCAGGCCGCGTTAGAAAGGAGCACGTAACAGAATGCCCCAAACTCAACTCAGTCCAGGTCATGGATACATTGTCCGTGAACGCCTTGGTAGGGGTCGATGGAAAGAGGTCTATAGAGCCGTCTACAAACAAGAATGGCACGACCGTGCCTTGGCGGTGTTTCTACGGGACCCATCGACGTCTAAGCTCTTGGAAGAGCTAAAAATCCTCCACCGGCTCACGGAGCAGCCCCCACGGAACGTCGCCCGAATTTACGGCCCATTTGAAGGTGACGACGGGAAGATCTACCTGGCCGAGGAGTTGCTTTACAGGCCTTTGGATGCCCTGTGCCCACTGCGGAGCGGTGAGCAGTTCATTCGGATTGCACGCGATCTCTGCCAGGGGCTTGCGGCACTTCATGAGCTACAGCCACCGCTGGTCCATCGTGACCTAAAGCTTGACAATTGTGGCGTCGACTACACGGGCCAAGCGAAGATATTCGATCTCGGATCGGTAACGAGTGAGCCTGGTAGCGTGAAGGGAACCACACTAACACGAGCCCCCGAGTTGTTCCAGCCAGATGCACAGTGCACGACGGAGACTGACGTGTGGGCGGTCGGCGCCGTCCTGCTCGCCTTGCGGTGTCAGCGCTACCCGTTCGTTGACAAGTCAGAAGCGAGTAACCGCCCGCAGGAAGGTCCAGAACGAGATCGTTTTGAAGAGGACATAAGGAGCCGTGCTTTAGACCCAGGTGCTGAGCAGCGCCTTCAGGAGCGCGTCAGGGAGATTTTCCCCCTAGAGCCGCAAGAAATACTGCTGCGCATGTTAGCCTTCGACCCAACAAGACGGCCCGCCGCTAGGCAGGCCTCCGAGGAGTGGGATACGCTGCTTCGATCATGGGTGCGACCCGGCAAGCGTGAAAGCGCAAACGCCCAAGCTCAAGCTCAAGAGTTGGCTGCCTACATGCGAGCTGTGCTTGAACGTGAGGTGGGTATGAGTGCCATGCAGTGGGAGCGGGTGGTGAAGGGCATTGAAGATCTCCTTAAGAAAGTCGGCCAGGCGGAAAACAGTGAGCTCGAGGTCCTTCGCGCACGCATCAAGGAACTGCGAGAGTCTGGGGAGCTCCACTGAAAGGCTCGGCGAGAAGGGCATCAAAATGTGCAAGATGAGGCTGGACAAGTTGGGCCTCAACCCGCAGATGGACAAAGAACACTCGTAGCACCACGTTGTGTTCCGCCAGTCGCTGCCTACACGTCCAGATTCTTGACGTCGAGCGCGTTCTCTTCGATGAACTTGCGGCGGCTCTCGACATCCTCGCCCATGAGCGTCGAGAAAATTTCTTCGCACTCTACGGCGTCCTCCAGCCGCACTTGCAGCAGCGTGCGCTTGGCGGGGTTCATGGTGGTCTCGGCAAGCTGCTCGGCGTTCATTTCGCCCAGGCCTTTGTAGCGCTGCACGGAGGCGTCCTTCTTGCCTTCGTTCTTGACGTAGTTCAGCAGATCCAGCCAGTTCGGCTGCGCTTCTCGACGTTCGCTCTTCACCACCACGAAGGGCGGCTCGTTGAAGCGCGCAATGGCACGGGCCAGCGCGCGGAAGCGCCGGAACTCCGGCTGCGCGGCCAGCGCCAAGCCGATGGGCCGCTCGGCGTTGGTGGAATCGTGGAATACCACGGCGTAGGACGAATGCTCTTCGTCGTGCCGCATCTCCGGATTCACCCCCAATTTGCGGAGCGCTTCGAGCACCGGCACCAGGTTGGCCTCATCCTGGAACTCCGCCTTGTGGTCCACCTTGAACTCGATATTGGAAAGCGCTTCCACCACGCGCGCGTCGCGCAGGCGCCGCTCCACCTTGTGGAACATCTGCTCATACTCGTCCAGGTTCAGCAGGAACGTGCGCAGTTCCACGCCTTCCAGCACCGCCCGGGCGCCGTTGCCATTGGAATGGATCTCGAGCGCCAGGTTCTCCGTGGCGCGGCGCATAATCTCCCTGGTGAATTCCTTCTCGTCCTTGATGTACTTCTCGCTCTTGCCCTTCTTGATACGGTAGAGCGGCGGCTGCGCGATGAAGACGTGCCCCCGCAGGATGAGTTCGGTCATGTGCCGGAAGAAAAACGTCAGCAGCAGCGTGCGGATGTGCGAACCGTCCACGTCGGCGTCTGTCATGATGATGACTTTGCCGTAGCGCAGCTTGGCGACGTCGAAATCTTCCTTGCCGATGCCCGTGCCCAGGGCGGTGATCATGCAGCGGATTTCCTCGTGGGCCAGCATCTTGTCGTAGCGCGCCTTCTCGACGTTGAGGATCTTGCCCTTGAGCGGAAGAATCGCCTGAAAGCGCCGGTCGCGCCCCTGCTTGGCCGTGCCGCCGGCCGATTCGCCCTCCACCAGGAACAGCTCGCAACGCTCCGGGTCTTTCTCCTGGCAATCCGCCAGCTTGCCGGGCAGGCCGCCGGAATCGAGCGCGCCCTTGCGCCGCGTCAGGTCGCGAGCATGGCGCGCCGCCTCGCGGGCACGCGCCGCCTCGATGGCCTTGCCGACGATCTTGCGCCCCACGGTGGAGTTCTTGTCGAAGTACTCGCCCAGCTTGTCATTGACGAACTGCGTCATGAAGCCGGCGATATCGCTGTTCAGCTTGCCCTTGGTCTGGCCTTCAAACTGCGGCTGGGGAACCTTGACGCTGACCACCGCGGTCAAGCCTTCGCGAACGTCGTCGCCGGTGAGGTTTTCCTTCACGTCTTTGAACAGCCCAGCCTGCTGGCCGAACGCGTTGATGGTGCGGGTGAGCGCGGAGCGGAACCCGCTTAGGTGTGTTCCGCCATCCACGGTGTTGATATTGTTGGCGAAGCTGAAAACGTTTTCCGAGTAGCCATCGTTGTACTGCAGGGCCACTTCCATGGTGAGCGTCCCGTTGTTGGGCATCTCACGGTCCGCTTCGAAGTGAATGGGCTTATCGTGCAGAACGGTCTTGCCGCGATTCAGGTGCTTGATGAACTCGGAGATGCCGCCGGTGTAGAGGAACTCCGTCTTCTTCTCCGGATCGACGCGCTCGTCGGTCAGCGTAATCTTGAGGCCCTTGTTCAAGAACGCCAGCTCGCGCAGCCGTTGCGCCAGCGTGTCGTAGTTGAATTCCGTGGCTTCCATGATGGTGACATCGGGCTTGAATGTCACGCGCGTTCCGGTCTTCCTTCCCGCCTTTCCGGCCTTGGCCAGGGGCGCCTTCGGCACGCCGCAGGCGTACTCCTGCTGCCAGGTGTAACCTTCCCGCCAGATTTCCAGCTCCAGCTTTTCCGAGAGCGCATTGACGACGCTCACCCCGACACCGTGCAAACCGCCCGAGACCTTGTAGCTTTTGGAGTCGAACTTGCCGCCGGCATGCAGTTTGGTCATCACCACCTGGGCGGCTGAGACTCCTTCTTCCTCGTGAAGATCCACCGGGATGCCGCGGCCGTTGTCGATCACCGTGACGGAGTTGTCATCGTGGATCGTGACCGTGATTTCGGTGCAATATCCCCCCAGCGCCTCGTCCACCGAATTGTCCACCACTTCGTAGACCAGGTGGTGCAGCCCCATCTCACCCGTGGATCCGATGTACATGGCGGGACGGAGGCGTACTGCTTCCAGGCCCTCGAGCACCTTGATACTAGTGGAATCGTAAACGTCGGGAGCGGTGGTATTCACTTCATTGGCCATATTCTCTTACTGCTGCAAAATAGCCGGTCAAATTCTCATGGGCATAACGACGTAGCGGTACTGGTCCGTCACGCCGTCGCCCGCCGGCCGCATTTCGCCGGCACTCTTCTGATCTTTCAATTCGAATGCCATATGGTCCTGAGGAATCACGCGAAGAAAATCGAGGAGGTACTGCGCATTGAAGCCAATCTCAAGGTCGGGACCCTGGTATTCACTCGTCACGCTCTCCTCGCTCTCGCCGGTTTCCACCGAGGAAGAGAAGATGCGCACTTCGTCCTTGGCGAACTGCACCCGAATAGAGCGGGACCGTTCGTCCGCAAATTGCGCGACGCGCTCAATGGCAGAGCGGATTTCATCCTTTTGCAGCTTCGCCACAAACTGATGGTCCTTGGGCAGGACGCGTTCGTAATCCGGGAAGTTGCCGGTAAGCTTGCGCGTGATCAAAAGCCGGTGACCCAACTGAAAGAACAAATGATTGTCGTCCCCGGCAAAAATGGCCTTGGCATCGGGCTCCGCCTCATCCGCCAGCTTGACCAATTCAACCAGCGCTTTCTTTGGAACCAGCGCCCGGAATTGTTTATTGGTTTGACCGCTATCGGCGGAAGCCGCTTGCACGTATGCCAGCCGGTGCCCATCTGTCGCCACCATGGTGAGACCTTCAGGACGCAGGAACAGGAGAGCTCCGTTCAATGTAAACCGCGACTCCTCCATCGAGATTGCGAATGACGTGCGTGCGATCATGGATGCCAGCAGCTTGACGGGAATCTCGGCAATCTGCTCGGGCATCTGCGGCAGCTCGGGAAAACTCTCACGGGACATCCCAGCAATGCGTGTCTTGGAGCGCCCACATGTAATGCTGGCCCAATGGTTCTCCAGGAACTTCATGTTCACATCGCCTTCTGGCAACAGCCGCGCATACTCCAGCAATTTTCGGGCGGGCACCGTACCGGCCCCTTCTTTCTTCACCCGCGCCGGACAAGAGCAGCGTATTCCCAGTTCAAGATCCGTGGCCGTCAAGATTACACGGTCGCCCTCAGTCTCCAGCAGCACATTCGAGAGAATCGGAATGGTGGTTTTCTTCTCTACGACGCCTTGCGAGAGACTCAGTTCTCGTACCAGATCGGACTTGCTAACGGTGAATTCCATGGGGCCAAAGCTCCTATTCTTCCCAGGCTATATAAATGAACACTCTAAAGAACCGTGTTCATCGAGCCTGTGCAAGCTGTTGAAGACTACCTAAATTATACTAAAATCAGCTACTTTTCTCTACCAGAACTTGAGGATCGCCAGGTTGAAAAACCCGGAAAAAAAGGCCGTGCGGCGATTTTGCACATTTTTCCTCCCGCCGCTTTAGGGGCTGGTGTGGAAAAAACGACCAAGTTCATTGTAATGAGTCCATTAGACTGTGGAGTAGCCTGTTCAATTCCGGGTCGATATGACGTGCTTTCTCAATTTTGTTTACGGAATGTATCACAGTGGTGTGATGCTTCCCTCCGAAGGCCCGGCCGATCTCCGGCAGCGAGGCATCCGTCAGCTCTTTGACGAGGTACATGGCTACCTGCCGAGGGTAAACAACCTTCTTGGTGTTGCTCTTTTCCTTGAGTTGCGACTGCTTCACCTGGAGCCGCTCCGCGACCGCCTTTTGGATAGAGTCGATCGTCACTTTTCGGTCTTGCACATGTACCAAGTGCTTCAGCACCTGCTGCGCCATCTGCAAATGAATGGGTGTACCGGTTAAGGAGGAGTACGCAATGAGCTTGATGAGCGCGCCTTCCAACTCACGCACATTGGATTTTGTTTTCGCAGCCATGAACGAGCGCACATCGTCCGGCAGTTTCACGCCCTCCGCCTCAGCCTTCTTATCGAGAATGGCCATTTTGGTTTCAAGATCGGGCGGCTGGATATCAGCCAGCAATCCCCACTCGAAGCGGGACCGCAACCGCTCCAACAGGCCTGGAATTTCCTTCGGTGTGGCGTCACTGGAAATCACAATCTGCTTTTGGTGATCGTGCAACTCGTTAAAAGTGTGGAAAAACTCTTCTTGCGTGCGCTCTTTGTTCCCCAACAGTTGAATGTCGTCAACCAGCAGAACATCCGCCTCGCGATAGCGCTGGTGGAACTGCGGCATACGATCCGTCCGAATGCAGGCGATCATTTCGTTCATGAAGCGCTCGCTGGAGGTGTAAATAACCCGCATCGAGCCGAACTTGTCCATCAGTTCGCGGCCAATGGCATGCATCAGATGGGTCTTTCCCATCCCCACGCCTCCATAGAGGAACAGCGGGTTATAGCTGCGCGAGGGGTTGGTAGCCACCGACCGCGCGGCGGCATGCGCAAACTGGTTGCAGGCTCCCACCACGAAGGTATCGAACGTGAATTTTGGATTCAGATTGAGGGTGGACTCCAACTCGCCGCCTTCCACCGCCGCCAGCGCCTGGTTCCTGGCACCTTGTATCAGTTGTACTTCATAGCAAACATGCTCAACGGGCAGCCCGAGTTCCTGAAGGGAGCTTCGAACCAGAGCGGAGTACTCCTTCTCCAGGATTGTGCGAGTTTCGCGGTCGGGTACCGAAACGAAAAGAGTCGCTCCGTCGGTGCGAACGTATATGGCGCCCTTCAGCCAGTTGTCGTAGCTCTCGGCGCTCACCTTCTCCTGCAAGAAACCACGGATTCGATCCCAAGAATTCATCAACTTTTAGACACCACAAACACACACTTTCCACAAGGTTTTCCACAACAGCGTGGGATTAGCCGGTGCTCAATTCGGAAGAATTGCCGGCGAAGCTCGCTCCAGCCGCACCGGAGTCGCCAGTCCGCACTTTTTGGTCAGCCGAAAAGTAGTCTACCACAGCGTCAAAGCTTTCTAACAAATTTATAAAAGCCTTCATTTCAACAACTTTCCCGCAACGTTTGACAGTTCCAATGTTTCTGAAGGACAATGGAAGTTTCTGGCGGGCGGGAGTAACTCAGTTGGTAGAGTGCGACCTTGCCAAGGTCGATGTCGCGGGTTCGAATCCCGTCTCCCGCTCCAAGGTTCTACCCTCCGGATTGGCCATGATCAAGCGTTGTTTTCTATTGCTCGCTGGCGCCCTTCTGGCGGCGTCGCTGGTCCTCGCCCAAGATTATAAACTGGAGCCCATTGCCACCGCGGCACCCGGCCTGCCGGCGGCGTATGCCGCTGTGATCGAGACCGGGGGATATCGTATTACCGGCCCGAGTGGCCCTTGGTGCGAAATCTGGTTCCGCAAGTCCCTTCCGGCCGGCGCCAAGCCCACCGATAGCGCCATCGTCTTCCCGATTGCGCAGGGCACTCTGGTCGGCGTCCTTCGTTTCCCGGCAACCGGAGCGGACCGCAGGGGCCAGACCATCCAGCCTGGCGTCTATACCCTTCGCTACAGTGTCCAACCCGTGGATGGCGCTCACGTGGGCGTCGCTCCGCAGCGCGACTTCGTGCTGCTCACGCCCATCGCCAACGATGCCGACCCCAATACCACGCCGGCCTTCGACGCTCTGGTTCAGATGAGCGCCAAAGCGTCGGGTACACCGCACCCCGCGGTGCTCTCCGTTGAGACGCCTGCAGGCTCGACGTTCCCGGAGGTCACCAAGGAAGGCGACCACGATTGGGTGCTCAACGTGAAGATCGGCAATCTACCGTTCGCCATCATTGTGGCCGGCAAGTACGAAGCGTAGCGCCGGCGGTTTTGCCGCCGGTGTGTTCCAATCCGGAAAACCCCACCGGCGGCAAGACCGCCGGCGCCACAAGAGGCAGCATGTCCGAGCTGTACGATGCGATTGTGAACGGCAACGCTCCCGCGGCGGCCGAGGCGGCGCGCCAGGCGCTGGAGGCCGGCGTCACGGCGCTCGATCTGGTGCAAAGCCACATGGTGCCCGCCATGGATGAAGTGGGCCGCCGCTTCGAATGCGAGGACTACTTCGTGCCGGAGCTACTGCTGGCGGCCCGCGCCATGAAGGCCGCGCTGGCACTGATCCGGCCGCTGCTGGCCTCGAGTGGCGCCGAGCCCGCCGGCCGGGTGGTGATCGGCACGGTGAAGGGCGACCTCCACGATATCGGGAAGAACATCGTCGCATCCATGCTGGAGGGTGGCGGGTTCGCGATCACCGACCTGGGCGCCGACGTGGCGCCGGAGAAGTTCGTGGACGCCGTTCGGGCCAACCGCGCCAACCTGGTGTGCCTGTCGGCGCTGCTCACCGTGACCATGTCCGCGATGAAGACCACGATTGAAGCGCTCTCCGCCGCCGGCTTGCGGGGGCAGGCGAAGATCATGGTGGGAGGCGCTCCTGTAACGCAGCGCTACGCCGATGAAATCGGGGCCGACGGCTACGGCGAGAATGCCGCGGTTGCCGTGGCCCTGGCCCGCAAGCTGTGCGCCTGAAGCTGATTTCCTGCGAGGTGCTGTACCGCGAGATGTGCGCCGCGGCGGCCCGCTCGCCCCACCAGGTAGACGTCGAATTCCTGCCCAAGGGTCTCCACGACGAGGGCGGCCAGGCCATGTGCGCCCGGCTTCAGGAGGCCGCCGACCGCGCGGACGCCACCCGGTACGAAGCGGTGCTCCTGGGCTACGCCCTGTGCGGTAATGGCATTGCCGGGCTGGAGAGCCGCACCCTGCCGCTGGTGATCCCCCGTGCTCACGATTGCATCGCACTGCTGATGGGCGGGCGCGACCGGTACCGGAGTTATTTCGAGAACCACCCGGGCGTCTTCTTTCGTTCGACTGGCTGGTTGGAGCGCGGCGAGGATCTGGACCAGGCGGCGCTACTTATCGCGCGCTACGGCGAAGACAACGGCCGCTACCTCATCGAGCAGTTCAATGGCTATCAGCGGAACTACCGGCAACTGGCATACATCGCTACTGGGCTGGAGCCGGACGGCAGTTTTGAGCGGCAGGCGCGCGAAGAAGCCGCTCGCCGTGGATGGCAGTTTGAAACCATCCGCGGCGATTTGCGCCTGTTGGAGCGGCTGGTGGCCGGCGACTGGGACGAAAACGACTTTCTCGTGGTGACGCCGGGCTGGCGCGTGAAGCCCACCTACGAGGGCGGCATCATCGAGAAGGAGGGACTGGGGCCGTAGTACCATAACCCACGAATCAAGACTCCTATTTGCACAGCGACATGTGCCGTAGTACCATAGCCTACGAATGAGGACATGGTATACCCATGAAGTCGCAGCGGCCAGCCATGATTTTCATCTTCCTCCT
>Ga0187889_10004245_pt1 | contig 12001 bp, 14 predicted proteins | sample June2016WEW_7_10_2_FD_132992 | JGI IMG/M metagenome (GOLD analysis project Ga0187889, IMG submission 132992) | Peatland microbial communities from SPRUCE experiment site at the Marcell Experimental Forest, Minnesota, USA - June2016WEW_7_100 | ecosystem: Environmental > Terrestrial > Soil >... | reverse complement strand
CCGACCTTCATGGGCAATGCGCTGGCCTGCGCGGTGGCGCTCGCCAGCCTACGGATCTTCCAGCGCGACGGGTACCTGGGCAAGATCCGGCGCATGGAACAGATCATGCGGGAAGAGCTGCTGGGCACCGTAGCACCCTCGGTACGCGAGGTGCGCGTGCTGGGCGCCTGCGCGGTCATCGAGGTTGACCATCCCGAGGCGCACCGGGGGATCCAGGATTTTGCCGCCGAGCACGGGGTGTGGCTCCGGCCGCTGGACCGTGCCGTCTACGCCATGCCAGCCTACGTGATGGACGAAGCCAGCCTGCGCACCATATGCCGGGTCATGCGCAGATGGTTCGCGAGCTAGCCTAAGCCACGGTTGGGCTGGCGCCGGCCGGCGTCCGCCCTTAACTTTGAGGTAGCCCTGCGAAGCTCTTTTGAGGTAGCCCAGCGAAGCTCTCTAGATGGCCAAACTGAATAAGCCCGACGCCCTGTCACTGCTCCGCAATCGTAACCTTCTTCTCTTTCTGAGCGCGCGCTTTTGCTCGGCCATGGCGACCATGATGCTCAGCGTGGCAGTGGGTTGGCAGGTCTATGCCCTGACCCACAGCGCATTCGCGCTGGGCATGGTGGGGCTGGCGCAATTCCTGCCCGCCTTCCTGCTCAGCTTGCCCGGGGGCCTGGCCGCCGATAGATTCGATCGGCGCGCGGTGCTGCTCGGTTCCTTCGCGGTGGAAATCGCGGTCGGGATGGGGCTCTTGTTGCTCTCGCTCCAGCCCGCGGCCGGTGTGGTCTGGATCTTTCCTATCGTGGCCTTCATCGGGGTGGCGCGAGCCTTCATGGCGCCAGCCAACGGATCGATGCTGCCCCTATTGGCGTCGGCATCGGCCGCGGCGGCGGGTTCGCTGCCCGCGCCGGTAGCGCCGCCGGTGTCGGTGGCGACGGATGGGCTAGTGCCGCCCGAGCCGCCCCAGCCGTCCCAGCCGCCCCAGCCCTCGCAAGAATTCGCCCGTGCCGTAGCGTGGAGCTCGAGCGTGTTCCAGACCGCCACCATCGCCGGTCCGGCGCTGGGCGGGATCTTGTACGCGCTGGGCGCGCCCTTCGTGTACGGCACGGCCACCGCGCTCCTGCTGCTCGGCTTTGCCGCCATTACCTCGCTGCGCGGACGCTGGCGCGTGCAGGGTCAGGCTACCGGCCTCGGGGGCATCCTCGAAGGCGTGCACTTCGTGTTCGCGAAGAGGGCGATTCTCGGCGCGGTTTCGCTCGATCTCTTCGCCGTGCTCTTCGGCGGCGCCACCGCGCTCTTGCCCATCTACGCGCGCGACATCCTGCACACGGGGCCCTGGGGCCTCGGCATTCTGCGCAGCGCACCGGCGGTGGGCGCGGCCGTGGTGGCGGTGTGGCTCGCCCACTTCCCGATCCGCGGCCGGGTGGGGCAACGCATGTTCATCTGCGTGGCCCTCTTCGGTCTCGCCACCATCGGGTTCGCCCTGTCGAGAAGCTTTGCGCTCTCGCTCTTCGCCCTGGTGATCGTGGGCGCCTCAGACATGGTCAGCGTAGTGGTGCGGGGCACGCTGGTGCAGGTCTCCACCCCGGATGCCATGCGCGGGCGCGTGGGCGCGGTCAACATGCTGTTCATCGGCGCTTCCAACGAGCTGGGGGAGTTCGAGTCCGGCCTCACCGCCGCCTGGCTCGGCACCGTTCCGGCGGCGGTGCTGGGCGGCGTGGGCACTCTGCTAGTGGTGCTGGTGTGGTGGCGCTTGTTCCCCACCCTGCGGCGGGCAGATCGACTGGAGAGCGCGGTGGAGTGACTCGCGCCTGGCGCCGCCCGACCGGCAGCGCGAGGCGGGACGCGCCTGGCCCGCTCCGAAAACCGCCCGGTTTTGGCCCCGGTTCGTGCTAACTTGGGCAAGTTATGCTCAAAGGAGTCTTTACCGCGCTGGTGACCCCGTTACGGAACGACCGGGTCGACGAGGAGAGCTTACGTCGCCTGGTCGACGAGCAAATCCGGGCCGGCATCGATGGCCTGGTCCCCGTGGGCACCACGGGCGAATCGCCCACCCTGAGCTACCAAGAGCACATACGGGTGGTGCAAATCGTGGTCGAAGAGGCGAAGAAGCGCGTGCCGGTCATCGCGGGCACGGGATCGAACTCTACCCGAGAAGCCATCGAGCTCACCAACTCGGCGAAGGCGGTGGGCGCGGATGCGACGCTGCAGGTCACGCCCTACTACAACAAGCCGACACAGGACGGGCTTTACCGTCACTTCGCAGCCATCGCGAGCGCGGGGCTGCCCATGGTGCTCTACAACGTCCCCGGTCGGACGGGCTGCGACCTGCTGCCGGACACCATAGCGCGGCTAAGTGAGCTGCCCCAGGTGGTGGGGGTGAAGGAAGCCACGGGCAACCTGCAGCGCGCGGCCCAGATCATCGCGCGCGTGGGCAGCCGGGTTGCAATCCTATCGGGCGACGACGCCACGGCCATGCCGTTCTACGCGGTAGGCGGGCAGGGCTGCATCTCGGTGATCTCGAACGTCGTCCCCGCCGACATGGCTGCCATGTGGGACGCCGCGGCCTCGGGCGAGTGGGCCAAGGCGCGCGAGCTGCACTACAAGCTTTTTCCCCTGTCCGAGGGGCTGTTCATCGAGGCCAATCCCATTCCGGTCAAGACGGCGCTGGCCATGATGGGCAAGATCGGCGATGAGCTGCGGCCGCCGCTCTACGCCATGAGCGGCGCCAACCGGGAGAGGGTGCGCAAGATCCTCGCCGATCTTGGGCTGGTTTGACCATGGCTATCCGTATTGCGGTTTTCGGGGCCGGCGGAAAAATGGGCCGCGCCCTGGTACGCGCCGCGAGTGAAACCCCGAACGTGCTCCTCGCGGTGGCGATCGAGCGCCCGGAATTTCCTCACCTGGGCGCGGACGCGGCCCAGCTAGCCGGGCTTCCGCCTGCGGGCATGCCCTTGACCAGCGATCTTCCCGCTCGCGGCGCGGCTGACGTGTGGGTCGATTTCTCGGTGCCGGCAGCTACCGTGGCCACCGTGCGGGCCGCCGCGGGCCGCGGCGCCGCGATGGTGGTCGGCACCACCGGTCTATCGCCGACCGACAAAGAAATGATCGCGAAGGAGGCCGAGAGCATCCCCGTGGTGCTGGCGTCCAATATGTCGGTGGGCATAAATGCCATGCTCCACCTGGTCGCCGACGCCGCCCGCATATTGGGCTCGGCATACGACCTCGAGATCGTCGAGACTCATCACCGGGCCAAGCGTGACGCCCCCTCGGGCACGGCCTTGGCCCTGGCGGAAGCGCTCGCGCAGGCGACCGGCCGCGACCTGGCCAAGTCGGCTCGCTATGCCAGGCAGGGCAACATCGGCCCGCGCACCGACGCCGAGATCGGGATCCAGGCGCTACGCGGGGGGGATGTGGTGGGCGATCACACGGTCTTCTTTCTGGGACGGGGCGACCGCATCGAGATCACGCACCGGGCCTCCTCGCGCGATACCTTTGCCGAGGGAGCGATGCGGGCCGCGCTTTGGCTTCCAGGCCGGCCCGCCGGTCTGTACGACATGCGTGACGTGCTGGGCCTCTAGCGAATTGTCCGGCCTTCATGGTGCGCACCGCTCCGCCACCCCTGCCGCCTGGCGACGCCGAGCATCCCCGGGCGGCCATGCTCGACACCATGCCTGGCGACGAAGTGGTCAAGCTGCTCATGGACGAGGAAGCGGCGGCCGTGCGCGCCGTGCGCGCCTGCGCGGCCGAGATCGCCCGGGCCGCTCAGCTCTTGGCGGAAAGACTGGCCGCGAATAACCGACTCATCTACGTCGGCGCCGGCACCGCGGGCCGCATCGCTGCGCTCGAGGCGGCGGAGTGCGTACCGCTCTTCGGACTGCCACCATCGCTCATCGTGCCGGTGCTGGCTGGTGGCCCGCACGCGATGGCGCGCACGATCGAGATTGCGCAGGAAAACCGGCGCGAAGCAGAACAGCGCATGCGCCACGCGGCGGTAGGTCCCGGCGATCTTGTGTGCGCGGTCGCAGACGATGAGCTCTCGGCCTTCTTGCAGGGGGCGATGGAGTACGCGCGCTTTCGCCGGGCCTTCGTCGTGCTGCTGACCTCCGCGCCCCAAGCCACGGTGGCCAGCGCGGCGGAAGTCACCATACGACTTTCCCCCGGACCGGAGGTCATTGCTGGCGCCACGCGGCTAAAATCCGCTACCGCCATAAAACTGGCGCTCTCGGCCCTCTCGACCGCTGCCTTCGTCCAGCTAGGCAAGACCTATGGCGGCATCATGGTGGACATCCGACCAACAACACCGCGGACCTGGAAACGCGCCACAGAGCTGGTGATGCGCATGTGCTCTCTCGACGCCAGCGAGGCCGAAAAGCTCATCAAGAAGGCAGGTGCTCGGGCAAAAGTGGCATTGGTCATGCATCATGCACGGGTGAACGCGGCGCGTGCCAAGGAGTTGCTGGTGCAGCATCGGGGTTCGCTGCGCGCGATCGTGGGCGATATCGATCTCACGGGGTAGATTTGCGGCGTGGACTTGACCACTGCTTGCATAGCGCACTATCTTTCCGAGTAGGTTGGCGCATCGACCTACTGACAGGGCGCAATGCGCTGACGGGGTATGATAGCAACCGAAGGAGAACAAACAACCGATGAAGAAGTCCGATCTCGTGGATCTCGTGGCCCAGAAACTGAGCTTTCCCAGGCCACAGGTCGAGCAAACCATTGAGTCGCTGCTGGAGGCGGTAGCGGACGGCTTGGCCAAGGGCGAGCGCGTTGACATCCGCGGGTTCGGGGCCTTCCAAATCAGGGAATCGGCTGCGCGCAGCGGCCGCAATCCTCGCACGGGTGAGACGATCCAGATCGCTGCGCGCAAAACGCCCACCTTCAAGGTGGGCAAGGAATTGCGCGACAAGGTCAACGGCCCCGCCACCACCTGATCCGCTCCCGCCGCCGAGGAACCGAGTCCATGGGTACGCGCCTCTTCGTGGGAAACCTCTCGTACAACGTCAACGAGCAAGCGCTCAAGGAGGTTTTCGTCTCTGAACAGATCGAGGTTCGCAGCGTTCGGATCGCGATGGATCGCGACACTGGAAAGCCGCGCGGGTTTGCCTTCGTCGAAACCGTAAGCGAAGAAGGTGCCAAGCAATCAATTGCGAAGTTGGGCGGTCGCCTCATTCAGGGGCGGCCGGTGCTCATCGAAGAAGCGCAAGCCCGACCAGCGCCGGGTGCTCCTCGCCCCGGGGGTGGGCCACGACCGGCGACCGGCGGCTTTCGGCCGGCGGGGGGCCCGCCGGGGCCGCGGGTGGGCGGAGGGCCCCCGGGCCCGGGCGGACCGCCGCGCAGCTTCGGCCCACCCAAGCCCAACCCGACCTTCGAGGCCCGGCCCGATCGGGCGGGCCCCAAGCCTGAACGGCGGGAACGGCCAGAAAAGAAGCGCTCCACCCGACCCAAGCCCGAGGAGCGCGAACGAGGCAACTGGCATTGGAGCGGCATTCTCGACGACGACTAGCCTGGGCAAGATCGGCGGGGTAGCGGTGTCGGAAGTCATGGTGCTGTCGCTGCGCGTGCCGCCGGAATGCGACGGCTGGCGCCTCGACCATTTCCTCAAGCATCGGATCAGACGGCTGTCGCGAACCAAGATCTGCGCGATCATCGCCAGCCAGGTTAGGCTGGCCGGCGACCGAGCGCCCCGACCCGCGCTGCTGGTACGCACCGGTGATGTAGTCCGGATCGACCGACCCGCGCCGAACGAGCCGGAAGTGCCACGCCACTTCGCCATCCTGGCGAGCGACGAGCACTTCCTGGCCATCGACAAACCCGCCGGCCTGCCCATGCATACCACGGCCAAGTTCTGGAAGAACACCTTGGTCGCGCTACTACGCGAGCGCTTCCCGGCCGAGCGCATGCAAATTTGCCACCGCATCGACCGCGAGACCTCGGGGGTGTTGCTCATCGCCCGAACCCCCGCGGCCGCTTCCTTCCTCAAGCGTGCCTTTGCCGAACGACGGATCAGCAAGACCTATCTGGCGCTCGTGCGCGGCGTTCCGGCCCAGCCCTCGGGCACCATCGACGCGCCGATGCGCCTGCTCGACACTCGTACCCACATCAAGATGGGGGTCGCGCCCGATGGGCTGCCCGCGGTGACCCGCTACACGGTGCGAGCCCGGTTCGCGCGCCACGCCTTGCTGGAGGCCGCGCCCGAGACCGGCCGACAGCACCAGATCCGGGTGCACTTGGCCCACATCGGCCATCCCATCGTGGGAGACAAGCTCTACGGCGCGGGCGAAGAAGCCTTCATGGCCTACTGTGACGGCGGGCTCTCCGCCGAGCTACTCGATCGCTTCGACGGTTTGCCTCGCCATGCCCTGCACGCGGCAAGATTGACCTTTCCCCACCCCGCGACCAACGCAGCCGTGAGCGTGGAGAGCCCGCTGCCTGACGACATCAGGGAGTACATGCAAGGGTTGGGCGGCAGCCAGCTCGCGCCACTTGCTCCTCGAGTCTGAGACTACCGCTTCTGATAGAGGCCGAGCAACGTGGCCTCGGCCAGCACATGGCCGTGCATGGCCTTCTCGAGGACAGCTTTAGTGGGATGGCGCAGATCGGGGAGCAACACGTCCAGCGCGTACAGCTTGAAGTAGTAACGATGCCTCCCGATGGGGGGACAGGGACCCCGGTAGCCGGTGACCAGCCAATCATTCACACCGTCCTTGGCCCCGGCCGGGGTGGCCACCCCGGCCGGCAAGCTCTTGGTGTGAGGCGCGAGATCATATAGCACCCAGTGCACCCAAGTCGTTTGCGGATTGGCCGGATCGGGCGCATCCGGATCATCGACGATGAGCGCGAGGCTCTTGGCTGCGGGCGGAACCTCGCTTATCTCGAGCGGGGGCGACAGGTTCGGCCCCTGGCAAGTGTGCCGCGCGGGTATCTCGCCTCCGGCTGAAAACGCGCTCGACGACAATTGCATCGCTCTCGCCTCCTTCACGGGTATCGTACCGGCCACCGCGAGAGCCAGCCCGAACACCGGCCAAGTCCACCGCGTCCACCGCATCTTGCTCGGCTCGCCCATGTCGCGCGGCTCGCGCGGCTCGCGTAACCCTGACGACCCGGGACCGCCCATAGCTCGACCATAGCAGACCTCCCGCGCTCTGCCAGGCCGGCGCTCGAGCCAGGCGCCCCCGAATCGGCTATGCCCTAAGACTCGCCCATGGGCTATCATTTCGCCGCTTTGCCAATTGTTCCCCGCTTTCCCTTTCGCCTCCCTGACAGCCTGTGGCTCTTTGGTGCGGTCTTTTGTCTTTACCTGTTCTCGACGAGCCGCGAGCGCCCCTGGGGCGATGCCACACCAGTTTGGGAAGTGGCGGACAACATCGCTCATTCCCACACTCTGTACGCCAAGACGCGCTGGCCACAGGGCCTGCCGAACGGCAAGGACGGGCATCTCTACGGACTCGCCCCTCTCCTGCAGAGCCTCGTCCACGTGCCGGGCGCCGCGCTCCAACGCGCGCTGGTCAAGCACTTCCCCGCCTATTGGCAGATCCTGTGGCGCTTCACCTCCCACCTGGCGCCCACCGTGCTCGGGACCCTGGGCTGCGTGATGCTCTTCGGCCTGTGCCGGCAGCTAGGGATGGCGCCGATTCCCGCCGCCGCCACGGCACTCGCCTTCGCCTGGTGCACTTCGGTCTGGGTCTACGCCCGGTATCCGTATTCCGAAACCCTCCAGCTGGTATGCTTCACCGGTTTCTTCGCCAAGCTGCTCGACTGTCGGCAGCGGCCGACTTGGCGACAGGCCACCCTGCTCGGGCTATGGGCCGGCCTGCTCGTCAATGCCAAACCGGTGTTCTTGCTGTCGGGTCTGGGAGGCGGGCTTTTCCTGGCTTGGGAGCTGCGGCGCAACCGGCGGGCTCTCGTGCTAGTCGCCGCCGTGTCGCTTGCGACCTCGGTGCCCCTGGGAGCGATTTACCTCTATTACAACTACCTGCGCTGGAACAGCATCTTTGCCACCGGCTATGGCATTGCCTTCGCGGGTACCGGCGTGTCGACTCCGGTCGGCATCCTGCACGAATCGCCCCTGGTCGGGCTTTACGGCATGTTCCTGTCGCCGGGGAAATCCATCTTCCTCTACAGCCCACCGCTCCTCCTCGCCCTGTACGCTCTGCCGCGCTTCATCAGGCGCTTGCGCCACGTGGCGCTGGCCATCCTGCTCACGGTCTTGCCCGGCCTTTACGTTCACGCCCAGATGATCTCCTGGGCGGGCGATTTCGCCTGGGGCCCGCGCTACATGACCTTCGCTTTGGGCGTGCTGATGCTGCCGGCGGGATTCTTGCTCGAGGACTGGCTGCGCATCGGTCCGCGGCTACGCCGAAGGGCCGCCATCGCCGCGTGCGCTCTCGTCTGCGCCGCCGGCGCCGGGGTGACCTACCTGGGCAATGCCATCTACTGGGACCACTACATTCGTATCGCAGAAGAGGCGGCGCAATTCTGGCTCGGCACGCCCAACAACCGGGGTGACGGCATCAGCACCCCGAATATGCCTTGTCCGGTTTGCTTCGAGACCATCTATTCATTGCAGTGGCTGCCGCCCTTCCAGCACATCGTGGGCAACTACTGGCTGCTCCCGCATCTGACGAATAATGACAACTGGATGGTCGCGGAACGAGACGCCCCTTGGCGCCGCTACACCAATTTGCAGATCGACATCCACAAGAGCTATGCCCGGGCGCGCGTCGACTGGTGGTTCGTCGAATACCGTCACACCTTTCCCAGGTTGGCGTGGACTCTGGTCATCGGGCTACCCACGCTCAGCCTCCTCATGCTGATCCTGTTCCTGGTCAGGGTCGCGCGCGCGAGCAACCCGCGCCACGAGAGCGCGCGCGTTCGGACCCTGCCTCACGTGGCGGAGGGCTTCACGGCCTCGACATAGCGCAGGCGCAGATCGAAGAGCAGGCTTTCGAGCATCTGGGCCTCCTCCGGGCTGAGATTGCCTTTGGTCTTTTCCTCCAGGACCGAGAGCAGGTCGATGGCGTGCTTGGCCATGGGGAGGTTGCGGGTGGGCTTTTGCTCGCCGGGCCCGGGCTCGGCGCCCAGGTACGCGATGGCGGAGCTGCCGAGCGAGAGCACCAGAGTGGCGAAGTCTGCCGGCGGGAAAGCCGAAGCCATTTCCGGCTCGGAGCCCAGATCGCCATCGGCCTGGGGAGTAGCCGGCGCCGCCCCGCTTGCCTCGATGCTCGGGGCAGGCGCAGGGGCGTCCTTGCGCTCGCCGCCCGCGCCGAAGGAGCGACGATCGGTTACCTTGAAGCCCGCAGGTTTTTCAACCGGATCAGCCATGATGGGGCAAGCGTACGCAGACCCGGCCCCGGTTTCAACTCGTTAGCGCAACGGCGGGGCCGCGAGCTCGGGGTTGGCCGACTCGGGCTCGAGGCGCACCACATTCTCCCCGGCGTCCGCGAGCGACTTGAGGAAGCGCTCGTACTCCTTGCGGGTGATGAGGCCACGTTTGATGTTGCGCTCCACGGTACGGGTGTCGAACAGGCGCGCGTCTTTGCTTTCTTCGTCGCGACTCATGGTTGAAAACGGTTAGCCAAGACCGAGCGGCAAGTCAATGGCTTCACGAGCCTGACGACTCACAGCGCTGTCCATGCGCACGGCGGCATGCGCGGGTTGGCCAGGGCAGGAGGGGGGGCAGAGCTTGCGCAGCTCTATGCGAAAGCGGGCCGCGGGAAAGCGGGCGACCAAGCGCTCGAGCATGGACCCGCACAGCGACTCCAGGAGATGGCGCGGCTCCGCGGTGCCCAGCTCGACGATGATCTGGGCAACCTCGCGGTAGTCGATGGTGTCGCCCAGGTGGTCGCTTCGGCAAGCCTGGTCGAGGGGGACATCGATTTCGACGTCGACCTCGAAAGCGCGCAGGCTACGACGCTCGATCTCGGTCGCGCCATGACGGCCTTGGAAGGTGATCCGCGACAGGACCAAAGTGGTGGACATGGAGAGGACGGGGCTCGCAGGAAAGGGTGGGCTAGACGGCTTCCGCCTCGTTTTCCTTGCGCATCTTACGCTTGATGATCTGACGCTTGACCGGCCCGACCATGTCGATGAGCAGGCGCCCGGTCAAGTGATCGGACTCGTGCTGGAGCGCGCGCGCCAGCAACCCTTGCCCGGCGAGCTCGAACGGTCTGCCGTCCAGGTCAACGGCGCGCACCTTGGCGTGGAGGCTACGCTTCACCGGCACGAAGATGCCGGGGAAAGACAGGCAGCCCTCGTCGGCCGTCTCTTGCTCGTCCGAAAGCTCGACCAGCACCGGGTTGGCGAGCACGAGCGGAGGATCCTCGGGGCCGCGGCCAGCCACCTCGGAATCGATGATGAACAGCCGCAGCGGCTCGCCCACCTGGATGGCCGCCAACCCGGCACCCTCGGCCAGGTACATGGCGTCACGCATCTCGTCAACGAGGGCACGCAGCTGGCCGTCGAACTGGGTGACCGGCGCGCAAGCCTGGCGCAGCCTCGCGTCGGGGTACCTGAGGATAGGCCGGATCGCCATGACGAATACAGGATGACATCCGGGTACAAATCAAGCAAGCGAGGCCGGTGGCGAGCGCGGCTAGCCCGTGCCAGGGCCGATGCACTCGCGTTGACAAGGCCAGACCTGGCCCGTACGTTTAGCGACGAAGGCCGATCTTTGACGCAGCTTGCGCGCTACTCCGAGGCAGAGCTCCCGACGGAACATGGACCGTTCCGTCTGGTGGTGTATCGCGTGCTCGATGGCGAGCCCACGGGCTCTCCCGCAAGCCGCGAGCATATGGCCGTGGTGCGCGGCGGGATCCGCGGCAAGGGGAACGTGCTCTGCCGTGTTCATTCCGAGTGCTGGACGTCGGAGGTAATGGGCTCGCTCAAGTGCGACTGCCGCGAGCAGCTGCGCACCGCGATGGAGCGCATAGCCGCCGAAGGCGCCGGCGTGGTGGTGTATCTGCGCCAGGAAGGTCGCGGCATAGGTCTGGGTAACAAGATCAAGGCCTACGCCTTGCAGAACGGCGGAGCCGATACGGTGGAGGCTAATCTCGCCTTGGGCTTCGCGGCCGATGCCCGAAGCTACGATATCGCGGGTACCATCTTGCGCGATCTCGGCGTGCAATCGGTTCGCTTGCTCACCAACAACCCGCTCAAGGTGAAGGGCCTGGAGGATGCGGGGGTGGTGGTGGCGGCGCGGGTGCCCCATTGGGTAGGCGAAAATCAGCACAACGCTGGCTATCTCGCGGTCAAACGGCGCAAGATGGGACATCACGACGACAGCCTCGGCTCCTCGCCCGTGGGGCGCAAGGCCGCGACCGGCGAGCACTCCTGACCTGATCGTGGCAGAAGGGGCACCAGTGGAAGGAAGAGAAGGGAATCACATGGCCTCCGTCGATGAGCTGCGCCAGGCGCTTGCACGAGTCAAGGACCCCGCTTTGCAACGCGACCTGGTCGCCACGGAGATGTTGCGCGAGGTTGCCTATGCCGACGGCAAGGCGCGATTGACGATTCGCTTGACCACGCCGCTCTGCCCAGCGCAAGACCAGATCCGCTCCGCGGTGGTAGAGGCAGCCCGGTCGGTGGCTGGCGTGCAGGAAGTCGAGGTGATCTTCACCGCCGAGGTGGCGCGCAAGCTCGGCCCCCTGCCGCAACGCCTGCCCAAGGTCAAGAACCTGATCGCGGTCGCGGCGGGCAAGGGTGGCGTGGGCAAGTCTACCGTGGCGACCAACCTGGCCGCGGCCTTTGCCCTCGAGGGCACCCGGGTCGGTATCCTCGACGCCGACGTGTTCGGACCCTCGATTCCCCAGATGATGGGCGAGCCGGAGGTGCCGGCGGCCCTGGCCAGCGAGACCGCGATGGCGCCGGCGATTCATCACGGCATCAAGGTGCTATCGGTGGGATTTTTCGTCGAGCGGGGTGCTGCCGTCATGTGGCGCGGTCCCATGATCCACAAGCTGCTCACCCAATTCCTGGAAGACGTGGATTGGGGCGAGCTCGACTATCTGGT
>Ga0187889_10004242_pt1 | contig 12005 bp, 9 predicted proteins | sample June2016WEW_7_10_2_FD_132992 | JGI IMG/M metagenome (GOLD analysis project Ga0187889, IMG submission 132992) | Peatland microbial communities from SPRUCE experiment site at the Marcell Experimental Forest, Minnesota, USA - June2016WEW_7_100 | ecosystem: Environmental > Terrestrial > Soil >... | reverse complement strand
TTCGACGTTGCCCACTCTTCCGTCATCGCCAATCTCTATCGAGAGCAAGACCTGGGCGGTCCGGCCCGCGTCGTGCTCGGCCTTGGGATACTCCGCCTGGACAAAGTGCACCAGGCGAGGCGGCTTGAGCGCGGGCGCGCCACCCTCACCGGGCACGTCACCTGGCGCATTACCAGCTGGCCCACCCAGCTGGCCACCGGGCCCCTCACCGGGCGCGCTACCGGATGGGACTTCCTGCGCTCTCAGCATGGGGGCATCCAGGCTCACGAGCAAGAGCGCCGTGAGCGCGCCGAGACACCGGTGCAATCAGTCCCCCAGCTCGAAGCGCCGGGCCAGAACGTAGGTACCGCCGGCCACCGGCTTGCCGCATGCCATGGCAGGTTTGAAACGCCAATGCTTGACCGCGGCGATGGCCGCGGCGTCTAGCTCGGGGGAAACGCCGGACAGGACCTCGACCGACGCCACCCCGCCGTCCGCACCCACCACCACCCGCAGCTTCAGCTTGCCCTCGATGCCTTCCGCGCGCGCCGCCGCGGTGTATTCGATCTCGGTCTTGTAGACCGGCTCGGGCTTGGACGGCTCTTCACTACAGTGCTCTTCCGCCACCGGGCCGCCCGGGCCGAGCTCGTGCAGCCGGCGCCGACGCGGCTCGGCGTCGACCGACGCCACCCTGGTGGGGACCGCCGCTTGCGCCGCCCTCGCCACCACGGGAATGGCCACGGCATCGCCGATGTCTTCGTTGCTCATGGCGACGTCCATGGCGATGGGCGCGGTGATGGCCCGGGCCACAGGAGGTGGGGCTTCGTGAACCGGCGCAAGCTTGGGCGCCGCCAGGTGCTTCTCCACCGGGTGCTCGACCTTGGCCACCTTGGGCTTGGGCGGCGCAACCTTGGCCTTCTCCTTGACCTCTTTCTTCTTGGCCTCCGCGAGCTGCACGAAGAAGCTCTTGCCCGACGCCCGATGTTGCGACGCCGTGAGCAGAGCCACGGCGACCCCGCCGTGGATAATCAGCGATACGATCACCGTTATCTTCTTCACAGTTGCACCTCGCGCACCGCCGGCAAGCTAAGGCCCGCCTGCCTGCATGATGTTGATGGCGAACTTGGTTATGCCGGCAATCTTGGCCAGGTCCATGATGTGGACGACCTGACCGTGCAAGGCCTCCTGATCGGCGCTCACCACCAGGCTCATCTCGGGCTCGGCCGCGACCGCCGCCCGCATCATCCCCTCCAGGGCCGGCTCGCTCACCGGCTGCTCGTTCCAGCGCAGATCGCCATTCTTCATCAACTGGACGGTATTGGGCTTTTCCGCCGTGCCGTCGCTCATGCGCGCCTTGGGCAGGTGCACCTTCAGCGTCTGCGCAACGATATAGGTCGACGCCACCATGAGAATGACGAGCAACACCAGTACCACGTCGACCAGAGGTGTGACGTTGATGGCGGCAATGGTCTTGGCCCGTCCCGAGCCGGACACCGCGCCCGCCATCAGCTATTGACCTCGACGGGACGGAGGGCAGGATTATCCGCGCTCTCCACGTCGTCCATGGGCGTGAGCTGCTTGGTCCCGGCCTTCGTTGCCACTCGTGCCGTGGCCTTGCCTTTCATCACCGCCAGCACCTGGTTAGCGAGCGCGGCCGTGTTCTCCTCGATGTCGTTACATTTCTTCTGGAACAAGTTGTAGGCGATAACCGCGGGGATGGCGACCAGGATGCCCACCGCAGTGGCGATCAGGGCCTCCGCAATGCCGCTCATGACATTGCCCATCCCGCCCCCACTGGCCGCTGCGGCGGCGGAGGCAGCCCCCAACTCCTTGAAAGCCGCCACCACGCCCAGCACGGTGCCGAAGAGGCCAACGAAGGGCGAGTTGCTGCCCAGCGTGCCAAGGAAGATCAGGCCGCTCTCGAACACCTTGCGCCTCTGTCTGATGCCCTTCTGCACCATCTCCTGCACCGAATCCGGGCCCTCATCGTAGTAGGCCAGGGCGTCCGCCATGACCTCCGCCTCGACGGTACGACTCTCGGCCAGTTCCTTGCGCGCCCCCTTGACGTCCCGCGCACGCAGACGCTTGGCCAGGCCGTCGCTGGTAGCGATCAGATCCAGCTTCCTGCGCCGAAAGTAAACCCAGCGCTCGATCACCACCCCCACCGAAAAGACCGACAGGGCCAAGAGCACATAGAGCACCGCTCTCGCACCGGTCGAAGCCACCAGAACCAGTTTTTGCATTAGCAGCATACAGTCACCTTCCTCCTACGGGTTGTACTCAAAGACCAGCGCTTGGACTCCCGCGCCCTGGCCATGTGGAAAGCGTGTGTCCGTCGGGGTGGACTGCCCATAGCTGACCGCCACGGGACTCGTCGATCCGGCCGAAAATAGGCGCACTCGCCAGCCCGCCCCCACCTGGCTGCACAGCGAGAAGGTGTCCACCCGGGCGATGAACTGGCCGCTCGGCGCGGTGGTCGGAAAGATCACGTTTTCCTGCCGCCGCCCGTCGATCGCGCACTCGCAGTTCGAGTCGAAGTCGAGGTAGCCCGAGTCGATGGCGGCCGTGGCATTGGCGGTCCCGCTGCCGCCCAACGGCAGGCCGGTCGGCTTGCGCGACCAGATCTCGCTCGTTCCCCCATCCCCGCTGGGGAACTGAACGTGCAAGTCGAGATCGGATTCGGTGTCCCAGTCGAGGCTTACCACCAGGGCACCGCCAGGGACGCTCTCCTCTTGCAGGATCATGGGCTGGATCTTCGCCGGTCCCACGTTACCGGCCCGGTCGGTCGCCCTGAATACCAGCGCCAAGGCGCCCCCATCCCCGGCCGGGGTATCCTGGTTGAACGAGGCGCTGCACGCGAAGGTGAAGTCACCCAGCGTGTTCTGGTCAGGGTCTTGCACCGGGAACACCCAGTGGCCGGAGTCGCCCTGGAGACCCATGAGAATCGCCGTCGAGCCCGGCCCCGCGGTGCCGGAGATGCTCTTGCCCGCCACCCCGGGGAACAAGGTGCTGTTCTGCAGCGAGACGAGGTGGATCTCGGGCGAAGCTCCCTGGGGTTCCGTGTCGATCCCACCGGCGATGAACTGAGCCCCCTTGACTTGCATGAAGGCAGTCTGGCCCAGGCTCGGGTTCGCGCCCGAGCATCCCATGCCGAGCGCCACGGCCGAGATGGACAACATGGGAAGCGCGAATGGCCTCCACCGGTGCCACCAGACGCGCAAGATCGGGAAGAACGGGCGGGCGAGAGGGACGTGCATCAGAACACCGTCTCCGCGCGCATGGTGAAGAGGTTGTCGGCCAGATTGGTGGGCAGGCCGGCCTGGGATATCCCGGCATGGTTGCGATTGACGTCGTATTCGATGAGCAACCGGTTGGTGAGGCCGCCGATGGTCCAGCGCACCGCGGCGGCCAAGGCCAGCGTGGACATCGCCTGCGACGACAAGAGCACGACCGCCGACACCCGGTCGGTGCTATCCAGGTCCGGATCGTAGTAGTCGTAGCGCACCCCCGCCTGCAGGTAGCGGCCGAGATCCTGTACCAGAGCGAGGTAGTAGCCGCGCTCGCGCATGTTGCGTCCGAGCGGCCCATACGGATCGGCCAGGAGCTTGGCCCGGTCGAGATTCTTGGCCCAGGTTATCTCGCCATACACCGTCGTCTGGCCCAAGGGCGAGGTCTTCGCGGAGAGGAGCAAGTCGGCCCCTAAGGCGTAGCGACTGAAGGTACGGGAGGGCGTGCCCGCCGTTCCTGGCGATACGATCAGATCGCCCGGATCCAAGGCGCCGTCCTCGTTGCGGTCCTGATAGGTCACCGTGGGCTTGGTCGGCGGGGTGCCGGCATGAAAACCCGTGCCCGTCAGGCCGGAAAATCCCCCCTGCACGTAGACGTTCTCCCCCAAGGAAGAGGCCATACCCAACCGGCCCACCACGTCCTTGCCCGCGTTGGGATCGAGGTAAGGGAATGTGCTCTCCCCCGCCGGTTGGCCATTCTGCACCGCCAGGGCGTAGCGGATGAACCGCCAGCCGCCAGCGACGCGCGCCCCCAGGTCGTACTCGCCCGGGAAAAGGGCTTGCTCGAGGTTGCTGCGCTCGGCGAAAAGCCGCTCGTAATCTTTCTGACCGATCTCAAAGCCATAGGGAATTTTGAAGATGCCGACGGTGGCCGACACATAGGGCGCCTCCGGCCCCGGAACCTGCACCGTAGCCTCCATGTCCATGGGCCGTACCTGCGCACCGTTGATGGTGTTGGCATCGATCTCCATCACCGCCCCGAGATACTCGCGGTAGATACTCGCGCGCAGGCGCGCGCGCCTTATGCTGAAGCGGTCGTTGTTGAGAGGCTTTCCCGTCGAGGGATCGAGTTGGTCCTCCGAGCTCTGCTGCAGGTACAGGTCGGCCTGGGTGAAGCCAGACAAGGTCAACCCCTCGATCCCGGCCACCTTGGGTGCCCGCTGTGCTGCTGCTTCGACCACCGCCTTCGCGTTCTCCGCCGCGCTGGCCTCCACCCGCTTGCGCGCCTCGGCTTCGGCGGCAAAGCCCTCGTCCATCGCCTTGCGCAAGGCCGCTATCTCCTCCTGCTGGCGCGCCAACTGCTCGAGCAACTCCGCCGTCCGGTCGGGCGCGGGAGAAGTCGCAACCCCGGTCTCGCTTGCCGGTGTCGCCGGACTCTCGGGCGTCGACGTAGCCGCCGCTGCGCGCGCGGACGCCTTGGTACCTGCCGGTGCGTTCTCGGGCACTGGAGCGCCGGGAGCGCTCTCAGATGCCCGAATAGCGTTCTCAGATGCCCTAACCGGCGCAGCTCCGGTGCCCCCGCTCTCCTGGGCAGGTGCGGCTGCCCTCACCCTATCTACCGCCGGGGCAGGCCTGACTTCCACGTTGTTGGGGACATCCGCCGGGAGCGTCTCCTGCCCGAGCACGAAGGAGGGTGCAAAGAGCATGGCCAGCCCACCTAGCGCCATTGCCAATCCGCCGCGGCCACGCGCGCCGCAGCCACCTTTGCAGGCAATGTTCCTGATGTCCGCCAAAGAGCCATGCTTGTGCACCGTAAATTGCCTCTTCTCGTGCTCGCGGCGCTTGGTCGGCCGCGAGGGGTAGGGATCGGGATGGGGGCGGGGAAGACCGGTCCGTGTCCCCCGAGCGCAGGCAAGGCCGCCGGTGAGGATTCTCGCCTATGGGTCATCACTATTGCCCCCTTGCTGGGTGACACATTTTCTGGCCTTCCTGCTGGGCGGAAGATAGCGGCGAGCGGGTGTGCCGTTTGCCAACAGTGAGTGACAGATGCGTTACGGGACTGTCACTCCAGAAGGGGGCAGCCTGCCTGCCTTGGCCCGCCGCCTCGCTTGTCCACGCTTGTAACAATTGATGAACAAACGCCCGGGGATGGCCAAGGCGGCGGCCCGCGGAAGCGGCGACGGTCAGATTCTCGTACCAGCTGAGCATCGCGTCGGATTCGGCGCGCGGCGTACCGGGGACCAAGCACCGGGGGACCAAGCAGCAGGCCAACGATCGAGCAAGCTGCGTACGCTAGCGTTTTACCTCACCCCAAAAGAGATGGGGACCATACAAGCTCAGGAGAGAGTTGAGCTCGGACGGTCCCCGCAAGGTCAGTAGGCAGTCGGCTTAAGATTTAGCCTAGTTTATTCGGCCTCGTATATTCCCCAGTTACACTCCTGCAACATCCTCTTTTCGACCAGGCCCCTCAGTCCTCCTTGACTCCCAGGTCAATGATGGCCGTCGTCTTCTTGCTCACCCCCAGGTAGGCGAAGACGACGGTACCGAGCCCGGCCAGAGCCAGCCAGGCCAGCGGGGAGCCCATGGCGGATAGGCCACGACCCACATCCGGCACGGCTAGCTCGGCCGGCAGCACGGCGAGCACGGGCAAGGCGTAGGCAAGGGAGAGCAGCGCCATCCATTGGTAGGCGCTCAAGCGCGAACGCTGCGCGCCTCGATAGTCAGCCCGCAGAAACTCGCTGACGACACGCCAGGGAAAGACGATCGCGACCACCAGCAGGCCGGCCGTCCGTATGTGGCCGGCAAGAAAGAACGGCACCGCCAGGGCGCCCCCCGCCGACAGCACGCACGCCGACAAAGCCGGCACCGGCAACAGCGGCACGCCGGCGCAGTTCCCAGCATAGGCCGCCTTGCGCGTAGGTCCCACCACCACGGCGGCCCGACCGGCAAAGAGCCGCCGCAGCCAAGGCGCGCTTTGATCCACCCTCCGCCCGTAACAGCAGCCAAAGCTGACGCAGGCCAGCCGGCCGATGCCTTCGCCGACGGGATAGGCTACCGCTACCGCGGTCATGATGGCCAAGACATGCCCGCCGTGCCGTCCGTCGACGGCCCAGGCCGCCCAGGGCAGGAGCAGGGTAACCGCGCAGACCGCCCCGCCCACCGTGAAGGTGTCACGCTTCCCTTCCACGATGCGCGCCAGCAGCCGGGCAGCGGGCAGACCGACTGCCAGCACCAGTGCTAACGCCAATCCGATCGTGCGCCCCGCGACCCCCGCCGACACCGCGAGAACCACCGCCAGAGCGGTCGCCACCACCACAGCCGTCATCTGCATCACCCCGTACCAGGTCAGATTGACGCCCAGCCATCGCCCATCGCTACGCCGGCGCACCGGGACACTGGCAAGGATCTGCATGTTCTCACGCGGCAGGATGCGCAGACCGAAGAGCAAGATCGTGCCTACCAGGGCGGCGAGGGCCAAGCTGAAACGGAGATTAGCGCTCATGGTTGCTGTCATGGCTGCGGTGCGGGTTGCGGTCATGGTTGTGGTCACACTCGGCGGGTTGGGCGCGCTCGGCGGGCTCGCCATACGCGGCGGGCTCGGCACGCCGGGCGGGCTCGGCGAACGCGCTACCCTCGCCGCCTGCGGCGCGCTCGGCGATCGGCGACCGCACCCATACCTCCGACTCCACCCACGGCACCCCAAGCGCCAGCGACCATCGACTGTGAACGTCGCTGCGCTGCTGGGCCCGCACCAGGTCCCGGTTCATGCGGATGCGCCCCGCCTCGAACAGCAGGACGTCGGTGCTTCCCCCCGGCCGATAGCGACTCTTGGGCGCTCCCCGGCGCAGGAACATGCCAACCTCCATCGCCCTGGGCGCATGGTAGCGATCCTCGCTGTAGCACTGCACAATACCCCCGATCATGAGCGCGGCGACCTCGACCATCGCCACCAAACCCACCCCGCTGCCCCCGGCCACATCGGTGTCGATAATGGTCACATCCCGCCGATTTTTCGCATAGGGGTTGACCATCTCTACCACCGCACTGGGATTGCACGCATGGCAGGCGCCGCTGATGGCCGCGAAGTCCGTCACCACCCCGGCCACGGGCAAGTGATTGTAGTGGTACTTGTCAGGGGTCAGGCGAAAGATGGCCCAGTCGCCATCGCTGAAACGCCGGGCGTCGCGCACTGGCCCCAGCAGCTCTTCTACCTCGAAGAGCTTGCCCTTGATGAGCAGGGGCGTCTGGCCGCGCAGGCTACCCCACACCATGCGCGCATCGGCGGGCGCCACCACCACAGCCGCGCTCTCCGCCATCGGCCTCTTCTCCCAGTAGCGAATCTTGCGCTCGAAGATCTGCCCCAGGCTGCGCAGGGTGGCGGGGTCGTCGGCACACTCCATCAGATCGATACCGCACTCGGCGAGAAAGCGCCGGCTGCCCGAGAGCGACCGTCCCACGAACGACTCGTAGTTGAGGAAAGCCAGAAACGATGACACCCGCGCGCTGGTCAGGGCCGCGAACAGGCGCGGAGCATTCTCCCGCACCGATGAGTAGAGGAAGCGGACCGCCTTGTCCCAGTACAAGCGCTCATCGCGCACCGCGCCCGAATCGCGCACGACATATTGATGAGCCAGCTCTGCCTCACGCATCGCCACCCTCGGCGGCAACGGTAACGGCTAGGACCAAGCCTATGAGCCGCAGTATCTCCTCGGTGTTGAGGCGGTCGTCGAGCAGGTCTTGCCGGACGGCCGCCAGGTAGTCCTCGGGGTTAGCCAGAAGGCCGAGATCGCCCAACTGGGTGCCCCACAGGCGCACCGCCGGGGGAGAAAGCTCTTCCTCCAGCAAGTCCAGCGCCTCCGCCAATTGCGCCCGCTGCAGAGGCCCGCGGTAATAGCGCTCGGCCGCCAGGTTGAAGGTGCGCGCTTCCACCCGCAGGGCATCGCGCGCCCCGGCCTCGGACAGGATCGCACCGAGCAGCCGGTGCGAGGCCCGGGCCTGGGGCACGCGCAAACGGTGCTCCACATCGTCCAGCACCTCCCCGACACCGAGCATCTCCACCAGGTCGGGAGCCTCGCTGCGCATGAAGCGCAAGAGACCCAGACGATACTCGTCGGTGCCTACCCTGCGATAGCCGGGGTAGCGATGACTTGCGCGGATGCCTGAGGTGTGCCCGAGCACAGCGCGCAGAAAGCGGTTGCGAGTCGCTTCGTGCACGAAGAAGGTGGGCAATCCGATGGCGCAGTCGAAGACCACCTGGCGTCGTTCGCTCTCCAGCGTCGGATCGTCAGGTATGTCGGCATGGGAGAAGCGCCCGCTCGCCATCGCGCGGAAAGCGAAGGCGCACAGGAAGTTCTGTAACGTCACCGCGACGGCCATGTCGGCGCCGAAGCGCTCGAGCAAGCTATACTGACGGCCTTCGAAACCGGAGAAGCCCATAACCGCCTGCTCGCGCAGCTTGATGAGCAGGTAGAGCGACATGCGCATGTCGAAGACGCCCAGGCTGGCCAGGTCACGTTTGAGACGCTCGGAGCTCCCCAGTGCCCCGCTCAAGGAAGGACTGCGGTGGGTGCTGAGGAGAAAGACCAGGTAGTCGAGCAAACGGTAGTCCGGCACCCAATCACCACGCAGGTGGAAGACTCGGCTGAGCATGCTGTCCAGCCATCCCGGACCGCACGGCGTGAAGGTGACGCCCAGAGCCCGCAAATTCGCCTTGCCCTTCCAGCGCCGCCACAGCATGCGCAGGTGGGTGAAATCCAGCTCGTGGGGCAAAAAGCCCAGGGCGGTTTCGGGGTGGAAGGCTTGAAAGCCCAGGCGATAGGGCGCCGCACTGTAGGTGCCCACAAAGAGCGGCAGGAAATGCTCCATAATCTTGATAGCCAAGTCGCCGAAGTACTTCTCGTCCGCCGGGCCGAAGCCCGCGTCCTGGCTAGCGGCCAAGGCGGTCAAGCGCTTGCTGCCGATGCTGACGTGGACGCCGTTGTTGGCCAGGCTGAGATTCGACGTGCTGGGCATGACCACGAGATTGTTGAGGATGATCCCGGCATCGCGCAGCTTCTTCACTCCGTTGAGCTGGCTGCGCGACAACACCTCGTGGCACATCCCCATGTAGGCGCTCTTGTCCTCACCGCGGTCCCATCCTGACAGACAGGGGTTCATGAACAATTCGCGATAAAAGGAATCCGAGATGAGCTCGTTGAGCTCGCGCTGCCGCGTGGGCGGGGTGGGGGCGTGGCAGGCAGCGGCCTTCTGCCCAGTGGCCTCCAGCTCATAGCGACGATTGGCGTAGGCGAGCAGGAGCTGGGTCAGCAGAAAACGCCGCGCCGCTTCGCGCGCCAGCGCGCGCCCACCCCCCTTTTCCCCCGCCAAGCTGACCACGTTGAACGAGCAGGTTTCCGGCGAGGTATTGTCGCTGAGAAAGTGGGCCAGCAGACGTTTACCCGTCCGACGCATGGCTTCCGGCCGCTCGGGCAAGCTGGCCACCGCATCGGCCAAGGCCAGCTTGAGCAGATAGCTTATGGGAACCCTCGCGCATTCGATACCCCGCGCCACGACCACGAACTTGTCGGCATCGCTGCGCAGGCGCCCGGAAGCCTGGGACTTGTCGGCACGCAGATCGTCAGCGAAGACCTGGGCAGCGGCGCCCCCGAGCAGGGCGCGGGGGAAGCGGACCCAGCTGTTGTCCCACACCTGATCTTCGTTGCCGTCGAGGAAGCGCTCGAGGACATGCACTTGCCGCGAGGCGGCGTCGCCAACCGCCGCCCGCCGGCTGATGTTGGCGAGAAAACCCGAGGCAGCTATGGTCAGCGGCAGATCAACGGTTTCTCTACCGCCCGCCACCGAGGCTTGCAGCTCGGCCTCGGCCCCCGCCGTGGCATCGCCGCCCACGAAGGGCAAGCGCGCCACGTCAGTGGGCGAAGACATCCCGAGCAGGGCGCGCAAGCGATCAGGTGCGGCGCCCGCTGAGCCCAGCGCGGGGACGCAAACCGGTGTCGCGGGGAAATCGGACGATGGAGCGACGCCGATCTGACGGCTCATGATCGCTTGGCCCGGTAGTGTGGACCACCAACAGCTTCCACCGGATCAGATTCACTGACGTATGTGTCCTTTTGCGCTCGCTTCGCTGTCGATTCTCCGAACTTTGCGCAAGTTTTCGGGAACGGTTCGCTTTCACGCCGCCGCGGCGCGGAGCTTGAGCACGGCGGAGAACTCGTTCACCGTCTTGCGGGCATCGCCGAAGACCATCATGCAGTTGGGCATATAAAAGAGCTCGTTCTCGATGCCGGCAAATCCGGCCGCCAGCGAACGCTTGAGCACCAGAACCGAGCGCGCCCGGTCGGCATTGAGGATGGGCATGCCGTAGATCGGGCTGCTGCGGTCGTTGCGCGCGGCGGGGTTGACCACATCGTTGGCCCCGATGACGACCGCCACGTCCACACGGGGGAAATCGTCGTTGATCTGGTCCATGTCGTAGAGCCGGTCATAGGGCACCCCGGCCTCGGCCAAGAGCACGTTCATATGGCCGGGCATACGGCCCGCCACCGGATGCACGGCATAGCGCACGTCGATGCCACGCTCGCCCAGCACGTCGGCCAGCTCCTTCACCGCATGCTGGGCCTGCGACACCGCCATGCCATACCCGGGAATGACCACCACGCTCTCGCTGCGAGCCAGAAGCTCGCCGGCCTGCTCGGCGGAAATCGCGCGCACGCTGCCCTTGGCCGTGGTGGTCTTGCCCGCGGCCAGGGGTTTGCCGAAGGCGCCGAAGAGCACGTTGGTGATGGAGCGATTCATGGCCCTGCACATGACAATGGACAGGATCAAGCCCGACGCCCCGTCGAGCGTCCCGGCGATAACCAGGATCTTGTTGTCGAGGGCGAAACCGGTGGCCGCGCCCGCCAGACCGGCATAGGAGTTGAGGAGCGCGATGACCACCGGCATGTCGGCCGCACCGATGGGAACAACGAAAAGCACGCCGAACACCAGGGCCAGGCCCACCATGAGATAGAAAAGGGTACTGGCCTGGGGGTGCACGATGACCCACACCGTGGCCGTCGCGATGCCGGCCAAGAGCAGCAGGTTGATGACGTTCTGCCCCTTGTAGGTCATGGGCGCGCCGGGCAGCCAACCTTGCAACTTGGCAAACGCGACCATGCTGCCGGTAAAGGTCAAGCTGCCCAGCATCACCTCGATGCCCAGCGCCACCATGGCGCCGCTCGCCAGATTGGTGCCGCCCCCTTCGCCATAGTAGTGCGATATGCCGACCAGGCCGGCCGCGGCCGCTCCGAAGGCGTGCGAAAGCGCCGTCCGTTGCGGCATCGCCGTCATCGGCGTCCACACCGCAATGACGACGCCGGCCACGCTCCCGAGCACGGCGCCGACGATGATCCAGGTGTAGGTGACGATGTGATGGTCGAGCAGCGTACCGGCGATGGCGATGGTCATGCCCAGCTCGGCCAGATGCATACCCCGGCGCGCGCTGGCCGGAGACGAGAGCAGCTTGAGCCCGAGCACGAATAGCACCGCGGCGAGGTAGTAAGAGATCTCGATGAGCTGGTGCTGGGTCATCCCGTGGCCCCCCCCCGACTTGCGCCCCGCCCCCCTACACCCCGACCTCGGCTTGCTCCCCCACCGCCCTGCCCCCCCTTGAACATCTTGAGCATACGCTCGGTGATGAGGAATCCGCCCACGACATTGCACATGGCTGCGGCCACCGCGGTAACGCCCAGGACGGTGCGCACGGCTTCGTATTGCGAGCCAGCGACCACGATGGCGCCCACCACCGAGATGGCCGAGATGGCG
>Ga0187889_10004237_pt1 | contig 12018 bp, 12 predicted proteins | sample June2016WEW_7_10_2_FD_132992 | JGI IMG/M metagenome (GOLD analysis project Ga0187889, IMG submission 132992) | Peatland microbial communities from SPRUCE experiment site at the Marcell Experimental Forest, Minnesota, USA - June2016WEW_7_100 | ecosystem: Environmental > Terrestrial > Soil >... | reverse complement strand
ACCTCCCCGAGAAGGCGCGCGAGGAGTCACACCGGGCCGCTCGTCTCGCACGGCAACTTCCGAACGGGCACCTCCAGGCGGTCGCGATGCTTGCGGTCGGCATGTCCCGGATCGAGGGGAGCCCGGCCGAGCAGGAGATCGCCGGGCGATTCCTTCAGGCCGCTCGGACCTTGCTCGGCCGGGCCCGACGCTGGGAGCTCGACTACCTCGCAGAGGACGTCGAGGCGCGCCTCCTGGAAGCGCGGGGGGAAGCCACCCGCTCGAAGGAGCTGAGGGAGCGCAGCCTGTCCGGCGTCCAGCGAGCGAAGCTCCCGGCGGTCGAGCTCTACCACCAGCTCGGAATCGCTGAGATCCTGCTCAACCGGGGCACGCCGAAGGGGGTCGACGCAGCGCTCGCCCGGGCCCGTACGATCACGGAGATGCTGCACCTGATTCCCCCCTCTCCCGGGCTCCTACGCCTCTGGATACTCGAGGGTCGACAGTTCGCCCTGAACGACTCCTTGGACGCGGCCCAGGACCGGTGGGAGGCCGTCGCCGAGGAGCCGGGCGGGGACTCGATCCCCCGTCTCCGAGTCGAGGCCCTCGTCCGCCTCGCCCTCATGGCCTACTCGCTGAAGCGGACGGAGGACGCCGAGGAGCTGGCCAAGCAGCTCGCCGCACCCGACCTTCGAGCGGCCCTACCCCGCGGCTGGGAGACGTGGATCGGGGAGCTCGACCCGCGGGCGCCGCACAGCGAGCACGGCGGCTCCCCCCTTCCCCCGCCAATCCCGGGACTAGAGCGGTCGCAGAAGTCCGAGCGTGGGGAACGCGGACGGCACTAGGCCGTAGGCGATCGTGACCGCCCCGACCACGAGAAGGACCGACACCACGATCCGGTGAAGGAGCCGCGGCTCGAGCCGGGCGCCGAGACGCGAACCGAGGTAGGTGGCCCAGGCCGCGACCGTGACGAGCGCGAGACTGCCCGCGACCAGGACGACAAGCCAGCCGAAGGTGGAAACGAAGACGGTCTCGAAGATCATCGTGGTGTCCCCCAGTTCGAGCAGCAGGATCGTCGCGAACGCGGTCATGAGGGCGGTGCGGGCCGTTCGCGGGCTGCGGTTGGGGTCGTCGAACTTGGGGTGGTAGTACAGCCAGAGGGCGTAGCCGATCAGGAACAGGCCCCCGGCGACCCGCAACCACCCGATCCGGCCGGGACCGAGGAGGTCGACCAGCGCCGAACCCAGGGTCACCGCGATCGAGCTCGTGACGACGAACGCCGCGGCTCCGCCGACCCAGGTCTGGAACGGATGGGATCGCGCGGCCAGCGCTATCAGCGAGAAGCTCGTCCGGTCGAAGACCTCGAGGCCCCCGACGACCGCGAATACGACCGCGAACCCCCCGAGCCAACCGAGGTCCACGCCCGCGTCTCCCGGCTTAGGCGAGGTGGTTCAGGAAGCTCTCTACGCGCCGCTCGCAGTACGCGCAGGTCAGGACCACCGGACGCCGCTCGATGACCTCGAACTCGCTCTCGACGGGCTCGGGCTGGTTCGTGATGCAGTTCGGATTGGGGCACTTGAGGATCCCGACGATGCGGTCGGGCAGGTCGACCGAGCGCTTCTCCTGGATCTTGAAGTCGCGGACGATCGAGATCGTTGCCTGCGGGCTGATGAGCGCGATCGCGTTCACCTTGCGGGGCGAGAGCTCCATGTTCTCGACCTTCACGATGTCCTTCCAGCCGAGCTTCCCCGACCGGACGCGGATCGCGACGCTCACGGTCGAGTCCTTGTCGAGCGACGAGATATTGATGATCCGGAGGACGTCGAGCGCGAGGCCGCTCGTGATGTGGTCGATGACCGTCCCGTTCTTGATCGGGGTGATTTTGAGTTCCCGGACCATCGTCTAACCCCCCTTCTTGTGCTCGCCCAGGACCGCGTTCAGGAGCGCCATGCGGACCGGGACCGCCAGGAACGCCTGACGGAAGTACGCGGCGTGGGGCGTGTCGTCCACCTCGGGCGATATCTCCCCCGCCCGCGGGAGCGGATGCATCACGATCAGTCGCGGCTTCGCGTCGCGCAGCACTCCCGAATCAATACGGTACGAACCCGCGACCTTGCGGTAATCGGACTCGTCCGGGAACCGCTCCTTCTGGATGCGGGTGACGTAGAGGACGTCCGAGTCACGGACGGCCTTGCGGAGGTCGGGCTCGGTCGAGACCTTGCCCCCCATGTGCTCGAGCCGCTCGATGACCTCGTCCGGAAGGCCGAGACCGGGAGGGGACGAGAGGACGATCTCGCTTCCGAAGAGCGCGAGGGCGTGCGCGAGCGAATGGACCGTTCGGCCGTACTTGAGGTCGCCGAGAAGGACGACCCGTAGGCCCGTGAGCGTGTCGAACGACTCCTGCATCGTGGCCAGGTCGAGCAGGGTCTGCGTCGGGTGCTGGCCAGCCCCGTCCCCGGCGTTGACCACCGGGCGGTCGGAGGCGCGGGCCGCGAGGCGCGCCGACCCCTCGTTGGGGTGCCGGATGACGATCGCCTCGGCGTATCCCGAGAGCATCCGGATCGTGTCGTAAAGGCTCTCGCCTTTCCGCATGGACGAGGCGCCTGCGTCGGCGATCGTGATGCAGCTGCCCCCGAGCCGCTGAACGGCGGACTCGAACGACAGGCGGGTCCGGGTCGACGGCTCGAAGAACGCCATCGCGACGATCTTGTCCTCGAGGGGATGCATCACCTTCTTCCCCTCGGCGTACGGGACCATCTTGCGGGCCGATGCGAGGATCTCCTCGATCTCCTCCCGGGAAAGGTCCCGGATAGAGATCACGTCACGGCCGTGGAGCGACATCCGGTGCGTGAGAGGGACCAACGGTTTAAGACATTCTCCCGCGCCCGCCGCCCGCCCTCCCCGTCCCGCGGGGCGCAACCCCTAAGCGGGAGAATGCGCCGAGGCGGCCGGTGCCAGCACGCGGTTGGTCCGCGACCACCTGGGGCCTCTTCCTGGTCGTCGCCGCCGTCTGGGGACTCAACTACGTCTTCGTCAACCTCGGGCTCGAGTTCTCAAGCCCTCTCTGGCTCGCGACGCTGCGGGCGGCCGTCGGGGCCCTGGCGAGCGCGGCGATCCTCGCGGCCTTCGGCGGAGGACGGAAGCTGGACCGACGCGGCCGGCGGGACGCCCTGCTCCTGGGGATCCCGAGCATCACGGTGTTCTTCGCGCTCTGGTTCGTGGCCGCCGACTCCGTCCTCCCCGGCTTCGCGTCCATGGTCATCAACACCCTCCCGCTGTGGATCGCCCTCCTCTCGGCTCCGATTCTGTCGCACCGGCTGACCGCACGACACTGGGTGTCCGTCGCCGTCGGGTTCGCGGGAGTGGTGCTCATCTCTCAGATTGGCACCCTCGCTGGGTCCGCCGTTCCTCTCGCGGCCGTCCTCGAGCTCCTCTTCGCGGCGGTCTCCTGGGCGCTGGCGACCGTGCTCTTCCAGCGCCGGTTCCGCCGGGAGGAGATGCTCGAGGCAAACGTTTTCCAGCTCACTGGGGGAACCGCGGGGCTGGCCGTTCTGACGCTGGTCCTCGCGCCGACCCCTCTACCGACCCTCGGGCCTGGGCTCTTCGTGACGGTGGCCTACCTGGGGATCCTGGGCACCGCCGTCGGCTACTCGATCTGGCTCGACCTCCTCGGTCGAACCCGCGCGGCGACCCTTGGCGCCTACCTGTTCGTGGTCCCCGTCGTTGCCCTGGCCGCTTCGGCGTTGATCTTTCACGAGCGTCTCTCGTATACGCAGCTCGTCGGGGTCGTGCTCGTCCTTGCCAGCATCTACGGGATCGGGCGAGCCCCCGGGGCATTGGACCTGCCGACGACCCCGAGCCCGGACCGGAGCTAATCGACGCTGCCGGCCGGCGGTCCCGGGGGAACACCCTCTCCGCCCGCCGTCGGCCTCGCGGGAGGCGACGGGGGCGGGCGGACCACGAGCACGGGGCAGTGGGCCGAATTCACGAGACCAGAGGATACGCTTCCGAGCAACAGGCGTCGGCTTCGTGTCAGTCCCCGGGACCCGACCACCACGAGGTCGTGGGGGTTCTGGGACAGGAACCCGAGCAGGGACTCGAGGGCCTCGCCGTACAGGGTGACGGGCTCCACGGCCCGCGCTCCGTGAGCGAGGGCCCGCTCGCGAAACTCCTCGAGAAGGGTCACGAACGTGCGGCCGTCCTCGCTCATCGGGACCAGCGCCTCGAGACGCGCGGCCTCTTCCCCTTGGACGGGAGGCCGGACGACCACGATCGTGAGCGTCGATTGCAATCGCCCGGCGAGCTCGATGGCCACCTCCACGGCCAGACGGGAGTGAACCGAGCCGTCGAAGCCCGCCAGGATTCGCTCGAACATCTAGCCTTCACTCTGCTCACTCCATGTCCGCGAGACCTTTAGAACGTGCGCCTGCCACCGAGACCGTGGAGCCCGGGGGCCCCCAATCCCCAGGGGCCAATCTCCTCCGGTGAAGAGCAGCAAGCAAGATTACCCCCGAGCTGAGTCGTGACCGCACCGATGGGCGGTCGCGCCGGGACGAAACGGGTGCGTCCACCCGATGCTCGGCAGGCGTGGGACGACGCCATCGACGTTTGGGAAGACTTCCAGGAAACCGGGAAGGACTTCTCCCGAGACCGGGTGCACGGACCCGCGCTCCTGCGCTCCCTCGGGCCGGTACGGGGGCTTCGCGTCCTGGATGTCGGTTGCGGACAGGGCCGGTTCACTCGTCGGTTGGCCAAGCTCGGGGGCCGGGTCACCGGCATCGACTGGTCGAACGGCATGATCGAGGCCGCCCAAGCTCACGAACGAGAAGCGCCCCTGGGCATCGAGTACCTGCGGATGGATGCTCGGAATGCCCCGCGCGCCTGGCCCCCGGCCACGTTCGACCGAGTGGTGGCGTGCATGTCGCTCATGGACATGCCGAACGCGCCCACCGTCGTCCGGGGGGCGCACCGACTGCTTCGACCCGGAGGCCGATTCGTCTTCTCCGTCTCCCATCCGCTGAACACGGCGGCAATCCAGTGGGAGCTCCCCTCGGCCGATGTGCGTTACCGAGGCGCGATGCTCGTCGACCGGTACTTCGAGGAAGGTCCGCGAGTGACCCAATGGGCCATGAAGCGGCTGAAGCGCCCGTTCGCGACGCCCTACTGGCACCGAACGTTCGAGAGCTGGTTCTCCCTGCTTCGCCGCTCCGGGTTCGAGATAGATTCGCTCACAGAACCCCATGCGACCGAGCCCGAGGTGCGCTCCAACCCGCTCCTTGCCGGCACGCGCCGGGTGCCGTTCTTCCTCGTGATGAACTGTATCCGAGGTGGGCCCCGGACCCCTGCGCGGTAGTGGGACGGTGGAAGGGTTCGCGCACTCGAAGCGGCACGTCTGGGTGCAATACCTGTCGCACCCAGCCGCCCTCTGGGCCCCAGGGCCGGAGCAACGTCGTGTACGAGTCGAGCACCGTTGTCAGCCCAGACCGGAGGCCGGCTTTCGAGCTTGATCGCCCTCAGGGCCGACAAGACAAGGTCACACACGAGGAAGGAAGCCGAACCGGTGGCGATGGGCGTCGCGCCCGCGAAGGCCTATAGGATTTCCCAGAGGCCTGCACCGGTCGCGTAACGGTGACGGGCGAGGCCGCTCGAAGGAGAAGCACCCCGCCGAGCCGGGTGGGTCAACCCGAGGATTAGCCTTGCTCGATCTTGACCAGCGGGTGGCCCTGATGAGCCTGCATTTGGGCTGCGTCAGCTGAGTCGAATTCGGTTCCGCACGCCGTACATTGCACCATCGTGGTCGTCGGGGTCGCCATGCGCTCGGGACCACCGTTCAGTATAAACAAACTGTGGAGCGTTCGAGAGGGATCAGAGCTCTATCGGCACCGTGTCGACGACTACGGGCAATCTTGGTTTCAGCCCGGAAGCCATCCGAACTACTCGCATCCCCATTCGTGGCGCGGGATGTGACTGACGGTAGGTGCGACCCGCCGTGCATCCACACATCTTCTGACTCGGGGGACGTGGGCCACGGCGGCTGCCGCTGCGATAGCACGACCTCTACTGGCCAGCGCGTCGCCAGGTCGTCCGGCGGTCCTCGTAGCGCGTCGGGCGGGAGTCTTAGTGGATCACGGAGACGGTCGCGGCCGCCTCGTTGGAGCAGTACGCGTCGAGGTTGGTCGGATCGTAGGCGAACCCACCCACCGGCCCTTTCCCAAGGATGAGCGTGGTGAGGCGGGTATTGGTCGTGGAGATCACCGTCATGTTGGTGGTCTGGGGCTTGCCCGTGGTATTCGAGTCGCCGAAGACGAGCATGTCCTTCGTGGCGGGGTCGTAGAGGCCGACGACCGGGTACTGCTTGCTCGGAATCGGGGATCCCACGAGGACGTTGGTGGTCCCATTGATGACGTACGTGGCGTTCGATTGGGCACAGGGCACGTACATGTCTTGGGTGGCCGGATCGTAGCTCGAGAGAAACGCCTCTTTCCCTACCTTCACCGTGGCGACGACGGTATTCTTAGGGCCGATCACGGAGACGACCCCGTTGGGGTACTGCCCGGTGGTCGCGTTCGGCGACCCCAAACTGACCACGAACACCTCGTTGCTCGCGGGATCGAGGGTGGCAGAGATGGGCAGCTTCGCGACTTTCAGCGTCGCTACGATCTTGTTGCTAGAGGAGAGGACGGAAACGTTCCCCGTCTTGGCGGTCCCCTTACTACCGTAGCCCGCATCGAGGACGTAGACGTCCTTGTTCGCGGGGTTGTAGAGCAGGGAGGCCGGATACTTCCCGGTGAGGAGGGTGACGGTCGTCACCGCATTCGTCGAGCTGTTCACGATGGACAGTTCGTTCGCACTAGAATCCGCGACCACGAGGTCCTGGGTGGCGGGGTCGTAAAGGGTGGATGACGCGCCGGCGCCTACCGTGATCTTGGTGACCGCGTTCGTGGTCGGGTTGATCTTAGAGAGGTTGTAGAGGATGGAGCTGGGAGGCACGAATGCGTAGGAGAGCACGTAGACAGCCCCGTTCGCCGGGTCGTAGACCATATTGAACAGCGAGATGGCGCTGATCGGGACGGTCGCGGCGATCGTGTTGTTGGACCGGATGACGGTCACGCTGTCCGACCCGAGGTTGAGAACGTACATTCGCGCGTTGTGCGGGTTGTAGAGCAACGTTTCCGGCTGGGCCCCCACCGTGAGCGTCTTGACGACGAGGTTCGTGGCACCGTTGATCACGGAGACCTTGCCGGCGCCCGAATCCGCGACATAGATGTCCTTGTTGCTGGGGTCGTAGGCCACGCTCGTCGGCGCCTTGCCCACACCGACGTTCTTGACGACCGAGATGGCCGCGCTGGTGGCGAGCATCCCAGGATGGGAGACGGCCCGCGCACCGACCGGAGTGCCGGCGGCCAACGCCGACGCCGAGGAGAGAGTCAACAGAACGAAGATGACCGCGAACGCGATTCCCATAGCTCTCAGAGGTTTCCCTAGCACGGACCTTACCCAACCTTCTGGGGCGGTAGCGGACCGCCTACATAGAACCTTCCTTCCCCACCGCGGGAATTCGCCCCCAGCCGTCACGATCACCCCCCCCGATCCTGTCACGACCGAACCACTCTTCTCTGACGTGAAACCGGCCCAGGATCGCCTCGGGAGGGGGTTTTTCCTCGGCGGAAAGCGCGCTACTCTAAACACGTGTAGGCGATCCCAATTAGACGGCGCGCGCGCCCGATGACCGACCGCGAGGAGCGCGCGGGGCCGTTCCGAGACGAGACGTCAAGGTGCGCTGGTCGGTCGTCGCAGCATTTCGTGACAAACCGAACCGGGAGTATGCTCCAGCGCCTCCACGACCCCCGTCGACACAAATCCACGACTGCGATACAAACGCACCGCGGAAACTTGAGAAGGGGCTACTGAAAGGCGAACCTCGGTCGAGGGCGAAGTCGTCCCTACCCAGCGGAGCAAGGTGTCAAGGAGTCCTCCGCCGATGCCGCGGCCGCGTTGCGTAGGCTCTACCCACATTCCCCAGACGTAGAAGGAATGGTCCTTCGAGAACACCCCGATCATTCCGACCAAAGAGCGGTCCGTCCGTTCCGCCACCCAAATCGCTTCGCTCGTCGAAGTTGCCCCGCGATTCACCCAGTCAATCCACTTCAGGTCATCTAGGTGCGATTCTTCCGCCCAAGTACTTGCGAACGCATTGGGGTCCGAGGCCAGGCCGCGAAGACGGAGGAGCTTGAACGCCTCCCAATCTGATTCTCTGAGTCTGCGGACCGTCACGGTGGGATCCATGTCACTGCCACCTCCGTGGAACACGCGGAAATCCTCGAATGACTCTCCTGAGAAAAGGATGCCCACCTCCCCAACGAGGACCTATCCGCGCGCGGGTTCGATGACCGACCGCGAGGAGCGCGACGGGGCTCGCTGCGCGTCGCAGTCGCCATCACTAGGGCGCCGACAGCACCTCGTAGTGGTCCACGGTCGGTTCAAACTCCAAGAGGAATTCCCGATCCTTAGGAAAATAGCGTGCCTTCGACACGTCCTCTCCCGCGAACTCGCGGAGGGAGTCCATGGAATCCCAGAGGGATAGGAGGAAGAACTCGGTCACTTCGCCCTGTCTCCTCTGGAGAACGTACACACCTCGGTTACCTTTCGTTCTCCGGTATTCGGCGATGCCACTCTCTTCGAGATACTCGTGGTAAGCTGTCGCCTTCTCAGTTGGGGTTCGACCTCGCCAAGTCCGTGCTATCATGACCGACTTGGAGGCGAGAGGGAGCTCCCGACTTAGTAGTTTGACCCGTCGCTTAACGGTCATCCAAAATCGCGTATCACTCAGGGGTCCCGCTCAACGTGATACTGGGAATCTACGGCCACACAGACGTAGCCGAGACGAGCTACTAGATCGGAACCGACCAGAGCGAGCAGCGGGCCGGGATCGACCGATTCGCGAGGGCCTTCGGGGTTCCCGGCCCGGAAACACCCGTTTCCGGGCCGGCGGCACATCATTTTACTGACGTGCCGGCCAGGTCGTGGTAGTAAGCCCCGCTACCACCCCGTCCTCAGTAGGAACGCCCCTCCGGCCACCCCGGACGATATCTCCGAAGCCTACGCCGAACTCGTCTCTGCTCTTGCCCGGTCCTCCGCCGAGCTTGAGCCAACCATTTCGGTTCCCGGGGAAACCCGGGGGCCCTCCTTTTTTTCCACGGCCCCGCCGGCTCTCTGTCGGTTCTGCGGGATGATTCATGGGGGTGAGACCCCATGCCCGTGAGCCCCGAACGATCGTCCGCAGAATCATACTCCGGAATTGGGACGCGAAAACCACGCTACACCTACGTCCCGGTCGAACGTTCGTGGAAGCGTTGCCCGTACTGCAAAGCCCGGGATCCTCGCTGCTTCGCGTGCAAAGGGAGGGGACGAGTATGGGCTTGATTTGAAAGCGAGCAAGCTAACGGCTCGCCCACGAAACGGGCGTCTTAGGTGTGTGCCGACCAATTGTTAGGTTGGTTTCCAGGGGGGGACCTTTTCTTTTCTTCCTTTGCCGGTTTCCTTCTTCTCTTTTACAATTATTTTCTTTCAAGATTCCCGGCGACCTCAGGGAGCTCGATGGGTATCCCTATGGACGACGTACGCGAACGAGGGCCGGTTGTCCACGAGTAGACCGAACGCGCTACCCGCAAGCGTGCCCGGTGGAGGAGGGGGACCGCCTGGGAGAAGATAGAGAAGGGAGAGATACGAGCGAGGTGACGAGAGTGAGGCACGAATTGTTCCTCCCGCCTTCTCGACGATCTCCTGCACTTCCTTCGGGTCTAGGCCGTTGTGCGATAGACCTCTTCGGGCTGCCGCGCCCGTCGCGATCCCGCGCCGCGTGACCGGTCCCGGGAGTTGAAAGACCGCTATCCCGGAATCGCCAAGGAGGCGGATAAACTCCGAGACGTACCGGCGAGACTCGGCGGTATGGACGTGTTGAAGAACGATGTCAGAGAGCACGAAATCGAAAGACCCTCCCTCGAATGCCCGGAGATCGTCCCTCGCATTCACGACAAAGCGGAGGTTTGGTTTATCTCGATTCAGGTCCGTTGCCTGCCGGACCATTTCGTCGGAGACATCGACGCCCAGAACTGACCCGAAGTGAAGAGCGAGAGCCCTCGACAATCGTCCGACGCCGCACCCAAAGTCCAGGGCCTTGTCGAGGTGGGGTGACACGCCCAGCCGAGAAAGATACCCGAGAAGCAGGTCGACTTCCTGGGTCCCGCTCTTGAAGAAATCTTCTCGGGTCCATGCTCCGCTCGGGCCCCGACCTGTGCAGATCGACCCAAGCGCGTCTGAGCGCGCGCGCTCGTTCCACGCCTTGCGGCGTCGTTCAAAATCCGTCGATTGCCTTTCCGAGCTATCCATACCGAGTCTCACCTGTCAGAACGGTACTCTACTTTCAGCTTTGCTCGCCGCCGGTGCGACTTGAATCCGTTTCGAACCCTCGTCAGAGATGTACCGTTGCTGACCGTGATTTTGTACCTTTTCGGGCCGTTTGTGTACCCTTTCGACCCATCCGCGCACCTTTCAGAGCGGGACCATACCCGAACCCCCCTCGGTTCTTGTCAGATTGAAGAGGGGTTCTGGGGGGTTGTTTTGGGGTCCGGAGGGGGTTCATGGGGGGTTCACGTCCGGACCCCCCACGACCCCTCTTGACCCTACTCCGTTATCGGCTCAGCGGCATTCCGGCCCATGGCCGGCCGACCGGAATCCACCGCTCCCGCCGCCCCTTCGCCCACACCTCCGCCCAAACCCAGCCACCGAACTCGAAACCTGGCTATCTCCGTCGTTGTCGTGGTCGTCGTGATTGTCGTAGCGCTAGTCTGTCTCTACACGATTCCGATCTCGACTAACTACTCCGAGACGCTCACCGCGGCCGCGACCAGATACGGAATTGCGACCTTCAACCCCCCCTCGGGCGCCCAGGTCCACGGAACGTGGTCCACGACCGACGGAGGGTCGGTGACCCTCTCAATCATCGCCTCTAACGGTAACACGGTTTACATGGCCGACGCAAGTTCCGGCTCCTTCAGCTTTACCGCCTCTAGCTCGCCGTACACGTTCACGGCCGGTACGCTGATCTTCAGCCACACCGTTGACATATCGGGCCACTACACGGCGCCGTACCTCTGAAGAGACGGGCCGAAGGAAACGGCCCCGGATTTCCCCCGGGGGTTTACGCAGGGACCGGCTTCCCGCAGTAAGTACAGAATCCCCCGCGGGTTTGTCCCCCGGCGCCGCATGCCGGGCAGAACCCTTGGGCTCCTCCCGGGGCCGGAGGAGGGGGCGGAGCTGGGCGCTGGGCTGCCGCTTGCTGTCCGGAAAGGTAGGCCAGTTGTGCCTGCTGCTGTTGAAGCGTCCGATTCATTTCTTCCTGGCGACTCGCGGAGCGACCGGACCAGATGAATATCGCGCCGATCACGATGAGAATGATGCCAAGGAAGAACAGCAAAAGACCGAAAATCCCCAGAATGATGAGGATGACCCCGATGACTACTCGCGCCGTCCCTGCCATGAAATCGGTAAGCGCCTCCCTGATGATAATGTCACCGAGAATTGCTCCCTACCGCCCGTTTGGAGCAGGAGGGAAAAGACGGCCCCGGGGAAGCCCGGGGCCGGAAGGGGTTAACTCCGGTTCGGTGGAGGGCCGAGCGGAGCGGAATTGGTCGCGGAAGCTTTGGCGCAAGTCGTCAGTCGAAAACCCGTCGTTCTGTTGAAAGTGGGGTTTCAACAGATAACGCACCGGCGATTTCTCGCCGGTGCGGCCAGGTCGTGGTAGTAAGCCCCGTTCCGTTTCAGGCAGCATTCGACTGCGCGCTCTCCTCGACGGTCGCGGAAACGCTTCATCCCGTCCGTCAGGGCTTGCTCCCGGGGAGTCGGCCGTTTCACCATATTCCGATGGATTCTCCGACGCAACGCCTTCACCGTACCACCGGACTGTGTCGTTTCTGCTCCGGAGCTCAGACTCTCGCCTGTCGGGTTCCCGCCCGACCCCGTGTTTCCCGGAGCGGGGACTTT
>Ga0187889_10004235_pt1 | contig 12018 bp, 12 predicted proteins | sample June2016WEW_7_10_2_FD_132992 | JGI IMG/M metagenome (GOLD analysis project Ga0187889, IMG submission 132992) | Peatland microbial communities from SPRUCE experiment site at the Marcell Experimental Forest, Minnesota, USA - June2016WEW_7_100 | ecosystem: Environmental > Terrestrial > Soil >... | reverse complement strand
GGCAGGGCAGTCTTCGCCGGCGCCCTCGTCGAGCGCGTGCCACCAGTGGTCGCGACCCTCTTGCATGACGATGGCGCTCCCGGTGCGTTTCAGCACGATCACGTCGCGCACGCTGGGGCATCCGGCCAGCGATTCGTCCACGGCGTCCTTGAGCCGCACCTCTTTGCCGCGCCGCCAGGCGCCGTCGGCGGTGATCACCACCTGGGCTTCGAGGTCCTGTATGCGGGCCTTCAGGGCTTCGGCCGAGAATCCCCCGAACACCACGCTGTGGGTGACGCCCAGCCGCGCGCAGGCCAGCAGCGCCACCGGCAACTCCGGAACCATTCCCATATAAATGATGGCGCGGTCGCCGGCTTTGAGGCCGCGGCCCTTCAGCACGTTGGCGAAGCGGCACACCAGCCGGTGCAGCTCCTGGTAGGAGATTTGCCGCTGGTCCCCCGGCTCGCCTTCCCACAGGATGGCCACCTTGTTCTTGCGGTGCGTCGCCAAGTGCCGGTCCAGGCAGTTATAGGAGACGTTGGTCTTCCCCTCCACGAACCATTTCGCGAACGGCGGATGCCATTCGAACACGTGCGACCACTTCTCGAACCAGAACAGTTCCTTTTCAGCCAGCTCGCCCCAGAACTCCTCCGGCGTGTCCGCGGCCTTCTGGTACAAGTCGCGGTAACCCTCCATTCCCTTCACGTGCGCACGTTGCGCGAATTCCCGGCTGGGCGGATAGACGATTGGATCGGACATAGGGAAGATCTTATCAGTAGATGCTGCGGCGTCACATTCGTTGCAGGAAGTAGTTGAACTGCTTCTCGCGCCCGATGGTGGTGTTGTCTCCATGCCCCGGAATGACCAGGGTGTCGTCCGGCAGGGGCATCAGCTTTTCGCGAATGGACCTGATAATCTGCCGTCCGTCACCGCCCGGCAGGTCGGTGCGCCCGATGCTGTCGCGGAACAGCGTATCGCCGGCCACCAGCTTGCGCTCCGAGGGAATCCACAGGCTGATGCTGCCCTGCGTGTGGCCGGGCGTGTGGAGCACGTGAAACTCGGTGTCGCCGACCACCAGCTTGTCTCCGTCCTTGGCCGGCGCGTCGATTTCGACCTGCTCCGGTGGACGCATTCCCAGCCAGCCCGCTTGCACGTCCAGCATTTCCTGCAATTCCTGGTCGTCGGGATTCATGTAAACCGGCGCGCCCGTGGCCTGCTTCAGCTTTTGCGCGCCGCCGATGTGATCGATGTGGGCGTGCGTGATCACGATGGCCTTCACCGTGAGCCCGTGCCTCTTGACCACTTCCAGGATGCGCGCGATGTCGTCCCCCGGGTCCACCACCAGCGCTTCCCTGCTCAGTTCATCGCCGAAAATCGAGCAGTTGCATTGCAACATTCCCACCGGGAGGATTTCATGGATCATACGCCGATTGTATACTCAACCGTATGGGTGAAATGCTTGGCGTGATTATGCAGTGGTTGCACATCTCCTCCCTGGCGGTGCTGATTGGCGGAATTCTGTACGGGCGCCTGGTGATGGTGCCCGCGAGCGCGGCGCTGGCGCCCGACGCCCGCGAAGCGCTGGGCGATAGAGCCGCCGCGGCTTTTCGTCCATTCGTTCTGGGCGCCATTTGCGGGTTAGTCGTTTCGGGGGTGTACAACATCCTCACACATCCCGGCCATAGGCCGGCCTACCAGGTGCTGCTCGCCATCAAGCTGCTGCTGGTGGCGCACGCGTTCGCCCTCGCGCTGCTGATCGTGCGGCCCGGCAACTCGCGCCGCGCCCGGATGATGACCGGCGTGGCAACCTCCGGCCTGGTCATTATCGCCATTGCGGCTTACCTGAGGCACATCTACTAAACTGAAAGCATGAGCGAGGGTTACGAAGCACTCCGCGCCGGCGCCGCGTGGCTGGACCTCTCGGCGCGTGGCCGCATAACGGCGCGAGGCCGCGACCGGGTGCGCCTGCTGCACAACCTCACCAGCAACGAAGTCAAGAAGATGACGCCGGGCTCCGGCTGCTATGCGTTCCTGCTGAACCAGCAGGGCCGCATCCAGGCCGACCTTTGCCTGTTGTGTTGCGAAGACCACTTCCTGATCGATACCGAGCCCGATCTCCGCGAAAAAGTTCTCAATCTCATTCGCCGCTACATTATCTCCGACCAGGTGGAACTGGAAGACGTCACCAGCCAGACGGCGGCCATTGGCGTGGAAGGCCCGCTGGCGGAGTCCCTTCAGCCGCCCGACGACTGCACCAAAGCCCCCTTCAGCCTGACCGGACAGCCCGGCTACCGCATCTACTGCGCGGCCGGGGAAATGACGAAAATCGCGGGGCAACTCGAAGCCGCCGGCGCCCGCCCCGCCACCTCCGAAGACGCCCGCGTGGTCCGCATCGAAAACGGCAAGCCGCGCTATGGAGAAGACATCCGCGAGACATCCCTGCCGCAGGAAACGCAACAGATGCACGCCGTGAGTTTCACGAAAGGCTGTTACCTGGGACAGGAGATCGTGGAACGCATCCGCACGCAGGGCCACGTGAACAAGAAACTGGTGCGCGTGGAAATCGACGGCTCGGAACCGGCCGTGCCCGGCGCCAGGCTAATGGTGGACGGCAAAGAGGCCGAGATCACGTCGTCGGTCTATTCGCCGCACTTCGGCAAAGCGATCGCGCTGGCCTACGTCAGAGAAGCGTGAGGCTTGCCTTCCCTCAACCTCTCCAGCAGATCGCCGGGAAGATGCAAATTCCCCGCGTAGCCCGTGCCCAGCCGCACTTCCGGTTTGGGCGAGCCGTGGAAATCCGAGCCGCCCGTCACCATCAGCCCGTAGCGCTTGGCCAACCGGAGATACAGCCTCGTTTCCGCGGCCCCATGATCGCTATGGTAGGCCTCGATGGCGTTCAACCCGGCGTCGCACAACTCCGGCATCGTGGCCGCCACGTCGCCCTTCACGCGCACCGGATGCGCCAGCGAGGCAATCCCCCCGGCCTTCAGAATCCGCGCCACGGCCTCGGCGAACCGCGGCTCGTGCCGGTAGACGTATCCCTTGGCGGATTCGTCCAGGTAATCGTCAAACGCCTGCCGGTAACTGGCGGCGTATCCCTTCTCCACCATGATCTCGGCGAAGTGCGGCCGCCCGGTCATTCCGCGCCCGCGAGCCTGCGCTTCCTCCACCGTGATGTCGAACCCCAGTTCTTGCAGCCGCGCGGCCAGCCGCACGTTGCGCTCGCGCCGCGAGGCCTGCATCTCCAACACCCAATCGCGGAAGCGGCGCAGCCCGCCATTCCCCAGAAAATACCCCAGCAGGTGGACCGAGTGCTCGTGCAGCTTGGTGGAAAGCTCGATGCCGCACACCAGTTCGACGCCCCGGGCACGGGCCTCGGGCAGCGCCTGGTCGTAACCGGCGAAGGTATCGTGGTCGGTAATGCCGAGGACGTCAACGCCTGCCCGGGTCGCCTCTTGGACCAGGCGCGCGGGCGAACAGGAGCCGTCGGATTCGTTGGTATGCGAATGCAGATCGATCAAAGGAAACCCAACCCAAACGTTCCAGTGTAGCCTAGATTGATATCCCCGCCGCCAGTTGTTACCATTCTTCCGCAATGAAAACTCTACTGATGTGCGCGCTGCTGACGGCGGCGGCGTACCCACAGGCCCCTTCCCATATGGAGAAGCGCGGCCAGGCCACGCAATTGATCGTGGACGGCAAGCCATTCCTGGCGCTCTCGGGCGAGTTGGCCAACACGGCGCCTTCGAACCTCGATTACATGCGGCATATCTTTCCCATCCTGGCCAAGCAGGTTCACCTGAATACCGTGCTGACCGCCATGGCGTGGGGGTGGATCGAGCCGCGTGAGGGCCAGTACGACTTCCACCTGGTGGACGCGGCCATCGAGCTCGCCAACCAGAACGATCTCAGGCTCGCCTGGCTGTGGTTCGGTAGTTGGAAGAACGGGGAGTCGAACTTCGCGCCGGGGTGGGTGAAGGCCGACCAGGACCGCTTTCCGCGCGCCCAGATCCAGAACGGCAAGAACGTGGAGATCCTCTCGACGCTCAGCGACAGCAACTTGCAGGCCGATGCGCGGGCGTTCGCGGCGCTCATGCGGCATGTTCGCGAGGTCGATAAGAACCACCGCGTGATCATGGCGCAGGTGGAAAACGAGGTCGGACTGCTCGGCGATTCGCGCGACCGCTCGCCCGCCGCCAACGAGGCTTTCGCCAAACCCGTGCCCCGGGAGTTCATGGATTATCTCCAGAGCCACAAGGACGCCCTGCTCCCGGAATTCCGGAAGATCTGGGAGGCCGCCGGCTTCAAGACCTCGGGAACCTGGGAGGAAGTTTTCGGGAAAGGCGTGCAGACCGACGAGATCTTCATGGGCTGGAACTATGCCCGGTACGTCGGCAAGGTGGCCGAGGCGGGCAAGCGCGGGTACAACGTTCCGATGTTCGCCAACGCCTGGCTCAATTCGCCGGCGGACAAAGGGCCGGGCGACTATCCGAGCGGCGGCCCGCAGGCTCACATGCACGATATCTGGCGCGCGGGCGCACCACAGCTCGATATGCTGGGCCCGGACATCTACGCGACCAACTTTGCCGAACTGGCCGCGCGATACAGCCGGTCGGGCAACCCGCTGTTCATTCCCGAGTGCGCCGGAGACATACACGGAGCGGCCAATGCGTTCTACGCCATCGGGCAGCACAACACGGTGGGCTATTCGATGATGGGCGTCGGCGAGTTGCAGCGGATGACGGCTTTCCGCGCGGGCGATGCCCCGCCGACGGCCCCCGCCGATGTCGAAAACCTTCCGCTCCCGCAGGCTTACGCCACCCTTACGCAACTCACCCCGCTGGTGCTGGAACACCAGGCCAAGGGCACCATCGCCGGCGCGTGGCTCAATAAGGACAGTCCGGACACGCAGATCAAACTGGGCGGCTACATTCTGAACGTGTCCCTGTGGGGCTGGAATCGGCGCAGCGTCTCCGACGTTCCCATCGGCTTCAACACCAACACGCTCAAGGGGCTCGACGTGCTGCCCGACACCATGGGCTACGGCATCTTCATGGCGACCGGCCCGGACGAGTTCCTCATGGCCGGCGACAACGTGCAGGTCACCTTTTCATTGGAGACGCCGGGGCCCGGGTTCGTGGGGCTGGCCGAGCAGGAAGCGGGCCGCTTTGAGAACGGCAAATGGGTGGTCACACGATATTTGGGCGGCGACGACTCAACCCTTCGCCGCGACCTGGCCAACGCTGTGGCCCTGAACCAGTCGGGCTTCGGCGTGCGGCTCTTCTCACAACCGCATCTTTCGTTCGCTGAGCGCGCCATCCAGCGCGTGAAAGTGTACCGGGGCAAGTAGGGAGACGCAATGAATCGACGATCGTTCCTGATGGCCACCAGCGCCGCCGCAGCGCTGGGCCGCGCTCAGAATGCCGCACCCGCCATTCCGCTCCGCCGCGCTTATTCGCTGAATCGCAACTGGCTCTTCGGCGGCAAGATGACACCCGGCGCCGATGCGCCCGCGTTCGACGACTCCAAGTTCCAGCGCGTCACGTTGCCGCATACCAACGTCGATCTGCCCTGGCACAGCTTCGACGACAAGGCCTATGAGTTCGTCTCCATTTATCGCCGGTACTTCCGCGCGCCCGCGGCCTGGAAGGGGAAGCGCGTGTTCGCCGATTTCGGCGGCGTCATGACGGCCAGCAAGGTCACCGTCAACGGCCACCATTTCGAGGAATACCGCGGCGGATACACGCCCTTTTCTTTCGAGTTGACGCCCTATCTCAAACTGGGCGCCGATAACCTGCTGGCGGTGGAGGTGGATTCCACCGAGCGCCCCGACATTCCACCGTTCGGCGGCAGCATCGACTACCTCACCTTCGGCGGCATCTATCGCGACGTGGAGCTGCGGGTGGTGCCCCAGACGCACCTGGCTGCGGTCTTCGCCAAGCCGGTGCGCGTGCTTACGAACGACCGCGCCGTGGTGGTGCGCTGCTATCTGGACGGCCCCGTAGACAAGCCGCTCGTCATCACGGCCGAGCTTCGCGACGGGGACCGGCTTCTGAAGACCGCCTCGGCGACCGTGAACGCCGCCGCCGAGTACCACGATGTCACTATCGAGAACATCGGCGATATCCAACTGTGGGACCTCGGCCGGCCCAAGCTCTACCAGGTAACGGCGCGGCTCGACAACGGCGATGCCTTGGGCACGCGGATCGGTTTCCGGGAAGCGCGTTTCACCGAAAAGGGGTTTTATCTCAACGGCCAGCACGTGAAGCTGCGCGGCCTCAACCGCCACCAGACGTTCCCCTACACCGGCGGCGCCATGCCCGCGCGGGTGCAGGCGCGCGACGCCAGCGTGCTGCGCAAGGAACTGAAGTGCAACATCGTGCGCACCTCGCACTATCCGCAATCGCCCGCGTTTCTGGACGCCTGCGACGAGGCGGGACTGCTGGTGCTCGAAGAGATCCCGGGCTGGCAGCACATCGGCGACCAGGCGTGGCAGGATACGGCCGTGGATAATGTCGCCCGCATGATCCGGCGCGACTGGAACCACCCCTCCATCGTGCTGTGGGGCGTGCGCATCAACGAATCCGCCGACAATCACGACTTCTACACGCGCACCAACGCTCTGGCGCACTCGCTCGACGATTCGCGCCAGACCGGCGGCATCCGCTACCTGTACGACTCCGAACTGCTCGAAGACGTCTTCACCATGAACGATTTCGGCTTTCCGTTGCGGCCGCCCAACCACCCGGCTTATCTGAACACCGAATTCAACGGCCACATGTTCTCCACCAAGCGGTTCGACAACGTGAGCCATGTGGCCGAGCACGTCACCCGCCACGCCCGAGTGCACGACCAGCTCGCGGGCGACCCCCGTTACGCCGGCGGCATCGCCTGGTGCGCCTTCGACTACGCCACGCACCGCTGTTTCGGTTCCGGCGACCGCATCTGCTACCACGGCGTGAGCGATATTTTCCGGCTGCCCAAGCCGGCGGCCGGGTTCTACCGGTCCCAATGCGATCCGCAAGAGGAGGTCGTCATCGAACCCGGCTTCTATTACTCCTGGGGCGACCGCGGAGGCGGCAATGGTCCCGGCGTCGTGCCTATTTGCTCCAACTGCGATCATCTGAAGATCTATTACAACGGGCGGCTGCTGATGGAGGCCGACGCCGACCGCAAGACCTACCCGAGTTTGAAGTACCCGCCCTTTATGGTGAGCCTGGACAACCTCGCGTTCGATCAATGGGGCGATCTCAAAATTGAGGGCTACATCCAAGGCAAGCTGGCGGCCACGAAGACCCTATCCGGCAGCGGCGCCGACGATCGCCTGGTGTTGAAACCCGACGATGCCGAGCTCGATGGCGATGGCCGCGACGCCACCCGCGTGGTGCTGGCGGTGACGGACCAATTCGGCAACATCCGCCCATTCGCCACCGGCGCGATTCAATTGAGCCTCACCGGCCCCGGCGAAATCGTGGGCGAGAACCCGTTCTCATTGAGCGGCGGCGCAGGCGCCGTGTGGGTGAAGACCAAGGAGGCCGCCGGCATCATCCGTCTGGAAGCGCGCCACCAGTACCTGGGCAAGCAGACGGTGGAGATTCGCGTGCGGCGCGCCGAGCCGGAGTACGCCTGACCGGGAATGCTGTCCACGCGGGTTCGAGATTCTCTTGGCCCCCTACAAAGAGCTGTCCGAATCGCGGAACATAAAGGACGTTATGTTGTACTATTTTGCAAGGCGTGATAGCGTCGAGCAATGGACGCGCCCAGCCTCGAAATCACCCTCATCGGTGCTCCCGACGATCCGCCGCTGAACACTCCCGCCTACCAAGCTGCGCTGCGCGAATTCGAACAGGCCCTCACGTCGCACGGCCTGGAGGTCTCTTATACTCTCGAAGTCCGCGAGGCATGGACACCTGAACCAACTCCGGCTCTTTACCTTGGCGATTTCTTCATCAAACTCGCGGGCACTGTTGGCGCACCGCTCATTGCTGGTATCGCGGGCTGGCTTGCCGGTCGGTCGGGGCGAAAATTTCGCCTGAGGGTGGGCGACATCGAAGCGGAAGCACCAACTATGCAAGCAGTGGAAACACTCATTGCTCGCGCCCAAGAAATTCAGCAAACCAACTAGCCCAAAGTGATCCATGAGCCATGACGTAGCTACCATAGGAAGCACGGCGCCGCCTGTGCTCCCGGCATTGATCGCTCGGGCGGGAAGGGGGCCACGCTGCACTTCCTTGAATTCTCCACCGTAAACATCCGCAACCGGAACACGGGGGCGGCATACGCACGGGCGGCGCGGGATTTTCTGCCCTGGTGCGAAGGGCAGGGGGTTGGTGAACCCGGGCGCGTGAATAGCTCTTATGAGCAGCTATGACCGCAAGATGGCCCGGCTGCGGGAACGCGCGGAGCGGGAGGAGGCCACGGCCGCCCGACTGCGGGAGCGCGCGGAGCGGGAAGAGGCCACGGCCGCCCGGTTGCGGGAGCGCGCGGAGCGGGAAGCGAGATTAGAGACGAACAAATCGGAACGCCCGAGTTACGCTCACTGTCCGCACAAAAGGATCCGCCATGAATCAGATATCGCTATTAGGTCACTACTGCTCAAGTGGGGATCTATTATTGCGGCCGCACGCAACTACGGTGTTTCCACAAGAACCCTGCAATCAGAAATGACTCGCCGGGGTATCACACTAAGCTCCGTCCTAGACTGGACCGAGGAGTGAACCAGTGAACCTATTCATGTGCGGGCTGCTCTAGACAGGTCAGGCCGATGAGTTCTAACGTGGGGTCTGGTCGGCCCGCAGATTTCATGCCCTCATTTTGCACTAGACATTTGCAACATTCCAAGCCCTTTGTTTACGGGCCTTCCGGCAATCAACGGAGGGGCCTGCGCGTTGGCGGCGCACTGCCGCAAAAACGATTTGGCGGGTGCCCCATAATGGCATAGGATAAAGGCAATTATCATACCTCTAGTCCGGCGGTGGCCGCGGACCGGAATTGTGCGGGGCAGACCCCTGGGCGTTGGGCCTACCGTCGCTCGTAGTCATCGTTTGTACACCTCGCGCCGGTGTGCAATGCGCGTGACGCTGATGAGCTTCGCCGCGTCGTCGATGATGTATACCACTCGCCAGTCGCCAACCCGGACACGCCACTGGTCTCTGTAGCCTTTCAGCTTCTTGCATCCCGTGGGTCGCGGTGCATGGCCCAGAGACTCGATTTTCCCGACGACGCGGTCAGAACGTTGTCCTGTAGCGCTTCGAGTTCCTTCCGTGCGGGCGGCTTGACCTGAACGGAATAATTACCCACGTATGCGACCGCTTCTTATGAGGCCAGCTTTAATCTCCTCAATCGGTATTCCCTTTTGCTTGCGACGCGATTCCGAAATCAGCCCGTCCCAAAAATCCTCTAATCTCGCACCGTGTTTCTTCAGATCGATTTGAACAGCCACCTTGCGGCCCCTCTCATCGGTTACGAAGTGGATGCCTGTCATGCGCGGAGCCTCCTTGAGTCGTGTCGAAAGCTGCTCTCACTCTATCAACGTCGGCTCGACCCGTCAAACACGTTTGGCTAGCGCGCGAAGCCGGAGTACGCCTGATCGGTGGTGATGTGATATCTTAACCCTCGGGAATTCCACCATGCTACGTCGAGGCTTTCTCAAGACAATCCCCGCGGTTGCGATGCTGCCGGCTGTACCATCGGCGCCGCGGCTGAAGATCGTGGACATCCGGGTGGTCGCGTTGAAGACCATACGGGAAACCGGCACCATGGAGGCCGCCTGGAACCCGGGTAGCCGCGGCACCTACCGGATCGGCGGCGGTTCCATCACGGAAATCCGCACAGACCAGGGGCTGACCGGAATCGGGCCAGGCATGGATGCCGCGTCCGTCGCCGCCGGCAAAGCCCAATTGTTGGGCAAGGATCCTTTCGACATCGAACAGTTCGCCGGACCGCTCCGGTATTACGTGGGAGCCGGTTCGCGCGCGGTATCGTGTCTCGAGATCGCCCTCTGGGACCTCATCGGCAAGGCGGCCCAGCAGCCGCTCTACAAACTCTGGGGAGCGGCCAAGCAACGCGTGCCCGCGTATGCCAGCATGATTCAGTTGTCCACTCCCGAAGAGAGGGTGCGCATGGCTATCGAACTCAAAGCCCAGGGTTGGAAAGCCATCAAGCTGCGGCTGCACTACCAGACCCTGAAGGAGGATATCGGCCTGGTCGAGGCGGTCCGGGAAGCGGTTGGCGAAGACATGGGGATCATGACGGACGCCAACCAGGCGCAATCCGCGGGCACCTGGCAGCCGGGAGTGCAGTGGGATTTCCGCCGCGCCGCAGAGACCGCGCACGAGTTGCAGCGCCTCGGAGCGCTGTGGCTCGAAGAGCCGTTGTGCCGCTACGATTTCGACGGGTTGGCCGAACTAAACCGGCAGGTCGATATCCCGATCGCCGGGGGAGAGAACAATCACGGAGTACACGAGTATCGCTGGATGCTGGAAAGAGGCGTTTTCGACATTCTCCAGCCGGACGTGATGGTCGCGGACGGAGTCACGGGATTCCGCCAGATCGCGGAGCTGGCATCCGCGTTCCACAAGCGGGTTATTCCCCATCACGGCGGCGGAAACTTGGGGACGATTGCCCAACTCCACTGCATCGCCTGCTGGCCCCATGCGCCCTGGATTGAGTTATTGCACGACCCGCCGATTGCCGCATATACCAACGGCTTTGCCATCATGGAAGACCCGCCGCTGGTGGAGAAAGATGGGTACGTGCACCTGCCGCAGGGGCCGGGATTGGGTGTCACCATCAAGAAGGATCTCATCGCGTAAGCGTCCTCCACCCTGAGAGTGATAAAACCGGGCGGAAGTCTCTGGCCAGACGCGGCTGGAACTGCCGGCATCGGTGGATACTGGATGTGATGCCCACCCCCAACGTGGAAAGGGACGAAACCTGGCGCCCGGCCGGAGTTCCGGTTTCGTCCACCATGAGAATCGAAGCATCCGGTAAGGTGGCAAACGTCGCAAGAGAGTCGCTCGATACCATCGACCGGGTTCACGGTGTCGGATTCAGTTCGCACATCACAATTCCAGTCGTAGCGGGTGGATCTTCCACCAGACCTGGCGGATTTGAGTTTTACCACGGCGGGAGACCGGTCCACATCGAACTGAGCTCGCGGAGCGCTACTCCACACATCGATTTCACTCACGAGGTGGGACATTTTCTCGACCACCAATTGATCGGATCCCCGGGAGACTATGCATCCCGTTCCGGAGACGCGGTTCTGTCAGGGTGGAAGACGGCGGTCGAAGCCACAGCGGCATATCAGCGGCTGTCGGACTTGGCCGGGATGAAGCGAGCTCGCGTGGCGCAATCCAACGGCGGATATCGGTATGTCCCGGTGGACCGCATCTATGCCAGGTACCTGTTGAGACCACAGGAGTTGTTCGCGCGGTCGTATGCTCAGTTCATAGCGGTGGAGAGCGGAAACATAAATCTAATCAATGAGTTGGCAACTCTACGGAAGACCCGGGAGGGGGCTATCAGATATCCCGCTCAATGGGCGGATAAGGACTTCGCGGCTATCCGGGAGGAGCTTTTGAGAGGTATGATGGAGATGAAATGGCTGAAGTGAGTAAGACGCTCTCATTCGAAGACGCCGTCGCGGAGATCATGCAGCGCGTAGCCTGCACGGAATCTGAGGCTCGCTTCATCGCTGCCATCGAGCGCGAAGAGATCGACGGGGACTGCATCGAACTCGACGATCACGGGCGGGAAATCAAGCCTAAACCCAATTCCCGGCGCGCCGCTTAGCTCCCGGACTTCTTCGGCATCTCAATAACTTCCACCCGGCCCTGCTGCTGCTAATATGTGAGAGTGGCTCCCGACGCACAACCAGAATCTCCCGTCGAAACCGCGGCCGAGCTGCATCCGGCCTGGCGGCGGGTTAAACTGGCGCGGCATCCGCAGCGGCCCCACTCGCTCGATTACATTGGGCGGCTTTTCACCGATTTTCAAGAGATCCACGGCGACCGCAATTTCGGCGACGACGCCGCG
>Ga0187889_10004228_pt1 | contig 12032 bp, 13 predicted proteins | sample June2016WEW_7_10_2_FD_132992 | JGI IMG/M metagenome (GOLD analysis project Ga0187889, IMG submission 132992) | Peatland microbial communities from SPRUCE experiment site at the Marcell Experimental Forest, Minnesota, USA - June2016WEW_7_100 | ecosystem: Environmental > Terrestrial > Soil >... | reverse complement strand
GAATTAACCGGCCAATCTTCTGGATCACACCTCTAAGCGCTGTAGCTGAGAAGCGTTATTCTTCTCCAGTTGGGAATTTTCTCTTCAGGAGGAGGGGCCCCGCTTCCGGCTCAGATCTTGGCGGGTCAACGCCGGGGCAGAGCCCCTATGAACCGCGATTCTTTTTATCCCACTTTCTGCTCCGCCGCACAAGCTCGAAACCGACTGGGCTGGAGACTGCGACAAGGTCATGTTGCGGCGATGCCCGGTTTGCGAACGGGATTCGATCATCGGCCACGGTCGTCGGCGCAAGCAGGCGCACGATGAACATCACGACTGGATTGGCATCCGACGCGGCCTTTGCCCTGGTTGCGGGAAAACCTTCACCCTGCTTCCCCTGCTCTCGCTTCCCTACACCCATTACAGCTTGCTGGCTCGCGCTCAGGCGCTCCGCCGACACTTTATGGAGCACTGCTCGTGGGAAGAGGCGACGCCCACCCTGAATGACCCCGATCGGGTGCCCGATCCCTCCACTCTCCGCCGCTGGTCAGGCGGCCTGGACCGCTTCCAACCGGCAACTTCCTTTCGGCGCCAAACGCTCGCCCGCCTGGCCCGTTGGCTGGGGCGTGGTGCTCAAGCCGATCCCCAGGCTGGGCCGTTATCGGTGCTGACTCCACTTCTGCAGGTCCTCTGGCCTCTGCGTCTCTGAGAAATTTCCTGCTCCCCCACCATCCTTGCCTGGGAACGCTGTCCCCTTTCTCTTAGGCTCGTCTCCAGAGGCAAAACAGCGCGATGGGCGAGGATCTTGAACAACTCAAACAACGACTTCCGCTGCTCGATTACTTGCGACAGCAGAATTGGACTGGCCGGCCCGCGGGTCAGGGTCCCGAGTTCGTGGGACTCTGTCCCTTGCACCCGGAGACTCGGCCTTCCTTCTATGTCAACGCCCGCAAGAATCTCTTCTACTGCCATGGCTGCGGCCAGGGCGGCGATCTGATTCGTTTTGTGGAATTATCCCAGCACCTGTCCTTCCGCCAAAGCCTCACTTATCTCGAACAGCAAAGCGCTGGAGCGGACCCCGCCGCGGTGTTGCGGCAGGCCTCGGCTTTCTATCAACAGCAACTCGATTGCTACCCGGAGGCAAGGCGGTATCTGGAACAACGCGGAGTGCGCGACCTCGCCCTGATCCGTGAGCTGCAGATCGGTTATGCCCCTGGCGGGAGCTTGCGGCGTCACCTCCTCGCCCAAGGTTGCTCTCTCGATCTGCTGCGGCACACCGGCCTCGTCAACCCCCAAGGCCACGACACCTTCTATCAACGCGTCGTCTTCCCCTGCTGCCAAGACGGCCGCATCGTGAACTTGTACGGCCGCAGCCTCGGCACCGCCTTCGCCCATCGATTCCTCCCCGGCTCCAAGGGCGACTTGGTCGCCTGGGAATCGGTTCGCCAGTTCCCCAGCGTGATCCTCGTCGAAGGGATGTTTGATCTCGCGGTGTTGTGGCAGGCAGGTTTCCGCCACGCCACCTGTTCGTTGGGCACCCATCTCACCGCTGACCAGTTTCAACAACTGTGCGACCGCCCGCGCACCGTTTATCTCAGCTTCGATGTCGACGCCAACGGCAGCGGCCAGCAGGCCGCACAGGGGTTAGCCCATCGTCTGCACGCGCAAGGCATCACCACTCGTCGCGTTCTCCTGCCCCCTGGTCACGATCCTAACTCCTTCTTCGTGCAGGGTGGTGACGCGCGACAGTTCCACTCTCTCTTGGAGGCCGCTCCCTTATGAAGTTCCACGTGATCCGCCCGCCGACTCTCAACCCAGCCCAAAGTCCGATTCGTATCGTCGAGCAGGCCACCGGCCGGGAGGTCGGCTGGGTCGATCGCTACCTCGACCGCGAGTACGTCCGTCGCGTGGCGGACACGACCCTGCGCACCTGGGCTTACAACCTCCTGCACTTTGTTCGCTGGTGGGAGAGTCTTCATCATACCGGCGACGTGGTCGAAGGGGACCTGACCGAGTCGACGCTCTTGGATTATGTGAAGTTCCAGTCCAGCCAACAACCTCCGCCTTCCAGTTCCACCATCAATGACCGCGTCGCCGTCGCCGATCGCGCCCTTCGCAACGAGTTCCCCGACGCCCCCTGCCAAGTGGCCCGCGGCTTCCATCATGCTTTTTTGCACCGAAGGCCGCTGGGCCTGGGTCGGCCGCGCGTGGCGATGAGTCGGTTGCGAGTCAGAGTGCCCAAACGTAACCTCGTCCCGCTGTCCGTGGAGGAAGTGGCACGTTTTTGGTCCAGCTTCCGCACGGCGCGGGACTTGGCCATCGTGAGCTTGATGCTCCTGCAAGGGCTGCGCTCCGCCGAGGTGTTGGGTCTGAATGAGGACGACTTGTTGCTTTCCGAAGCGCAGTTGCGCGTGCGTGGCAAAGGCAACAAACTGCGCTTCCTGCCCCTGGCCCCTGAAACCGTGCAACTCCTCGATCACTATCGGCGGCTGGAGCGGCCCCATCCCGGCCCCGCCGCGCTCTTCGTCTCGCTCAAAGGGCCTGCCCGCGGGACTCGCATGACTCTGGCAGGATTACGTTCTTTGTTCCGCTACCACCGCCAGCGCACCGGCGTCCAGCTTGCCAACCCGCACCGCTTCCGTCACACCTTTGCCTCCGACATGGTGCGCGCCGGGATCAGCCTGCCCGCCCTCATGCAGTTGATGGGTCACGCCGACATCGAGACTACCCTGCGTTACGTGCAGGTCACTCCGCAAGACGTCTACCGGCAGTATGCGCGCGCCGTGGCCCAGCAGCTTCGTCCCCTCCCGAGGATCTCCTCATGAGCCGCGCCCGCCGCCCGTCACTCTCTCATCCTTTGGCTTCGGTCTTCGACCGCGCGGTTGATTCCCTCTGCGCAGCGCTCAGTCTCGACACGGCTCGTCACTACCGCGGGACGGTCCGCAACTTCCTGAGCCATCTCGGCGCCGCTCACGCCGAGGTGAACTCCCTCGAGCAACTGCGCCGTGAGCCTCACCTCCTCGGCTGGATGTCCCGCCTGCGCTCGCAAGCGCCGCCCCTCGTGACCGAGTCCTACATCAACTTGCTGATTGCCCTGCGCGCCACCTTCACCGAACTGGCATGGACGCACCAGATTCCTCAACTCGCACACCTGATTCGTCGCGAGGACATCCCGCACCTGCCGCAAAGACTCCCACGCCCACTAACGGCCGAGCAAGATCAGCTCCTTCAGCAGGAGTTCCTTAACCGCAACGATCTGGGTGGAAATGCCTTCCTGCTGATCCGCCACACCGGTATGCGCATCGGGGAGTGCGTCGACTTGTCCTACGATTGCCTCCGCTCGACCGGTCCCGATCAATGGGCCGTTCACGTGCCGCTCGGCAAACTCAAAACGGAACGTATGGTGCCGGTGGATCGGTTGGTAGTTGAGCTCATCCAACGCCTGCGATTCTTTCGCTCCCTCGATCCGCTGCCTCCCGACGGCCGGCTCCTAGCCCGTGCGAGCTCCAAGGAAGCCCTCGTTCGTCAACTCCGTGATTATCTACATCAGGTCTGTCATGCCTTGGGTCTCTCCACACGCATCGTCCCACACCAATTTCGCCACACCTATGCCACAGGGATGCTGCGCGCGGGTGTGAGCTTTCCTGTTCTGATGAAACTACTCGGCCACACCTCTCCGGAGATGACGATACTCTATGTCGAAGTGGCATTGAACGACCTCCAGCGGGAATTCCTACAGGCTCGATCAAAGCCTCGCCATCTGGTTCCCCAGCCGAAAACGTCTCTTGCCCTCACTCGAACTGGTCTGGAAGGAGTTATCGATTCCTTGCAGGCCGCTCAACATGCCCTGGAGATGTTCCGGCGGTCGCTGCCCATAGGCGCTGCACGCAGTTGCCTTGATCGCCTTTCCAACCGCCTCACCAAAATCGCCGCCGAAACGCGCAAACTCCGCACCGCCTGAGAATGGGCAGAAATTGGCCGGTTATGTCGGCCACTCGGAAACTATCCGGAAACGGGGTTCGGGGCCTCGAAGGGGACTTCCGGGGAGTCAGGGGTTGCACTTCTACGACGAGCGAGTTATCCGGCCCATTGACGCTGTGCTACCAAGAAAGTGGCAACGTTTCTTTCGAGTGCGCCGTCGCTCGGCCAGAATTTCGGATTGCCCCTGCGGAATCGTCGATAAACACTGGGCGACATTTGGACCACGTCGCGAAATTGCGGCCTTATGGCAACCCTCGGGTTGCGGTGGCAGAACTGGTGAAATAATTACCGAGCACGTGATTCGGGAAGAATCCATTTTGAGCAGCCTTTTCGGCGTCTAACGATTGTACCGATCAGCGGCGCGCGCGCAAGCGCCTGTCCACTTGATCGGCAGGATAGGCGGTCCGAGCAACGGCAATGGTCACGGCGCACTCGCCCGCAGCCGGAACGCTTGTACCCACTCCGACGGCACTCGACCCGTCTGGTTGCAGCGGGCATCGAGTTCTGCATGAAGCTCGGCGCCGTACGGCACGACGATATAGCCACTCTGCCGATCGCCAACCATCAGGCAGCATTTCCGCTCGGCCAAGTAAAGGGCCACCAGCAGACACACACACGCATCCAGGCGGTCCTGATCACTCTTGCGCGGCGAAGTGTTCTGGGCAGCGTCGTTGATCCACTGAACGATGTCCGTGAGTCGGCGGTCACAGAACGCCCGTGACGCCCGCTTGCAGACGTACTGCCAGTCCGATTTCGAGAAGGTCGTTTTCCGCGCCGGGTTGTACTTGGGCAGGCGATCCGCACGGCGTGGATCTGGCAGCGTCCAACCGAGCGCAATCATCGCTAGCACCGGGTAGGTCTCGAACACCCGCGTGTCCTCGACTGGCTCCAGTGGATCTGCCGGGCCGCCAAACCGGGTCAGGAACGGCCACACCGGTGCCTCCTTGCCGAACATCTCCTCCCTAGCGGTGTTGGCCGGCTGCATCCCACCGTACCGGTGGCTCACCGACGGCCCAACAATGTTCTCGACAGGCCGCTGGCCCGCAGCGTTCTTCACGATCGTCGGCTGGTCGAGCAGAATGATTGTCGCCGTCGGCACCTGCTCGGTTTGCCACTTGAGAATGACGCCTTCAGCTTCGCGGTAGTCCACGGACTGGGGCGCACCGAGATCGTGGAACGTCCCGTCATCAAAGTGGAGCACGCCGACGAGCGCACCGGAATTGGTGGGGGTCCACGCGGAATCGAACCCGACGAGCAGAGTGGTCATGGCAGGGGCTCCGGGGCGATGCCGAAGTCCAGATCCTTGACGCGCAGGCCGAGGCCTTCGAAGAGCCTCATGCCCGACTCATACGGCAGCATGCAGATTAGGCGCGGAGCGCCGTCCAGTATGCCCTTTATGACCTTCTTCACCATCGAGTTGTGCCCTCGTTTTCAAATTGCTGAATTATCGCACAGATATCGATACCTCGCTAAGAGCAGGCGTAGAGCAGGCGCAGGGCTCCGCTAGGTTATAATATGCATATGCGTACAATCACCCTCGAAGAACATTTCACCACACCGGAATTTCTGAAAGCAACAGGGCAAGTTCGTGATGTCAATGCGAGAATGCAAGAAATAACGCGCAGGCTGTTGGGCATGGGGGAGGGACGGATCGCCGATATGGATGCCGGCAAGATCGACATGCAGGTCATGTCTCTCTCCAGCGCCGGACTCGACAACCTGGATCCCGCCACCGCCACGTCGCTCGTGCATGGCATCAACGACGAACTTGCCGCCGCCGTTTCGGCTCATCCGGATCGTTTCGCCGCTTTCGCTACGGTGGCCCTGCAAGAACCGGAAAAGGCTGTTCGGGAATTTGAGCGTTGCGTCAAGGATCTCAAATTCAAGGGTTTGATCGTGATGGGCACCCTGAACGGAGTCTTTCTTGATGACCCACGCTTCACACCGATCTTCGCCACCGCCCAAGCATTAGATGTTCCCATCTACATCCATCCCGGGTTTCCGCCTCAGCCCGTGAGGGACGCATATTACAGTGGATTGCCTGGCAACATTGGTTTTGGTCTTTCCATGGCTGGGTGGGGATGGCATGCCGAAACCGGACTGCATTGCCTCCGCCTGATGCTTTCCGGCGTATTCGACCGTCTCCCCAAACTTAAAATCATTGTCGGACACATGGGAGATCACCTGCCGTTCAATATCGCTCGGGCAGACCGTGTCTTTGGTGAAATGGCGAGCGAAAACAGTGCGCCTCCTTTCAAACGGAGAGTCATCGAGTATTTTCGCGAGAACTTTTACGTCACGACGAGCGGTTACTTTGATACCCAGCCATTTCTCTGCGCGCTTGGCGTGCTAAGTTCTGCCCACGTTCTGTTTTCGGTCGACTACCCCTACGCTTCCAACCTTGCCGGCCGTGAATTTCTCGACACGCTCCCTGTCGGCCCCGAGGATTTGGGAAAAATATCCCATGGCAACGCGGAGCGTATACTGAAGCTGTAAAGCGTAAACATTGTTAGACATTCAAGGGATCCAATGCCAACCATGAAAGCCATTCAAGTGAGCGCGCCGGGAAGTGATTTTGAATTGGTCAATCGGGAAATTCCCGAGCCGAAAGAAGGGGAAGTTCTGATCAAGGTGCAAGCTTGCGGCGTCTGCCACGGAGACGCGATCGTAAAAGCTGGGCATTACCCGGGTCTCACGTATCCAAGGATACCGGGCCATGAGGTTGTTGGAACGATCGACAAATTGGGTTCAGACGTGAGTAATGGGCGGGTTGGACAAAGGGTAGGTGTGGGCTGGCACGGCGGCCATTGCTTCCACTGTTCGGCCTGTCGCCGGGGCGATTTTTGGGGATGCGATAATTCTTTAACTACCGGCCTTTCGGTGGACGGCGGCTATGCTGAATACATGATCGCTCGCAGCGAAGTTTTGGTGGATATTCCCAATGCGCTTGATACCTATGAAGGGACTCCTTTGATTTGCGCCGGCCGTACGGTGTTCGGCGCTTTGAAAAATAGTGGCGCCCGCGGCGGCGATCTGGTGGCGGTTCACGGCATCGGCGGATTGGGACACTTGGCCCTACAGTACGCTCATAAGCTTGGCTTCAAGACCATCGCCTTATCGCGCGGAACGCATAAGAAGGATCTGGCGTTGAAGTTGGGCGCTCATGCGTACATTGATACCACGACCGGCGACGCAGCTAAGGAACTCGCCAAAATGGGCGGGGCGCAAGTGATCCTCTGCACGGCTCCGCACAGCCAAGCCATTGCCGAGCTCATTAACGGGTTGGGCAGAAACGGCAAGATCATTATGGTGGCGGCTCCGCAGGACATGATGCAGTTCCAGCCGGTATTATTGATGAGAGGCAGCCTTTCGATCGGCGCCTGGGTCGGCGGCAATATCGAAGAGGCCATCAATTTTAGCTTACTGTGCCATGTCACGCCGATGGTTGAAATGTTTCCGCTCGAACAGGCAGCGGCTGCCTTCGAAAAAATGATGACGGCCAAGGTGCGCTTTCGGGCGGTGCTGAAAATATGTTGACTGAATCCAAATCCAGGGAAGAAGAGATAATGATAAAACTCATCAAAACCCGGCAATCATACCGAGGGCTTTTCGATCCGGAGCGGGCGATTCCCAAAGAGGATATGGAAAAAATCCTGGAGGCGGCGCGCTGGGCGCCGACCGCCCACAACATGCAGAATTTCGAAATCGTGGTGGTGGACGACAAGAAATCGCTGACCGCGATCAGCGCGATCAAGCGATCCCCCAATCTGACGTTCATCAGAGAAAATTACCAGCAGCTGTCCTTTTCCGAAGACGAACTGCGCCGAAAGAAAGTCGGAATCCTGGGTGCGATGTTCCCGAAGTCCTGGCAAACGCCCGATCCGAAATTGGAAGATGTCGGGAACGAAGGCAGAGATGAGTTCATGGCCCAGCAGATCCTGTCGAGTTCAGCCCTTCTTATTGTGCTCTACGATCCGCGTCGGCGCGCGCCGGCTTCGGAAAATGATTTTTTGGGAGCCATCAGCCTCGGTTGCGCTATGGAAAATATGTGGTTGATAGCCGTTTCTCTCGGTATCGGCGTCCATATCGTGAGCTCGCTGTCCGAAAAGAGAACGGAAAAAGAAATCAAGAAGCTATTGGATATTCGTGACAATTTTGTAATCGGCTTCACCATGCGCTTGGGTTATCCGGTTGCGCCGATTAATTACTTACGCGTGCGTCGTGACCTGGAAGATTTCACGCATCACAATGGATTTAAAAATAAAGGCCTGGATTAATTGCCATTTTATAGCGCTTCAGTACGGAGGGCCGTTAACAGGATCAGAGTTGAGCCGCGTGATCGAAACCCACCGAGACCTCAACTTGCAGTGGGAGCGACGGGAAGCACCGCCGAATAGGTTTCTCGTTCTGCAGCGATTACGGGTGATGTTGACAGCCGAGGGAAAACACATTCTCCTTCGTCTCGAATTCCGTTGTCCGCCCCAAGGTATCGCAACGCGCTCTCGAGAAATATACTGTAATCAGCTCCGCCAAGCACGGCCGGAGCGTTTCTGATGCTCCGACAAATGGCTACCACATCCCGAATGGGGGCAGCAGGAACCTCGGGCTGGCCATGTCCTGGTTGTCAATATTGCGCACGGAGATGCCGATGGCGTCACGACGGAATCCGTCGACGCACTCCCGGATGTTTGTCTCCATATCGCCCTCAAACATCAAGTTCAGCAAGACGACTTCGTGGACGGCCCTTCGGCAGGCGGCAGCGACGCAGGCCAAGCCCAGCGGCAGCGGGAGGATGCCAGCCCGCTCGGTGTTAGCGGGGACAAGAAGAACCCTCCTCATGTTGTTCGAGGGACGGCGCCCCTCGCTCCCTACATCCGGCCGACAAGGGCAGCACCGCATCGATCCCGTCGGGTGCTTGGATGGCGCCTTTATGCCACTTTGCCGAGTTCCTCGATCTGACGCTCAATGCTCTCACCCTCGTCTCCACCTGTTCGCCCAGCCCCCTGATCGAGGGCCTGGAGGATACCCATCATCCTATGAAGAGGGATGGAGACAAGGAGCTGGTCTCCGGCAAAGCCAGCTAATCTCCGCGCTCCAAAGTCGAGTAGTGAAAGTCCTATCTCACCGGTAACCACCGGGTAGGTGACCCCAGTCCTGCAAGCAGGGCCAGAAAGCTCGGCCTTGAGGGAGCCACCCTCCCAATAGCCTGCGTAGGTTAGGAGACCATGGAGGGCACCGGGTCTCCCAATGAACACCACAATGTCAGGTAAGCTTTCCGCTCGTGACAGAGGCGCGAAGAAGACATGACTTGCCATCCCCAGGGGCGCCGGGACACTCTGTTGGCCGCGATGAATCGCCACCCGGGAGCAGTAGACTTTCTCCTTGTCGACGAGAAAGTGCACCAGCCTTTCTCTCCCTTCTGACGGCATCTGTCCGAGCCCGAGACTGACCAGGCCTCCGGGGCACCCACAGGTCTCCACCGTGATGGTGATGAGTTGGCCTTCCCCAGCTCGCTTCAAGGCCTGACAAACGGAGACTTTTCCCTGAGGAGGTGAGGTCCCAGGTGCTGGCGCACCCGCGAAAGTCACAGCGACCGGTTCAGTGTCGAGCCTCAATTCTTTCTTCAACCTATCAGACCATTTCTGCCAATACATATTCCCCTCCGACTTGCACAGGCCCATCTGGTTGGCCAGCAAGTTGCGTTAGAGTGGCTATTTCGGACTCCGCATTCGCAAACGTAGTATACACCCGACTGGCTGTCCAGACGCCGTGTCTTCAAGCCGCCAAGACGGCTTACGGCAAGGTGCTGGGCAGGCATTTGAACGCGCAACGGTGGACTCGGGCCGCCTCCGGATGCCGACAACTGATTCGTGAGAGGAACTCTTGCAGGGTTGAAATATTCAGCCGCGAGATCGCCGTTTTCAGCTTCATAGAGCTAGGGAATCGGCAATGAATGCCTGCGCATCCTGAATGATCCACCTTACGGCAACGAGTACAGCTACAATGGATTTCGTCTGACCATCATTCCAGACCGGGTCCGGGAGATGCGACGGTGATGAAAAATCAACTTCTGTCGAAAGTTTACCAGGTGCTCGAACCGGGTCCTGTGGTCCTGCTGACGACCGCCCACAAGGGCCGCGCCAACATCATGACGTTGTCCTGGCATATGATGGTGGAGTTTGAACCGCCGCTGGTTGCCTGTGTCGTCAGCAACAGGAATCACAGCTTTGCCGCATTACGGGCGACGAAAGAGTGCGTGATCGCCGTCCCGGGGGTGGAATTGGCGCCCAAAGCCCTGAGAGTCGGCAACTGCTCGGGCCGGAACGTAGAGAAGTTCGAGAGATTCGGCCTGACACCGGCGCCAGCCGAGCGCGTGGCTCCGCCTCTAGTGGCCGAGTGTTTCGCCAATCTCGAATGCAAATTGGCCGGTTTCGTCAACAAGTACGGTATCTTCATCCTTGAAGTGGTCAAGGCCTGGACCGACCCTGCGCAAAGGAATCCGAAGACCATACACCATCACGGATACGGCAGGTTCGTTGTGGATGGTGAGATGATCAGGCTGAAGTCGAAAAAAGGATAAGCGGCGCACGCCAAGATCGCCGGGCTTCGCCAGTTCGCGATGGGGCGGGCACGACGCCCGCCTGATCAGAAAAGACCACCGAGGAGAAAAACTCATGCCTAATCTGTTCGATCACCTCTCGATCCGAGACCTGACTCTTCCCAATCGCATCGTCGTTTCGCCGATGTGTGAGTATTCCAGTATCGATGGATTCGCGAATGACTGGCATCTGGTTCACCTGGGGAGCCGGGCCGTTGGGGGCGCGGGCTTGATTATGACGGAAGCCACCGCCGTTACACCGGAAGGCCGGATCAGTCCCGAAGATCTCGGAATCTGGAGCGAGGACCATATTGAGTTTCTCGCCCGCGTTACCCGGTTCATTCACTCCCAGGGCAGCGTCCCCGGGATACAATTGGCACATGCCGGGCGGAAGGCCAGCACCTACCGTCCATGGGACGGGGATGGCGCCGTGCCCGAAGAGTCGGGCGGCTGGAAGAATGTGGTTGCACCCAGCGCGATTCCCTTCGCCAGTAACTATGCGATGCCGCAAGCCCTGACCCAGGAGGGAATTCAGGGCGTTGTCCAGGCATTTGTCGAAGCCGCCGGCCGCGCCCTCAAAGCGGGATTCCGCGTGATTGAGATTCACGCGGCCCACGGCTATCTGATCTCAGAGTTTCTTTCCCCACTTGCCAATCACCGCACCGATGAGTACGGTGGCTCATTCGAGAATCGAATCCGCTTGCTGCTCGAGGTGGTTTCGGCGATTCGCAAATCGTGGCCGGAGCGCGCGCCCTTAGTCGTGCGCATTTCCTCCACCGATTGGGTGGAAGGTGGATGGACCCTCGACGAGTCCGTTGAGCTTGCCAAGCGCCTGAAAAACTCCGGTGTGGACCTGGTCGATTGCTCCTCCGGCGGAAACGTGCCACCTGCCCAAATTCCAGTCGGCCCGGGATATCAAACACCCTTCGCCGAAAAAATTCGTCGCGAAGCGAACATCCTAACGGGTGCGGTCGGAATGATCACGGCTCCATCGCAGGCTGACCACATTATTCGCACCGGCCAGGCAGACGTTGCCATCATCGCGCGGGAGTTCTTGTGTGATCCCTACTGGCCTTTGCGGGCAGGGCGCGACCTGGGATATCCCGTCCCCTGGCCCCTACAGTACGTGAGAGCCGCTCCCCATGGCACTAAGCCACGCGTCCCGGCAAACTTGTAAAAATCGGCGCCTTCCCTCGATGCACAGCACAGAACCGCCGTAATGGTTAAGCCCTCGCCTCCTAGTCACCCATTCGGCTCCCCTGTCAGCGCGTTCGGCTGTCCCGAAACGGGGTTCTGGGATGTCGGCAAGGCAACGTACCGGTGTCACCCGGATGTGTAAACACCACTTTTGTCGCAATGGCCCCGCTGCGTAGGGGGCACGTTTATTGTCCAATTTCATCGATGACGAGCCCATAGCAGCGCTGTCCATCCAGTGGTCCCAACGCGGGTTTTGAGGTTGTCCAAATCTGGACAT
>Ga0187889_10004225_pt1 | contig 12033 bp, 12 predicted proteins | sample June2016WEW_7_10_2_FD_132992 | JGI IMG/M metagenome (GOLD analysis project Ga0187889, IMG submission 132992) | Peatland microbial communities from SPRUCE experiment site at the Marcell Experimental Forest, Minnesota, USA - June2016WEW_7_100 | ecosystem: Environmental > Terrestrial > Soil >... | reverse complement strand
TGAAGAAAACATGAGCAAGCTTTTCACCCCCCTGTTTACGACTAAGGCTAAAGGTCAAGGGTTAGGGTTGGTGGTTTGCAAGCGGCTAGTTGAAGCCAATCGTGGCAGCATATCCGTGGAAAGTAAGGTCGGCGTCGGCTCAACCTTCAAGGTCAGAATACCTCTAAGGTAGGAGGCTATTTAATTAATGGGATATAAGGGCTGAAAAATTGATTGAAACACAAATAAAGGATGTTAGGTGCAAATCGGATATAAAACATAAAAGATAATAAATATATATTTTGGATAGTTGATAAAAATCCTATTGAGAAAGGAGCTGTTGTTCTTGCACCAGATACAACCTGTTCTGCAAATGGGACAATATCCTGGACAGAGTTAAGACCAGTAGAAAGAGTAGGAGATGAAAGTCTTCTTGATTACATAAGGGGACAATTCTAATGCTAATCAAAAAAATAACAGTTAACTATATTTTTAATTGTTTTATAAAATTGAAATAAGGGCAGAACAAAATCATATTTTAATGGAGAAGTCAGCCTTGTATTTCTGGATTCGAACATCTTCGATACGATCTAACAACCGATGTGCACCAGAACCTCGTGGTTTCATATTTTTTCCTTGTGGACTTGAACCCATTCGGGTATAGGTTATGCAACTAAAACCGAAGAGCATAAATGTAGCCGCGATGTCAAATCAGCTGTCAGTCAGTTGCCTCCTCAAGCTATTAAATCAGTTAGGGACTTGATCTTGTGGCAGTATGCTAAGATAATCTCTGATTCAGCTGGCTTCGGCAAGAAGAATTGGGGTTTTGTCATGAAGTTTAAGCAGCTTCAGGATGAAGAAATATTCTGGAACGGGATCATGGAATATGTTAAGGAAAAAGAGAGGAAGGATGAATGTATCTTCTGCGGAGGCAAGGGGGATCTTACTGTTGACCATCTGTTGCCACGTTCTCTCAACGGTCCGGATGACGAGAAGAACGTGGTCTGGATCTGCAGGAACTGCAATTCATTGAAGGGTTCAAGGAGGCTTTACGAGTTTTGGACGGTTGAACATGGGCTTGAAGGAGCAAAATACTTGGTTCCGAGGATTGCTGAAGGAAAGTACCTGAAGTTCGCATATGAAGTCTTCGATAAGAATAAGCTACTCGATCTCGACATGAACCAGATAATTGGGCAAATGTGCCCAAGATGCGATTTAAAGGCGCTGTGTGTTAAAGTGGAATCTGAGGGAAAACTTTCTCCATTATGCGTAGATGGAATACTAACCCTATGCTACAAATCAAAAGCATTGTAAATGAATATCCAACATGATGAGAAAGAGCTTCTAATTACCTTTTTCCTTCTACAAGAGACAATAAACAAGGCTAAGAATGATGTCTACAATCCAAAAATAAATAAGGTTGAAAAAGTTTATAGAGTAACGAGGGATTTAGAGAGTACTCTTTATTAAAGAAGTATGAATATTGTTAATACTTCCACAATAATTAACATAAATTAATGTCAAAAATTGACATAAATGGTGTCAAAGAAAGTCTTTTATAACGCTAGTTGACATATATACAAGTGGTATGTTGGGTAATCCAAGTGTCGATGACATAGACCTGAAGATTCTTGATATTCTAATGGAGAACGCGCGCATTGAATGCAAGAAGATCGCTAAACAGGTCGGATCCTCAGATAGAACCATAGCGAGGAGAATAAAGAAGATGGAAGAAATGGGCATTATCAAAGGCTACCGGATAGAAGTCAATAAGGTGTTGATCAATACAGAATTAGTAAAGGTGGAAACACAAACACCTGAGGAGGACTTTATCGAAACCACTGCATCCGAATGGGATATTTTAATGTCGACAATAAAGGATATCTTCGGTGTTGGTGGCTCGGTTATATTGTTCAACATAGGACAGTCGATCGGAAAGGGCATTGGGAAAACGTTAGGTAATTCGGGTAAAAGTCAAAACGAGCTGATCCTAAACTTTGGACAGCTTCTTAAACTAAGAGGCTGGGGGGAACCAGTATACAACGAAATAGATTACGAAAAGGGTACGGGAACAATGACAGTCTCAAAGGTCCCATTCAAGAACAAAATTGCGCAAATTATGGTCAGGGGAGTTGTCTGCGGTGGTATGGAGGAGATCACCCATAGGAGGGTATCATTGAGAAAAGAAGAGGAGGAATCCACAGACAACTTAATTAAGTTTAAGTTTGAGATAAGCGGAAGGACGACTTAGTTGGCTTCAATAGAAAGAGTCCGCACTGGCATAGACACGCTAGATATGATCCTCAACGGGGGGGTTCCAAAGAATTCCGTAATTCTGCTCGCGGGCGGCCCTGGAACAGGAAAGACCATTGCCGCTGCACAGTTCATTTACAACGGGGCTACACGTTTCTCTGAGAAAGGAGTCTTTGTAACCTTCAATGAAAGCTCGGAGGTCTTCAAGCATTTGATGCTAGCACTTGGATGGGACTTCGAAACTTTAGAAAATCAAGGGATGATCAAGATATTCGACCTTTTGGCGATGAAGAAAGGAAGCTTGGAAACCATACTCGACATGATATTAGAGGAGACTAGAGTTTTCGGAGCGAAAAGGATAGTCATCGACTCTGTAACTGCAATAACTGCTGCATTTGGAGAGAAGATGGAGATTAGGAGTTCGCTTTCAGTAATTCAAAAATTACTAAGAAAGTTGGACTGCACAAGCATACTTATTTCCGAGACACCTTGGGGAGAGGACAATCTAGGATCAGGCGTAGAAGAATTCACCGCGGACGGAATTATCCGATTCGAGACAATACCAGTTAAAGGTGAACTAAAAAGGAGGATGGTCGCACTGAAAATGAGAGGCACAAACCATGACATGAAGTTCTACCAGTACACAATAGGTGCACAGGATGGAATAATAATTACCCCCTATCCAGAGATGGCTTAAATTGAACAGCAGCTCCCTGTGGGAAAAATATTGCAGTTTCTATAAACAAGATTTTAACACGCAGGCAAATCTAAATGAGGGGCTTGCTTTAGACCACCTAGATGCTTGGTGTAGGACGGTGACTGCGAAATCAATCGCCAAAGGAAAGAAACCAAATAAAATAGATGATTTACCAATCACAGAGTACGATGATTATCCAATTCTCTTAACATTTGGCCAAGAAATTAAGGAAGAGGAGAAAAGAGAGGCCAGAGCTGGAGGGGAGCTACTTCACGATTACTACACAAGGCTCTTCAATAAAACTTCTAGCTTAGTTGCTGGATACCTGCCAGATGAACCTGTTTTATGCATGAAAACAACTGGTACAACGGGGGAAAGCAAATGGATAGTTCACACCAAGAAGTTCAACGAGGGATATATGGCAAGTAGTATTGCTTTAGTTTTAATGACCCTTTCCAAAGAGTGGGGTGAAAAGGTCCTCGAGGAGAAGCCAAATACCCTTAATCTTGTAGCACCTGTTCCTTATATCAGTGGCTGGGCGACCAGATTCTGGGATGAAATAATCAACTTCATACCCCCCATTAGCTACACGGACAACGTAGCCGATATGGGGAAAAAATTCTATACTTCACTTAAAATGATCGAGAAGGGCAATAAGATACATATGATAGGGGGCAGCGGAGCTTTACTTTATATGGCATGTAAGTATTTCTCGGATCCGCAGTATTTTTTGTCTATGTCTTACAATGCTACTCCTAGCATGTCTAAGAAGTTCCTCATACTCTTAAAGCAACTTTCTTTAAAACTTGGGAATAGTGGGAAGAAAGATCTGAGGGAGATTATGCCACTTAGAGGGGTCTTAATAGGCAGTACCGATGCACGATTTTACACAGACTTTTTCAAAGAAGAATTTGGAGTCGAACCACTCAATTCATATGGGGCAACAGAACTTGGCAGTTGCATGTTTGGAAGACCTGATAGGAAGCTAGGCTTCTTTCCCAATCTCAAGACTAACTACTTCGAATTCCTAGATGAGAAAGGCGAAGTCAGAAAGCTTTCAGAAGTTAAGAAGGGTGAAATGTACGAACTAGTCGCCACACCGTTTTACTCTATCTTTGTAAGGTATAGAATTCGCGACATTTTTAGAGTCTCTGACTTCTACGATGAAATGCCAGTTTTTACATTCGAAGGAAGAGCACAAACTATGATGATGATCTATGACTACTACCGTCTAACCGAAGATCTTATGGCAGAAGTCATAGTCAATGCAGGCTTCAAGGCAAGCGATCGGTGGGCAGCTACAAAGACTATTAAACCGAATGAGGTTTTAATTATATTGTTTGAGAGGGAGTGGCCTTTAACTGAGAGGGAAGCGGAAAAAGCGATATTTAATTCTATGCTTTCAGTGCAGCCTGAGTTCAGCAGCTACGTCCATGATTTTAATATTAAAAAACCTTCTGAAGCGGTAAAAGTCGAATTCCTAGAAAGAGGGACGTTCACAAGGTACGCGATGAGACAAGCAAGAAAGAATGTGCCTTTAGGACAGTTCAAACCACCGAAGATCATAACACCTGAAAAATCTGATATTTTGGAAGAGCTAAGGGAATGTAGCTTACATGATTGAATTATCGTTTTATTCTCTACTTTTTCTCGCTATCCAGTATATTGGATGCACTATTGTTACATCGGCAGCTAGCCTTTTTTTATTATACAAGTTCAAAGCTAATCCAGTGACGATTTCACTATCCCTATTTGGAATAATTGTTTCATGTTGGGAAGTTTTGGTCTTCTTTAATAGGACTGCTCAAACACCGATGGATGCAATGGCAATATTTGGTATCATTGGAATTGTTTATCCTTTTACAATTGGTTTCTATTTTTTGACATTTCTTAATGTTTGGAGGTTCAGAATATTTAATATTCTGTGTCTCCTGCCAAGTATTACAGGCAGTCTAATTTCCATATTTCTGACAAAGTATCAAATGCATTTGGGAGTGTTCGGGTGGAGCTATTCCTCAATTGTTCAATTGAACACTTATGAGGTAATTTTGCTTGGTACACCTATTTATATGGGGATTATGATATTAATATTGATATACCTATTGGTGAAGGCTCCAAGTAGAAGCCTTAAAACAAAATTTCTGTATATATTATTGGCTTTCATAGCATTCCAAGCAGTAGGTATAACGATAACGAATGTTTATCTCATACAAATTAATCCTAACTTCCCTCCTTTGGGAGGGTTTCTTAACTTAGCAACTTTCGCAACAGTTTCTTATGCAATATTCACCCCACCTGAACAAGAATTTGCGTTGATACCAATCGGCTACACCAAAATATCCCCTAAGGTAGCTAAACTTGTTGAAGCCTTTTACAGCAATATGACAGCTCCTATGGACGCACTCGGAAGCAAATATTTCAAGCTGCTATCTTATTTGAAGACGTGCGGACTTGATGAGAAAATAAGTTTTGATAATGATAAACTTTTATTAAACATTGGCATAAAAGGTGGGACCATCGAAGCGAAAAATGTAACTTGCCTAATAGACGTTTCTTTAACTCTCCTTGAAAATGGAGAACTTGATCCTAAGTTTAGTGAAAGCTTAGTTAGTTTCATAGACCAAACTTTCGACCTTTTGGGCGGTGACCTGATAGAGGCCCTCAAAAAACATGAAAACTATCTCAAAGAAAAACAAATACTTTCCAAGGCTTCAGAAGGAAAGCTAAAATTGCTCTTTGTTCCAACAGGATACACAGAGAAGGATATGGAAAGATTCTCAATCGGAGAAAAAATGACTCACGAGGATGTTAAAGAATCGCAGATTCTTCTAATGTTCTCCGCTAGAAGTAATTACCCTGAAAGAGTAAAGGATTTTGTGATGGAATGCATAGCCAATGGTGAAAAGTTGTATGTGTTTACGAGAAAGGAAAGCAATTTGTATTTGGATATAAAGGATGTCGCTGGAATCGACTTTCTTTTCCTTTCCCCATCAACTTCGAAAATTTTAAAAGAGAGTGAAGGAAAGAGAATCGTTCCTGTAAGTGACTTATCACAGATGCTAGGTTTACTGATTACAATAAAAAATAGCGATGAAACTTCAGCAGTAATTTTTGACAGCCTTACAGATGTCCTTCTTCTGACCAGCTTTGAGCAAACATACAAAGCAACTAGGCACGCTTTAGATATAATCGCCAATTCCAAAACCCATTCGATGTTTCTAATAAATAAGGATGTACATGACAAGAACACACTTTCAGCATTCGAAATCCTCTTCAAAGTCGTTCTCCAAGCGAACCGTCGGTCGTAAGAGGTTTTGGCCAAGAAAGTATGTCATTTATAGGTTAGAAAAGTTTTATAAAGAACTCAAACCTTTGAGGCGCTATTCAAGATTGTAATAGTTTAAATGTAATGTCCGACAAATTAGATTTAGAAAAATTCAAACTTTTAGATGAAGAATTTGCCACGAGTCTTTTTGAAGCTAGATCAAATCTTATGAATTAACCTGCACGCGCCAACCTATTCCTAAGATGATTTCTTCGACAATTACGAAATTACTGTAATCAAGAAAAAGGAATATAGTATAGATAGAGTGGAAAAATGAGTCTCTCTCAAAGGGTTGAAGCGGGCTTGGGGGTGATTCATCCCAATTAATTGGGTGAAAAGTATCCAGTAAATGTTTCCGATTCGGATAATTGTTTTTTCGCTGCTGACAAAGTTCACTAGGACGTTTTCTTTATGCTCTTTCCACAACTTCGTCGCTTATCTTGAGGCTCGCATCTAGAGCTTCAATTCCTTTGTCGATTTCCTCCTTTGAGACGATTAAAGGTGGAGCTATGATCAGGTGGCTAACCCAGCCGACTACGAAAACGTTCTGCCTCATTAGGTCCATGGTGATCCGATCTACGACCAAAGGTTTCCCTTCGTACTTGTCTCTCATAATGTTCAGAGGTTTCTTTTTCTCTCTATTCTTAACCAGTTCTATGGCGCAGAAGAGACCTAAGCCTCTGACGTCTCCGACGGAGAGGTGTTTTTGTTTCAGTTCTTTTAATCTCGTCATCAGGTATTCGCCTTTCGTTCGTGCTCCTTCCAGTAAGTTCATTCTCTTGTACTCGTTTATGGCCGTTGGGACCGGTGCCAGCGTCATTGGATGAGCTTCATAGGTGTAGCCGTGTGGAAAGTAGTGTTCCTCAAAGTAGTCTGAGATCTCCCTTGTCGTTGCTGTGACCCCTAAAGGCATGTAAGCGGCCGTGACGCCCTTGGCCGTAGTAATGATGTCAGGCTTAACGTTCCAGTGGTTGACAGCGAACCATTCGCCTGTGCGCCCCCACCCGCTCATAACTTCGTCATCGATCATGATTACATCGTTATCTTTGGTGATCCTCCTTATCTTTGGTAGATATTCTTTTACCGGCACTATTACGCCGTTTGTGCCAACTATCGGTTCAACTATCATAGCTGCCACGTTGTTCTCCTTCTTTATCATGTAGTCTACGTACTCAGCGCAGGCTACGTCACACTTGGGGTATTCAAGGCCGAAGGGGCAACGGTAGCAGTAGCAGTCTGGCCCGAAGACGACGCCACCCATCTTTCCCATAGGTTCAGCATGCCACCTTCTGAATTCGCCGGTTGAAGCAATAGAGCCGGCTGTTGCTCCGTGATAGCTTGTATACGTAGAAATAATCTTGTACCTCCCGGTATAAGCCCTAACCATCTTGAAGGCAGCCTCATTGGCCTCGGTTCCAGAGGTTGAATAGAAGAACTTCTCCAATCCAAGAGGAAAGACCTCCAATAGGGCCTTGGTGGCTTCAGCTCTGATCTTTGAAGTAAATGATGGAGCAACGTACGCTAACCTTTCAGCTTGTCTGCTTATAGCATCTATTATAGCTCTATTCTTGTGGCCTAGGTTCGAGCACATTAGCTGAGACGAAAAGTCGAGGATCCTCCTTCCAGAGGAGTCTTCGAAAAAGCACCCCTCAGCGTCAACGATATATAGGGGTACCCATCCTTTTTGCGAGCGCCAAGTGCCGTACGTATTCTTACGAGTGAATTCAGCGACTTCATCCGGTGAACTCATAGCTTCGGTTAGACCAAAAGAGCTAATAAAAGTTTTCAGACCTTATATACGCTCTAATTTGGGGTTAGATAGAAAATTATCTCATGCGGTCAAGTGTACAACGTCGTTCCGGGCTTAACTCGCATTGAACCGAACATAGATGTAGAAAACTTTAGCTTCTCAGCTGCGAGTTTTTGTAGGACCCCATCATAACTCTTTGCAGACAGCTTTTTGATGGCTTTGTTTTATTAGGATTTTTTCATAGAAAATTAAAATCCTTATTCTATACGGAAAAAAGATTTTATCAGATCGATGTCGCTGTCCTTCAACAACTCTTTTTCCTTCGCCCATAATAGGGAGTCTGAAGATACTGCTACAGGCTCCATTTCCTCAAAGATTCTAGACATCTGATAGAATCCAGCATACTTTTCAAGCGTTCTTCCAAGAAAATCTGACAGGGTTGTAGAAAATTTCCGACTAGCGACATACATTGCATCCTTTATTCTCCCCTTAAACTTCGATACGACGGAAAAAGCATGGGAATCAAAATAGGACAGATATGTCTAAGATTCAAGGTACACCCTCTTCAGTTCGTCGTCATCTTTCCCTTCCTTGATCGCCCTCCAGAGCGCCGTTATCTTTACAATGCCAGCCAGAAAGTACGCATAAAGCATATTGAACGAATCACTCACTTCACCGTCGATGTTGGTGAGGCTGAATACAGCCTTTATCCCGATGTCGCTAATCATATCTTGTGTCTGACAAATCTTCTATGATTAACTTCTTTTCTTTAGTAAAACTAACCTTCACCCTAACCGACGAATGTATTTTAAATGGAAAGCCTGTGTCTTCAACCAACTTCTTTGGCAGATATAGGAAGTATCTACCATCCTTTCTCCTAGAAATTCTTCCGAAACTTTGGTTCGTCAATTTAATTGGTGATGCTGAGTACAGGTTTATTTGGCGTTCTTGCTCAAATTTTTGCAGAAGATCTAGTAGAATAGGTCGTTTAGGCACCAAAGTCGAAAACTCTTTACTTTCCCACCTTTTATGATAGTTTCTGACCGCTAAGTTGAAAACTTTCTTCGAGCATTCACTTGAACAGTATTTCCTATGTTTGGGGGCGAAAACTTTGGTTTCACCGCATATAGGGCATTTTTTAGGCATCTTTTCCGCTAACCTTTTTTTCCTACCCAATTCGTGGAAACGAACTTTATTTCTACGATAGTAGCCTCTCATATAGTTTCTATGCTTCTCCCTCCTAAGCTCATCTTTGTCGCTGGAAACTATAGTTTCGGACATATATTCTTCGCCTCCTAGGCTGAGTGTACAGATTGAGGGGTATAAAACTTTATATTCAAATATATTTAAATATATTAAGCGTGCCTGAAGTGAAGAAAGTAGAACTTGATAAAATAGATACACATTCGATAAAGAAGTTGCTCATAGAGATTGGAAGCCCAATCATTCCACTCACCCTCATTTTTGAGGGTCTAGGTTTCGGTGGGGTCACCGGGATAGAATGGGGGATACTCGCAGGCGCTATCACCGCGCTGGCTACTGAATTGGGCTATAAAGTAGAAAAAGTGGGTAGGTCAATCGTCCTCATCAAACCCAGAGAGAATACTTCCCTTTTATAGCATACATTTTTAACATAAGTGGCAGTTTAAAATGAGTGAGAATAAATTACCGGATATTCTGGAAATTTGGGCGCCTAAGCTTCAGATCGCATTTGATATTCTTACAATAGATAGAGTTATAGAGATTTCCTATAAAGTTGAAAACTCTGGAGTTGACATATTAGAAGCTGGTACGCCATTGATTAAATCTGTAGGAATAGGAGCAGTAAAAGAACTCAAGAAAAAATTTCCTAAAAAGATTGTGCTTGCTGATCTGAAAACTTTGGACGTTGGAAGAATTGAAGTATGTATGGCAGCTGATGCGGGAGCTGACATAGTGTCAGTTTCAGCTTTGGCACCAAATGAAGTTATTGTAGAAGCTTTAGCAGCAGCTGAAGAGAAAAAGGTGCTGTTGGAAGCAGACCTTTTGGGAGTAGAAGACCAATTATATAGAGCACTCGTATTAAAAAAGCTTGGAGTCGACATTGTCTGCGTTCATACAGCAATCGACCAAGAAAAAAGCAATATCAGATTTGAAGATAGACTTCGCGTGGTTAAAAGTATAGCTCAGGAAAATCTCGTTGTTTCTGCAGCTGGAGGACTAAACATTGGAAATGTTGGGCAGATGGTTGAAGCTGGCGCAAATATAATTGTCGTTGGAAGAGCTTTAACAAATTCAGCTGAACCGAGTTTAGTCGCTCGCCAATTTAAAAACGAAATGATGGCAGCTAAAGAGGTTAGATGAAAACATGAGTAATAGCATAAAAGTCAAAGACAAAGCTATGATCCTCTTAGACGTAATCAAAGAAAATTTATCTCAACTTGAAGAAAAAGAAGTCGAACAGTTCATCGAAATTCTAAAATCTCATAAAAGTAACAAACTCCTCATTATGGGCGCAGGAAGAAGCGGACTTGTCGGCGGTGCCTTCGCAATGCGCCTGCTTCATTTGGGTTTTAATGCGTTCGTACTTGGAGATACAATTGTGCCTTCAATAGACAAGGACGACCTCGTTATTGCTATATCTGGGTCTGGTTCTACGAAATTGATTGTTACAGCTGCTCAAGCAGCTCAACAAGTCGGTGCTAAAATTGTATCCTTAACGTCTTATCCTTCTTCTCCACTTGCTAAGTTATCAACTCATACTGTATTTCTTAAAGGAAGAATGGAAGTGTCTACAAAAGACTATTTTGCAAGGCAGATATTAGGTTTGCATGAACCTCTAGCTCCTCTTGGCACAGTTTTTGAGGATAGTGCAATGTTGCTTCTTGATTCTGTCATAGCATCATTGATGGCTCAACTTAATGTTGAAGAGGCAGAGATGCGTAAGAGGTACGCCAACATCGAATAATGATGAATAAAATGCAGACAATTACAGATATTGTTATCATAGCAGTTTATCGTCGCTAGCTATAGTAGTAGATCCTTCATTATCTATTTGAAGTTTTAACAAAAAGTATTTTCTTTATCTTCTTAAGTTTTTGCACTATTCAAGAACAAAGAAGGGGTTTATATTAAGGAAATCCCAGGAATACTCATTGTCTTTGGTCTAGACCGAAGATGTAATTTGAAAGTAGACTCGTCCTCGATTGCTTGTACAATTACTCTCCCGCTATTCCTCCTCGCAAGTATGATTGTCAAAGAGCTCATATCACATAGATCAAAACAGGCTGACAAAATGATGAAACAAACTTTTGGGACATAAAGCAGGAAAACGATTTCCTTATATACTTACTATAGGGATAAACATTATGATTTAAAATGGATCATAAAGATCATCAAGCGAAGGGCTATAAAACTTACAAGATAGGGCTTTTCTTGATATTGGCACTCCTGATTACGGTGGCGGGGGTTCCCTACTACTCTGCTCATGAGGTTTATGCCGCAACGGTAGTGAATCTTGGAACAGCCGGCAATTACGTGATTCTAGCAGAAACAACAATCACAAACGACTATCCAACATATACCAGCTCAATTACTGGGAATCTTGGAATAAGTACAGGCAAAGCGGCTGCCATCACTGGATTTGCGTTAGTACTGGATAGCTCGGGTAAATTTTCCACATCATCTCAGGTGATCGGAAAGGTATATGCATCCGACTATGCCTCTCCCACTCCAACTAATCTGAGCACGGCCGTAGGCGCCATGGGGTCCGCGTACACCACCGCCAATGGTCTGACACCAGTCACTTTTTCTAATTTCGGCACCCCAGCCGGAACTATTCCGGCAGGAACCCTCACCCCAGGCATCTATAAATGGACCTCTCCTTCTCCTAATGTTGTTATAACCGGTAATATCGTTCTCTCGGGCGGCCCAAGTGCCGTCTGGATTTTCCAGATACCGGGAACTTTCGACGTGGACACAGATGTCACTGTTACTATGGGCGGTGGCGCAACATACAACAACGTCTTCTGGGTGGTCGGCGGCCAAACG
>Ga0187889_10004224_pt1 | contig 12035 bp, 8 predicted proteins | sample June2016WEW_7_10_2_FD_132992 | JGI IMG/M metagenome (GOLD analysis project Ga0187889, IMG submission 132992) | Peatland microbial communities from SPRUCE experiment site at the Marcell Experimental Forest, Minnesota, USA - June2016WEW_7_100 | ecosystem: Environmental > Terrestrial > Soil >... | reverse complement strand
CAGACCTCTGGTCTGCCGGTTAGCCGGGCCTCTGGCCCGGTGTTCCGACCGCACCAGGTTCACGGAGCCGGAGGCTCCGTGAACTGGCAGACCGGAGGTCTGCCCCACACCTGAACAGTTACAGCCAAATCTCCCTCGGGGCGTCAGGATGTATGAGCCTCAGTAAAGCCCTCCACGGAAGATTTCGATCACGCTGACCACTCCCCCGGCCCAATAGCAGGAGGGAAGAAAGCGAAACGCTCTCCGCCCAGGGTCATAGGTGAGTTTGACTGGGTGGGCCGGAATGTTTGGATCGTAGGCCTCGAACTGGAGGTCTCGCTCCGACTCTGCCATGGCGAACAACACGAGCCCGTGGTTGATCGAGACCCGCGGGAACCGAAAGAGATGCACTGTGGGCGCCGACCCTTGACGCACCGCTTGCTGCAGTTGTCGTGCCATCCGTTGCTGGTGCCACCCCCAGACCGGGAACACCATGCGCCAGTGGCTGCGCAGAAAATAAGATTGCCAAGCTCCGCCGCATTCCGCTTTGAGCAGCGGTTCGTGGGCCCGGCTAAAGGCCCGCAAACATTCGTAGCCCGGCATCACGATTCGTTCCTTCTCCGCGCTCATCCGGCGAGGATTGCGCGAGACGACTTGACGGATGAGCCCGCGATAGACCTCCGCATGCGTCCTGGGCAAACCCGGTTCAAAACGGGCATGATAAAAGAACTGTCGCGCGGATCTCACCACCACGAAACAACGATGGTAATAAGCGGGCGCCGGATGATTGCGGGAAACCGTCATTGCGCCGCTGGCCGGGTCAAAGCGGTATTGCCAAACCAACTCGTTGGCAAAAGTAAATGTGTCTCGCTCGAACTCAAAGCAGCGGGGACGATAATCAGGGGGCGGACCCATCGTCGAGTTTTCCAATTCACGCAGCCGGAGTCTGCGCTCCGGCGGGCTTGGGCATCGTGCCGCACAAGGTGAGTTCTGCCGACATTACATGGACACCCGAGACGGAGGCCGTAGCCTTGGCTTGTATTAAGTGACCCAATCGGCCAGTGATAGCGGCCTCGAGCAACACCGTTTCCCCGGGCCGAGCCGTTCCGAGGATCTTGACGGCGCGCAGGGCAGTGAGCTTCAAACCCTGAAAAGCGGGAAAATCGGGGTCGTTCTGTGCCACCATGCCGGCCACTTGCGCCGCCGCCTCGATGAGCAGCACGCCCGGAAAGAGCGGTTCGCCCTGAAGATGGCCCCGCAGGTAATATTCGTCACCCCGGACCAGGTATTCGCCCACCCCTTTCTTGCCCGGGACTAAGCTCAGCAACCGGTCCACGAAGCGGAATTCCGGGCCGTGGGGCAGCGATTTAAGGGCGTCTTCCAGCAGGTTAGGCATAAAGGTCATCGGCGGAGCGGTTCCACCACGGTGAAGTCTGGCGTCAACTCCGCCTGGAACCTGGCCGGGTCAATCGGCGGGTTGAGCGCCACATTGGCAAAATCGTTGCGCAGGCAGGAGCCGTCGGCGAATCTCATCTCGGTAACCGCGATCGAGAAATCGTTGGTGCGAAAGCCGATGAGTATCTCGCGGATGAATTTGCGGGCGGAGGCGCTCTTGGGCTCAAGCACCACCTGCAAAGTCGAGTTTGTTTCTGCCGCCGACAACGGGCGAAAGCGTTCTTCCATGGAGGCTCGATCCCGGGGGAGACTGGCGTCCAGCAACGCCAGCGCGTCCCTCGCAGGACCGGGCGGCACACCGCTCAGTGGATATCTTTCAGCCCGTTTGAGCCGCGGGTAGATGATGACCAGTTGGTCCGGTTGGCGCAGCACGATGGTCTGCGCCGGTTGGCCCAGTTCCCAGCGAAACCGGCTCGACGCCACCCAGACCTTGCCGGTGGCGACCAGCGGCTCAGCCAGCACCTTGAGCGAGCGGGTCTGCGTGAAGTCGGCCGACCAACTCTGAAGGTTGGTCTGCGCCGCAAACCAGTGGCCGAAAAGGCCCTCGAACTTGGCAGCCTCAGCCCCCTCAGCGAGGGGGGCCGCCAGACACAACACGAGCCAAAGACAGCAGCGCAGCGCGCGCGGGGCCCGCGCTACTTGTCGTTTGGCCAGATGGGAACGAATTGATACCATTGGTCTATATTCTGGCGAATTGCCGGCTCGAATGCACGCAGGATTTGCCGGGTCAGTTCCCGGCGGGCTTCGCGATTGCCCAACGCCCTGCGGTCGTAGGTGAACTCGGGAAGCACTTTCACGGCGTAGCCTGTTGGCCGGCGGACGATGGTCACCCCAATCAAGGCGCAACCCGACGCCCGCGCCAATTCCGCCGCCGCGGCCGGCGCCTCGAACGGCCGGCCGAACAATTCCACGGGGACACCGCCCCGCGCCGGGGGCCGATCCAGGGACAGTGCCAGCGCGCCTCCGGCCTGAAGTCGTTCGATGACCTCGAGGAAAGCGAAACTGTCCTGGCCGACGATCAACGTCTCCACCCCGCAACGCCTCCGCAACGCGATACGGAGAGCGGTCAGGCCGTCGTCCGGTTCGGCCTGGGTGAGAACCGTCAACGGGATGCCCAGTTGAGCCAGCAACAAACCGCCATGCTCCCAGTTGCCGAGGTGGAGTGTGACGAAAAGGACGCCGCGTCCGCGTTGGCGGGCAGCCCGGATAATCTCCAACTCACAAGAGTTGGTCAACCAGTCCCGCACCGGCACTCCGCTCTCGACGCGCCAAAGATCCACCAGTTTCAAAGCAAAATTACGATGGAGCCGGCGGGCGGTGCTTTCTGCTGCCAACCGGTCGCCAGCGAAGGCGGGCAGGAGATTCCGCACTACCACCTCGCGGCGCTGCCGCTGGAATAGGAAATAGACCTCTGCCACCGCCACGCCCAATCCTTTTATCAACCCTGTTGGCAGGACTCGCACCATGGCCAATCCGAGCCGCCACAGGCCGGCGCGGTAAAAAGCGGAGGGGGCGCAAGAAGCGTGGAGCGTGGAGCGTGGAGCGTGGAGCGTGGAGCCGCGTGATGCGTGCTCGCTGGCGTTTTCGGACTTCGGATTTCGGGTTTCCTTCGGACTTTGGCCTCCCGCCGTCGCGCTCCGCGCTTTGGCGGGCAGCGCAGCCCGCCGTAGCTGCAGCGGAGGCGGGTCGGATTTCGGGTTTAACCTGGCCCACCACGCCGGGAGCAGGAACACGGAGAACAGCATATTGGCTCCAATGCCCAGGGCACACACCTTGCCCAGGCTGGCCATGCCGGGATTGCTGGAACAACCCAACGAGCCAAACCCGGCCATGGCCGTGCCCCCGCACAGCAAGAGCGCCCGCCCGATGGAGCGTCGAACCAGGCCGAGATCCCCGCCATGGCGGCGCAGGGCCAATTGGATGAAGATGGTGTAATCCACCCCCGTGCCCAACATCAGCGGCAGGGCCATCAGGTTCAGCAGGTTCCAGGACCAACCGGCCACGGCCATCGCCGCCAGCAAACACAAGCCGCTCAGCAGCAGGACCGACAGGCCCAGAAGGACCTCGGTCGGGCGCCGGAAAGCCAACCAGAGAGAAGCCAGCACCAGAACCACCATCGGCGCCACCACCTGCCACAATCTGGCCTGCACCCGCTTGAGCGTTGTGCTTCCCAGCAACTCCCACCCGGAAAGGAACGCCTGGTTTTGTGACAAACGGGAAGATAAACCGGCCAGGGCCAAGGCATCAACCTGGTTCGTGCTCGGATAGACAAGGCCCATCACCAGCAGTTGGCCGGGAGGCCGCGCGACGAACCGCTTCAGCAGCCATTGGCTCGCCGCGTTGGTCGGCCAAAGCACACCGGCGCCGGCGCCGGCGCGCGCCCAGGTCCGCACCAATTCCTCGGTCAGGACCAGAGCGTTGCTGCGGAAGCCCTCACGGAAGGCCGCCTCCCGCAACACTGCGCCTTGCCGCCCCAACACCGCGGCAGTCCCCCGGTTGGCAGCCTGCAACTCGGCCCGCGGCCAGAGCGCGGTCGGCAGCAGATACCCGCCGATGAGCCGATGCGAAACCGCGCCGTCGAGCAATCCCTCGGCCAAGGTGAGCCGTTGATACACCTTGGGTTCGTCCCGGCCGGAGATGATCAGCCAGAGAGGATCTGGCGGCAGCCCCATTTCGCGCTTTATTTCGTCCAGGGCACTCTCGGCTTCGCCGCGTTGCGGCCGGAGAGCGTTCCCCGTCCGATCCAGCCCTGGCCGGCGAACGGACAATATGGCGCAGGCGGCGAGCAATGTGAAAATGGTTAACATCAGCGGGATCCCCGGCTTCCAGCCCGCCTTTAGCCGCGGGCCTTTGCTCTCGTCCCGGATGGATTCCGACGCCGCCTGCAGGCCAATCCTGCCATCGGGTGCTTTGGGCGGGAGGAAATAAGAAAACCAGGCCGGCGGGGTTTCGTCCGCAGGCGGCTTCCGGCGCTCGGGAAAAAGCGGCGGCAGGTAAATCATCACCATGACCAGGGCGGCCAGGCCGACCCCGATAGCTACCAGTGTGCCCAATTGCGCCAGGCCGGGCAACCCGCCCAGGTTCAGCACCAGGAAGGCGCTCATCGTGGTGATGGCGGCCCAGAGGATGCTCGGCGCGATGGCCCGGCGAATTTCGGGCACGCTCAGTTGCGGGTGCGCCAGCGCCTCCTGGTAGTGGACCACGGCATAATCCACCGCCAACCCCAGCAGCACGGCGGCAAACCCCATGCTCACCACACTGATCGTGCCCAACACCAACCCGCCCAGCCCCAGCGTCGCGGCAAGAATGAGCGCCAGCAGCGTCAAGAGCCAGAGCATCGGCAGCCAGCGCCGGTGCGTCAGCCAGAACAGCAAGGCGATGATCGCCGAGGTCCCGACCACCGAACCGCTCATGTCGTGCTGCATGCTTCTGGCGATTTCGACCACGAAAACCGGCCGTCCCGTATAGTGAACCACCACGCCTGCCCATTGCTCTTTCGAGTCCTTGGCCCGCCAGCCCTCCACCACCCTCCGGATGGACTTCAGCCAACTCTCACACGCTCGGTAACTGCCCAAATCGATGGCGGATTGCGCGAACAACAAGCGAAAGTTCCCTTCGGAAGAAGCGAACATCTGCTGCCCCGGTCCCGTCGAGAGGCCGCTCAGATTGGTCAGTGCCGGCATATCGAGCAGGTCGAAGGGATCGAAGGCGCGCCGGGCCAGGTCCAACGGCGATACGGAAGTCCTGAGTTCTTCCTTGGTTCGGGCCAGGACGGCCTTGAGTTGGCCGGCCTCCAACCGATTGGTCAGCGATCCGAAAGCCTCGGGCGGTTGATTGAGCCAGAGACAGCCCAGCAGTTCGGCCATCTGCGCCGGGTCTTCCATCCAGGGCGGCTGCCAGGATACCCCCGCCACCAGGTTTGTCTCCTGGCGCAAGCGGTCGGCCAGCGCGCTGGCCAACCGCTCGGCCTGCTCGGCCTCCGGGGCGCGGAGGGTGATGACCAATTCCCGGGCGTTGGTGAAATGCTTTTGATAAAGCTTCAGACCTTGCACCGTCGGCTCGTCGGGCGGCAGCAAGTTGAGGATGTCGACGTCAAAACGGAGCCGGCATAGTCCAAGACACACCGCCAAAATGAGCAACGCCCACCACCAGCGTTTGAGCCAGAGACTCACGGCGCGAGAAAGCCCTCCAGGGTTTCTCCTGAACGAGTGTTTTCCAGCCGCCAGCCTCCCTCCGGTTTGGCCTCAAAGCGCAGGGACTCAGGAAGCGGTTCTCCGGCAAGGGCTGCGCGCAGATAAAGCCAGGCGAAGCGAGCCGGCGGCCGCCGGCGCCCGGTGAAGGCCCACCCGCGCGGGGGGAATTGGATCAGCCATCGGGTGGGGGTGGTCTGGACCGAAACCAGCGACATCGGCGTCTTGGCGAACTGGATGAAGCAGCGGCCGTCCTCGTGGCGGGCGACGACGAGGTCTCCGCCCAGTTCCGGAAATCCTCGGCGAGGGCGCCAGAGGGCCTGTCCTTGCTGGACGTGCCAGCCGGCCCCCGAGGCCGTAAACAGGGACGTAGTGGCCGTTTGGCAACCGCCGCACAGCATGAGGATGGCCGGCAAGACTGGCCCGAGAGCAAGGCGGCACCACTGGCCAACCGAAATCTGCATATCGTGGCGCCGATTCTTGCAAAAGCAGGGCAGTTGTCAACGTCCGTATGACTCCGAATGGGCCTCTTGGACCCCTTCAAAAAAACTTTGGACAAAATTTGCGGTGCCCGCTAAAGATGGGCCGCATGAACCCTGGCCCGAGTTTCAGTTTCCCAGGCCCTTGGCGCAGGAGCGTGAGCCGTTTTGCGCTCCTGGCGCTGTTGGTTCTCCAGGCCCACCCGCTATCGAGCTTGGCTGGGCTGCCCAAACGCCTGGTCCTGGCCCTCGACGGAGTTGCTTACCGTGACATGGAAGCTCTGCAGCAAGGCGTTACCTACAAAGACCTGAAGGGCAGGCAGTTTCACCGTCAAGCCTTCCATCAGGGATACTTTGCGGTCAGCCGCATGATCTCGACCTTTCCCTCGGCCAGCGACGTCGCGTGGACCGAGATTCTCGGCGACCGCCCGCTGCCCGGCTATCAGCGCACTTATTTCAGCGAGGCGGCGAACTTGGAAGTTTTTCAGAATGGCATCACCACCTCGATGGAGTACGAACGACAGATGACCTGGCAGGTGACCGGTGGTTTCCTTCGCACGCTGGGCTATATCTTTCCGCGCAGCACATTCAAATACGAGGTGCATGAATTGGTCAAAAACTTTCTCAATGCCACCAACCAGGGCGACACTTACTACGCCTACCTTCGTTCTCCGGACGATGCCCAGCACCTATCCGCCGATATCCTGGCCATGCTTTGCGCGCTCGATGAAAAGCTCCAGGAACTGCGCTTAACCTACCGCGCGCGCGAGGGGCGAGAGCTCGAAATCCTGGTTCTCTCCGATCACGGAAACAATCATGCCGGCCCCGCCAAGCGAGTCGAGATTCGGAAGTTTCTGAAAAAGGCCGGCTACCGGCTTACGAACTCCATCCTAAACCCGAAGGACGTCGTTCTCCCCACTGCTGGAATCGAGTCGTGGGTGGAAATCCACAACTCGCCCGGCGAGACCGAAAGACTGGTCCAGCTTCTTTCGCATCTGAAAGGGGTGGACGTATTGACCGCCCGGGACCCGGATCGTGCCGACCAGTTTGTGGTGCTCAATTCCAAGGGCGAACGAGCGGTCATCTTCTGGAATGCCGCCAAAAACTCTTTCCGCTATTCAACCAAGACCGGCGACCCAATCGACTACGGCCCGGTAGTCGAATCGCTCTCCAGAAAGGACCGGCTCGATGGCGAAGGTTTTGCCACGGCTGATGCCTGGATGACTGAGACCCTGGCCCATCGCTATCCGCTCGCACTGGAGCGAATTGTCCGCGGCCACACCAGGGCGGCCCTCAACCCGGCGAACATCCTCATCAGCCTGGACAACGCTTATGTTCACTCCGGATGGTGGGTCAAGAAAGGCAGCGAGTTTGTGCGGTTCGGGGGCACGCATGGCGCGCTCGATGACCTCAACTCCAACGGAATTCTGATGAGCAGCTTTGCCCCCACCCGCGACACCTCGGCTAACCGGGTGGCCGCTCTTTTTGATGGCTTCAAAGGGATGCGCGATTATCGAGCCGAAGAAAATGGCGCCGAATGGGTCTGCGCAAGGGTCCAGGCCCTGGCGACCATCGTGCGAGCGCCCCTTGATTGTGCTCACGAAATGCCTGCCAGTGATGAGGTTTCCCTGCGCATTTGGACCCCGTGCTTCCATCATCTTGCCACCGAAGCGCCGGTCGATGTAACCATTAAGAAGGCCCGTCATTTGCTGCGCGCTCCCATCCGCCGCGGAGATCCCAAACCCGTTGATTCCTCCGAACGCCACTTTACTCTGGACCATCCGGTTGCTCTTCCGGACAGATGCTCTTTCGAGAGGATCTGCGCGCTCCCTCCCAATTTTATCCTGGATCCAGGAGAAGTGTACCTGATTTCAGGACGGATTCGCGATGGCAAAAAAAATAGAAGGATCTTTAGTTTCGCCTTTCACACAGACGCTCGCGGCCGGCCAGCGGCATACTAAGAGTTCAGAAGGCCAGTTGGATGCGCGTGAACAGCACATTCTCATCCTTGTGCGTGACCAGACCCACCGCCGAGGTGCCGGTGCCGCCGCCGTCGAAAGTCGTATGGGCGAAACTGGTGGCCACCTTCACGTTGCGATTCAAGTACCAATTCAGCCCCACGGACCATTCGCGCGCCGCGTTGGCGGACACCGCCGGATTGGCGAAGTACGAGTGGCTGAAGGCGGCCGAGTCGATGTCCAGCGCCGAAAACCGCCCGATGACCTGCAGCGCACCCCAATCGCCTTGAAAGGGATTGAACGGACGCCGGGGTACGACGCCCGCGTAGGTCACATTCTCGCCGGTCAACACCCAGCCGCCGGCGATCTGCCAGCCCGTATTCTCGAGGCGCGCGGTGTGCAAGGGTGCGGCGCCGCTCGTCGTTGCCTCTTGATCGGAAATCACATACTCCCAAAGCAGATCGAACGGGCCGTAAAAATAGTAACCTTGCGGCGAAAGCCGCCAGTGGTCGCCGCGGGCCAGGACGTTCGAATTATAAGCGAAGAACTGCTGCTGGCCGACCGTCGCGAAGCCCGGGAGGGTGCCGCCTGTTTTGTTCGGCAGCGCCGAGGCGTTCGGGGCCTGCTCGCTCTCAAAGCTGCCACTCAGTCCGAACCCAAAACCCTGCAGCGGCCGCAGGGAGGTCGGCTTGAATGGTTGGAAAAAGAGCCGCCCGTCAAACGATTTGTTGTCCTGGAAAGACGTGTTGCCCGAGACTTGCGCATCGCCCACGCCGTTGAAAACGCCTGCGGCGTACCTGACCGCGCCCTTGAAGAGGTCCCCGTGCAACTCGAACCCGATGTCGCGGTTGGGCACCAAATCGGTCGGCAGGGCGCGCTCGTTGAAGAAAATATATCGGTCCTCTTGCAATTGCTCGAGGCCCACCGGGGCCTTGAACTTGCCCGCCTGCAACTGCAGTTCAGGGCGAAAGCGATAATTCAGGTAGGCGTCAAAAATCTGCGGGGTGGACCCTCCAAAATCGGGCACCAAGAGGTAATCGACGTCCCGGAAAACGGTCCCCTGAAGAATCGGGCGCGCCCGCCGCAGCACCAGGGCGTCGTTGCCCACTATGCCTGCGTCGCTAAAGAACGTCCGCGAGTCCACCTGCAAGACCTCCCTTAATTGCAGGACGAAGTCGCCGCTGGCCGAAGCGATGCTGAACCCCTCGTCGCCAACGGTTACTTTGGGCGCCTCCTTTGCCTTGGCCGCGGCCGCCTCGGCCTCCAGCTCGCGGTCACGTTCGATCACCTTTACCTTCTGATCCAACTCCTCGAACCGTTGCTTGGTTTGGGTGTCCGGCGCCCCGGCGCCGGTCCCCTTTTCCTGCTCCAGCGTTTTCACCTTCTGTTCCAGGTCGTCGATCCGCCTCTGGAGTTGCTTGATCAGTTCGACCGTGTTGGTGTCCTCCGCCTGCAGGGGGACGGTCATCCACAGGGCGCTGAGAATTGCCCCCGCCAACGCTATGTTTCTTGATTTCATAACTGCGTCTTTCTCTGGGTGTTGTTGTCGTTTTTGATCAGCTCGCTCGGCGGCGCTGGCTCCCGGCGTCCGGGAAATCGCCGCAGTCCGACGGCGACCTGCCGCGCTCATTAGTTCTGTCGCGTGCTGTCATGGTCGCCAGATTAAGGGCTAATCTCCATTATGTCAATAGAGAAAGAGTTGATTATGGCCACTTTTTTCAACTTCGCACTGGGGATTCCATATTGGGGAGCGATTAGGAGCAGGATTAGGATTACGATTAGGCGCGGCTGCCCAAGCAGGTGAGATGCACCCGCGGCGCCGCTTTCCTTGCGGAACCGCTTTCAATTGGGCGCGGGTTGGATATGCTGGGGCCGGCACACACCAATGACAACGATGACCACCTCCGTTGGGCCGGCGCAAGACAAAGCCCCCCTCGATGTCCGCTACATCTGGATGATTTCCATCGTGGCGGCCCTGGGAGGATTGCTCTTCGGGTGGGATTGGGTGGTGATTGGCGGGGCCAAACCGTTCTTCGAACCCTATTTCGATTTGCCCGCCATGGCCCGCCAATGGAGCCATCATTCCCTGGCGCGAATGCTTGGCCTGACGACCGAGGCAACCTTGAGCGGATGGGTCAACAGTTGCGCGCTGCTCGGCTGCCTGGCCGGCTCGCTGCTGGTGGGCGGGCTCAGCGACAGGTTCGGCCGGAAGAAGCTGCTCGTGTTTTCGGCCTTTCTTTTCGCCGCTTCCTCGGTGCTGACCGGGTGGGCGGCGAGCTTCAATCAATTCATCCTATGGCGCATTCTTGGGGGCGTGGCCATCGGCATGGCGTCCAACCTGTCGCCGCTCTACATCGCCGAGATTGCCCCAGCCGAGCTGCGCGGGCGCCTGGTGACCCTGAACCAGTTGACCATCGTGTTTGGGATTCTGGCGGCGCAACTGCTCAATATGCTCATCGCGCAGAGGGTGCCCGAAGGGGCGTCCGCCCCCGCTATTGCCGCTTCCTGGAACGGCCAGTCCGGCTGGCGGTGGATGTTCACCCTGGTGGCGGCGCCCTCGCTGCTCTTCTTCTGCTCCGCGCTCTTTATGCCCGAAAGCCCGCGCTGGCTGGTCAAGAACGGGCAGGACGATTACGGGCGGCGCGTCCTGGCGCGCATCGGCGGCCAGGCATACGCTGCCCTGGAAATCGCCGGCATCAAAACGACCCTTGCGGCCGAGGAAATCGCCCGCGTCCGCTTTGCCGACCTCCTCGAGCCCCGAATGATCCGCATCCTCGCAATCGGCTGCGCCCTGGCCGTGCTCCAACAGTGGAGCGGCATCAACGTCCTGTTCAATTACGCCGAGAACATCTTCAAACAGGCCGGCTTCGGCGTCAGCACCATCCTGCTCTTCATTGTGATTACCGGCGTCGTCAATACCGCCTTCACCTTCATCGCCCTGGCCACCGTGGACCGCTGGGGCCGCCGCAGCCTGATGTTGTCCGGTTGCGCCGGCATTGCCGTCTCCCACCTCTTGATCGGCCTGGCCTATCTGCTCAAGCTCAAAGGCTTGGCCGTGCTGCTCTTCTCCCTCGCGGCGATTGGCTGCTATAGCATGTCCCTGGCCCCGATAACCTGGGTCTTGATTTCCGAGATCTTCCCCAACCGCATCCGCGGCGCCGCCATCTCCGTGGCCGTTTCGGCCTTGTGGATCGCCTGTTTCATCCTCACTCTCACCTTCCCGCTCCTCGAACGCGCCATCGGCGCCGGCAAAACATTCTGGCTCTATTCGGCCATCTGCCTGGCGGGCTTCGTGTTCGTTTATTTCTACGTCCCCGAAACCAAGGGAAAGTCCCTCGAACAGATCGAAAGGGAAACCTCGCCGCGGCACTGAAACTCAAACGGACGAATTTTTTGCTCGACGTGTGCCAACTATCGTCCTACCCCCTGGTTCCGGGTTGCGGCAAATGAAACCGGAATATTTTTGGGCAAAGACGACGGCGGACGGGAAGCCGGGAATTTCAGTTCGCGACCACTGCCTGAATGTGGGCTGTGTGGCGGAAGCGCTGGCGGCGCGGCTGCCTGTCTCATTCGCGGAGCGAATCTTCGCCGTGTGGCTGGCCGCTTGTCACGACATCGGGAAGATCAGCCCTGGGTTCCAGCAGAAGTGCGAGGTATGGCTGCTGGAGCAGGGTTTGACGGCAGATGCCCGGACTCGGGCCTGGGAACAAGCCGAGTCGGACCACTCGAAGGTAAGCCAGTTCACGCTTCAGCATCTGCTGCGTGAGCGGCTCGGCACCGGTATGAGTGATGCAGCCTTTTGGGCCGCGGCGGCAGGGATGCACCACGGCGCACCGCATTGGAAGGGGGAGTGGAGGGGAGCCGTCAGGTCTGGGATTCCCCTGGAGGACGTGTGGGAGCAGCGTCGGCGAGAGTTGGCGGTGGAATTGAGCACACTCCTCGGTCAACCAACGTGTCCGCCGCATGTCGAGTTG
>Ga0187889_10004223_pt1 | contig 12035 bp, 11 predicted proteins | sample June2016WEW_7_10_2_FD_132992 | JGI IMG/M metagenome (GOLD analysis project Ga0187889, IMG submission 132992) | Peatland microbial communities from SPRUCE experiment site at the Marcell Experimental Forest, Minnesota, USA - June2016WEW_7_100 | ecosystem: Environmental > Terrestrial > Soil >... | reverse complement strand
GAGCACCTCGCGTGCGCGCACGGCGCTGATCTGTGGTTCTCTGAGCACGCTGACCTCCACCTTGCCACCACGAGTGTCATTGAATCCGAAGTTGACACTACCCATGGTTCGTCAGAGCGTCAAAGTGCTTCACAAGCAAGGCACGACTTTCGGGGCTTGCGTCTTGAGTCGTAGAGTCACGGTTGACCGGCTTGATGCCGGCGCACTTAGGGAGATAAGGACCGAACGACTATAGGGCTCGACCCCACGACCAGGCTGACGTCAATGCAGCAACTTAGAAGATGGTCCTTCACCCCGCGCTTTCCAAGTCGGTCGGGGCGATGGTGGCTTCGAATCTTTCTTTCGCGCACCGCCCGAATGATTCGCGAGGCACCAGTTGTGTGGCCGAGGCGGTCCCAGGACACTTCGCGGAGACGGAGTTGGACCAAGTCAGAGAAGTCGGGTCAGAGGTCGCGAACGGCCGGGATCACCGTCTGACCGTAGGCCTCGAGGGTCTCCTCGGCTGAATCGTGCATCAGGTAGAGCGCGAACTGGTCGACGCCCAACTCTGCGAGCTCAGTCAGCCGAGCAATGTGGTTCTCGGCGGGTCCGACCAGGCAGAAACGGTCGATGACGTTGTCCGGGACGAAGGCGACCGAAGGGTTATCAGCCCGGCCGTGGTGGCTGTAGTCGTATCCGTGGCGGCCCTTTATGTAATCGGTGAGCTCGTGAGGCACCTCGGAGTCGAAGCCGTAGCGGGCGACGATGTCGGCGACGTGGTTGCCGACCATGCCGCCGAACCAGCGCAGCTGGTCGCGCTGGTGGGCCAGGTCGTCACCGACGTAAGCCGGGGCAGCGACGCACATGGTGACAGCGGCCGGATCGCGGCCAGCGGACCGAGCGGCGGCCCGAACCGTCTCGATCACCCAGTGGGTGATGACCGGGTCGGCCGTCTGGAGGATGAAGCCGTCTGCCAGCTGGCCTATCACTTGGAGTGCTTTTGGCCCGTAACCGGCTCCCCACATGGGCAACCGGCCGGCACCTGCCCATGGGATGCGGACACGCGTTCCGTTGATAGTGGCCTCGCGCCCCTCGGCGAGGTCCTTGATGGTTGTAATGGACTCGGCGAAGCCCTTCATGGAAATCGGGCTTCCACCGATCACACGCAGCGCTGAGTCACCGCGTCCGATACCGCAAACGGTGCGGTCGCCGAACATGTCGTTCAAGGTGGCGAACATCGAGGCGATGACCGTCCAGTCCCGCTGGACTGGATTGGTCACCATCGGTCCCACGATGACCTTGGAGGTGGCAGCAAGCATGCAGGGGAATATGACGAAGGTGTCCTGCCACAGCACACACGATTCGAAGGTCCACACGTGGCTGAAGCCGGCATCCTCGGCCTTTCGCGTCTGTTCGATGACGTGGCTTGCCGGCGGGTCGGTTTGTAACACGAGGCCGATGTCCATGTTGGTGTCCTTTCTCGGCTCAGCGGAGGTGCTGACAGAGTTGGCGGGGTACGAATCGGCCGTGACCGGCGTCTCCGGTATAGGAGCCAGCCGTGATGACCTGTCGGCCGCGCGACAGCACTGCATCTACTCGCCCAGTGATCGTCTTGCCCTCGTAGCAGGAGTAGTCCACTGCCATGTGGTGGGTCGAAGCCGAGATCGTCTGGCCGACGAGCGGGTCGTAGATGACGATGTCGGCGTCCGAGCCGGGGGCTATCGATCCCTTCTTCGGGTAAAGGCCGAACATCTTGGCCGGGTTGGTCGAGGTCACCTCGACCCATCGCGACAAGGAGATCTCACCCGCGACGACGCCCTGGTAGATGAGGTCCATCCGATTCTCGAGGCTGGGCAGGCCGTTCGGGATCTTTGTGAAATCACCGACACCGAGCTCCTTTTGGTCGGCGTAACGGAACGGGCAATGGTCCGTGGCAACGACGGAGAGGTCGTCGGTCCGGAGCCCCTGCCAGAGAGCCGCTTGGTGATGGCGGGGCCGAAGCGGTGGCGTGCACACGAACTTGGCTCCTTCAAAGCCCGGCCGTGCCATGTCCTCTTCCGAGAGGAACAAGTACTGGGGGCAGGTCTCGGCGAAGACGTTCTGTCCAAGATCGCGGGCCTGGACGACGGCGGCGAGGGCAGGGGAGGACGACACGTGAACGATGTACACGGGTGCTCTTGCCACTTGAGCCAGGGTGATGGCGCGGTGCACGGCTTCACCTTCCATCTCGGCCGGTCTTGTCAAGCCGTGGAAGATGGGGTCCGTCTGGCCCTTGGCGAGCGCGGAAGCGACGATGGCGTCAATGGCGATGCCGTTCTCGGCGTGCATCATGATAAGGGCGCCGTTGTCAGCGGCCCGGTCCATTGCTTGGAAGATCTCCCGGTCGGTAGCGTAGAACACGCCCGGATAGGCCATGAAGAGCTTGAAACTCGTCACTCCCTGTTGGACGAGCACATTCATCTCCTTGAGGGACGACTCGTTGACGTCGGAGATGATGGCGTGGAAGGAGTAGTCGACGGCGCACACTCCGTCGGCCTTGGCCTGCCACGCGTCCAAACCTGCACTCAGCGACTGGCCCTTGGTCTGGATGGCGAAGTCGATGATCATCGTCGTGCCACCCCAGGCGGCGGCCCGGGTGCCAGTCTCGAAGGTGTCAGCGGAGGTGGTGCCCCCAAAAGGCATCTCCATGTGGGTGTGGGCGTCGACACCTCCCGGGATGACGTACTTCCGATCAGCGTCGAGCACCAGATCAGCACCGGCCTGCCAACTTCCGGCGACGTCGGACCCGCCGGTGGAGAGAGCGACGACGCGCTCGCCTTCAACGAGGACGTCTAAAGAAGCGGCGCCCTCGGCAGTGATGACGGTTCCGTTCTTGATGAGTATGCGCATGACTCAGACCTCCCAGACCAAGCCCCAGGTCATCGAGGCTGCGGCTTCGCCGATTCGTTGCTTGGCCACCCCCGCACGGGATATGGGGGGAGGTCGCCGTTTGAAGCGACACTGATCGCGCCGGCGTGTACGCGCCGGAGCACACCCTCCGGCTCTAGGACCTGCAGGTCGCGCCGGACGGTCATGGGCGAAGTTCCGGTTCGTTCGCTCAGCTCCACCACCGACAGTTCGCCCTTTTCCTGGAGCAGCTCCAGAGTCGTCTTGTGGCGCGCTCGACTATCCATGTATGTGCGAATGTACAAGATTGTGCTGTTGAAACACAAGTCTAAAGGGTGCCATTTCTGTGCGAATCAGCGTCGGAGAGTGCTCGAAGCTCTCTCGCAGTGAGCGAGATTGCCGGAGGAGTCAGCTGGGCAGTCGGGACGCGCCTGGATGACCGAGATGCGGCTCTGCCGGGAGGGAATGCTGGTAGCAGGAACGAACGGTGTACACCAAGGCATCGAGCCGTTCGATGGCACCACGAAGCACCTCCACGACTATCCGGCATTTGCAAGCCACCACGGCTGGTCACAGTGGCCTGTATGGTTCTGTCGGCTCGGCTCGGCTCGGCTCGGCTCGGCTCGGCACGGCTCGGCACGGCGTGCACTGGGCACCGAGCGAGTGCGCTGGGCGGGGCTGACCCGTCAAACCCGGAGGGACATCAAGACGCTGGGTTCTCGACCATCGACTCGAAGAGGATCGCGCCGGTCACGTTGTCCCGCAGGAGGAAGAGGAAAGGATGGTCGATGACGATTGGCTCCGTGCTAACTGGAGTGGCGGTGGCGATGACACCGATCCCCGTTGCCGCCGCCGCCGTGGTGCCCTTCGGCGTGACCTGAAGGTAGGCGTGCTGCTCGACGGTACCGACCTGGAGCGGCACGGTCGCGTTGATCTTGCTGAAGTCGGCTCCGGTCTCGAACGCCTGGGACATGCCCATCGACGACAACGTCTGGTTCAGCTGGTTGTCCGAACGTAGTGTGAACGTGGGCATCGAGAAGTCGACAGGTTCAGAGGACGTGCCGCTCACGATCTGGTCGAGCAAAGCCGGGGTGAGCGAGGAGACGAACTGAGGCAGCGAGGACCCGCTCGGCATTACGACGAGCGCACTCAGTTTCTTCCCGGCGTAGGGAAGCTCGACCGCTACGTACTTGTCGGTCGTCGACACTCGCGCCCTCTGCGCCTTGGCCGAGTCGACTGGCTCTGATCTCATGAACGGGACGCTTTCGGAGCCACCCGTCGCGAGATAGAACGGCCGGTCGGGGGTCGCGTTTTCGAACGGGTATACCCAGTCAGCGTGGAAGAAGACGGCGTCGGCAAGCACGAGAACCGTGGTTGGCGTGAGGGCGCCTGGGCTGAAGAGCTGCTTTATCAAGCCTTTGGTGTGCTCGCTCGTCCACTGATTGATCGCATCGGTGGCCCCGGTGAGGTCGGTCTGGAAGTTGACCTGCCAGACTCCGGTTCGAAACTCGCTCGACAACGCGCGCACGAATGACGGCAGTACCGCAAAGTCTTGCTGGACCCAGAGCGAGTTCGCGACATCGAGCTCGGGCACACGTTTCAGGTTCGCCGCGGAGGTTGACGTCTCGGCAGCGAGCAGGGCTGCGAGGCTGTACCAGCCGGCTGCCTGCTCGCCGGCAGACAGCCCTGCGGTACGCAGCGCTGCAGCGATTCCCTGTTCGGTGGAACCCGCCGCGCCGAGCTCCAGCATCGCGAGTGCCGTTGCCAAGCTGGACGGTGAGATGAGCTCGTTGGTCGAGCCGTTCGAGTCGCTCGACATCGCCAGGTTGTTCAGCAGATCGAGGGAGAAACCAACCTCGGCGTCCTCCACCGCCTTCGCCACTTTCGGTGTTGCTGGTGACGGCGGCGCCTCGTTAGCTGTGAGCTCGTAGGCGCTTCCGATTCGGTCGGCAACGAAGACCTTGCCCGGCGGGTGACTTGACGGCTGTGATCCTGCGCTACCGGCCAGGATCAGGACGCCGCCTACCACCAGCGCTAGGACGAGCGTCAGTGAACCACGGGCCCCGACCAGGCGGTGCCGGTGCGACGTCATGCTGCGGCGCTTCGCCCGGGCGAGAAGTTCCTCGGTCGGTGTGGGCTCGTAGGGTCGCTCGGTCGGTTCAGGCGTGGAGCGCATGGATGTCTACCTCCTCGATGTCGGCGCCAATCTTGACGCGAAGCGATGCGAGTGCTCTGTGGAGATGGATCTTGGTCATTCCAGTGGACGCGCCGAGGGTGGTCCCAAGGCGCCGCAGCGCGGCGGCGTCACTCGATGTGAAACCGAGCTCGCGCTCGACGAAGGGCACAAGACCGAGCCCGGAAAGTCCGGGTTTCACCACGTGCCCAAAGCGTTGGACCTGTACGTCCTCGCAGCCGGCCACGTCGGCCACGACTACTGCAAAGGGCCTTGTCTGGGCATCTTTGCGGAAGCTGATCGTGAGGTGCTGGCCGAAGTCGATCGGGCAGAACCTCACGCCCGGAGGGATGACGCCCAGCTGGTTGACGAAGTCCCGGATTGCCTCGATCTTCGCCGGGTCGGTGGTCGTGACTGGGGGGTGGCCGGGCTCGCCTGAGTTCATGCCGGCCGACAACACCGCCGTCAGGACCTTCGCACCTCCGGGGATACGGTCGCCGGCGGGCTTGGCAGGCAGCCATGTCACCTGGGCGTCCACGCGGACGACGCTGCGACGATCCGGGAGTGCCGCGATCGAGATGACCAGCACTCGAGCATCGAGAAGCGACTTGACGGGAAGCCAGCTGTAGGAGACGAACCATTCGTCGGTGATCCCGTATGTATTGGACGTGCCGAAGCCGTTGTAGCCACCGAGGCTCGTGGACCCGAGCGGAGGGTGATTCCGCTCGTACCTGTACAACTTCCATGGGCTCGCCGTCACCTCGAAGAAGCGATGCAGGTCGACGAGGTTCGGATCGCCAATGCTCTGGGCGGCCGCGCTCAAGAGCCGCTCGCCAGCGCCCGGCACCTGAGCCAGCCGCTTGGATCCCGGTGGAAGCCGGACCAGGGTGAGCAGCCGAGCCGCGTCATTCCGCGCGAGCTGATGTCGGGATAGAGAAGCGTGACGAGCAAGCGTTACCAAGACCACTCGTGACGGCGTCAACGTGGCTCGGGTCGCGTGTGCCTGTACCTGGCTGCATGCAGCGAGCATTCCGGCGAGGAGAAGGCTGGTGACGAGGGCGGCACGTAGGCTTCGGGGCGAGCGCATCTTCGGGGAGCTCGACGCCGGCGCGCCACGATCGATTCCCGCTCTCGGCAGTCGGGGCGAAGCGAGTCTCTCCACGGCGACGGGGATCGACGCGCACTTGACGATCATGGCTGCAAGAAGCTTCCCGACGGCAGTTTCGCGTACTCCCGTCGGCAAGGAGCATGCTGCCGCACGGCCGAGGAACACGTCCTGGGTCCCGCCCACCTCCGGATAGTGCCAGTCACTCATCGGACGACCCCTTGACCGTCGGCATCGACGCCTCGATGTGTCGATCACAGGCAAGCTACTGCCCGAGGTCAGAGGTGTGCTGCGCTACGGGTGCTCGCCCGGAGTGCTGGGCGCCGGGCCAGGCCTTATCGTCCCAGCGCGATGACGGGGGTGATGGCGTCGGCGAGGGGCGGCTCTTTCGTGCCCACCTCCAGGGTCAGCTGGAACCGGCTCGCCTCCTCCACGGCGATGGCTTCAGAGCTCGCGGTGAAGTTGCCGAGGCTGACAGCGCGGGCCGGTACCCAGAAGTTGAACCCCGCGGTGGGGACGGATGCCGGGATGCTCGCGACGAAGGACTCTCTCACGGCGCGCCTATAAGGGGCCGCTCCCACCAGAAGCACCGTCCCTTTGACGTTGCCGGTGATCGGGCTCATCTGGGCCAGCGCGGAGGCCACGCCCTGAGGGAAAGTGACCTTGGTCTGGAAGCCCGAAACAAGGAAATGGCTGCCCAGGGCAGGGTCGTCCGGCGAGATCGTGGCCTTTGCCCGCACGTGCAGGACGATCGGCGTCTCGACCGGGTCCGGGCAGTAGAGCTGGTAGGTACCGGTCAGGGCCCTGGGTACCACATGGGAGCGGTTGCGGCGGAGGTGGACACGGCAATAGCGCCTAGTACCAGGAGTGTCCTGAAGAGACAGGCCCCGGCGCGGACACCGGTATGGCGGCGTCTGGGCATGGAAGACACTACCCGCCCCGTCGGCTACCGCTTGCCTGAGCAATCGCCACTCTCACCCCGTGAGTCCAGCTTGGGTGCCGCCAACTACTAGTCGTTTGGGAAGTCATCCCTTCCCTCGGCCTCGCGTCTACGTGCTTGAGGGCGGTCCATGGTAGGTGCGTCTCGGTCTCTGAGAGCGCCGGCGGACGACGTACGCGAACCTCCGACGAAGACGCTTCGTGGGAGGATGGGAGTGATGCGGAAGCTCAGCGGGGTGGTGATGGTGGCCCTGGTCCTGGCGCTCGCCGGTTGTACGAGCTCGACCGCGCCAGCCGTCACAAGAGCGGCAAAGGCGGCAGCGGCCGCGGCGGTAAGGGCGGAATCAGCGGCGAAGGCAGCAGCAGCGGCGGCGCAACGTGCAGAGGCCGCCGCGGAGGCCGCGGCACGGGCGGCAGCGGCAATGTCGCCCGTCGCATCTTGTACGGCATCACAGCTCGCAGTGGACCTTGGGCCCGACGACGCGGCCATGGGCCATGTCGGTCAAGTGGTCAGCTTCAAGAACATCTCGACCACGACGTGCGCGCTCGAGGGCTATCCGGGTTTGAAGATGTTCGGCGCGGCCGGACAGCTCATCCCAACTGAGGTCACCGACGGCCCTTCCTACATTGTCCCTGCCCTGCCCGACAAGGTGGTCGTCCTCGCTGCGGGGTCTGAGGCATCGTTCGACGTTGGATACAGCGACGCAACCGGATACGGAACAGCAGAGTGCCCAACCTCGTCGCAGGTTGCAGTCACCCCTCCCGACGCCAGCCAGCCGATCACCGTGTCATGGCGGATTCAGCCCTACGGAGGCAGCACGATCGAGAAGCTCCAGTGCGGTCAGATCGCCGTGTCACCGGTTTATTCAGGAAGCGGTACCGCGCCGTAAAGACTGTCCAGCAGATGACGCAATGCGCGGTTTATCGGACTGGGATACCACGACAGGGAGCGATGATCACCGACAAGACCACGCCTTCATGGATCACCGAGACCTGGCGTCACGATCTGGGCGATGACGAGCACGGTGCGTAAACTCGGCTCGGTCGCGATGGTGTTCACGGCTCTGATCCTCGGCGCGTGCGTGAGGAGCATCGCCAGGCCAACCGGTGTCGTGACCGGGATTGTCGACGCCTGTCAGGGACTCGCGCTCCCAACCGGTGAGTCTCTGCCTGTGAAGGTAAGCCTCTACTCCGGGTCGGGCCTCGTCGCCTCGGAGACAGTCCGCTCAGGTGCCAAGTACCGCCTCTCAGTCACCCCTGGGTCCTACCGCGTGACGGGTTGGTGGGGTTCCAGGCTTGTGATTGTCCGAGCACGTCACACCGTTTCCACCGACTTCTGGAACGTCTGCATATGAGGCGCTTTGGCCTGCAGTACGCGAACCAGTCCCTTCAGGGCTTCGTGAGAGCATGGCAACGGTGAGGCCGCGCGTGCTTGCGGTGGTGGTTGTCGCACTGATCCTTGGCGCGTGCACTGGCCAGCAGACATTCGTTCCAACCACCATGACAGTCCCGTCTGCGACCAAGCCGCTCTTGGCCGTGGACCTGTTGGCGGCACCGACCGGATGGGTGCCGGTTGCCTATGGCGATGCCCAGTTGTCCGTACCTGCCTCATTCTCTGTCGTCTATCCGGGAGAGAACGCGTTGTGCGGTTCTGCTGGCCCACGCGGAGCGCTGCTTGTCGCACCGTTGCCCAGCACGCAGACGGGCACCGGTTGTCCAGCGAAGGCTCGCGGCACGCTGGTGAGCCTTGTCCCCGCGCGCCACGTTCCGGCGAAGTACGCAAATGAGACTCCCATCATTCTCAACGGCGTCCCGGTCTACCTTGGTCCGACCGACAATCTGCTCTCGAGCTACACGTATTACGCTCCCGCCCTGGGCGTCGAAGTCGCCGCCGATGGTCCCCTGGCCCGCCAGGTCATCGACACCTTGGCGTGTTCGCCTCGCGCCGAGGCACTCGCTCTTGGCACTGCACCGTCGGTTCCGGCATCGTGGCATTCCGTGTCCTTCGCAGGGCTTCGCCTTTCGTTCCCCGCCGACTGGCCTGTCGAGCGAACCGAGACGTGGAACCTGTGCGGGCCAGTTCAAGTCGCGATCGCGCAAGGCGTGGCCCTCGACACCGACAAGGCTTTCTTGGCGCTGCCCTGTCCGGCTCCGCTGCCGTTCCCGGTCATGCCATCGGACGGGGTGCGTGTCGACGGCGGAGCGCAAGGTCCTACCGGGTCCTTCTCGGCGGGTGGCGCTTGTCTTCATGTCGGCGGTCTCACGGTGTGTCCGAGCAGCACACCGGACTACAGCGTCCTGTTGCTCAGGGTCGCGGTGCCAGGGCGCGCCACTCCGGTCTTCGTGTCCGTCGGTTTGGCCGGTAACGGCATGGTCGCCAGGAGCATCCTGTACTCATTGCGGGCGGCATGACGAGGCTCCCCTGAAGTACGAGGTGCCTGAGAGGGTGGTGTTCGGGAACGCCTGAAGATGGCGCATAGATACTGATGATGTCGCTACGAATGCAGCCCTGCTCCCTCGAGACGTACGTCAGCCCGGTGTCAAGCTCGGCCATCGAGGACACACCTGCCCGAAACTGCGGACCGCCGCCGATTCCGAGGCTCTCAAGGTTGCCAAGGTCCTATGGCCCTACCCGCCACGGCAGGGCTAGGTGCAAGATGGCTCCATGGCCGATAGACAGCGTCGTGTAGTCATCGCGGGAGCCGGAGGGCGCGACTTCCACAACTTCAACACCGTGTTCCGCCACGACGACTCGACGAAGGTCGTGGCCTTCACTGCCGCCCAGATTCCCGGTATCGAAGGCCGTTCGTACCCGCCCTCGCTCGCCGGGCCGTTGTATCCCAACGGCATCCCCATCGTGGCGGAGGAGGAGCTGGCGGACCTGATCGCCCGCGAGCATGTCGACGAAGTCATCCTCGCCTACTCGGATCTCTCTCATGTAGACGTGATGCACAAGGCGTCCGCCATCCTGGCAGCGGGGCCGGACTTCCGCCTCTTAGGCCCGAGTGCCACGATGCTGCCGAGCGTCAAGCCCGTCGTGGCCATCTGCGCCGTAAGGACGGGGTGTGGCAAGAGCCAGACAACCCGTCGGGTAGGGCAGATCCTCCTTGAGGCGGGGCTCCGGGTCGCCCTCGTGCGGCACCCGATGCCCTACGGTGACCTCGAGGCCATGAGAGTGCAGCGTTTCGCATCGGTCGCCGAGATCGACGCTTCCCACCCCAGTCTGGAGGAACGGGAGGAGTACGAGGAGCCTGTCCTCATGGGCATGGTGATGTACGCCGGGGTCGACTACGAGCAGATCCTGCGCCAGGCCGAGACAGAATGTGACGTCGTCATCTGGGACGGTGGCAACAACGACTTCCCCTTCTTCGTCCCCGACTTGATGATCACCGTCGTCGACCCGTTGCGTCCCGGTCACGAGCTCGCGTACTACCCGGGCGAGACGTGCTTGCTGAGGGCCGACGTCGTGGTCGTCAACAAGATCGACTCGGCTGCGCCAGCCGACGTCGCCCAGGTCGTGGCCAACGTGCAGGCGGTCAACCCGCGGGCCCGCGTCGTCAGGGCTGCCTCGCCGGTCACGCTCGGGGAAGGCCCGCCGCTGGCGGGCAAACGCGTCCTTGTCATTGAGGACGGCCCCACCATCACCCACGGTGGCATGCCGTTCGGCGCCGGCACCGTGGCCGCCCACCACGACGGCGCCGGCGAGATCGTCGACCCGCGCCCATATGCCGTCGGCTCGATAGCGGGGACCTATGCCCGCTACCCCGGCATCGGCGCCGTGCTGCCGGCGATGGGCTACGGAGACGAGCAGCTGGCGGAGCTCGCCGCCACGGTGCGCCAGGCGGCCTGCGACGTCGTGGTCATCGGCGCCCCGATGGACCTGGCTCGGCTGGTCGACCTCGGACACCCCTCGAGGCGTGTCTCCTACGAGTTGCGTGAGATCGGCTCGCCGACGCTGAAGGACGTGCTCGACCCGCTTGCCCAACGCTGGGCCCCGTCCTCCCGGCCGGCCAGTCCGGCCTGAGCTCGCCTCAGACCACACGACCGGGCTTCGAGCCCCGGCGAAGCGGCTCGACTGTTCCTCCCCTCGACCTCTAGCTGCCGACGCGCGTTCCGCCGACGCGCGTCAACCGCTCGGCGCGATCAGGAGAGCTCTGAGGTGTCCCTTCGCGCTGGTCGCCTCACGGTATGAGGTGGCGCGCTCATGAACGTTCAACCCTCAAGGGCGCTGGGGTCCGCAGGGACGTCGACGGCGTGCTCCTGGAGCACCGGGAGCGGAACGATCTCGAGCGCCCGCTGATGTGTCGATGCGAGTACCACGTACGCAGCCGCGCCATCTTCGTGGGCCCGCAGCCAGTTGACTGCGGTCACACACCAGCGATCCCCGGGCACGAGGCCAGGGAAGCGAAACTGAGGCCTCGGAGTGCTGAGATCGTTGCCGATTAGACGTTGGTGCTCGAGGAACTCAGCGGTGACCACCGCGCAGATTGTGTGGCTGCCCCGATCCTCGGCTCCCGTCCGGCAGCACCCGTCTCGATAGAAGCCAGTGAGCGGGTCGGTGCCGCAGGGCTCCAGCTCGCCGCCCAACACATTGAGATCACCCATCCTGGCATTATCGCTCAAGAGCGTGGAGCGTTACGGCTCGCTTACACGGCCACCTGCTCTGCCCGGGGCCGACGGGAGCCGCTAGTCCGGAGGGGCGACGACCGGGTTCGCCTCGGCGCGAAGGACTGCCGGTGTCGTCGTATCGGTCTGGGTGGAATGGTCCGCGACGATCAGGCCGCGGCGGTCCAGGTCGAGAAAGATGTTCACGAGTTCCGGGTCGAAGTCGCGATTCGCACGCTCGACGACGAACTCGACTCCTTCACGGTGGGTCAGCACGCCAGTTCGGTATATGCGCAGGTGCGTCACCGCGTCGAACACGTCGCCAATGGCCGCGATACGACCGAAGAG
>Ga0187889_10004220_pt1 | contig 12039 bp, 14 predicted proteins | sample June2016WEW_7_10_2_FD_132992 | JGI IMG/M metagenome (GOLD analysis project Ga0187889, IMG submission 132992) | Peatland microbial communities from SPRUCE experiment site at the Marcell Experimental Forest, Minnesota, USA - June2016WEW_7_100 | ecosystem: Environmental > Terrestrial > Soil >... | reverse complement strand
GTAGTGTCGGGTACGCAGCCTGACTGCTCCGGCCATCGGCGCTCGGCGCTCCGGTCGCCATGACATTTCCTTGGGAATTTTTGGATGCACTAATAAGGGAATTGCTCCAAAGCCCAGTTTGCCGGGGACCCCGACACCGCCCGGCTGCTTCATGGGATATAACTTTGCGCGAAACTGGTCTATGCGATCTCGACCGGTTGCTGGGCGCGTGCGCGACGGCGGCGCACAACCATGACGATCAAGAGCGTGGCGGCAGCCACCATGGCCAGGGCTATCGGCCAGTGGCGCATGATAACCGTCTGGAACAGGTCCACAATCTGTGGGCCAAAGATGATGGTGAGCACCGTTAGCAGCGTGAAGCGCGCCAGCCGGCCGGCGAAGACGGAGACGCAAAACCGGATCCAGCTCATCTCGGCAACCCCGGCGCAAAAAACGAACAACTTGAATGGCGTCGGCGGCGGCAACATGGAAGGAATGATCAGCGCCCACATGCCGTAGCGTTCCACCCGCGCGTGGACGATATCAAAGCGCTGCTTTCCGACGCGTCTCACGATGAAGGCTTCTCCCCCCTTGTATCCGATCAGGTAAGGAACCAGACTTCCGAGCATGGAGCCGAGTGCGCCCATCAGGATGCAAGGCACGATCTGGGCGCGATTCGTATAGGCGTAGTACGCCAACAACGCGTCGAGAGGAATGCCAAACGCCGCTCCGTCCACCGTGGTCAGAAAGAAAATCGCCCACGGCCCGCCCAGTGGGGCGAGCACGTGCATGATGAAACCTTTGTACAGCGCGAAAAAATGCTTCAAAAACTCACCTGTTCGGTAGTCGCCGGAAAGACGCGGTCACGCTGGCGTAAGACAGAGGCGGACGGGCGGTTCGACCTGTGCACCAACCCTTTGATTCTACTGATTGAGCAATGCTCCTGTCGATGTCTTCTCCCGCAGGAGCACGGCACAGTTGGGCTTCACGGGCTTCACGGGCTTCACGGGCTTCACGGGCTTCACTTTGGCGTCTCGCATGCTGGAACCACCCTCGCGCATTCCTTCGACGGCGGGCGTTGGGCGGGCATTTCAGGGGCGGTTGGGCTTGACTCGCCGGGAGTGAAAGAGTAATCTCTTGCGATGTTGCAGTGCAACAATCATTACGGCGAGCCATTGGCGTGCTCTCCGCTATCGCGTAACAGGAGTGGTTGATATGGCTTCCGCGATCCTCTGCGTGGACGATAACGAGGCAGCGTTACATCCCCGTAAGCTGGTGCTGGAAAGTGCCGGGCATAAGGTGCAAACCGCCGTGAGCGCGGCGGTTGCCCGCGAATTGATCGCCAACCAGCGGTTCGATCTGGCAATCGTCGATTACTACCTGGATGGCATCAGGGGCAACGAGTTGGCAGCCGAACTAAAAGCGTTTCATCCCGGCATGGCCGTGATCCTGCTTTCCGGAGCGGACGGCCTCGAGGACCTCGAACATGTGGACAGTTTCGTGCACAAGGGTGAAGGCCCGCAGGCTCTGCTCAAAGAGGTCGAGCGGCTTGCGAAGTTGAGGCGTAGAGGCGGCGTCTGAGCCGCCTGCCGAAATCCTGAGCGAAGCGAAGGACCTCGGGAATCCCAGCACAGCGCGGGACTGAGGCGCAGCCGAAGGATTTCATCTAAAGGCTCTGAGCGGCGCGGGGTGGGACAATATCCTGGGATCCTTCGCTGCGCTCAGGATGACACTCACGAGATGTGTTGAGTTATGCGAAGGGTATTTCGGGAACATCGCTCTAGGCACTGCCCTCGGTAGTCTTGTCGTCCACTTTACGCACTTGGGGCGGGCCCAGGGGCAGATCCTCCAGCAACTCGCGAATTGTGCGGTGGAAAACGGGATGCCGGACGGCGGGCGCGATTTCCGCGAGAGGTTGCAGCACAAAGCGCCGTTCGTGCATGGCGGGATGAGGAATCATCAGGCTGGGCAGGTCCACTACGAAGGCACCGAACAGCAGGATGTCGATGTCAATAATGCGCGGTCCCTTGGCCACGGTTCGCTTGCGTCCGAGTGCCTGCTCGATTGCCATCACCGCCGCAAGCAGTTGGCGTGGCATCTTTTCGGTACGCAGCATCACCGCGCAATTCAGAAACCAGGGTTGATGAAAATCGCCGACCGGCTCGGTCTCGTAAAAACCGGAAAGAGCGGCCACCTCACCGATCGAGCGCAGCCGCTCAATCGCTGCTTGCAGGTTCCGTGCCCGGTCGCCCAGATTTGAGCCGAGCGAAAGATAAACTGTCTTTTCCATTGCCAGACGATCGCCTACGCCTGAAACAACTCAGGAAAGCGGTATTCCCGCTGTTCTACCTCAACCCGGCCACCACAGCGCGCGCCGAACCGATCAATGCCAGCCGGGTTTATGGCGGCACAATCAGGCTTGAGGCGCTCCCGTTTACCAGGCCCGCTTTCTGCCTTGCCTCCGGAAACTGCTCCGCCAGGTACGACAAGAAGGCCCGAGAGCGTGGCCGTCCCGAGGTGCGCACCTGCGCCGTGCGGACCAAAAACACCAGCGCCTTGAGAATGTCGGAGTCCTTCAGGGAGGAATAGCCCAGCTTTTGCTGCTCCAACTGACGGTACTGGTCGATTCTCTTTTGCAGCTCTTCGGCGACGGCCTGATGAATCGGATTCGTGGTCGACTCGTTGTAGATGATGCCGGAACCCGCCAGCCGTTCGTAGCTGCGGGCTAGCGCCGTCAGGGCGCCGCTGAGGTCACGATCGTTCCAGTCGCGGTGCAGGCCGCCCAGACGAGTCAGTTCGTACAGCAGGCCTCCAATCAGCGGCTCGCGTTCGTAGTAGAAGCGCTGCCCGATCTCCACCTTGGGGAACAGTTCCTCGCCCGCAAGTTGTTCCGGGGTGCGGGCCTTCTCCCGCGCGCGGGCTTGTTGCAGGTAGGAGCAGTCCTCCGGACAATCGAGTGTAACTTCGCGCTGTTCACCGCAGCACTGCGGGCAGATGCGCCCATGAATGGCTGGACAGAAGCGTTTTTCTTTCCGGTTGTGGCAGATCTCGCAGCTCACGAAAGCCTCTCTCGAAACTATTATTGCACTGCACCCAGGCTAACTCCATGGTTCGTAGTGCGCAGACCGCCAAGCCAGCCGTTCGACAGGCTTGACGAAAGTTTGAGCCTGATTCTCGAAGCAAGGCCCCTCACCCGGGTTCAGCCGCACCGCCGGAGTGGCCGCCTGCCCAACCCGCTTGAGTCGCGGGTTTGCCATTGCCGCCCCGAAACAGGCATGGCCAGCGGCTGCGGGGCATACACCTGTGGAAAAGCCCGCATAAAATCTATGTAAAATCACTTCCCGTCTTTCGAGTTGGTGGTAAGATATCCGCCGTTGAGTAGCTCGACGCACTCGACTCCAAGGAGGATATTTCCGATGGCAGCTGGTATGACCAAGAGCGCTCTCGTGCGCCATTTAGCTGAGAAGCTGGAACTCAATAACAAGACCGTCGCCGCATTCCTGGCTACGCTGGCTGACGTTGCGGTAAAAGAAACGAAGAAGAACGGAGTGTTCGTTCTGGCAGGCCTGGGCCGCTTGAAGAAGTCACAGCGCAAGGCTCGCATGGGCCGCAATCCGCAGACCGGAGAACCGATTAAGATTCCCGCCAAGACCGTTGTGAAGTTCTACGTCGCCAAAGCCGTGAAGGACTCAATCGCTCCTGCGAAAAAGTAAGCGCGATTCGTCAGGATTATCGTTGTCATGGCCAGCGCGGGGTCCGGCGGACGCAGACAGCGCCAGCCGAAATCCCTTAGCTGGCTTTTTCAGCTTCCGAGGCGGTGAGTTCCGCGAGATAAGCTAGAGCAATTCCAGAGAAGGTGTAGCCTCCCTGAGTCCATTCCCCATGGAAGGTGTCATCCTGAGGCGGAGCGAAGCGAAGCCGAAGGATCTGCATTTCTTATGCTTCAGCAAAAGCAGATCCTTCGCTGCGCTCAGGATGACCCCTCATGATCGGATACATCCACTGTGGAACCGCGCTAAAGGACGACGAGGGTGATTCCCCGGTTTCCGCGGCCCCAATCGCGATCCTGTTTCAACTCGGGAAAGCGCTTGAGCAACGCCCATGAGGACTCGTCGGAGATGCGGAACTGTTCTCCCGGAATGAACTCGCGGATGGTTCCGGCGCGCTTGTAGCGATCGAGCACTTTCCAAACCTCAATGCGCAATTGCCCGCCGACGCCGCTCGACCCATATCCATGAATCAACTTCAGCAACGTGATCCGCTCCTGTCTGGCGGCAGCCAGGGCGCGGTCCAGCCGCAGCAGGCCGTGGTTCACCGTCGGGTGATCCTCTTCCAGATTCACCAGCTTCAGCGCAAGAGGCATATTCAGATGCAATCTTAACCCGCCGGCGCCAAGCAGGACCAGTTTCCGGCTCAACTTCAGCGCGCGGGCGGCCCCAACCAGCGCTCGAAGTGTTCCACGATGCGACGGTAGAGATCAGAGCGCGCCGTCACACCTTCAATTCCGTGCGTCTTGTTCGGATAGAGTTGCAGATCGAACGGTTTGCCGGCGGAGATCAAGGCATCGGCCAGTTGCAACGAGTTTTGCACGTGGACATTGTCATCGCCGGTGCCATGCGCGATCAGCAAACGGCCGTTCAACTCGGGCGCCGACTCCAGAATCGAGCTGGCTCTGTACCCCTCCGGGTTTTGCCGCGGCATGCCCAGGTAGCGCTCGGTGTAGATGGAGTCGTAGAGGCGCCAATCGGTAACGGGAGCAACGGCAACGGCCGCCTTGAACAGGGTAGAGTGAGTGAGCGCGTAAGCGGCCAGCGTTCCGCCAAAACTCCAACCCCAGCAGCCGATGCGGTTGCGGTCCAACTGCGGATACTTTGCCAGAGCTTGATCGAGCGCCGCGAGTTGATCCTTCAACTCCACGGCTCCGAGGTTTTCGCGGCTGGCGCCGGCGAATTTTTTCCCACGGTTTCCGGTGCCGCGATTGTCGACCTTGAGTATGGCGAAGCCGCGTTGCGCCATGACCTGGTCTAGCAGGCTGACCGTCCTCCACGCATCGCGCACCAATTGCTCGCGCGGACCGCCATAAGAGTTCAGGATGAGCGGGAATTTGCCGCTGGCAGCCATGGGCCCGGATTTTGGCAGCAGCACCACGCCATGCAGCAAGGTTCCATCCTCTGCCTTGAAGTCGACGAACCGCGGAGTGAGCACGTCGGCTTCTTCCGGCCCCTTGGATCGCCAGATGTCGCTGCACCTGGCTTCCGTCGATTCGGCCATGCCAGCCGGGTTCACGTCGCACAATTGCATGCGTGGAGGCGTGGTGAGCGCCGAAAAGCTGTCGAAAAAGTATTCCGCGTTGCGCGGCATTGCGGGCTTGTGTACTCCGTTCTCCGGCGTGAGACGGCGCAGCCCGGTGCCATCGAGATTTGCACGGTAAAGGTTGGCTTGGCGCCAATCGTCTTTATTCGCCGTGAAATAAATCGTGCCGGCCTTCTCATCCAGGCCGCAGAGGTCGAGCACTTCCCAATCGCCGCGCGTCACCTGTCGCACCAGCCGCGCGGGAGTCGAGAGCGGATTCCCGCCGTCGTATTCGTACAAGTAAAGATGCACGTGCCCGTCGCGCCAGCTCGACCAGAGAAACCTGCTGCCGCCCTCGAAAAAGCGCAACAGGTCGTTCATCTCGATATACGGCTCCTCGGTTTCGCTCAATGTCAGACGGCTTTCGCCACTCTCGATGTCGATGAAATACAGGCTTTCCCGGTTCTGCGCGCGATTGAGCACCAGCGCCCAGACAACCCGCGGGCTCAGCCAGCCGAAGCGCGGAATGTAGATATCCGTCTCCGTGGTAAAGCTCAACCACTTCGAGCGGCCGTCGAGATCGACCACGCCGATCCGCACGCCCGGGTTCTTCTCACCCGCCTTGGGATACCTTTGCCGATCGATCTCAGCGTCTCGGGAAAGCCAATCGACGAGCGGATACTCAGGCACGGCGCTCTCATCCATCTGGAGATAGGCAATGTGAGTGGCGTCCGGCGCCCAGAAGTAGTTGCTGCGCACATCCAGTTCTTCCTGATAGACCCAGTCGACTTCGCCGTTCCAGACGGATGCGCTCGCGGTTGTCAGCTTCCGCTCGCCGAGCTCGGAGAAGGGCTGCCCCTGCTTGGTCGTTTGCTTGCCGGACACCAGCGGGCGAACCACGAGATCATGGTCGCGTATGAAGCTGATATAGCGGCTGTCGGGAGAAAACTTGGGGTCGCTCGCGGGCAAAGCGGAGCCGCTCAAATCGGTCGATTTCCCGGTTTGCAGGTTATAGAAACGCAGTTGGCCCGAGGCATCGAAGAGCAGCCCCTTCGAATCCGGCGCCCAGTGGTAGGCGGCGATGCCATAACGGGAGCGATTTTCACGCTCGCGCTCGCTCGGCTTGGCATTGGGCGCCATCAGTGTGGCCAGCGGGCCGGCGCCAATCAGCACCGCGCCGTGGCCGGTCGCCGGATCCAGGGAATAAAGCTCATCCCGGCCGTCCGTCGAATTGGTCCGCACAAAGGAGAGACGCCGGCCGTCGGGACTCCACTCCACGAACCGCGGAGCGCTGGCGTCGCCGGCTGGTTCGCGGAAAATATCTTCGATGGTGAGCTGCTTTTTCCCCGCCGGGAGCGCGGAAGACGCCTGCTGAGGAAAAGTTGCGGTCACGAGCGACAGGAGAACGGCAACGACTCCAAAAAGCGAGCGCATCAAGCGGCGGCTCCTGCGAGCGTGGGATGCTGCTCCGTGGAATTGCTCCACAGAGAGCAGAACGCGGAACTGTATACCTTAGCCCAACAGTTTGCAAACCGCAGGCCGAGACACCTACCGCATCAAGGTCCAGATGCGCAGCAGTTCGTAGAGAGCGACGAAGATACCCACGGAGAAATAAAGATTGCGGCAAATCCTGGCTGAAGGCACGTCTGGCAAGAGCAAACCGCGGCGGCGGGCCACGGCGACCACGACCCGGTCCTGTGCCGTAATGAAATCGGCGAGCGGCTGGTGGAACAACGCTACCAGCAGACCGAGAGCAAGCCTGGCAAACTCGAGGATCATGTTCCAGCAGCTTAACTCTTCCGGGGCGCTTCGCTCAATACAGCAAACCACGTAGTCCCCACATTTACCGCGCTTGGCACGACACGTGCTAAAATTCCGAGAAGTCTCTTCAGATGAACCAGGATCTTATACAGCTCATCGAGTTGCAGCAGGTCGAGAAGGAAATCGCGAGGCTGCGCGCCGAAATCGCAGACTTGCCTAAGCATGTGCAGGCAATCGAAAGAAAGCTGGCCGACGCCAATCAGCGGGTTGCCAAGGCACAGGCGGCGATCAAGGCCGACGAGGTAGCGCGGCGCAAACACGAATCCGAAATCCAGGGTCACAACGAACGCATTTCGAAGTTCCGCGAGCAATCCCTGGCAGTCAAGACCAACGACCAGTACCGCGCACTAATGCACGAGATCTCCTTCGCCGAAGAGGAAATCCGCAAGCTGGAAGATAAAATCCTGGAGGCGATGATCGACGCCGACGCCAAGCAACAGGATCTGAAAAAAGCGCAGCAGGATCTGAAGGAAGAATCGGCGGCGATCGAAAAGGAAAAAGCGCACGCCCACGCCAAGACCGCCGAAGCGGAAGTTCAGCTCGGCGGGCACACCGCGCACCAGAAGAAACTCCGCTCGGGCGTCGACGCCGATCTGCTGGAGCACTACGACCGTCTGACGCGGGCGCGCGGCACGGCGTTGGCGGAGGCGCGCGAGCAGCGCTGCACCGCTTGTCAGGTGCTGCTGCGTCCGCAGGTGTTCAACGAAGTGCGCATGGATACCGGGACCGTCTACTGCGATTCGTGCAGCCGCATCCTCTACTACGATCCCGCGCACGCGCCGGAAGCACTGCCCGTTGTCGATGCCAAGCCCGCCCCTGTGAAACATGCCTGGTTTTACGTCGAACAGGAGGGCCAGGGCCGCTTCGTGGCCGTCACCAACTCCAAGAGCGGGTGCAGCCTGCGCATCTACGACGCCCAGAGCGGACGCTCGCTCGAACGCCGCAGCGAAAAAGGCAAGGTCTATCAGGAGGTGTTTGCCACCCTGCTGCACGAGGCGCGCAACTTGTTCGTCCACGATCCCAAGCTGGTCGAGGAATCCAAAGACCAGTTGCCCAGCGATGCCCTGCTCGACCTCCAGCGGCAGTTGCCAAGCTAAGTCTTTGAGCAAAGCTGGTCTGGTCTAACCCCTTCTCTGCGCAGCGTGCAAAAGCGGTGTCGATGGACCACTCCCCGCGTGCGTCGCTTCGAGCGCGCGTGAGATTTCGTCAAGTTCGGCTGCGGTCAGCACGACATTAGCGCCACCGATCCAGCCATCCACCTGCTCCGGCGTGCGGGCCCCTACGATAGCTCCGGTCACCCCGGGCCAGGCAAGTGTCCACGCGATGGCAATTGCGGAAACCGTCGTCCCATGTTGTTGCGCAATCGGGCGTAGCGCATCCCGCAGCGCCAAGTTCCGGCTGAGATTCGGCTCCTGGAATTCCGGGGAGTGAAGACGCCAATCATCGGCGGCCATGGCCGCGATCCTGGCTCTGGTGAAGCGCTCGGTCAGCAATCCAGACTGCATTGGGCTGTAACAAATCACCCCGGTCTTGTGCTCGGCGCACCATGGAATCTCGCGCTCGGCGGCGGCGCGGCGAATGAGCGAGAACGGCGGTTGCAAGGAGTCCACATGCCGAACGGCCTCGCAGCGCGAGAGCAAACTGACATCGAAATTGGAAACCCCAATGAGCCGCACCTTGCCTTCTTCGACGAGCCGTCCCATCTCTGCCCAGGAGTCCTCCACCGGCGTGCCCGTCTCGTCGGGCCAATGGAACTGATAAAGATCGATACGTTCGATGCCCAACCGGCAAAGCGATGCTTCGCACTCTCTGCGGATGGATTCTGGTTTAAGCACCCGGCGCGGCGCCGCCATCCGGTCCCGGTCATCCCAGATCAGGCCGCACTTTGTGAAAACGAGGGGCCGCTCGGAGGCCGGGAGAGAGCGCAGCAGCTGGCCGACCACTTCTTCCGAGTGCCCCAGGCCATAAACTGCGGCTGTGTCGATCCAATTGATTCCCAGTTCGAGCGCGTGCCGGATCGTCGCCAGAGATGCAGCGTCGTCTTGCGGTCCCCAACCGAATGCCCAGCCACCGCCGCCAATCGCCCAGGCTCCGAAGCCGACCGTCGTAATCTGTACTCCGCTGGAACCCAGCGGGCGTTTAGGTATGGTCATGATTCCTCCAATAAAGTAATAGTCTACCGGTTGCTAAGTTTTTTGATGTTGAGAGACTTCTGTTTGGACCAAAAAACAGACTCCGGAATGCTGAGTGGCCCGGTTTTTGCGCTCTCCTCTGGGGCGTTTCAGAATTAATGTATCCTCCACATCACCGCCGGGCGTTGACGCCCGGCTTCTTTCCGGGATATATCTTCCGCGAATCCGGCCTATAATCAGCGGCATGAGCATCAGCGAACGTGTTCAGAAAGAAATGGTTGACGCCATGCGCTTCAAGCAGGAGCTGAGGCTATCTACGCTGCGCATGGTGAAAGCCGCGCTCAAAAACAAGGAAATCGACAAGCGCTCCAAGCTCGACGAGAAGGAAGAAATGCAGGTGTTGTCGACGCTGATCAATCAGCGCAAGGACTCGATCGAGCAGTTCACCAAGGGCGGACGGCTGGAACTCGCGCACAAGGAACAGCAGGAGATTGAGATTATCGAGGGCTACCTCCCCAAGGCATTGGGCGAGGCCGAAGTGACGGCGACCGTCAAGGCCGTGATCTCCGAAATGGACTCGCCGACCATGAAGGAGATGGGCGCGGTCATGAAGAACGTGATGGCGCGCTTTGCCGGCGCCCGCGTCGACGGCAAACTGGTCAGCGAAACCGTGAAGCGCGAACTGGCGGGGAAGTAGACCGGATTCGCGCAAGGTATGTCCGCACCCGGCGCGATATTACGGATACACCAACTTCGGAATTGCTCTGGCTTTCAGCGCTTTCGCACCGGCCTGACCTTGACCCTCGTGCCCTCGGGCAAGGAGCCGTCGAGGAACTCGACTCTGCCGTTCACGACCCGCCCATTTACTTCCCGCGGCGCTTCGGCAGCGGGCTGAGCCGTGGCCGTTTGCGCCACGGTTTTGCGCCCGGTTCCGGAATCCATTGCCTGGTTTGCCAGGCCGTCGGCCTCGCGGTTCTGCGCGCGCAGCACGTGTCTTATCTGAAATGATTCGAGCTTTCGGATCAGCCCCCGGGCCTCTTGCGCCATCTGCTGGAGCGTTTCGTTGCGCACTTTGTATTCGCCGCGCATCTGCTTGACCAGCAACTCGGAGTCGCTGACGACTTTCAGCGCCTTGTGTCCGTGCTTGACGGCGTATTCGAGGGCAGCCAGCAGGCCGGAGTACTCGGCGAAGTTGTTGGTCTGCACGCCCAGGTAGTCGCTCAGTTCGGCGATCCGGCGTCCGGCGGCATCGTTAATAGCCACGCCGTAGCCGGACGGTCCGGGATTGCCTCGCGAACCGCCATCGATATACGCGACGATGCTGTCTGCGGATGATTCGCTGGAGGAAGCGACCAAATCTTCGCTGCCGGCGGTCTTCTTCTTGGGAAAGCTGCGGAAAGGCATAGAAGGCTAGTTTCAAGTCTCAGGCGTTAAGTTTCAAGTGGCATGAGCGATCCGGGCAAAGCTTTACCAGAGATACCGTATCCTTTGCTGCGAGTGTCATCGTGAGGAGGTTCGCCGCTTTTGCGAACCGATCGGGGTCCCCGACGAGGCTTGACTCGTTGGGGTGATGGACGTGACGATCTATGCATTTCACTGATTATCTCCGCAGGCCGGAAAGGGAAAATACATGGACCCTCACGTCGCGTCCTCACGGACGCTCCTCAGGGTGACACGCTGGAATAATGGTTCTTGGGTACACGTACGCTGAAACTGCTCTGAGTTTTGCACATTCGTGAAGGGTTTGAAACCAGCCAAAGCGGCCTTACCTTCCTTCGCGCAGCCGCGATGCCAAGCGGTAAGGCAGTCCCGCGCTGATGATCTTCTGCTGTGCCAAGTCCACGTCGTAGGGGGCGCGCCAGAAGGAAACCTGGTGCTTCGCCGAGTCGTAAGTGGCGAATGCAGCACGCCAGTCGCCGTCGCGGGGCTGACCGACAGAACCGGGGTTGAGCAGATATCGCGTCTCATCCTCCAGCGGAAAATCGCAGCGTTCGGCGCTGCTGGGCTTGAACGCATAACTGGGATGAATGACCTGGATATTATTTTCCTTGTACTCCACCGCGCCCTGGATATGGGTATGCCCGAAAAAAATAAGCTGAGCCCGACTATCGGCGAAAGCCGTGCGCGCCGAGAATTCGCTGAGGATGTACTCATCCTCGTTCCCGGGAGAGCCATGCACGAATTGCGTGTCGGCCAGCGCGGGTTCGTAGACCGGGCCGACCGGCACTTCGCTGAGCCAGGCCAGATTCTCCGGGGTAAGGCTGTTGCGAGTCCACTGCACGGCCGCCGCCGCGATCGGGTTGAAGGTCTCGATTTCCTTGGGATCTAGCACTGCACGGTCGTGGTTGCCACGCACGCTAAGACCGCCATAGGGACGGACTCGCTCGATCACCGCATTGGGGTCGGCACCGTAACCGACGGTGTCGCCCAGGTTGACGAACTGGTCCCAGCCGCCGACCGTGTGAAGGCACGCTTCCAGGGCTTCCAGATTGGAGTGGATATCGCTGAGAATCAGCAGTCGCACTTTTAGCTCGCGAACTAAACCACGGTTACCGGCTGCTCGCAGATTATACCGTTTGCCAAGCCCTGGGTCAGAACAGAGCAAAAACAGCCGGTAATCGCTGTGAGAAATCGCAGTCTCACCAGGAATCGCCGGGGCTCCGTATTGGGCTAGATGGTGAGAACGCCTGTTCTATAAAAGGGGATGTCAAGAAACATTTTTCTCCCTCCACCGGAAACGCGAATGGTTGCCGCGATGTCCAGCCCCGCTTGCCATAACAGTGCGGCTTGGCCCTGGTGCTGCCTTTGTTCCATT
>Ga0187889_10004216_pt1 | contig 12045 bp, 22 predicted proteins | sample June2016WEW_7_10_2_FD_132992 | JGI IMG/M metagenome (GOLD analysis project Ga0187889, IMG submission 132992) | Peatland microbial communities from SPRUCE experiment site at the Marcell Experimental Forest, Minnesota, USA - June2016WEW_7_100 | ecosystem: Environmental > Terrestrial > Soil >... | reverse complement strand
TTCCTCCTATGGTGCTCGATCAACAAAGATGTTGGTTGCGCTATTAGCTTTTCCTCTGCGAACCATCCGAACCACTTTCTTACCTTCCGTCTCAAACTCAATATCGCTGTACTCAGGGTGGCTCGTAACATCTTTCAACGCCCTATCAAATTGATGTTGAGGCAATACTATCTGTCCCTCCATTAAGCCTTTCACCGGATGGTAACCGGGGGCCTTCGCTGTAGGTACTAAGCGGAGATTGTTGAGGTTGTCATAGCCGGGGTAGTCGTGGGGCTTCGGGAGCTTCGCAGGGTCCAAGGGTACGGTTCCTGTTTTGGTTCCTAACCCGGCTGCAGGTTTTGCTTGAAACAATCGACATGACCCGTTAGCGGAGATCATGCCTTGTTTGTGGGGTCCGTTGACTAGCTGGCAACTGTCATTTCTTGTGCCTTTGCCTCCCCAAATAATGAACTTGCAGTTACCACATACGAAGGGGTAAGGGCCGGGTTCAATGTAGTTGGCTGTTTTAGCGTCGGCTTTGTTTTCAACGTCGAATTTGCGTCTGCGCTTCCCGGTCTTAGGGTCGTAAAGGTACTTGGTGGGCTGTTGAGTACGCCAAATACCGGATGCTATGCGGTTGAGTCGTTTAGGGCCGAATTTTGGATATGTAGCTCGTAGGTTGGGTAAGATGCGGGAGTACCAAGCAGAGGGGGGGTGTCCGGGCATTGGTTAGGGCCTTACATTATGTGGATTGCGGCTTTTGGTCCTCCGCTTGGTGGGCTTGGCGGGGCAACTACAGGTTGCGGGGGTGGAGTTATCCATTGAACCGGATTCGATTGTGGGGTGCTGAATTGTGGGGTGTAGCCTCCGGATGCTTGAACGCTGATGAGGGGTGGGCCTGTGTATTGTTGACCTGTAAGGCGACTTTCTGCGACGGCTAGAGGCGTAGTAATTTGGCTATAGCTGAAGTTCTTGATAGCGTTAAGGGCGGGGGCTAACGGTGTGGTTTCTAGGTAGCTGACGGTTCCTTGAGCCGATTGCCTCATTTGGGCTGCACTACTGAAAGGTAAACCTACTCCTCCGAACTCTGAGGTTAAGCCTAGTGCGGTGTTTGCGTAATTAGTCAAGTAACCGACTATTCCGGTTATGAGTCCTGCTCCGATGATGGGGAGAGTGTAGGGGCTGTTTGCAATTTGGCTGAGTAGTGAAGAAGGTTGCGTTGTGGTTGTTGTTGATGGTGGGCCGAGTTTGGGAACGATTGGGGCTGTATAGGGGGTTGTTGTCGTGTTAGGTGTTGTAATTGTTGGGGGGGTGACTGTGGCGGGAGTAATTGACGCAGGAGAAATGTAACCGCTTCCCGTTGGGTAGCTGCTAGATGGGGGTGGGCTTGTATATGCGATTGGGCTTGATCCTGCGGGTGGGGTTCCTCCCGTTGTAGATGTTCCTCCATCACTGTACCCTCCATAGTTCGGGGTAGAGAGAGAGGATAGCCCTGATAGTCCGGATTGAAGTGTGCTGGCTGCTGATGTGCCGAAGTAGCTTTTGACCCATGCTTCACCTTTGGCGAATAGGTAGATGCCGATTCCTATTCCTCCCGCTATGGCTATGCCTTTGATGGCGGTGGGTAAGCCTTTGAATCGGTCGATGATTGTGCTTCCTACTCCCATATTCTACACGCTCTGAATCGTGGCTTTGAGGGTTTGACCGGCGTTTATGAGTGGTCCCATGACGGCGAAGAATGTTGCAATACCGACTCCTAAGAGTACGATGCTGACTCCTTCGGATGCTAGTTCTTCTGTGCCTTTGTATAGGGTTCCTGCTACTGCCATACTGTTTTCACTTCCTCTCTAATCCCTAAAGATACGGGCGTATATGGGGCTTCCGTCCGGATTAGTGCCTATTTGAACCATTTGACCACCTATGGGGCTAGGTTGCACGTTGGGATTCCGGTTCAAATATTGCATCCATGCTTCGATTTGCTGCTGTGTAGCTCCGGGGTATTTCAAGAGCATTTGCTGTTCGAAGTCGCTGCCAATGTAGCCGGGGGTTCCGAAGCCGGGGGGTGTAATTGGATTGAATTGTTGAGGGACACTTGGCAACCATCCTCCACTATAGTAATTATTCGGGTAAGATGAAGGTGGAACGGAGTATTGAGTTTCTGTTGTGGTAACTGTGGGGGTTGGTCCTGCGGTAGTCGAGGCCGTAATTGTTTCAGAGGTTAAAGTAGGTTGCGTGAGACTTGCTGTCGTTGTCGCTGTAGAGGTTGGGGTAACAGTTTCAGATGTAAGCGTTGGCTGCGTTAAAGTCGCTGTGGTTGAGCCTTGCGTGGTAGATGCGGTTACAGTCGTACTTGTGAGTTGCGAAGGGGTAGGATTCAAATTCAGAACTTGACGGGTGATAGCTGCAACTTGATTGAGTATGCTCTCTACAACACCCGCCGTCTTAGTGGCTTCACCTGATTTTGAAGGTGAACTTTTTGCTTCTATATGGGAACCTAATCCTCCTGCTTTTGCTACGCTCTCTAGTGATTTCTGGATTGCTTTACCTCCAAGTGCTCCTTGCGGTCCAGCACCCTCAAAACTGGCTACGGGGTCTGCGTCTAAGTAGTATGGGGGTGGGTTCCAGGGGTATTGCGCGTAATCAGAGTATCCAGTGGGCGGTAAACCCTGAGACGGGGGTTGGTAGGGTTGCCAAATAGGGGAGAGAGGCAAAAAAATAATACCTCTCTTTCCTTATTGTGCGAAGCGCATAACCTGAACTTTGAAGGTTACGCTAACGCCTACCGTGGTTGCGTTGGCTGCGTAGTTCACAATGTTTGCTGATACGACGCTGCCGGGTGGTACGATGATGGTTTGGCTTAGGGCTGCGGGGCGGTTAATCAATTCAATGTTAACCGAGGATGCTAGAGGCGTGTATGGTTGCTGCACTAGATCGACTAGCAGAACTATCTGGCAGTCGGGTGTTGGGCTGGCGGTGCCGACGAAGTAGATGCGTTCAATATGCCAAATCTCACGAACCGGGCAAAATTGCTGAGATAGGGCTGCGGATGCGGCTTGGCGTTGAATGGTAGCTGCAACTGCTGTTCCTGCGCTTGCAGAGGCCGCAACTGTGCCTGCGACTAACCATTCTTCAGCTTGTGGTCCGTGTAGGCCGACTTGGGCGGTTACGTTTGCGGGAAAACTCAATTTTTCTTCAATCCTCCTTTTAATTCCATTCTATGTCGTGGGTTTTCGGGTTGACTCTGCCAACGATGTTCTTACACATGCAGCAGGTTACTTTGCCGTCGAGGCCGTCGCCGTAGTGAACCATCGGATTGATTACGCCGCGCATGTCGGGAGCCATTACGGGGGGGTGATTGCAATTACCGATTGGGGAGGGGCCGGTTTTTTCTTCAGATCGTGAGGTAGGTGGCATTGGGGGTCACTAATTGTAGGCGAAGGCTGGAACGTAGCTCATGTTCACTGCGGAGCCTATGCGTGGGCTTGGTGAGAAGGCGGGGCCTGTTCCTGTAGCTGTTGCTAAGGGTGCTCCTGCGGGGCTGACTGAGCTACCGGCTGCCATGCCTGTGTTGACTCTTTGCACGTTCTCTACTAGGGGTATATTGAAGGATTCACTATTCATTCCACGGAGAAAGAGGTCTATATTGCCGTCTTGCTTGATGAACCCAAATTTCTTGCCGAGAATGTTCAAAGCCCATGTTGCAGCTCCAAGCATAGTGACGTTCATTCCTGCGAGTGGGCCGAAGTTGCTTGGTGCTTTGTAGACTTTGCTACCGAGTCCGACTTTCTGTGTTAAGAAATTGTGGAATTGGCCTCCTGCAGTGGTGGTTATGTCGCCAGATGCGGCTGATAGCCAACCTCCGGGTCGCCCGAAATCGTAGCTTCTGCGTCTGCGGAAGTGGGGCATGTGGAAGCTGCGCCCTAAACTGCGTGCTCTGCGGTGTCTGTGGTGGCGTGGTCGATCGTAGACAACATGCTTGACTCTGCGACCTCTGCGGTGTCTTGGGCGGTCAAATTTGCGGCCTTTCTTGTGGGCTGCCATCCATCGGCGTAAGCCTGCGTTCAAATGTCCTTTGCGTCCATGTCTGCGTTTGGCGGGGTCAAACTCTAATTCGCTGGAATCCGCTAATTCGGATTCCCATTCGTTCTGATCTGTCATTAAGACATCTTCTAACCCCTGATAGTGGAGAGTTTCCTATAAGATAGTAGGGTCAAAAACATCATATATAAAGGGGTCTAAGTCACATTCGCGGTTGTAACCTTGTAGATGTTCCCTTTCGCTGATGTGAATTGCATCTCAAAATACTTGTTCCCTTTGACCGGGCCTCCAATATGAATGATGTTTCCGGTTTCAGTTATGGTTACGAGATCAGTTACAGGGTTATAGCTCGACGTAAAAGACTCAGATGTACCCGTTAGGGTCTTGGCGGTTGGAGTGCTGGATGGAGCTTTACCGATTGAAGGAAGAGGAACGGCCGCGCTCATTCAGTGAAACCTCCCATTATCACAGATATGCCAGTGGTTCCGAGTGAAGAATAAACGCCAAAGGTAGTACCTGCTGGAAAGGGTATGGGTGCGGGAAACATTAATGCGAAAGGTGGGGTTTGACCTGTGAATGTCGCCACTACTCCACGATTAATTTGCCAATAACCAAAACCATAGTTTGTCGTGTTGAAAATGACGTTTTGGAAAATGGTACCCGTGACCGATTCGAGGAAGAAAGTAGTAGCTGCGGGAACGGTGTAGTAAATAGATGTGGCATTAAACGTATAACCATTGACTACGATTGAAGTTTTTCCTTTCGCTTTCGGTAAGGTTACGATTTGGGGGCCTGCTGTATCTATGAGTCCGGTTGTTGATGTTCCCCCGATCTCCGTTAGATTTTCTGTCCATGGGGTAGTACCTTGATTTGCTAGTACGGTGTCGAGGGCGGCTGTGAGTTGACGAATCGGCATAGCAAATGCTCCTCCTACGGTTGGGAATAGGCCGAGAATGTTGCCGTTTGCATCTATGATTTCAGATTGACTAATCGTGGTACTACTAGACGAGATACTTGATGAAATTCGTTTCACGTAGCCTCCGTATCGTTCTCCTGCCGCCCAGCCGCTAAACGTGAATTTACCGTCTGTGCCTTTGAGCGTCACACTGCTGAGAGGGTAACGATCAAAGTCTAGGCTATCGCCTGCTTTGAGGGTTATCCAATCACTGAGCCATTTACGGGTGGTTTCGATTTGAACTTGAAAGTTAGTGGTTCCATCGTTGATGATGTTCCCAGAGTACCGTTTTCTTCCTGACGCTGTGACTGTGAATGTGATTGTGCCGTTGAGAGGTACTTGGTCTTTCACGACGAAACTATTGTCCTCAATTAGAACGGTGCGATTGCGTTTGCGAACAGTAGGGGTTGCTGGTGGGTTGCTTCCCGTTATGCTTTGTACTTGTCCGGGGAAAGGCAAAGGTTACTGACCTTGACCGGGGCGGTATGATTGCTGGAAGAATCGGGGGTCTTGGTTATTTGCGATCTGTGGGAGTTGACCTTGTTGATTGGTGGGTTGAGGGGGAGCTTGTGGCTGTGGTTGCTGCTGTTGACCTTTGTTGAGGACTTGGGCGAGTTCTTGGAGTTTGACTTTAGCGAGTTCTACGTTTGCAGGGTTGCGGAAAAATTCTTTGATGGGGCCTTGAGCCATACCGCGAAATTGACTAGGGATAAGTTCACTGAGTATGCCAACTGCTACGTCGCCTAGCGTGTTGTTTCCTGTCGGTGTTGGTTCTTGTTCTTCCATGAGGCGGTGTTCGATTTGTCCGAGTCGGTGCATGACGGCGGCTATGTCGCTGTCCTCTGCGTCGCCTTCCACTATTTCCTCTATCATGCCTAGTCGCTTGGCGATCTCGGAGAGGGCTTTTTCGCGGGGGGTGCGTCGATCAAAAGGATTCCACATAATGAATCTACTCGTAGATGTTATAGGTTTCGATGCAGAAATGCTTTACGGTTAAGTCTCTGCGAACATAGAAAGGTATCCTTTGGGTAGCCATATCGTCGGCAAGGTTGAGGTCCCATTGGTCGTCGTGTGGCCCCCAATCTGAAATGTAGCCTTGCTTGCTTCTGAATGGAATGTTAAGGGTGAGGTCCATGAGTAGAGGGCTTGTTATCGTGCCGCCTTGAACCTTGAAAGGAGCATGGTCGTTGGGGTCGGGTTTTAGTTGGGTGACGGTCATAATGCGGTCATTGATTACAGGATAATTATGTTCGTAATTCCATAGTAGGGGCATATAGACGTTGCCATGAGCCGTGAAAGGCCTGAGAGGTTTCACGCAGCAAACCGCCTTACCCCGTGTCTCTAGAAGGGTTCTATGAAACTCCGTTAAAATGCTGGATGGTACTAACTCATCATCCTCAACAATCATCATGTGTGTGCACTTCCATTTGATAGCGGCCTGACGTGCAAGTTCATAGCGTAACGCTAACGGGCCTTGGTCCGTATCTACATAAAATTCATCGCTCTCTGTCTTGGCGATCTGTGTTCGAGCCTCAACACATGGTTTAAGAAATGGGTCGTTGAAGCGGCTTAGAATTGTTGGTGTTACAATGAGCGTTTTCATGGTTGGCTTCCTGCGTGTAAGGCTATGAATCTATCTGTTTGGGGGCTGCATAGAAGGGTGAGGTTAGATCGGATTTTGTCGGGGGGCCAATCCCACCATTTGATCTGTAAGAGTTTCCTAATGGTGAGGTCGTCGAATCGTTTTCGGATGATGCGTGCAGGGTTGCCTCCCATGATGCTGTAAGGTTCAACGTTCTTAGTGATTAGGGAACCGGCTCCGATTACTGCACCGTCGCCAATCTCAACACCCGAAAGAATCCAAGCACCTTCACCAATCCACACATCATTCCCAATTATGACGTTACCTTTACTTACTCTATAGTTTTTGATGTCTTTTGCTTCAGGCCACACGTTGCCGAACGCAGGGAAAGGGTAAGTTGTAATCCAGTCGGGGCGGTGTTCTCCGTCAAGAAAAATGCGAACATTCGCCGCGATAGAGCAAAATCTGCCTATGGTCAGTTGAGCGTTGTTCTCTGAGGGTAAAACGACTTCAGGCTGTCCATACGTGTACGCTCCAATAGTGGTCATGGTCTACACGCTACGCAGAGGCAGGGTACGGGTTGCTTATTGACTTCATCGTAACAGGTGATTTCTCCGAGGCGGTTGAGTTCGGCGTTGTGATCGCAATTATTACAATGGGCCAAGTTGATTCATCCAGCGTTTACAGAAGATGCAATCCGAAGGGTTGAAAGGTAAATTATCGTGGTAGAGGTAATTCCAGAGGTCATACCAACTATTCCAAATTCTTTCGTTGATGTAGCCTAAGATGTGGTCGATTGTCCAGAATAATGCGCTTTTCATGTTAGAGCCTTCTGAGGATTACGGCGTGGTTGTGCGGGTCGGGGTTTGTAGATTTGAACCCAATAACCCCATTGGTCCGCGTACCCGATTCTGTGCCATGGGAAGTGTAGGCAGTGGTCGAGGGCGGCGTTCTCATGGACTGATGAGAGGGACGGACAGGTAACGCAGATGAAGCGGATCAGCGATCTATGCCTGCTTCTTCGCCTGTGGCTAGATATGATTGGTGAGTGGTTTTACATTGGGTACAGTTTATCGCGGGGGCGAAATCCCAATTATCGCCTAAACATATCCATCCTAGACCATTGGTTGCGTGAGGGCATTTAATGTGATAATGATTAGGGTTTGTCAATCTTCTTCGTCCTCTTCATCTTCATCCTCATCTTCTTCTTCTTGTTCTTCATCGTCTTCCTCTTCCTCTGACACTTTTGTTTCCCTCCTTTTTGATGATCGTTCCTGCATCCGTTCGACTTCATCCTGCCAAATCTCCCCTACGGTTCCTTCTCCCTCAAATTCACCTATGGCGGTCATGTTCCATACTCCGGCTTCTCTGAGTTCGGCTTGGCTGTAGTTGTCGGGGTGTCGCCTCATGTCGCGTCTGAGATCGGAATTGTATTTGACGGTTTGATGATTCAGTTTCCCGTTGCTATCAGCCTTGTCTAATAGTTCTTGTTTGTCGTTGCCTTGGTCTATCCATGCTTTCAAGTTTTGACCTAAACCCGTCTATGCTCTCTCCTAAAATTGATGCAGGTTACGCAGAATCTAAAGCCAACTTGGCCGATTCGTTTCTTCACCGGGCGCATGTGACATCTAGCACATTTCAAGATAATGCCTCCATCCACTGTTTAAGGTTTTGACCTAAACCCATTAGCGTTTTACTCCTGCGAGTTTCCATTCTTCTTCAGTTAGTGGCTTACCCATGGTATGAATTTCAATGACGAAATCACCATAATCAAACTCTATATCCGTGTAGTGTCTGCCTCTTGTGAAGTCGATGCAGTTTAGATGCTCTGTTCGTTTTAGTTCTACCATACTGGGTCAACTAGGGTTAGATGCTTCCAGCATAGGCGAGCCGCGAGGAATCGTCCGAATCTTACGAGGTAGGGGCCTCTTTTTCCGCAGTAACAGAGTTTCGCAGGAACCGTAGGGGCTATTTCTACGGTCCATGCGTGAGAAGGCTCTTTCGGGCCTTGTGGGGTTAAGCTGCTTCATCTCCACCGTTTCGGCAAGCGTAGGGTACGCTTAACGATAAATTTAAGAGTTGCGTAAGTTACACAGTAGGATAGGCGAAATAAAATGCGATTTAAGATGGTCTGTCCGATGTGTGGGGGAACGAGATTTTCAGCAATAGTTGAAGATGTCAACAAAAGCGAGCGGAGGGTAACCGTTCTAGGTTGTAACAAATGCGGGGATGAGGTTATGACTTGGAGCTGCGGTTTGCGATCAGAGGGGGTTAAGAAATGACCTATGGAAAGAAATTGGTTGGTTCATGCGCCGACTGTGGGGCAGGGTTATTTGTTGACCTTGCGACCGGAGAAGATTTCATGGAGTGCGGCTGCTACGACTAAGAAAATACAGGTTAGCGATCAGACCTTTGCTCGACTCAAGAAGATGAAACAATTCACAGACGGCAAAGACCTCGTAGGAATCTATGCATATCCTAGAACTTATGACAATCTAATCAGTTGGATGCTTCGGAAGGTAGAACCAATTTGAAATCTCTAAATGACTTCGCAATAGTGGAAGTTGAACAACTGCTTTGGATTAGATGCAAACAGGGGCATGTTCGGGGAACCCATAATCTCTGTCGCTCGACCTGTCCTAGATGTGGAGGGCCGCTTGTTGCGTAAACCAAGAGAGGAACGCCTGAACAGCGCAGAACTTCAATGGTTGCTGTACTATTGTCGGAAGCCTTTACAGTCGCAACCCAGAGAACCTAAACTGTACGTGCCAATAGATCAGTGTGGATTCTACCATGAGTAGATCGTCTGTGAAGCATCATGGACATACCTACCTCCATAAAGGTAAGAATACTTTCAGCCATAAACGGATTCATGGACGCTGCTACCTCTACTTACAGAAATGTCTAGGACGATGCAAAGAACATGCCGACTAAAGGCTGTCCGATTCTCTTACCGTCTAGTTGCGGCCATACCCACTTTTGCGGTAGAATCAAGCATACCTACTATGTGGGGTTAACCTGTGTCTACATGGAGCATCGAGAACTACGCCCACGCCGACACCGAGGCTATCATACCTTCTGCAAGCTAGTAGCCCAATACTGCACGATTGTACCGGGCCGAGAAGTGTCGAGGCATTTCACGAATAAGGAGATTCGTAGGGCACGAACAAAAATCAAGGTCTACGGAATACCGGCGAGAGGGAAGGCTATGAAGGTGGATTTAAGCGGGAGGATTCACTGATGGCTGTTTGCACATGCGACGGAACCATTCAAGCCCCTCTACATTCTCAGAGCGATAGAATCATATCGCCTATGGAGGCTTTCAAGTTGGGAATTGGTTTCATCTGTTTGAATTGTGGAGGTCGCGTGGTTGATTCGTGAGTGGTTAGCTCTCTACTATCAACGCAAACAAGCCCTAGCCTTAGAACGACTAGCCCGAAGTCAGGAGCCAAAACGCTATTGAAGCTATACCTAGTGAAATTCGAAAAGTGTGATTACGACGAGTATGACGCTTTCGTGATTGCGGCAGATAATGAATTACGGGCTGCTGAAGTCATGCTTCTAAAAATGGAGTATGGGCTACCCAAAAAGAAACCGGATTCAGTCGTAGAAATCGGTACAACTGAACTTAGCGAAGGGATAGTTTTGGGGTCTTTCAATGCAGGCTAGTCCTACTCAGCTTGAGAGCTTCTTTTTGAAGCGTGGGAGTATGGGGCAGGATGAAGAAGAAATCTATGACCTTATCCATGCGTCCATGAGGGGGCTTTCGTTTCCTGAGATCGTGGACCTATGGGGTAAACCAATTAATAGCGTGACGGGGCGAGTAAGAGGCTTAGTTAAGAAAGGATGGGTCAGAGACTCAGGCCGAACCGTCTACAACGCTGTCACGAAACGAGACATCACAGTATGGGAATCCGTTTGACAAAGCCCTGCTGTCACGACTATAACGATGCTTGGCGGTGCAAGCTATGTGGGTATGTTCTTCCTGAACGGTTCCATCGAATAATCATTATTGATGAGTAGGGCTTGATTCGGACTCGGAGCCTCTACGATGTCAAATGCCCAAAATGCGGTAAACGAGGTCAACTGAAAGCCATGAACCCCAACAAGAAAAGGGACCAGTGGTATTATTCGGTGACTCATTACAGGGGCGGCAAAGGCTCCAAGGGGTTCGGGTGGTTCCATCATAACGGGTATGTGGGTTGCTGCTATCTAGGGAAGGTAGAGCCAAGCTACGCTAAGATTAGTTCACTCTGATTAGGGGTAAACGGGTTCGTGTTGTCGGTAACTTTAAATCACTTCAAACATAGCTTGCTAGCGTGGATAACTTGACTTCAACAGAAGCAACCACGAAATCAGAGACCGCCGGTTCTATGACACCGGAACCGAAACTAAACTTCTCCGTAGACGTATGGATTCATCGTGTACCTACGGAGGCTTTCGACAGTCTAGCGCGATCGCTTAACATCACGCCGGACAAGATTAAAACCAACTCAGACGAAAAGCCATGTGAGCCCTACCGCCGCTTTACCCTATCTGCTGGCCCAGTCGAAATACACTTCTTCAGCAGGAACAACGAATGAACGACGATAAGCTATGTGAGGAATGTCGGGAAGAAATTCCCGATAGCCTTTACAAGCAGGGAGTAACCCGCTGTTATAATTGTCTCTATCGAGAGATGAACGCTGAGGCAGACAGTCAATGATACGCTCCCCCCGTTTCCCTATCGAACTATTCAAGGCGAATCTTGCAGCGCAGGCCGTGAAGTGCGGCCTCTCCGAGCCTCTAGACTTCGAGAGCTTTCTTGATTCTACGTTGTCATGGCAAGAGAACCTATCCATCTTCCATAAACAGTACCCACGGCTTGCAGAGGGAAGCGACTTAGCAAGAATCAAGACAGGTAAGGCTTTCAGCAGAGAGTACAACGACTTCCAAAAGAGGACGATTCGTAAACCGAGAGTACAACAAGCCCGTAAGGATTGGGAGATCGAACAAGTCTATTGCGACGTATCTTCACCTGTGAACTATCCGGGTTTGTTGGCGTTTCGGAGAAGATGGAACCTATGACCGTAGCCTATCGAGATTCACGAATCAAGGTCGGGGAATCCATACCTGATCTTCCAGCGCATTATCTGAATGTTGACTTTCAAGAACTTCAAGAGCTACCTTTCAAACTCACCAAGCTCGATACTCTGGAAAAGGTAGTTGGAGAAATCCATTTAACGCCTAACGCAGTATGGGCATTGAAGAACGGTCTTGAACAATGGCTCGAAGTCGTGAAGTTGGGAAGCTGGAAGAAATATTACGAGAGGCATCCATAAATGAAGTGTCCTATGTGTGGTTCATGGAATACCCAAGTAAAAGGGCGACATTTCCTTTTTGATTATGTTTGTTGTAATTGCGGTGTAGGTTTTGATTGAGAAAATCATAATAGGTGCGGTGCTCATAGTGTTGTTTGCTTGGATGTTGCGAGAGTGGAGCAAGATAGGAC
>Ga0187889_10004209_pt1 | contig 12061 bp, 9 predicted proteins | sample June2016WEW_7_10_2_FD_132992 | JGI IMG/M metagenome (GOLD analysis project Ga0187889, IMG submission 132992) | Peatland microbial communities from SPRUCE experiment site at the Marcell Experimental Forest, Minnesota, USA - June2016WEW_7_100 | ecosystem: Environmental > Terrestrial > Soil >... | reverse complement strand
GGGAATTCCTCTCTTGCCCGCGCGATTTTTGGCAAGACGGAGCGCGCTAAAGGCTCGCGCTTGCCCCAACGCGAATTTGCAGCCTACCACCTCACCGTCGGTGAATTGACGCACCGCCGATCACGGCTGGCTATCCCCTAGGCCCGCGGCGAGGACAGCCAAGCCGCGGGGCGCCGTAGCCGCCCTACCCCTTCAACTGGCTGACGTCACGGACTGCCCCCGTGTCGGCGCTGGTGGTCAACGCGGCATAGGCTTGCAGGGCCGCGGAAACCTGGCGCGGGCGGTTTGGGGGCCTGAAGGCTCGTTCCCCGCGTGCCAGCATGGCCGTCCGCCGCTTGGCCAATTCCTGCTCGCTCACTGCCAAGTGGATGCGTCGGGCGGGAATGTCGATCTCGATGGCATCGCCGTCGGCAACCAGCGCAATAGCGCCCCCGCAAGCGGCTTCGGGCGAGACGTGGCCAATGGAAAGACCGGCCGTGCCGCCGGAGAACCGTCCGTCGGTGAGCAAGGCGCACTTTTTGCCCAGCCCGCGCGACTTGAGATAGCTGGTCGGGTAGAGCATTTCCTGCATACCCGGGCCGCCCTTGGGCCCCTCGTACCGGATCACCACCACGTCGCCGGGGGTCACCTTATCGCCCAGGATGCCCTCGACCGCCTGCTCCTGACTTTCGAAGACCCGCGCCGTGCCCTTGAACTTCCAGATCGATTCGTCCACCCCGGCCGTCTTGACGATGCAACCCCTCTCGGCCAGGTTGCCGTACAGCACCGCGAGACCTCCCTCCTGGGAGTAGGCATGTTGCTTGTCCCGGATGCAGCCCTGGGCGCGATCTAGATCCAAGCTCGCGTAGCGCTGATTTTGGCTGAATGCCTCCTGGGTCGGCACTCCGCCTGGAGCGGCGCGGTAAAACTGGGGTACGCTGCCCGACGGGTGCCCCATCACGTCCTCGGCCGTGATGGCCTCGCCCAGGGTCGGGCTGTGCACCGTCGCTACCTCCCGGCGCACCAGGCCTCCGCGGTCGAGCTCGGCCAAGATGCCGAATACCCCGCCCGCGCGGTGAACGTCCTCGACGTGATACTTGGCCGACGAGGGTGCGACCTTACACAGACAGGGTACCCGGCGGGATATGCGGTCGATGTCCGTCATGGTGAATGACACTCCGGCCTCGCGCGCGACGGCCAACAGGTGGAGCACGGTGTTGGTCGACCCGCCCATGGCCACGTCGAGCGACATGGCATTCTCGAACGCCGCGAAGGAGGCGATCGAGCGCGGCAGCACCCGGTCGTCGTTGCCTTGGTAGTAGCGCTGGCACAGCGCGACGGCCACGCGACCCGCGCGCAGGAACAGCTCTTTCCGGTCGGCGTGGGTGGCTACCAGAGTTCCGTTCCCGGGCAGCGCGAGGCCCAGCGCTTCGGCGAGGCAATTCATGGAGTTGGCGGTGAACATGCCCGAGCACGATCCGCAAGTCGGGCAGGCCGAGCGTTCGAGCTCGGCCACGTCGGCGTCGGGCACCGCGCTGTCGGCCGCCTGCACGATGGCGTCGATGAGATCCGCGTGCATCTCCTGGCCGCCCCGACTGGTCAGCTTGACCTTGCCCGCCTCCATGGGCCCCCCCGACACGAACACCGCCGGGAGGTTGAGCCGCATGGCCGCCATCAGCATGCCCGGCGTGATCTTGTCACAGTTCGAGATACACACCATGCCGTCGGCGCAATGGGCATTGACCATGTACTCCACGCTATCGGCAATGACCTCGCGCGAGGGCAGGGAATAGAGCATGCCGTCGTGGCCCATGGCGATGCCGTCATCGATGGCAATGGTGTTGAACTCTTTCGCCACGCCACCCGCGGCCTCGATCTCACGGGCGACCAGCTGACCGAGGTTCTGGAGGTGTACGTGCCCAGGGACGAATTGGGTGAAGCTGTTGACCACGGCGATGATGGGTTTGCCGAAATCTCCGTCTTTCATCCCGGTCGCGCGCCATAGCGCCCGGGCGCCGGCCATATTGCGACCTGATGTCGAGGTGCGGGATCTGTACTGTGGCATCCCGCCTTCCTACCACGCTCTCCCCCCTACCGGCCACGCTCTCCCCCCCCACCCGCGAAATTCGACTGGCAAGGTGGATGCCGGGCGCGGACTAAGGCGCTACAATGCAGCACTTCATGAGCGAGCTCGACCCGACCAAGCCCCCACCCGAGACGCGCCCCGGCGTGCCGGGCGGCCGCGCTAGTGCCGGGTTCGATCCGCTGATCGGGACCACTCTGGCCGAGCGCTACCAGATCATACGCCGCATTGGCGAGGGGGGCATGGGCGCGGTGTACGAGGCGCGCCACAGCATCATAGGCAAGCGGGTCGCCATCAAAGTGCTGCTCGAAAAGTTCCTCGAGAACGAAGAGCTGGTAGCGCGCCTACTGCAAGAAGCCCGGTTGGCGAGCTCCATCGGGCACGCCAATATCGTCGACGTCGCCGATTTCGGCACTACCCGCGACGGACGCGCTTTCGTGGTCATGGAGTTTCTCGAGGGTGAGCCGCTGTCCGAGCTCATCATGCGCGACGCCCCGTTGCCCGTAGAACGCAGTCTGGCCATCGTCAGGCAGATTGTCAGCGCTCTCGGGGCGGCGCATGCCAAGGGCATCGTCCACCGCGACGTTAAGCCCGAGAACGTCTACCTCGTTCGGCGGGGTGCGGCCGATTTCGTCAAGGTGGTGGACTTCGGTGTGTCGCGGGCCGTGCACACCCGCGAGGAGGGCGAGCGGGAATGGCAGCGCCTTACCCGCACCGGAGCAGTGCTCGGTACCCCGCTCTTCATGTCGCCCGAGCAGGCGAGTGGCAGCGAGGACGTCGATCAGCGCGCCGACATCTGGGCGGTGGCGCTCATTCTCTACGAGTGCCTGACCGGTGAGCTGCCCTTTCGCGCCAACAACTACCTGGGCGTGGTCGCGCAGATCCTGGGCAAGGAGGCGGTGCCGCCCTCGGAGCTGCGGCCGGAGCTCGGCATTGCCCCCGCCATCGACCGCGTCGTCATGCGCGGCCTGGCCAAAGATCGTAGCCTGCGCTACCAGACCATGCCCGCGCTCGAGCGCGACCTCGATCGCCTGCTGGCCGGCGATCTCCAGGCCGTGGGCGAGGATGCCACCCCGGTGGACCGGGAGCCGGCTCCGGCGTCGCGCGCCCGTTGGCCGTGGCAGGTGGCGGTGGTGGCTGTCTTTGCGGTGGGTCTGACGGTCGCGGCGCTGCTCGCGCGCAGCGGCGCACGGGAGCTGGCCCGGCCGGAGGTGCCCCCGCCCCCGCGCCCGCCCGCAGCGGCCGTGCCCGGCGCCGCTCAGGCTGCTCTCCCAACTGCGGGTCACGGCCTTCCCGTCGGCCCTCGGGTGCTGGCGGGGGCCGGCAACGACACGCCGGCCTCGATCTTAGGGGACCGCGGCCACCACATGGGCAAGAGCCACCCTCACTCCCCGGGAGCCCCCTCGGTCGTAGCCGGCGGGTCGCCCACGGCACAGGACAAGGATGGGAGCAAGGCCGACGACAAGGTTGCTCCCTCGCCCTATAATTCGCCCCAGGCTCGGTAGTGCGTTTTCTGATCGGTTCGCTCGTCGGCTGCCTCGTTCTCCAAGCTCCCGCGCTTGCGCTGGAGGAGCGGGTTGGGCAGGAGCGTGCCCGCGATCACTACCAGGCAGGGGTGAGTCTCTTCGAATCGGGCAACAAAGAGCAGGCCCTGATCGAGTTCCAGCTGGCCAACGAGATCGCGCCCAAGCCCGAAAACGTCTTCATGATTGCCCAGTGCGAATACCACCTGGGCAAGCTGGTCGAGGCGCGTGCCCACTATCGTGCCTATCTGTCCACCCAGCCGGCCGGCGAGCTCGCCGACCTGGCCCGCTTGCGCATAGCCGCCATCAATCGCCGCCCGGGTATCTTCGCCATCAACACGGTGCCCGACGACGTGAGCGTGCGTATCGAGGGCGAGGGCACGGTGGTGACTGGTCAGGCGCCCAACGAATTCCAGGTGCCCCATGGCCACTATCGCGTGATGGTCTCCAAGCCCAACTTCACCAGCGAGAGCCGGGATCTCGCCATCGAGGTGGCGGAGACCAGGCCGCTCTTCTTCAAGCTCGAGCCCATACCGGCCCACTTGGTCGTGCGCACCTCGCCCGCCAACGCCGCGCTCTTCGTCCGCGGCAACCGCACCCGCAACCCCTACGTGCAGGACGTGCCTCCCGGAACTTACGAAATCTACGCCGAGGCGACCTACTATCAGCCCAAGCGCGAAGCCGTGACCCTCGCCCCCGGCGAGGTCCGCGAGGTCGAGCTGCCCCTGACCTACGTGCAGCGCTCGGGCCGGCCCGAGCTCATAGGGTCATGGACCGGCATCGGCGCCATCCTCGGCGGTCTGGCCGTGCTCACCCAGACCCAGACCAAGCCCGACAGCGCGCCATCGGGCACCATCTTTGGTGCCGGGATTCTTGCCGGTGGCCTGACCCTGGGCGTGTTGTCCTCGACCACCCGGCTGGTACCCGACTATATCCGCGACAAGCTCGCTCTGTTCCGCATCGGCGCCATGTGGACGGGGGGAGTCGAGGGCGCCAGCCTCGCCATGGGGCTCAGCCACGATTGGACCTATACCCTGCTCGGCAGCACGGGCGGCGTGGCGGCGGGCGCCGTCACCGGGTGGTGGCTCGATGACAGGGCCCCTTACTACGGCCGCGTGGCTCTGGTCCAGAGTGCCGCGCTCTTCGGCATGGCGGCCGGTGCCCTGCTGGTGCCGGGCACCGGGTCCTATCCCACGTATCCCACCGCCCCGCCCCCAGGGGCCACTCAGAGCGCCACCAACGCCTACAACGGCGCCGTCAACGCCTACAACGATGACAAGAAGGAGCGACTGGCTTTGGGCGTCTTGGCCGGTCTCAACGTGGGGCTCTTGGCGGGGCTCGGCATGGCCTACTTGCCCGATCAGAGCCACTACGGTCCCACCTGGCAACGGGTGCTCATGGTCGACCTGGCGGGGCTAGCGGGTGGGCTCATCGCCAGCGCGGTCGAATATTGCACGCGCAAGAATAGCTCGGGCGATTACACCCACTGCGCCCCCGCGGACTCGGACACCAGCAACAAGCTCGACGCCAAGACCGCCCGCTTCGCTCTGGGCGGGACCGCCTTTGGCCTGGTGGCGGGCTGGCTGCTCACCACCAACTTCGACCACCCTGGCCCGTCGCGCCAGCCGCAGGCCCCCTTGTCGTTCTTGCCCTGGCCGGGAGTGGTGCCGGTCCGGTCTTCCACCGGCGCCACGGCCTTGGCGCCTGGGCTCTTGTCGCAGGGGCGATTTTAGCGTCGCAGGGGCGATTTTGACCGGGACCGCCCGCGGTAGCAGCTACTTCGCCGCGTCGCCGTTCATCAGCACGCGCACGGGTTTGATCTTCCAGATGTCTTCGCAGTATTCGCGAATCGCGCGGTCGGATGAGAACTTGCCCATGCGTGCGGTGTTGAGAATCGACATGCGCGTCCAGCGTTTTTGGTCCTGGTACGCTTGCGCCACCCTGGCCTGGCAATCCACATAAGAGGCAAAATCGGCAAAGAGCATGAAATCGTCGTGCTCGAGCAGCTGTTCGATGAGACTGTGGAAGAGCTCGCGGTCCCCTCGCGAAAAGAAACCCGAGCGCAAGAGCTCGATGGCCTCGTGCAGGTCGGCGTTCTGCTGGCAAAGATCTCCCGGCCGGTAGCCATCGGCCCGCAGCTCCAGGACTTGCTCGGCGGTGAGCCCGAACAGGAAGAAGTTCTCCGCCCCCACCTCCTCGCGGATTTCGATGTTGGCGCCGTCGAGGGTGCCTATGGTGAGGGCGCCATTGAGGGCAAACTTCATGTTCCCGGTGCCCGAGGCTTCCTTGCCCGCGGTAGAGATCTGCTCGGACAAGTCGGCGGCGGGGTAGATGCGCTGGGCGTTCTTCACGTTGAGGTCGGGCAGGAAGATGACGCGCAGGCGGCCCTGCATGGCGCGGTCGTTGTTGATCACTTCTCCGACGCTGTGGATGAGCTTGATGATGAGCTTGGCGGTGTGGTAGCCGGGCGCGGCTTTGCCCCCGAAAATGATGGTGCGCGGGGTGAAGTCCTGGCTCGGGTCGAGCTTGAGATGGCGGTAGAGCGTGATGACATGCAGGACGTTGAGATGCTGGCGTTTGTACTCATGGATGCGCTTGACCTGCACGTCGAACATGGTGTCGGGCTCGAGCTGAAGCTCGTTCTTCTCCCAGGCGCCGTCCGCTAGCGCGCGCTTGTTGCATAGCTTGACCTCGCGCCATTTTTCCTGGAAGGCGGGATCATCAGCGAGCTTCTCCAGGTCGCGCAGTCGCATGAGATCGGAGACCCACTTGTCGCCGATGGCCTCGGTGATGAGCGCCGCCAGCCCGGAGTTGGCCAACATCAGGAACCGGCGTGGTGTGATGCCGTTGGTCTTGTTGTTGAATTTATCCGGCCACAGCTCGGCGAAGTCACGCAACACGGTCCGACGCAGGAGATCCGAGTGCAGCTTGGCGACCCCGTTCACGGCGTGGCTGCCCACGGTGGCGAGGCTTGCCATGCGGACGCGGCGCTCGCCTCGCTCGTCGATCAGCGACATGCGCCGCAGGCGATCGTCATCCCCGGGATAGCGCAACCGGATCTCGCTCAGGAAACGACGATTGATCTCGAATATTATCTCCACATGGCGGGGCAGGAGCCGTTGCATGAGGCGCAAGGGCCAGGTCTCCAGCGCCTCGGGCATCAGGGTGTGGTTGGTGTAGCTCAGGGTCTTGGTCGTGATCTCCCAGGCGGTTTCCCAGGGCATCCCTTTCTCGTCCACCAGGATGCGCATGAGCTCGGCCACAGTCAGCGAGGGGTGGGTGTCATTGAGCTGGATCGCATACTTCTCGTGGAAGTGATCCATGCTGGTCTCGTGCTGGGAATATATGCGCATCATGTCTTGCAGCGAGCACGAGATGAAGAAGTACTGCTGCTGCAGGCGGAGGAGCTTGCCCGCCTCCGATTCGTCGTTGGGGTAAAGGATCTTGGTGATGTTCTCCGATAGCGCCTTTTCCTCGACGGCTCGCCGATAGTCCCCCACATTGAATGCTTGCAGGTCGAGCGAGGTGTAGGCCTGCGCCTGCCACAGGCGCAGCATGTTGGCGGTGTTGGTGCGATGGCCGAGAATGGGGGTGTCGTTGGGGAAGCCCTTCACCATCTGCTCGGGCACCCAGCGGACGTGGTAGCGCCCCTTGTCATCGGTATACGGCTCGGTGTGGCCGCCGAAGCCCACCCGAAACGCGATTTCGGGATGGTGGATTTCCCAGGGGAAGCCGAGGTGCAGCCAGTGGTCCAGCACCTCGACTTGCCAGCCGTCCTTGATGGCTTGGTCGAAAATGCCGAACTCGTAGCGGATGCCGTAGCCGGTGGCCGGAATCTCCAAAGTCGCCAGCGAATCCAGGTAACACGCGGCCAGGCGGCCGAGACCACCGTTGCCGAGCCCGGGCTCTTCCTCCTGCTCGAGCAACTCGTCGAGCGAGAGCCCGAGCTCCTCCATGGCTTGACGCGTCGACTGCCAGATGCCGAGACTTATCAGGTTGTTGCCGAGCTGGGGGCCAATGAGGAACTCCGCCGACAGATAGGCCACGGTGCGGCTGGCCTGGGAAAAGTAAGTATGCGAAGTATGAATCCAGCGATGGAGAAGCCGCGCTCTCACCGTGTACGATAACGCCAGGTAGTTGTCGTGGGGCGTAGCCACCTCGGGAAACTTCGCCTGGTGGGTGAATAGATTTTCCAGGAAATCGCGCTTGATCGACTCGGCATCTAGCCCGAAGTGAACGTCTTTGCCGGCCCCGATATCGAGCTTGGCGTGGTTTTTCATGGAGCCTCATCATAGCCGATCACGCCGAATCTCGCGCGCGAGGCCCTTTGCTGCTCGTCCGGCTGCTCTGCCCGTCCCCGGGGTTATCGGCTACTATCAGCCCGTGAGCAGCGCGAGTAGCGAGCCAGATCGAGCCCATGCCGTACTGCGGCTGATAGCGCACGAGCTTCGCAATCCGCTCACCGCGGTTCAGCTCAACGCCCAGCTCATCGAGCGCGCGCTTCGGCGCGAGAGTCGCGCCAAGGAGCTGGCTTGGGCCGCCGGCATCGTCACCGCGGCTCGGCGCATGGAGCACATGATCGAGCTCCTGGTCGAGGCCGAACGTCTTCGCTCGGGGCGCAGCGGGCTGGCGCTCGAACCCCTGGTCTTCGCCAGCTGGCTAGCCCAATGTCTGGTCGAAGCACCCCTGGCATTTGACCGGACGCGTTTGCAAGTCGAGACCGCCTCGCCCACCCTCGCCATCCTGGCCGATCCTCGCCGTCTCAAGTCAGTGATGCTCACGTTGCTCGACCTGGCGGGAGCGTACAGCCCGCAAGGGCCAGTACTCGTAAACGTGTGTAAAGGCCAGGCATCCCCCACGCTCCACTGCTCGATCTTGGTGGAGCGGCAAGGCGGCCAGGTAGAGGACGCGGGGGGAGACGGGCAGGTCGGGGAGGCCGGCCAAGTTGGGGAGGTCGGGTATGGGGAGGTCGGGCAGCTCAGCGCTGGCCGCGACGTCGAGATTCATTACGTCAGGACGGTGCTGCAGGAACACCGAGGTGAGCTACGCGATGCGCTGGGAGACACCCGCTATGTGGGGTTCGAGGTGGTGTTACCCATCCCGGACGTCGAGCCCAGCAAAGTGGTCACTTGAGGTTGTACTTGACCATCTTCTCCCAGAGATTTTTTCTGGAAATGCCGAGCATCTCGGCGGTTCGGGCTCGCTCGCCCGACGCGGCCTGCAGCGTGCGCTCGATGTAGCGCTTTTCGAACTGAGCCATGGCCATGGCCAGCGGCTCGGTCACTCCCGGCGCCTGGGCCTCCACCCGGTTCGAGCCGTGGAATTCCGAGGGCAGGTGGTGCGGCTCGATCTGCTGTCCTTGCGAGAGAATGGTGGCGTGCTGGATGGCGTGCTTGAGCTCGCGCACGTTGCCTGGATACGAGTAGGTCTGCAGGGCAGCCCAGGCTGCCGGCGTGATGGTCGCTGGCTGCGCGCCCTGGGGCGCAAACTCGCGCAGGAACTGTTCGACCAGGATGGGGAGATCGACGAGTCGCTGCCTCAATGGCGGCAGGGGTAGCTCGAAGACCTTGATGCGGTAGTACAGATCCTGGCGAAAGCGGCCGCTTGCGACCATGGCCTTGAGATCGCGGTTGCTGGCGGAGATCAGTCGCACGTCGACCTTGATGGGGGAATTGGTGCCGATCGGCTCGAAGGCTCCATCCTGCAAGACGCGCAGCAGCTTGACCTGGACTTCCACCGGCATCTCCCCGATCTCGTCGAGGAAGAGGGTGCCTCCGTCCGCGGCCTTGAACCGACCCTCGCGCCGCTTCACCGCGCCGGTAAACGCGCCCCGCTCGTGTCCGAACAGCTCGGCTTCGATCAGAGTCGCCGGAACGGCGGCACAGTTGACCGGGATGAAAGGGCGCGCCCGCCGGTCGCTGCTGGCGTGGATCATGCGAGCGGCCAGCTCCTTGCCTGTCCCGCTTTCGCCCGCCAACAGCACTGCGGCGGAGCTGTTCGCTATTGCCGCAATTTGAGCTCGCAGGTGAGCCATGGCCGGCGATCTACCTTCGATCAGATGGTCTGGGTTGGTCGCGGCGAGCTGAGCGCGTGCCTCTGCCAGCTCGCGCAGTAGCTTCCACCGCTCATCGATGCGCTGTACGATGTTGAGAATTTCCGCCAGCTCGAAAGGCTTGGTCACGTAATCGACCGCGGCCTCTTTGACGGCGGCCACCGCTTCCTGGATGGTCCCGAACGCGGTCATGAGCACCACGTGCGTATCCGGGCGTTCGTCGCGCACGCGGCGCAGAATGGCAAACCCGTCCACCTTGGGCAGGCGGACATCGCTCATCACCAGATTGAAGGTTTGATGGTCGAGGCAGCGCATGGCCTCGCCGCCATCGGAAGCAAGCGAAACGTGGTGTCCCAGATCCCGCAGCGCTTCGCCCAGCGGTAAACGGACATCAGCCTCGTCGTCTATGAGCAGAATATCGAGCATGTGGTCTCCCCTGGTCCCTGCTAATACCTTGAATGTTCCTGCGTACATTGGCGGATAGCAAGGGCAGGTTTTTGCTCTGTGACGCAGTCGTGACAGAGCAGCCCCGGACGCCTCTGCCCTATCGTGAGCTGGCGGACAGCGCGCTGCTCTGGCAGCGCTGGCCTTTAACACGCCCTGACCAGCCGTTTCTTCCCGGTAGCAAGGGGCGGCTCGTGGTTACTCCAAGGTAACGTCGGCAAGGGCGGATTGGCGCGCCGAGCTGCAGACGGTGCTATTGCACCAGATAGCCTTCAACCCTGGCCCGTAGCAAGCGGCGGGCGCGATGGAGGCGAGTCTTTACCGTGGCCTCGGACACCCCGAGCATCTTGGCCGCCTGGCGGGTCGACCAGCCTTGGATTTCGCGTACGTCGAAGACCGCCCGGAGCGCGGTTGGCAATCTGTCGATGGCGTCCTGGATAACCCGCCTCAGCTCTTGGGATTCGAGCTGAGTGTCGGGACGATGCCGATCCGATGCATCTAGGTCTAGATTTTGCCCGAGGTCGAGCTTCGTTTGACGTTCACCCGGGGTCAGATCCACACACTCCGGGCGACGCTTGCGCACGCGCAAGTGCATGAGAGAGGCATTGACAGTCACGCGATAGAGCCAGCTGCCGATCTGGGCACGGTCCTGAAATCCAGGCAGCTTGCGCCATGTGGTCACAAAGACGTCCTGTAAAACCTCTTGGGCGTCATGCTCGTTGCGTACGAAACGGAAGGCAAGCCGGAGCAGGTTCTGTTCATGGCGACTGAGCAACTCCGCGAAGGCATCGAGATCGCCAGCGCGGGTTCGAGAAACCAGAGCATCGTCGCTGACCGGTTTAGCTTGGTCGTAAGGGATGACGGGTGCCGGTAAGGTATCTGCGTGGCGGGCGGTAGACGCAGGGTTAGTTGCCGCAAAGCTCATTATCTCCTCCCATTCTGGTTGCTTGCTTGGCTCTCGCTCGTTGCTCGGCCAGGCGGCCGAAGCGCTCCCTCCCCACGCAAGGCTCATGCCGAGCCGCCCGTGCCTTCCGGGCCCTTGCGTCGTCTCGGCCGCCCGCTTGGGGTCGTGTTGGTCAAGCGCGGCCGGCTTGCCGTTGCGGCGGCAAGGCTTCCTCAGCTTGTGGCAGCCGCTGGGCAGCGTGACCAATTTCCTGCTCCGGGGCTCCCACAACTTGTGGGTCACGGAAGTGTGATCCGAGGCGCCCAGCGTGATCCCGATCGGTAGCGCGGGGCTCGAGGGGCGCTCGGTGGCGACCATCACGACTCGGCAATAATCGCAGTCCCGGTGCCGGCTTGCCAGCTCAGCCCGTCACCTTGGGCTCTGCCAATAGATCACCATGGGGTCAGACGAGGTCACCATGGTCGCTCTTTCGGTTAGACCGTGTGCGCAGCGGCGCTGTCGGCCTGGCTCGCGCGTGGCACGACCGGCACGGGCGATGCACTCTCCCTGGAGCGTAATCGTCGTCGAATCCGCCGCCAGCGCGAGCCGGTCGCGGCTCGGGCGTAGGCGGTTTTGCCGACTAAAGGAGATAGGTGATGGACCAACAAATCGTTTACGAGAACCAACGACCGGTACCACACGAGGATGCCGGGCCACCGCTGCCGAGCCCGGTAGAGCGCAAGCAGCTCACCGAGGTCGCGGCGGGCGGTTCGTCGATTGGCGCGATAGCCGGGGCGGCAACGGCCGTGCTGGCGATTATCGGACTTTCGGGCGGGTTTCCTCTGCTCATGATGACTCTTTCGGCGATCGTCGTGGGCGCTGGGTTTTTCGCCGAAGGCACCTCGCTGGGGGCAGCCTTGGCCAAGGTCGACCGCCGCAACCTTTTCGAAGAGAGCGGCGCTGCCAGCGGATTCGGCCCCCTCACCAGAATCTGTGGGTTGAAAAGTTAGGCTCGGGAAGGGCTCCGAGCTGATGAAACAGGGCGATCCTGAGTGTGGGGTAGGCGCGAAATCCCCTGGCTTTTCTGATGGCCAGTT
>Ga0187889_10004208_pt1 | contig 12061 bp, 11 predicted proteins | sample June2016WEW_7_10_2_FD_132992 | JGI IMG/M metagenome (GOLD analysis project Ga0187889, IMG submission 132992) | Peatland microbial communities from SPRUCE experiment site at the Marcell Experimental Forest, Minnesota, USA - June2016WEW_7_100 | ecosystem: Environmental > Terrestrial > Soil >... | reverse complement strand
GGAGGGAAAAGAATAGCTCCTGGATGATAAAGGTGATTAGCCTTAGGGCCATCAGGAAATAAAGCAGCTGAAAATTAAAGCGGGAATGATTCAGAGCGCCGACGATCATATCGATGACCAGTTTATAGATATAGGCATTGGCAAAAGGGAGAAAGGCCGGAATAACCGCCACGGTCAGGCTTGAGGCAAAAAGAGGTTTATCGATCTTCCACAAAAAACCTAAAAGCCTTTTGGCGATTTTCGCCACCGCAAAAACTTTGTTGATTTTTTCCTTTTTGAGAAAGGCCGCCATTGATAAACCTTATTTTACTACACGTCATCCCCTTATGCTAGAATAAGGGACAAAGATGGGAAAACTGATAAAGATACCCCGTATAATTAAGACCTTCGGCGACAGCATGTATCCTTTGCTTTTAGATCAAGATATCTTATATTTGCAGAAAATTACATTCTTGAAAATAAAAGTCAACGACATCATTACGGTTCGAGAAAAAGACCATTATTTTACCCACCGGGTTATTTACAAAGGAAAAAATTACCTGCTGACCAAAGGTGACCACAATCCTATTGTGGACAAAAAAGTTTACCCTAAAGACATTATCGGAATTGTCGAAAATGTCAAAAGAGGGGGAAAGATGTTTAACCCCGGACAGCTTTATTTATTCCAGTCCACCCTGTATTTTGGGGAAATCGTCAGAATAAAAAATATGCTTGAAAAAAACAACATCGAGATGCTCTTTTTAAAGGGTCTTCCCTTACACTTATATTTTGAGAAAGCCCATCCCAAAAGGCTTTACGCGGACTGCGATATTTTAATTAAGCCTAAAGATTTTCCCAAAGTTAAAAAAATTTTGCGCAAATTTGGATACAAAAAAGTCGAAGACAGCCTGTCCCAAGAACATCAGAAATTAAAAAATAAACAGTCCGAAATATCGTTTATGAAAACTCTCAACGGTTTTCATGTGGTTTTTGACATCCATTTTGAAATTGTTTTTTTAATGACTCAGCTTGGTGAATTGAATCCCCTCTATCCCCAGGATAAGATTGACGCACTGACCAAGGAATTTATGGATGACAGAAGAAGCATCACAGTCCTGGGAGAGGATTTTCCGATACTCTCTCGAACTAATCTCTTAATCTACCTTTGTCTGCACCTTTTTCACCATAATTTTAGCGGCGCCTACCGCTACGATTTTATCGACAAAATCATCAGAAGCGACAGGCCAGATTATAAGAAGCTGACGGAAACGGTAAAAAAGTACAGCCTGCAAAACTTTATCTACCCTTGTTTTATTTTACTAAGTAGATACTATCAAACGCCGCTAAGTAAAAAAACAGTGTCCGCAATTAGGCCTAATAAGAGTGCTCTACGCTTTATCAAAAAAAACATTGCCAATATGAATATTTTTAAGGGCGAAGAAAGAATCGGAAGCGGAGTAAAAAGGTTTCAGATGATTTTCTGCTTATCGCCCTACCCGCTTTACAAAAAAATTTTAGTTTTTTTTAATAAAGAAGTTTTATATTCAGTCTTTTGGGTTTTTTACAAAAAACTGAAGCCATCTAAATCTTTTTAATTATTTTTGCTTTAATCAGCTGCTTTGTAAATTGGTCAAAATCTGCTCCAGCTGTTTTTTCCTTGATTGCATAGGCCTTTGAAAGGAATCCGACTATCTTTTCCTTATCCCATCCCTGTCTTAGCTTTTCAAAAATAACAGCGCCTGTTTTGTTGAACGTATAAAGGGCGGATTCTTCTCCGTCAAAGATTGTTGACTTGTCCCCCACTTTCTGGACGATAAACCCTTTATTGATTTTATATTTCAAATTTTGAGAATCTCCTTTTTGAAAAATTGCTTAAAAACTTTTTCGTCTTTTTTTATATATAAATAGTAAAATTCGGTTTTGTCTACAAATTCTGCAATCAGTGGAAATTGTTTTTTTATTTTATCGGGGTATGTAAATAGCTGTTTTAACATTTTCTTTAAAATGAAATTTTTGTTTTTAATTTCTTTGACAGCGCATTTATTTGCTTTTCTGATAAAGAAAACTTTATCGATAGGATAGGATTTTTTGTTTTTTGCAAAATTATAGTTTTTTTCATACTGCAAAGTCTGGAAAAAATAAAATTTTTTGTTCATCTTCCTAATAAGGATTGAGTCATCCGATAAAATATTGCACAAACCATTAAGAAGCTGGGCCGTTGTAGACTTTCCAGCGCCGTTGCTGCCTTCAAAAATATACGCTTTGTCATTATAGCTTACTCCGGAACCGTGAATAGTAAAACCGTCTGCCGAAGATAACAGATATTTATTAAGAACCATATTAACCATAAATTCGAAATCAAAATTTCCCGGAGGATTATGTGTTCTTAAAGTATGTGTTTTCTCATTTATATGGAACAGCCGGACGTTAAAGCTGTTAGTTTTTTTGGCGAGGTCTTCTCCGCTAAGCACTACCAAACCGTAGGAATATATGTCAAAAGTGAAATCGGCTCCTTTTCCAGCTTTTGTAATAAAACCGGAATAATCGGTTTTAAGCATCTGTATAAACTTTTCTGTATAGAAGCGCTGATCCCTGGGATGGATTTTAAAAAGCAGTTTAAATCCGGCAATATTCAGGTAAATTTTTTCCATATCAGTTTTAGTATTAAAAAGGCAGTCGCCAAGGAAATTTTTAGATCGGCAATCCTGGACTTGGTATTAATGCATTTTAAATCGAGTTTCATCCATTGATCAAAGTCAAGCGCGTGCTGACCTTTTATTACCCACAAAGAGGTCACTCCGGGCAAGACTGCAAATCTCTTCTGGTATTTTTTCGGTATTCTTAACGCTTCTTCGACCGGCAACGGCCTTGGCCCAACAAATGCCATTTCTCCCTTAATGATATTTATAAGCTGGGGCAGCTCATCTAATCCGATGCTTGACACTGCCTTTCCGAATTTGGTGAGCCTCGGATCGTTTTTTATCTTAAATGCCGGGCCGTCTACCTCATTTAATTTCATTAATTTCTTTTTAAGACTTTCGGCGTTTAAAACCATTGTTCTTACTTTGTACATTGTAAATATCCTCTTATCCTTTCCCATCCTTCTTTGCTCAAAGATAAAAGGTCCTCTTGAGGTAAGTTTTACGCAAAAATAAAATACAATTAATAAGGGCAGAAATAAAACAGTTAGGATAAGGGCAATCAGTCTTTGGGCCATATTAGATAACATTGATTTTATCACTTTTTTATTATACTATGGCACTTAGATGCTTAGTCAGTTAAGCTCACATTACTCCTTTTGAGAATGAATAAAAATACAAAGAGAATACTAAAGGCTGCCAAAAAAAATTACTTGCTCCTTGTTTTTGTAATTATAATTTTTTTTGTGGCTGTGGCAGTTTTATATAAAAACTTTTTCTCATCCTCCCAGTATTTTTATGCCAAAGTAAGAGTGGACTACCCTGCTTCTTATTATTCTAAACCCGATATCTGGCTTACTAACTCTTTGAGGGCCGGCGATAGACAATCCAGCTTGCTTGGGGGATCGAGCGCAGAGATACTAAAAGTCAGATATTATCCCATAAGTACAGGAAACAGTTCGAGCAATTTTAATATTTTCCTCACATTAAGAATGGAGGGAAGTTTTGATAAAAAAACAAAAACTTTTACATTTCAAAGGTCAAATATAAGTACCGGTTCCCCTATCACTTTCAATTTCTCATCTGCACAAATAGAAGGAACCGTTATTGATCTTAGTCAGACTCCTTTTGCCGATAGCTATATAGACAAAACTGTTACTCTTATCTGGAGAGCTGGATATAGCCAGGATTTTCCTTATTTTTATAGTAATATAAACGTTGGAGATAAGTATTACGACGGTAGCAATTATGTATTTGAAATCTTGGACAAGCACCTTGAGAATAACGTTTTAGCTGTTCCAAATTATGTTACCGGACAAATTTTTACTCAAGACATATCTACAATTCAAAATATAGTTTTAACAGCAAAAGTAAAAGTTTTAGAGAGAGACAATCAGTTTATTTTTGCCGGGGATCAGGTCCTAAAGATAGGGAATAACCTGAATATCTCGACCCAAAATTTCGACTATAATAATTTTATTATTAGTAATATTCAGTAATTTATATTGTAGTTAGAACGCATAATAAGAACTCTAAGAAGCCAGAAAAGTGATTGGAAAGCTATTTGGTCTGTGGGATTAACTGTCCCATAGATAAACAATGTCCAGAACGAAATTACAAAAACCTTGGATAATCCGTTTTCCCCTCTTAATACCGATATATCCTTCTCTAAGAAATAAACAAGTAATAATATTAAGGCTGAAAATCCGAAAGCTCCTGTTTCTGCAAAGGTATTAAAAAATATGCTATGCGGATAAGGAGCGGCTAAAGCATTCTCGTTTTCCACTTCAGAAGAAGTAGTAAATACCTTTTGTTCTGCAGGACTTAAATAATCGTAATAATTTCCAAGTCCGACTCCAAAAACCGGCGAAGAAAGACCAATTTCTAGGGAATATTCCCACCTACTTACCCTGTTGGTGATGGCCCCATAATCTCCAGGGTTTGTTAAAAGTAACCTGTCAATTACGGTATACCCTGTCTCTTGATATAAAAAGGAATATAGAAAGTAAAATATTATAGGAATAATTATTAAGAATATAAGAAATTTCTTTATTTTTTTGAGAAAAATTAATGTGAAGGAGAGTATGCTGAAAGCCAGCATAACGATTCTTGTCCTGAAATTCGATATAAAAGAAAAGACTGAAATTAAAATAGCGAAAAAACCAAAAAGAACTTTTTCTTTTCTCTCGATCAAAAAATAAAGGACTATAGGGATTAGCATCTCATCATAATTCCCCACATAAACTCTGCCCCTATTAATATTTAGGTCAACCAATTCTTGGTACGTATTATTCAGAAGGTACTTTCCTGCAGATAGAATTATGCCCGGATAAAAAAATATAAGAGCCTGAAGAATAAAACTTGCTGTTGTAGCAATAAACAGAATGAGTATTATTTTTTTAACATCCCTCTCGTTTTGGATAAAATAAAGGGATAAAATAAATAAAATTGCTGATGCCAATATTTTTTCATAAGCGCTTGAGAAAGCCGAGATATTAGCTGCTGTTATTACTGATACGGACTGCGACACAAAAAACAACATAAACAAAAGCATTAAGGTATTGTTCACTTTTAGTTTCTCGTTTCGAAACAAAAGTCCTATAAATACCACTATAAATAAAACAATCCATATAAAGACTCCGATAACGTGGGTTGTTGAAGAGGAAATTAAAAGAGAAAACGGAGGAAGCAGAACTAATAAAACACTTAGGTAGTACAGATTATTTGTTAGATTTTTTATATTCATTTTTTACTAAATATATTTTTCCTTCCAGATAAAAGCGGTAGCTTTTGATAAAAAACGAGCCATACGAATAAGGCTCCGTAAACTAGATATCTTTTCCAAAGCCTCCCAGGCTCTTTAGCTAATCTGAATAACCATTCAAATCCTGATTCTTGAATCCAGATAGGAGCTTGCGGTTTGACCCCCGATATGAAATCGAAAGCTGCTCCAACTGGAATAATTACTATGCCTTTATTGTCCTTCCTCCTCGAATTAGCCAGACTGAAGGCAAATATTTCCTGCGCTGGACTTCCTAAACAAACAAAAACTATATTTGGTTTTATAGAATCTAACTGCATGTTTATGTCTTTAAATTCATTTTCCTCTAGATCTCTAAAGACTGAGGGCATTAATCCTACAATTAATATTTTAGGGAATAAAACTCTCAATTTTTTCCCCAATTTTTTCAGTACTTCCTTCGTATTTCCGTAAAGAAATATTCTGTATCCTTTTTCTTCTGAGAATTGACATACTTTAAGCATAAGCGTAGGGCCATAAACCCTATTTTTGAAGTTCACTTTATATAGAAACCTGATCGACCTTTTAATCCATTGACTGTCAGGGACTAGAAAATCGAAATTATTTAAAACAGTTTCCAATTCCTTATCAAAAAAAGCTTTTGCAAGCGTTTGTGATGCGACCGGGGATACAAGAAGTCTTCTCTTATCCTTGATCGATTGTTGAATTTGTTTCAACAAGAAGTCATAGTCGCAAGCAGAGATAAAATTTTTTAACAGCTTATACTTTCCCAGATAAATCATAACTTTTGTAGATATCGGATATTATATCGTCTATCGTATAATTAATTCTCCAAGAAGGATAACTTTTTTTAAATTTATCCGTGTCGGAAATCCACCAGATGTGATCTCCTTTACGTGCGACATCTATGTAATTTATCTTTGCCTTTTTACCTGCCAAAGTCTCTAATTTGTCTAATATTTCTAATATCGACACGCTGTTCCCTCTTCCACCTCCCATGTTAAAGACCTCTCCAGACTTTGGTTTTCTAGCGTATTCGTAAAACGCCGCAATAACATCTCTTGCATGAATAATATCCCTTACCTGCTTCCCTTTATAACCGACGACTAAGATTCCATCACTTTTAAAGTGCTGCTCTATCAAGTAAGATAAAAATCCTTGATACAAGGAGGCGCTTTGGCCACCGCCAGATACTACCCCAAGCCTGAAAACTCCGGTTTTTAAATTAAAATATCTTCCGTATTCCTGTACTAGTAGGTCTGCCGAAATTTTTGATACTCCAAAAAGACTATGCATTGACTGATCTATAGAATAAGATTCGGGAATACCTTGATAATATTTATTCTGGACCGGTATATCATATCTTTTTTTATACTCTTTTAGGGGTAGATAATTAACTGAATCTCCATATACCTTATTCGTAGAAGTAAAAATAAAAGTAGCATCGGCAGCATATTTTTTAAAAGCTTCTAAAAGCTCTAATGTTGCGAAAGCATTAATGGAGAAATCCAGAGGGGGATCCTTTTGCGCCCAGTCATGTGAAGTTTGCGCAGCTGTATGGATAACAGAAAACAATTCCTTTCCGTTCTTTTTAAAAATTTCATTTATTTTCTGCTTTTCTGTTATATCGCAATCGTAATGTAAATATGTTTTGGGAAATTTTTCTTTAAGTTTTTTTAATTTCCTCCCATATTGAGTTTTTATCTTAAAAATTTTCCCTCTTAAATCGTTATCTATCCCGATAACAGTATCACCTTTATCCAAGAAAAATTGCGTAGCTTCAAAACCGATAAGGCCAAGAGAACCTGTTATTATAACTTTTCTACTTTTCACGGCTTCTAATTGACACATTATAACATCTTTTTAAAAAATACTATCTGTTTTATAATTACTTCAATGAAAGTATTATTTGACACCCATATGATCGGTCAAAAACAAACTGGGATAGAGAGATACTGGAAAAACTTAATAGAAAGCTTAGTCAAACAATCAAAAAGAATAGAGATAATACTTTATTCGAATCTAAAAAAAGCAAGCTTTGAGGAGAAAAACTTTTCTTTTTATATTCCCCCGTTAAAAAATGGTCTCTACCGTCTAATTTTAGGGTTTTATAAAGCAGAAAGCGAGTTTAAACCAGATCTCTTCCACGTAAGTAATTTTTCTTCTTTGTTAAAGAAAGCGCCTGTTATAGTTACAGTACATGATTTAGGTTTTAAATTGTACCCTAAGTTTTTTTCTTTAAAGAGCCGGTTAGCTTTTAATATTTTTTTTAAACGGACATTAAGTTCATCAAACGCAATAATTTGTGTTTCCGATAGTGTAAAAAAGGAGTTGGTGAAATTTTACCCTGAGACCAATAACAAAACTTATGTTATTTATGAAGCCGCTGATGGAGTTTTCAGATATATACCTAAAAGGGCAACTGTAAGCTTGTACCTCAAAAGAAAATTTGATTTAAAATCTCCTTATTTTTTAGTCGTCGGAGACATCCAGGAAAGGAAGAATCCCTTTCCGATCATAGATGCATTTTCTATCCTGATGGAAATTAATCCTAATTTAAAACTTGTATTTGCCGGAAAAAATAAAATGGGTAAAGGAATTGAAAGGAAATATTCTCAACTAATAGAATCCGGTAATCTAAAGCTGTTGGGGTATGTAAGCGATGAAGAGCTAGTTTATTTATATAACGGAGCTGTTTCTCTAATTTTTAATTCCATTTACGAAGGCTTTGGATTACCTATAGCAGAAGCCATGTCTTGTAAAACGCCTGTGATCTGTAGTGACATAGAAGTGTTTAGGGAAATTGCTTCAAATGCTGCCATATTTGCCAAGAACGAACATGGACTTTATAAAGCAATGGAAAGGGTAATGCTAGATTCCTCTTTCAGAAGAAAATATGCTAAATTGGGTTTTCAAAGAAGTAAATACTTCTCGTGGCAAAAAACAGCTAAAGAAACCCTTCATGTCTATACCCACGTCATTTATGGAGCTGCCAAAACACAGACTTGACATTTAAAACGATTTGCTATAAATTATAGGACATATGTCAGCAGGAAGAGCAGAAAGAAGAATAACTGGAATAGACCAAGAACAAGGAACAGTTAGAAGAAGAGCTAGAGGGCTTACGCTTCTTTCAGGAGAAACATTATTAGTACCGCTACTCATAGCCGCTTGTAGAGGCGGAAACGCTACGGCCACTCCGGGGGAAACGCAAACGCCAATCATTGAACCATCTCCATCCGCATCCGCAACCCCAACCCAAACTCCAACTTTGGAGCTTACTCCATCACCAACCGCAACGGCTACTGAAACTCTTTCCCCAAGAGAGGCATTACTAACTCCTTCACTTGCAAGCGTCGCTAGTAAGGCCGGAATGGAAGTTGGAGTCGAATTTACAGGATATGAGTTTAATGACTCTCTATGGCGTCAAACAGTCAGTGAACAATTCAATTTGGGAATAATCGATTGGGGGTTAAATTGGAATGAAATTGAACCTAGCCAAGGGCAATTTGATTTCTCTACAGCAAATCAAGAGATTATATTTGCACAACTTAATAATATGGAAATACGGGGGCAAGCGATTGTTTTCCCATCAGATTTGCCGAATTGGATTAAAAATGGAAATTTCAGCAAGGCCGAACTAACAGACATTTTAATAAATCATGTAAAAACTGTAGTGGGAACGTTTAAGGGTAAAGTAAACGAGTGGGTTGTTGTGAATGAACCATACATATACCCGTACAGAACAGATGATATCTTTTACAAAACAATCGGACCAGATTATATAGACATTGCTTTTAAGGCAGCAAGAGAAGCAGATCCTTCCGCTACATTGATTTATAATGATACTTTCAATCATTCACCGGCTTCGGCAGGTCAAAATGGAATAACAACCACATTAACGATGCAAACCGTAAAAAGATTAAAATCGGAAGGCTTAATAGATGCGGTGGGCTTAGAGATGCACCTAGATGCTTCTGACCCCCCAAACAAGCAAGATGTAACAAACACAATGAAAAGCTACGGTGTTCCTGTAGTGGTAACCGAGTTCGACGTAGACTTGCAAAAGGTAGGTGGAACTCAGGCTAAAAGATATGCACTACAAGCACAAATTGCATCTAATATGGTTGGGGCTTGTAGGCAGTCGGGAGTTTGTAAAGAATTCACTCTTTGGGGAATAGGAGATAATTATTCATGGCTTGAGGAGAGTATGGGCGAAAAAAATGCAGATCCTACGCCTTTTGATGATAGTCTTAACCCCAAAGACGAATATTTTGCTATAAGAACAGCTCTTTCGTAAAACATACTTTATTAAAACTGAATACAGATTCGACAGCTCTAGGTTTTTAAAGACATTGACATTTATCGGAAACGCGTATACATTATATCTAGAGGAGAATTATGTCGAAGCTGGATAAAATATTTTTAGCCATAGTCATTGCGCTGCTTATTATGACAGTGACAGAAATTTTCTTTATTTTTGTCTATAAAAAACCGCCTCAAGCAATCCCTAACCCCATTATAACCCAGGTTGCTCCAAGTCCAATTCCAAATCCTGCGGTCAATCCGGAGCAAATGAAAGCGCTTGCTAATTGGCCATCTTTTAGAAATGCTACTTTAACCTTGACGGAAACGGTAACGGGTACTATTTCCGCCATAATTCCGCCAACGCCTACAACTAGTAACTTTACTATAAAACTATATGGCCAAAGGGAAATAGATACGACTATGTTTCTCTTTTCTCCAGCTGATTACAAAGCGATTGTAGTTTATAATCTAGACCCATTGACTGGTAATACAACTCAAATGAATATCGGAGATTTAAAAATAGGAGATGAAATAAGAATGACATTGACAAGTAATTTAGCAGCGAATGTAGCCAACTCCTCGCTTGGGACAACTATCTATAAAATAAAATGAAAAAAATAAAATACCAAAAGCCCTTTTTAATTAAGGCGAAGGTAAAACTTAATTTTTTTCAATTTCGGATGAATGGAAGACTGCTTGCGGTGGAATGTCTTTCCAGTGTTAACTGTAATTGTTGTGCAAGAACCAGTCCGTGTAGCTGCTAGAAATTTCTATAAAGCCTCGCCTCTCGAAAATCTGAAGTTAATTTTGCCACTCTTGAAATTATCTATCTCAGAGAGCATATGGACAGTTGCCGCTATATATCCCCTGGCATACTTTAAACGCAGCTAATCTGTAATAATAGTAAGTTTGATAGTAGGAGGAATTGTTATTTATTCCTGATAAAATTGAAAAATATTTATCCGCAAATTCTTTCGCTTTTGTCTGTCCCTGAATATCCAGCTTTAGGTTATAGATTCTGGCGATTAGCCCCGGATCGGCAAAATTATAAGCGTCAAAGGCCCTTTCGTAAAAAGGCAAGGCTTTATCTCCCTCCGAAGCTGCATAATAAACGTTTCCGGCAAAAGTTAGAACATCCTCGTCACCTTTAAACAATTTTACATAATAGTTAAGATAGCTGAAGGCTGCCGACTGCTGGTTGCCGGCTAACTGGCTCTCTACGAGCGGAACGTAGACATCTTGATTCAAAGGGTAAGCATAAAAACCCAAGCGGTAATTCCCTTTGGAAAGTGCAATATTACTGAGAATCGCCAGGTTAAATATTAGCAGTAAAGCCAAAGAAAGAGCGGAAACTAAAAACTTTATTTCCATTGTATCTTCTTCATCGTAGGTTAAGCCTAAGAGAACGAAAAATAACAGGAAAAAGGAATGGATAAGGTACGTATAATCGGTTTGAAAATTTAAAAGCATTGCCAAAAACAGAAAAACATACAGGACATTATTAGTGTTCAGATATTTGATGTCTGCCTTTTGCAATTTGACTTTTATGTTTGACAAAATAAGCAAAAATAAGGTTAAAAAAACAATCCCGGCGAGCATCCCGTTTTCGACAAAAACATCGACAAACAAATTATGTCCCGTATCGCTATGCAGAGTTGGGTCCTTGGTATATTGATCCGAAGCATAGCCGAAATTTCCCGGACCGACTCCGAACAATGGTTTACTGGCTAACGAAAATAATCCTTCGGTCGCATAAAAGTTCCTGTAGGCAAAAAAAGTTTTGCCGGCGCTTAAATCATATTTTTGCTGCAAAGTAGCGTTTAAAGAACTCAGGAAAGCCAGTTTTCCAGTATCGCTAGGCACAGCAAAGACCAAAACGGCAAGAATTACAGCCAGCATCAAGCCTAAAACGGGGAATGTCAATCTTTTTTTTACTCTCACTCCCCTCTTGAACACAAAATACAAAATCAGTAAAGTTACTAAGACTAAATCCAGATATGCCGACCTTGAATAGGCGAAAATAAAGTAAGGGATAAAAAACAGGAGGAGAAACAGATCTCTGAACTTAAACCTTTCGGCCGAAAGCCGAAAGATGAGAAAGGTCAGCGGTAAAAGCAGGAAATCCCCCAGATGATTGTGGGCGCCCACCGAATAAATAAACTGATACCCCTGCCCAACCAGGTCTATCGGGATGGAAAAAAGTGAATTCTGTTTGATGAAAAAAGAAGCAAATAGGGAAAAGGTTGAAAAAATAAAGGCAATCATAAAAATTAAAGGTAAGACAAGATTTTTTACCAGCTCCTTATGGTTACAAACGAAGATAAAGACCAAAAACAACGCCGTATATAAAAATAAACTTTGAAAAGAATTTTGT
>Ga0187889_10004205_pt1 | contig 12070 bp, 10 predicted proteins | sample June2016WEW_7_10_2_FD_132992 | JGI IMG/M metagenome (GOLD analysis project Ga0187889, IMG submission 132992) | Peatland microbial communities from SPRUCE experiment site at the Marcell Experimental Forest, Minnesota, USA - June2016WEW_7_100 | ecosystem: Environmental > Terrestrial > Soil >... | reverse complement strand
TCTCGAAGTCGTCGACAGCCTCGGGCGTGCCCGCGACCATGACGGTGATGGCGTCGTGGCCGACGTCGACGATGCGGCCTGCAAAGACGCCGACGAGCTGGATGACCTGTGAACGTTGCCCGGCATCGGCCGAGACGCTCACGAGCAACAGCTCGGCTTCGCGTGCCTCGTCGGGGTGAAGCTCGCCGATCTCGACGACGTTGATGAGCTTGTCGAGCTGTGCCACGACCTGCTCGAGTGGCGAGGACTCGACGTCCACGACGATCGAGATCCGCGAGAAGCGCTCGTCGTCGGTCGGCGCCACGGCGAGAGAGTAGATGTTGTATCCGCGTCGCGAGAACAGTCCTGCGACGCGCGCGAGCACCCCGGCCTTGTTCTCCACGAGTACCGAGAGCAGGCGGTGGCGGGGACCGTATTGACTCTGATGCGGGCTCATTGCAGCGCCTCCGGGTTCGAGGCCGACTGGGACTGGTACACGACGATGTCGTCGTTGGATGCCCCGGACGGCACCATCGGGAAGACCTGTTCCATCGAGTCGGTCCGAAAATCGATCACCACCGGTCGGTCGTCGATCTCGTTGGCCTTCTCGATCGCAGGTGTCACCTCCTCCGGGCTCTCCACGCGGAGACCGATGCAGCCCATCGACTCGGCCCACCCGACGTAGTCGGGCAGGTCCGGCGAGAGGTAGACCTCGGAGTAGCGCTCCTCGTAGAACATGTGCTGCCACTGTCGCACCATCCCGAGGTACGCGTTGTTCAAGATCGCGATCTTGACCGGGATGCGCTCGGCTGTCGCCGTGGCGAGCTCCTGCGCCGTCATCTGGAAGCAGCCGTCGCCGTCGACCGCCCACACCATCCGGTCGGGCCGCCCGACCTTGGCGCCGATGGCCGCCGGCACGGCAAAGCCCATGGTCCCAAGGCCGCCCGAGTTGATCCAGGTGTTCGGGTACTCGAAGGACCAATACTGGGAGGCCCACATCTGATGCTGGCCGACACCCGAGACGAGGATCGTGTCCGGAGGCGTCGAGGCCCTCAAGCTCTCAATGACGAACTGGGGCTTGAGAGTCGGACGGCGGCCTGCGCCACCGGTGACGGCCCCGGCGCTCCCGCGTTCGGAGCGGTCGTAGGTGCATGGGTACTCCGCCTGCCAGCGCTGAAGCGTCGCGATCCAAGGGGCGAGCCGGCTGTGATCGACCGGCCCGGCGGCCCTGATCACTTCGATGAGAGCCTCGGTCGCCAAACGGCAGTCGGCGAGGATCGCGACTTCGGGTCTCCGGACCTTGCCGATCTCCGCCTTGTCGACGTCGACGTGCACCACCTTCGCCCCCGGCGCGAAAGCCGAGACCTTGCCGGTCACGCGATCGTCGAAACGGCTGCCGAGGGCAAGCAGCAGATCCGCCTTTTGCATGGCGGTGACGGCGGTGTAGTTGCCGTGCATCCCGGGCATCCCGAGACACAGCGGGTGACTGTCAGGAAACGAGCCGCGGGCCATGAGGGTGGTCACGACGGGAATGCCCGTCAGGTCCACCAGCTCGCGCAACGCCTCTGAGGCCCTCGACTTCAAGACGCCGCCGCCGGCATAGATCACCGGCCGTTCGGCCGCGAGCACGAGCTCGACTGCGGCTCGGATCGCCACTGGGTCAGCGTGCGACGGCGGATGGTAGCCGGGCAGGTCGACACCGTCGGGCCAGTACCACTCCATGGTGGCGTTCGCAACGTCCTTCGGGAAGTCGATGAGCACCGGTCCCGGACGACCCGTCGTGGCGACGTGGAATGCCTCCCGCACGACCTGGGGGATGTCGGCGGCGTCGGTGACGAGCCAGTTGTGTTTCGTGACACCGAGCGTGATACCGGTCGTGTCGCACTCCTGGAAGGCATCGGTCCCGATCGCGGTCGTGGCGACTTGGCCGGTGATGCAGACGAACGGGATCGAGTCCATATAGGCGTCGGCGAGCGGGGTCACGATGTTGGTCGCGCCAGGGCCGCTCGTCACCATGGCCACTCCCGGCTTGCCGGTCGCCTGCGCGTACCCCTCGGCCATATGGCCGGCGCCCTGCTCGTGGCGGACCAGGATATGGCGGATCGGCGAGTCGATGATCGGGTCGTATACGGGCAGGATCGCACCTCCGGGAAGGCCGAAGATGACTTCGACCTCTTGCATCTCGAGGCTTTTCACAAGCGCTTGCGCTCCGGTGAACTCCATCGGTGCTACCTCTCGCTCTCGTTCGTCGCGTCTGTGGGTGGTTGTGTGGTGTGCGACTGCTCACCTTCGTCGGTGCTCCGGTGCGCCGGTGCCGGAAAACGAAACGACCTCCCCTTCGGGGAGGTCGCAGGCGCAGAACCGCAAAGGGTGCCGCGCTCTAAGTAATAAGTACGAGGCAGTCGTTTGCGGACATCAAGTGCAAGTCTTGCAGAGCGGCCGGGCGGGCGCAACCTTTCGCGGTGGCGGCGAGGCGGACCGACGCGGCAGATCGGGCAGCGGGACGGGTCGGCAAGGCGCGACCGAGCAGGTGGTAGGCAGAACGGGCTGCGTGCGGCGGCTATGGCTCGGTGACCGCGCCTCGCTCGGCCCCCACGACGAGTCGCGCGTACTTGGCCAGGACCCCGGTGGCATAACGCGGGATGGGGGGTTTCCACTGCTCACGGCGACGCTCGAGCTCGCCCGGCGCGACGACCACGTCCACCCGGCCCTCATGCGCGTCGAGAACGATCTGGTCGCCGTCTTCGACAAGCCCGATCGGGCCGCCGACCGCCGCCTCGGGAGCCACGTGGCCGACGCAGAAGCCCTGGGTGCCGCCGGAGAAGCGCCCGTCGGTCACAAGCGCACAGTCGCCGCCTCGCCCGACGCCGGTCATGGCCCCGGTCACGGCAAGCATCTCGCGCATCCCTGGGCCGCCCTTCGGCCCCTCGTAACGGATTACCACGACTGTCCCAGGCGTGACCGACCCGGCGAGGATGGCCTCCATGGCGGCGCCTTCACCGTCGAAGACCCTTGCCCGGCCTGCAAAGGCGAGGTCGCCGTCGATTCCTGCGACCTTCACGACAGCGCCTTCGGGCGCGAGCGACCCTTGCAGGATGGCGATCCCCCCGTCGGCGTGGATCGGTTCACCAAAACGACGGACGACCGACCCGTCGGGAGCGGGTGGGTCGAGGGCGGCCAGGTTCTCGGCCATCGTCTTGCCGGTGACCGTCAGGCACTCGCCGTGGAGCAAGCCTTGCTCCAACAGTTCTCGGAGCACGACCGGGAGGCCGCCGATCCGGTCGAGATCGGTCATGTGGTACCGCCCGTGCGGCTTCATGTCCGCGAGGTGCGGCACTCTCCGGCCAATTCGGGAGAAGTCGTCGAGATGCAACTCGACGCGGGCCTCGTGCGCGATCGCGAGCAGATGAAGCACGGCGTTGGTCGAGCCGCCGAGTGCCATCACTGTCGCGATCGCGTTCTCGAAAGCCTCCTTGGTCATGACCTGGCGGGGTCGGATGCCCTTTTCGAGCAACCCCATCACTGCCTTCCCACTCGCGTAGGCGAGATCGTCTCGCCGGCGGTCGACGGCCGGCACCGCAGCCCCGGCCGGCAGCGCCATGCCCAGCGCTTCGGCCACCGATGCCATGGTGTTGGCAGTGAACATGCCTGCGCAGGAGCCTTCGGTCGGGCACGCGTTGCGTTCGATCGCCTCCAGCTCGGCTAGGTCGATCGTTCCCGCCGAGTATGCGCCGACCGCCTCGAACACCGAAACGACGTCCAGAGCGCGATCGCCGAGGTGGCCCGGCAGGATCGTGCCGCCGTAGACGAAGACCATCGGGAGGTCGAGCCGACCGGCGGCCATGAGCATCCCGGGAAGCGACTTGTCGCACCCTGCGAGGCCGACGAAGGCATCAAAGCGCTCCGCGTGCATCATGGCTTCGACCGAGTCCGCGATGATCTCCCGGCTCACGAGGGACGCATGCATCCCCTCGTGGCCCATCGCGATGCCGTCGGAGACCGCGATCGAGACGAACTCGAACGGGAACCCGCCGGCTGCACGCACCCCGTCCTTCGCCCGCTGAGCGAGCCGGGCGAGCGGCAGGTTGCACGGCGTCACCTCGTTCCATGTAGAGGCAACACCGACCTGAGGCTTGTCGAAATCATCATCGGTCATCCCGACCGCCCGGAGCATCGCCCTCGATGGTGCGCGCCGGAAGCCCTCGGTCACGTCCTGGCTGTGGATCTTGAGCGAGCGGATCTTGTCGGTCATTGCCTCAAACTAGTTGCCGCCCCGCCGGATGGCCGAGGCAGTCGCTACGAGCGCCCGATGTGCAGCCGAAGCGACACCACCTCAGGCATCGCGCCGGAAGGCGAAGGCCTCCGCGACCAGCTTTCCGTTCGCTCTCCCCTTCGAGGATTTCATGACCTGGCCGAGGAGGAATTGCGCCACCTTGTCATCACCTTCGCGGTAGCGCCGCCATTCCTGTGGGTTGGCGGCGATCACCTCATCGACCATCGACCCGAGAGACGCATTGTCCATCTGCTCGTATCCGAGCCGCCTGGCGATCTGGCCTGGGTCCCCGCCTTTGCTCATGAGCTCGGCGAGCACCTCTTTGGACTGTGTCGCCGAGAGCTGCCCCGACGACTCCATCTTGAGCAGAGCGGCGAACGCCATCGGGTCGAGCAGCTTTGCCGCGTCTGGGTTCGCGGCCGCCTCGTTCGCTGCACGGGCGAGCGCGAGCCGCGGATCTGCCCCGGCCGCGACGGCGCCGTGAACCAGTTCGTCGAGCCCGAGGTCGACGACGGTGACGACCTGGTCGGTCGAGCCGTCCCTGCGCGTGGCCAGCTCCGAGCCGGCGGCAAGGAGGTTCGAAAGGCGGTGGCGGCGCTCGGCCGGCATGGCGCCGACGCCCTCGGCAGCCGCCGTCAGCAGCGCCACGTCCGGCACGAGCGGGGTGAGGTCGGGCTCGGGGAAGTAGCGGTAGTCGTTCGCCTCCTCCTTCGAGCGCATCGAGTGGGTACTGCTGTCCCCCTCGTCCCAGTGCCGGGTCTCTTGCGACACTCGCTCGCCGGCTTCGAGCAGCTCGATCTGGCGTGCGACCTCGTAGTCGATGGCACGCTCGAGCGATCGCAGCGAGTTCAGGTTCTTCACCTCGCAACGCGTCCCGTACTCGGTCGCGCCTGCCGGGCGCACCGAGACGTTCGCGTCAACCCTCAAGGAGCCTTCTTCCATCCGGCCGTCGGAGGCCCCTGTGGCCACGAGGATCGAGCGCAGCTCGTCGACATAGGCCCTCGCCTGGGCCGCGGAGCGGATGTCCGGGCGGGAGACGATCTCGACGAGCGGCACCCCGGCGCGGTTGTAGTCCACGAGCGAGTAGCCGGCTTCGTGGATGCGGCCCCCGCCGCCGACGTGGGTCGTCTTGCCGGTGTCCTCCTCCATGTGCGCTCGTTCGACACCTACGCGCGACCCGTCAGGCAGCTCCAGCCACCCGTCGACGTTGATGGGCTCGTCGTACTGGCTGATCTGGTAGTCCTTGGGCATGTCGGGATAGAAGTAGTTCTTCCGGTGAAAGATCGAGCGCTGCGCCTTGCAGTTGAGCGCTGCGCCGATCCTCAGGGCGAGCTCGACCGCTCGCCGGTTGACAACAGGCAGCGAGCCTGGCAGGCCCAGGCAGACCGGGCAGACGTTCGTGTTCGGCTCGTCCCCGAAAGCGTTGCGGCACCCACAAAAGAGCTTCGTGGCCGTGGCGAGCTCACAGTGGACCTCGAGGCCCACCACCGTCTCATAGCCGGTCACGGCGTCACCGGTCCTCGGGCTTCGCGAGGCGCAGCCGCCTCCAAGCTCGCCGCGACGCGCATCATGACCGCCTCTCCGAGGGCCGGGGCGAGGACCTGCACGCCGATCGGCAGCCCTTCGGGGCTCAAGGCGAAGGGCACGCTGGCGGCGGGATGGCCCGCGAGGCTGGAGGGAATGCTGCACAGGTCGCACATGTACATCTCGATCGGGTCGTCGACCTTGGACCCGAAGGGGAAGGCCACAGACGGCGTCGTCGGCGTCAACAGCACGTCGAAGTCCCTGTAGGCGGCCTCGAACGCGCGGATGACCAACGTGCGCGCCTTTTGAGCCTGGCCGTAGTAGGCGTCGTAGTAGCCGGCCGACAAGGCGTAGGTGCCCATCATGATGCGCCGTTTCACCTCCGCGCCGAAGCCTTCACCCCGGGTCCGGGCGTTCATCGTCTCCGCATCCGGCCCGTCGACTCGAAGGCCGTAGCGGACGCCGTCGTAACGCGACAGGTTCGAGGAGGCCTCGGCCGGCGCGATGACGTAGTAAGCGGGCAGTCCGAGCAACAGCTCAGGGATCCTCACCTGGTCCACCTTCGCCCCGGCGGCCGCCAACGCCTCGGCCGCTGCTACAACCGCGTCGCCACACTCTGAGCCCGCCGAGAGGAAATCCGCCACGATCCCGACGCGCAACCCCGAGACGCCCTCGTCGAGGGTGGCGAGCAGGCTCGGCGCAGGCCGGTCGAGCGACGTCGAGTCCATCGGGTCGTGCCCGGCAATCACCTCGAGCCCGAGCGCCGCGTCCGCGACCGTGGTCGCGAAGGGTCCTATCTGGTCGAGCGAGCTCGCGAACGCGATCAGCCCGTACCGGGAAACGACACCGTAGGTCGGCTTCACCCCGACGATCCCGCACAGCGCCGCCGGCTGACGGATCGAGCCGCCCGTGTCGCTGCCGAAGGCGAGCGGCACCATCCCCGCCGCGACGGCAGCGGCGCTCCCGCCCGACGAGCCGCCCGGGACGCGCCCCAAGTCCCAGGGGTTCCGGGTGGGCCCGAAGGCGGAGTTCTCTGTCGAAGAGCCCATGGCGAACTCGTCAAGGTTGGTCTTGCCGATCGCGACCGCGCCGGCGTCCCGGAGCCGGCTCACGACCGTCGCGTCGTAGGGAGGCAGCCACCCGGCCAGGATCTTCGACGAGCAAGTCGTAGGGATCCCCACGGTGCACAGATTGTCCTTCAGCGCGACGGGGACGCCCGCGAGCGGTCCCGGGTCCAGACCCGCTCGGACCATCCGATCGACGGCGTCGGCATCCGCCTCGGCCGCCTCGACAGTCACTTCGTTGAAGCAGTGCAGGTCGCCCTCGAGCTCGCGAACGCGATCGAGTGACACTGCAAGGACTGCCCGGGCGCTGCGCTCACCAGCGCGTACGGAGGCTGCGATCCCGGCCAGGGACCCGAGCTCAGGCGCTGGGCTCGCCGTCACGGTGCCTCGCCCATGATGCGGGGAACCCGGAAACGGTCGTTCTCGGCCACCGGAGCCTGCGCGAGCACAACCTCCCGGTCCAAGCTCGGCCGCTCGGTGTCGGAGCGGAGCACGTTCTCGACCGGGAACGGGTGGGCGGTTGGCGGGACGTCAGCCGTGTCGAGGCGCCGCACCGCGTCCACGTGCTCGAGGATCGCGGACAGCTGCACCGCGTAGCGCCCGACCTCGTCGTCATCGAGGGCGAGCCTGGCAAGGCGCGCCACGTGTCGTACCTCCTCGGGCGTGATGAGGCGATCTGACTCGCTCACTGGATCACCGCCATCTTGTTGACGAACGCGACAGCGCGCTCTTCGATCTCCGGGGCGTCGTGGTCGAGCGTGGCGACGTGGAAGCTGCGCTCGAGGAAGACGCGCTCGACCGGGCCGCCTGCGCACGCGGCGAGGACGTCGCCTGACTCGGGGGGCACGACGTGGTCGATCCGGCTGGACAAGAGCAGCACCGGGCAGTGGAGCTCACCCAGCCGGGCCGCGACCTCGTCGACACCTTCGAACATCGAGAGCATCGGTTCCAACGGCGAGGCGTCGTAGGCAGATTCGATGGCCTGCATCGCAATGTCAGAACCGATGGCAGGAACCGAAATGGCGCCTTCTTCGATCATGCCATGCAGCATGTCCCGGAAGCTCGAAGCCGGCGGGTCGACCAGGGGGTTGACCACGATGATGCCGGCGATATCGGGATGCCGCTCGCCAAGCCAGATCGCGAGCGAGCCGCCCATCGACAGGCCGGCCACAAAGACACGATCGGAGCGACCGGCAAGCTCGCTGTAAGTCGCTTCGGCGACCGAGGACCAGTCGGACCAACGTGTCGGGACCATGTCCTCCACGCTCGTGCCATGTCCAGGCAGCAGCGGGAGCTCGACCGAGAACCCGGCCGCTGCGAGCGCTTGAGCGAGCGGGCGCATCGACTGTGGGCTCCCGGTGAAACCATGAAGGACCACAACGCCGATCGGACCACCCCCGGAGGAGAAAGGTTCGGCACCGGCAAGGATCGGGGTTGTCATTGGTGCATCGTACCCGGCCCTCTAGGGAGGCTCTCAAGCAGATAATGTCCGCTCTACGAGCCGACGGGCCGGATCCGAGGAGCTGACGTGGAGAAGTTGCCGTTTCTGAGTGACGAGTGGGCCACCGAGGTCAAGCGGCTGCACGCCGAGGTCGTGACGCAGTCCACTCCCCCTGCTCAAAGTGTTCGCATGAACCTAGTCCTGACGCAGTCCCCGATCGGCGACGGCACGATCGAAGCCCACGTGGACACGAGCTCCGGCGAAGTCATAGTGGACACCGGCCACATCGACTCCCCCGACTTGACGGTAACCGTGGACTACGAGACGGCCAAGGCGATCCTCGTCGACGGCGACGCCCAAGCGGCAATGCAGGCCTTTATGTCGGGACGAATCAAGATCGACGGGGACATGACTCTGCTGCTCGCCATGCAGAACACGCCGGTCGACCCTGTCCACCAGGAGCTCGCGGCGCGCGTCCGGGAGATCACCGAGTAAGGCCTGTCGGAACCTCCGGCTCTCCCGCGCGGCGATGCTCCAGACGGCAACCGTCTCTACCGAAGAAACGAAGCCGGGCTCGACCCGCTCACAGCCCCAGTCCCGCTTCGAGATTGGCCATCGCCTCATCGAGCAGCGCGGCAAGGTTGGCGGTCGGATCGTCGACGATGACGAACATGACGGCAACGGCCACTCCAACCACGGCTCCGGCGAGCGTGCGCACCGCGATGTCGTCCCGATCGCGCCCCGCACGTTCGGCAAGCTCCTCGGCCAGCAGGCCCATGGCCGAGGCGAACTGGTCCAGCATGGCCGCCCGCAGTTCAGGGACCGAGAGGATGATGCGCATTCGTTCCTGTTGCTCGGACTCTTCCTGTGGCGACAGTTCGTCGAACGCCGACCTGAAGGCGGCCCGCAAGGCCTGGACCGGGCTGAGCTCAGGCGGCTGCCGCCGGAAGGCTTCTGTGATCACCGGGTCGAAGTCATCCAGGAGCACCACATCAGCTTTGGTGGGGAAGTATCGAAAGAAGGTGCTCTCGGAGACCTCGGCCTCCTCGATGATCTGTTGCACGGTGGTTGCGACGTAGCCCTGCTCCGAGAACAGCCGGAACGCGTGTGTTTGGATCTCCGCCCGTGTTCTCGCCTTCTTGCGCTCACGAAGCCCCATCGTGGGCAAACTACCGGGCGCCGACACACTCAGCCTCCTTCTCGGTGTGGACTCGCATCGTCTCTTTCGGGGCGTTCGTCTTCGGCAGGAAGACCACGGTGAGCACGGCGCCCGCTAGGGCACGCCAGGATGGCCAGGCTCATGGCGCCCAGCGCCCACCACCTTCGTTTTCCGGACTCTTTCATAGAAGCTACCCCCTGATAAATGTTACCTTCTTTTGAAGGTTACCACTTATTTTGGGAAGCTCTTGTCGCGCCAGGTCCCCAGCTGCTACCTCGTGGACGGCGGCCCCGACGGCGAGGTGACATGGCCGACGATCTTGGGCACCTCGACGGCCAGCTCGTCCACCGTCCAACGTTCACCCTTGTCGATCTCTGCTGCGAGGGTCCAAGGCTGGAAGAACTGCACCTTGCCGCCTTGGACAAAGAAGACCTTCCCGGTGAAAGAGCAGAGATCGCTCGCGAGATAGGCGGCGATGGGCGAGACGTTGGCGGGGTCCCAGGAATCGAACGCGCCTGAGTCGGCTGGTGGCTGCACAATGTCGGACAGACCGGGGGTCGACTCGGTGATCCGTGACCTGGCTGCCGGCACGATCGCGTTGACGCGCACGCCGTAACGCGAGAGCTCCTGGGCGGCTATCACGGTAAAGGCTGCGATCCCCGCTTTGGCCGTCCCATAGTTCGACTGCCCGGGATTGCCCAGCAGCCCGGAAGTCGATGAAGTGTTCACCACAGCAGCGCTGACCTTGCGGCCCGCCTTTGACTGCTCCCGCCAATAGGTCGCGGCCCAGCGAGTGGGGACGAAATGGCCGTTCACGTCGACGTGCATGACGACGTCCCACTCCTCCTCGGTCATGTTCACAAGGACCCGGTCCCGGATGATGCCAGCGTTGTTCACGAGCATGTGGAGGTCCCCGAATGCTTCGATCGCGGCGCTCACCACGTGGTGGCCACCGTCCCAGTCCGCTACGTCGTCGGTGTTGGCGATCGCGTCGCCGCCCATCTGTTTGATCTCGTCCACGACCCGCTGAGCCGCCGTCCTGTCGTCACCCGAGCCGTTGACCGCGCATCCGAGATCGTTGACCACGACCTTGGCGCCTTCGGCGGCAAACAAGAGCGCGTGCTCCCGACCGATCCCGCGGCCCGCACCGGTGATGATCGCAACCCTGCCTTCGAGTGCACCCATGACCGTGCCCTTCCTTCGTTCGTAAACCTGCGGCCGCCCCGTCGACCGGGGCGTGGGACCCTGCCAGCGGTGACGTCGCTTTGGCAGCGCACACCGCCTTGCTTGAAGCACGCTCCGCCATAGTCGCGGCGCGCACCGCCACGTTGGCAGCACGCACCACCCGTGGTCAAACGGGACGCTGTGCGGCGCCGAACGGGATGCCGCCGGGCGTACGACCCGGCCACCGGCCAGGTGGGCCCGCGGGACAGCCGACCGACTCCTGCCAGCTCAGTAAAGGTAGAGGGTGACAGTTGAGCCGACCCTTGCCGAAGTTCCTGCCGCCGGAAGCTGGCTCAGCACGAAGTCCGCGCTCGGCGGACCGTAGAGCGACCACTGGAGACCCAAAGAGCCCAGCGTTTGCTCGGCGACGGCCGCCGAATCGGCGTACAGCGACGGGACCGTCACAAACGGCGGTCCCGCCGACACGAAGACCTGCACTGTCGAGTGACCCGGGACGGTCTGGCCCGATGCAGGTTTGGTGGTGACGACGTAACCGAGAGGAACCGAATTCGAGTACTCCTGATCGTCTACCGGCCTCAGATGCAGGTCCGTCAGGATCGAGTCTGCCTGCATCGAGGTCAGGACGCCGCCGCTCAGATCGGCCGGGATCAGTTGGGGTTCCGGGCCTTTCGAGATCACCACATCTACCGTGTCGCCGTAGAACACCCTGCTGCCGGCCGGCGCATTCGAGTTCACTACCGCTCCGAAGGCGACGGTCTCGCTGTACTGCTCGAAGAACTGAGGCACGAGGTGCGCACGCCGGACCGCTGTTCCAGCCATCGCCTCGGTCATACCTGCAAGGCTGGGCAGCGAGGCCGGGTGCCGTCCTTCCGAGATCACCATCTTAACGATCGATGCTGTCTTTTCGCGCGCACCGCTGCGAGGAAGCTGGGATATGACCCCACCACGGGCGACACGGCCGCTGTAGAACGCCCCGGAGACCTCCGGGGTCAGTCCCGTCCTCCGGAGAACCGCGTCCGCGACAGTGACCTGCATACCGACGACTCGCGGAACGGTGGCGTGATGCCACACGAGGCGGGACGCGACGACAACTCCTGCGCCCGCGACGAGCTCCAGCAACAACACGGCCAGAAGCCAAGGCAGCCATCGGTGCCTGCGCCTGTTTCGCGGGGGTTCAGCCGGGACCGCGCCGGGCACGGGCATGATCCGGCGAACACCGGGCACGGCCGTCGGCAACGACGTTGCGGACGATCGGGAGGCTCGGACCGCGACCTGAGGCTCAGCGGTTTCCGGCATCGGCGGAGGTGACGCGAGTCGGCTCGCCTGCACGGGGGCCGGCGGCGAGGCCTGGGACGGCGGGGCCTGCGGTGCCAGAGCCTGGGGCGGCAGGGCCTGCGGTACCGCCGGCGCTGGGGACGAACCTGCAAGACCGAAGCGCTCGGTCG
>Ga0187889_10004203_pt1 | contig 12073 bp, 16 predicted proteins | sample June2016WEW_7_10_2_FD_132992 | JGI IMG/M metagenome (GOLD analysis project Ga0187889, IMG submission 132992) | Peatland microbial communities from SPRUCE experiment site at the Marcell Experimental Forest, Minnesota, USA - June2016WEW_7_100 | ecosystem: Environmental > Terrestrial > Soil >... | reverse complement strand
GAGCGCAAGGCGCACAAGGCAATCAGGGTAGCGCGGGTGGCGCGGGATCACAAGGGCCGCAAGGAAACCAAGGGAGCGCTGGAACCCAAGGACCTCAAGGCGCTACGGGCAGTCAGGGGAATCGGGGCTTTCAAGGCGTGCAAGGGACAAGCGCGACGGCGCCATATTCTGGCCGGAAGGGGGACGGGAGTACAGGGCAAGTTGTATCGCCGAGCTTTACCAAGACCACAGCAGGTTTTTCGATTTCATGCTGGTTCAACCCCACGCAGTCGCCTTTGTATGCTATCAGCGCTCCAAGCAATTCCGCTTTCTCGCACGAAGCAGCAATTGGCGGGAATTATTTCATCGTTTTTTCCTTTATCTGGGACAGTCACGCCGGGCCGTATACGAATGGCGGGATCGATATTGGCTATCTAGACGTAAACAGTATCTACCAGCACACCGTGGTCCAGATTCCGTCCGCGTACTGGGCGGGCATGGTGAATGTCTGGAGCCACATCGCGCTCACCGTGACGGCGGCGGGAGCTTATATTCTGTACCTCAGTGGGACCAGTGTGGCCAGCGGAACCCTCGCCAACTTTCAAGCGCTCACGGCTGGAAGCGGGCCTGTTTACGCGTTGACAGGATATTACCAGCAATCTGCAACCTCCGGTTCTCCAACCAATTTCTCGCCTTATTCCGTGGCTGAGCCTGCTTACTGGCCGGCGACGGTTCTCTCGGGAGGCGAGGTTGCGTCACTGGCGAATGGCGAGAGCGCGAACCTGATTGAATCGAGCGGGCTGGAACTCTACTGGAAATTCATGGGGACCTCGCCTGAGCCGGATCTGAGTGGCAATGGGAAGACAGGTACGGTTACGGACACAACAATCGTCGCTGGGCCGCTCGGCACGGCGGCTGTTGGCTTGGCCGGGCCGCAAGGCTTCCAGGGATACCAGGGGGTTCAGGGCAGCCAGGGTACTCAGGGGAACCAGGGCTACCAGGGAGTGCAAGGCTCGCAGGGAGTCCAGGGCGCGACGGGAGTGAGCGGCGGTGGCTTGGCTACGATGTCGGTTTCTTCGACTTCTGGATCCTACCTGGGGGTAACGGCGTTTCCGGCAACTCCAACTATCGCGGTTGCGGACGGGCATGTTCTGCACATTGTTTTGTCTTGTATGCGTTCGGCATCGGGTGTGCAGAATGGCATTCTGATTTGTAAGAACACAACTAACGGCTACATGGTTTGGCATTATAACAACCCGAACGTCGAAGTAGATCACATGGTCAACGGGGTTATCGGTTACGGGCCATACTTGACGCTTTCGGACATTATTTCCATAGAGTATTTCGACATTTACATCATGCTCGCGGCCACGCTCAATTCTATTGGCGGCTGGGTTCGTACCACGGCTTACCCGAATAACTCCGCTCTACCCGCCTTAACGAACGATACAAGCGTGGTCCTGGTTGGAAATACCCTTACCATTGCGGTTGTCACTCCGGTTTTCGGAAATATCCGAAAGTTGGAGTACGAGTATCTCTAGGTTCGTTCCGGTGGTCGTAAGGTAAAACTATGATTTCGATCTTCACGCCAAGTGAAAACACTTCGTTTTTGCCTGAAGTCTTCGAATCGCTAAAAGCTCAGACAGACGCGGATTGGGAGTGGATCATCCTCCTGAATCACGGCGGGGAGCCGGTGGAGTTTGATGATCCTCGCGTGAAGATCTTTACCGCTTCGCCTTCGATTCCGCCTTCTACGGGAGCGCTTAAAGCGGAGGCTTGCAACCACGCGGTTGGTGAAATTCTACTCGAGCTTGACGGCGACGATCTCCTGATGCCGACTGCTATTGAGGAAGTGAAGCGGGCGTTTGAAGACCCCGCTGTCGGCTTCGTCTATTCCAATACGATTCGCTCTGATGCCAACTTTAACAAAGTTCAGCGCTTTCGAGACGGTTTGGGATTTCAGTACCGCGAAGTTGAAGCCTTTGGTCACACGCTTGACGAATATATTGCGTTTGAGCCGACTCCAGAGTCAGTTTCTCGTATCTGGTGCGCACCGGATCATCTGCGGGCGTATAGAGCGAGCGTTTACCGTGAGGCCGGCGGCTTGAACCCGGGCCTAAAAGTTCTCGATGATCTGGATTTGATGTGCAGGCTGTACACGAGGACTAGCTTCCGGCACATTGACAAGCCGCTCTACGTCTACCGCATCCACGGTGGAAATTTCTGGCTCAAGAACTGCGATGACATTCAGCGCAGCGTGTGGCCGATGTACGATCAATACATTCAGGGAATGGTCGAGCATTGGTCGCGCGCAAGAGGGCTTCGCCTCATCGAGCTTGGCGGGCGGATGAATGCCAAGCCCGGTTACGAGACGGTGGACCGCAACGGCGCCGATATCCGGTGCGATCTGAATTCTCGCTGGCCCTTCGATGACAACTCGGTGGGTGTCATTCGCGCTTATGATGTCTTCGAGCATCTAGACGATTCGGTTCACACAATGCGGCAAGCCTCGCGGGTGCTCGTGCCGGGCGGATGGATTTTTTGCGCGGTTCCTTCGACTGATGGACGTGGCGCATTTCAGGACCCGACACACAGGTCTTTTTGGAACGAGAATTCGTTTTTCTACTACAGCCAAACGCGCTGGGCGCAGTACATCGATAGGCCGGTGAGTTTTCAGGCCGTGCGGCTGCTGACGACCGAAAAAGACCCCAATCAGTGTTGTTGGGTGCGAGCGGATTTGCTCAACTTAAAGGGCGGATATCGGCCTTACGGCCTGATAGAGATTTAAGATAGCAAGGTTGAAAAATGGCAATCCGGGATGAGAATCTGATCTGGCGGGAAGCGGTGATCGAGCGGCTAACGCGCATCGAGGCATCGCTTATGCCAAAGGAAACCTTGCTCAGGATGCAGGGCAGCTTCGAAGCCTTTCAAAAGTTCCTTGGCGGGAATGGAGCGCCGGGCCTTTGCCAGGTGCAAGCGGAGGAAATCGCGGGGTTGAGGGACAGGATCGAAGACCTACACAATAAACAGTCGTGGATGACGGGAATTGGCGTTGGGGTCTCGATGGCGATTTCAGCGGCGCTGGCGTGGTTGGGACTGAAGTGATCGGCCCATCGGCTCATCGAGTCATTGCAAATTTCAGATTTGGGATTTCGGGAACGGGGAGGGGAATATGAGACGGATGATTATGGTAATGGTTCTACTGCTGGGCCTGGGTTGCGGTACGGTATTTGCGGGGCACAGCGTCACACTAACCTGGACGCCGAGCACGGACAGTAGCGCGGCGTACAACGTTTATAGGGGGACGACCGCGGGTGGGGAGGCGGCGGTTCCTATTAACCCTGCGCCCGTGGCGGTTGCATGTACGGGCAGCTCGTGTACCTATACCGACAGCAATGTCGCAGCCTCGACCACTTACTTCTACTACCTTGAGGCGACCCTAAACGGAAAGTCGAGTGTACCGAGCAACGAGGTCTCGTGCACAATCCCTTTAGGACCTCCTGGTTCGGTGAGCGCGCTTGCCCAGTAAGCAGGCCGCCCAAGCCAAAAGGCGGTGACAGGCGATGAGGATCAGGGCGACGAAGAAGGAAGATCGGGCGCTGGTGCAGGAATGGATGGAGGCCGACCCGGAGCACAGAGCGCGCGGCGAAGCGTCGCTGTTTGTCGAGCCGGGCGCGGGCTTGACGCAATTCGCGGTGATCGACGATTTAGGCCAGCCGGTGTTTTTCGTTACGCTGGAGAAGACGACGCGCGGGCACATCCAGTTTTGCCCGGAAGCGGCGAAAGGAAGGAACCTCAAGGGGTTGCTGTGGCTTGCAGGATTCCTCAGAAGGGCGCTGCCTAAAGTCGGCGTGCGAGAGTTTGTGACGGAATCGCGCTACGCACCTTTGATTGCGGCACTCGAGCGCGGACTGGGAATGCGGCGGCTGGTAGCGGACTACAGCGCGGCGATTCGCGGAGAGCAGGGAGCAGGGAATAGGGAATAGGGAGTTGCTATGTGCGGAAGCACCCAGGCACAAAATCAGATCAATCAGTCGCAAATCGCCTTCTATAACACCTTGATGGAGGCGTACTCGACGGAATTTGCGCAGAACCAGTCGATCTTCAGCGAGCTCAGCGCGAGCCTCTCGCCGATCGTAGCGGCCGGGGTGAATCAGCAGGGGTTCTCCGCCTCGGAGCTGGCCAGCCTGAATACCGCGGCCATCCAAAACGCGGGAAACACGTACGCCCAGGAGAGCCAAGCGGCGAACGAAACGATGGCGGCGCGCGGCGGCGGAAACATTGCCTTGCCGAGCGGCGCGCAAAGCCAGGTGCAAGAGATGATTGGCACAGCGGCGGAGAATCAGAAGTCGAGCGCGCTGAATACGATCAATCTTGCCAACTACGCCCAAGGCCGGCAGAACTACTTTAATGCTGTGGGGGCTCTAGCCGGCGTGCCGGGGGCGACGGAGAACGCTTTGACGGGAGCGGCAAATGCTGCCACGGGCGCAGGCGGCTCCGCCATGCAGGGCGCAACAGCGATCCAGCAGGCCAACAACTCATGGATGGGCCTACTGGGCGGAATTCTGGGCAATGCGGCGCAAGTGGGCGAAGGATTCGCGACTGGCGGGCTAAGCTTCGCGGGCGGCGGCGGAGGAGGCTGGGGCATAAGCCCTGAAGGCGAGATGGCATCCACTACGGCGGCTGGACCATTGGCTGGATGAGCGCGACGATTTGAGATTGGAAATTTGAGATTTGAAATTTGAGATGTGAAGATGCGACGGATTGAAGCGCTGGCATTGGTGGTTGCGAAGTACTCCGGGGGATTCGACCCGGCGAGCGAGGGTTTCAGATTATGCAACCCCGGCAGCCTGCGCGTCTTCTCGAATCGGACGATGGCAACGATGTCGCCTGAAGGGCTGAGAAGGTTCAAATCCTGGACGGACGGGTTAAGGGCTCTGGTTTTTGATTTGCAAGTCAAGTGTGGCGGCGGATCGCGCACGCATGTGAAGCCAGACGCGACGCTCAAGGACCTGCTAGGAATGTGGGAAATGCGAGTTCCACGCAAGGCGGTGACATTTCTGAGGCGAGCGCTGCAGGACGAAACGATCCAGGCTTGGACGCCCGTGGGGTGGTTTTTGGAGGATCGGGCGATCGGGCCATCTGGCCATGGCGCGATTGAAGAGCAGACCTGAGGTTTGAAAGTGGGATGTGAGATATGGACAACGTACCTATGACGGGTGTGGACGCGGGCCTGAACGCACTGGCGCCGGCCGGGCAAGGAACGGGAAACGCTCCGAGCCCCGCCGGCACCGGAGCTACCAGCACAGGCGGAGCGCCTGTGCCACCAAAGCCGCTAACAATTGGGCAGAAGATCATGCACGGGGCATTGGCGGCGGCGACTACGATGTCTGGGCCAGACCCGAACACGGGCGGCCCACGGCGTGGGCTTGCGCCGATCCTGGGAGGCATCCTCTCGGGAGCGCTGACGGGCTTAGCGGCAGGCGCAGACCGACAAAAAGGCGAAGCAGGTGGCGGCCTGGCGGCGGCGGGCAGAGGATTCCAGGCTGTGCAGGGGCAGCAAGCGCAGCAAGCCCAGCAAAGGCAGGCGAGAGCGAGGCAAGCGCAACAGCAAGGGATGGAACAGCAGAAGCTTGACCAGGAAAAACTCTTCCAAAACGCGCAAATCTCGCATTGGAACCTCGAACAGCTTCACGCGCAACAGCAAGCGGACATAGCAGGGCAGGAAAAGGCTTACGATAGGTCGAAATGGCTGACGGAGTTCATGCAGACCACGGGGGCGAAATTCACACTGGCGAGAATTCCGGGCAATGGCGATCCCAACAATGGCGACGCCATGATGAAGTATATCTCCGAGCATCCCCAGGCAATGAAGGACTCGGACGGCACGATGCACATCTACATGCCGGCGCCGGGCGATACGCACACGATCTTTAGCGTTCAGTACAACCCCGAGGCCGAAGGCCAGACGACCATTGGCGAGTGGAACGCGATGGTTAGCGACCCGAAATTCCACCTGGAGGGTAAACCCAGCGATCCGGCGCCGCCGCAGAAGATCAAGGTGGCGATGCAGCTCATGACGAACTCGCAGAAAGACGACAACGCCGAGGCCAAGACACGGCTCGACGAAAAGAGGCTGGGCATCGAGGAAACGAGGGCGCAGGAAGATTTGGCGCGAGCGAAGCAGGGCGGGAGAACGGGAATGGGGCAGGAGGCGCAGGGCGACACCAACCTGAGTGGCCAAGCCTACCTCGCCAGCCTGCCTACCGGCGAGCGCGCACTGGTGCAAAGCATTACCAGCGGCCACATCGTGCCGGAGCGCTTAGGATATATGCTGACCAGAAATCCCGGCCTGGTGGCCGAAGTCACGGCAGCCGATCCGACTTTCGACGCCTCCAAAGCGCAATCGTACACGAAGGTTTACCAGGAGTTTACCTCGGGCAAGGCCGGCAGTCCGGGCCTGGCTATCAACTCGGCAAGCGCTGCCCTGAAGCACTTGGGCGAGTTGTGGGATTTGAACGTACCCGCGGCGGTGGTTCCGGGGACCAACGCACACGCTGCGTACGAGTCGAAGGCCGATGTGGTTTCGAAGGAACTGGCGCGCTTCTATGGCACTGAAACGATTCCAGCCATTCAGAGCTTCAGGGGTGACCTGACGCGGCTGAGACCTTCGAATAGGGCTAAAACGATCAACACGGTCGCTGAGTCACTGGGCGATAAGTTGGATTCGTTCGTCCAGCAATGGAAGAACGCAGCGCCGAGCGCGGTTTACGAAGCCAAAATGCCCTACATTGATAAGCAGGCCAGGATGGCGCAGGCGCGGCTTGACCCGAAGTACAAGACGCGCGACTTGCCGGAAGTTAAGGAATGGAGCGCGGGAGCGTGGCTGAAGGGCAATCCAGGCGGCAACGTTCAAGCGGCAAAGGCTGCGGCGCTGGCAGCGGGGTACGAAGTGAACCCGTAAAGAAGAATCAAGAAGCAAGAAGCAAGAAGGGAAGCTGGGATGGGGATACCTATTGACCTATCGGCAGGGATTGTGAGGCCAACGGGCGGGGGGACAGGGCAGCCGCGCGTGGGGCAGGGCGGAATCGATCTCTCGGCTGGCGTGGCCAGCGTGGGGCAGGAAACAGGCCTAGGAGCGACGCCGACGCCGAAAGACCCCTACTGGCTTGGCCCGGTGCTTGAAGATGTAGGAATCGGCGCGGCGAAGGGTTTGGGGCAAACTGTCAACACCGTCAGTAAAGGACTAAGATTACTGCCAGGTGGCAAAGAGGTAATCCCTGAAGAGGGGATACGCGCCGCTGAAAACTTGGAAACGCCGCACGGATTTGCCCAGGGACTTGGGGTTGGAATCGAAAACCTACTGGAATTCGTAGCCGGTGACGAGGCGCTGAAAGGCTTGTCAATTGCCGATAAGCTCGGGCTGGCAGAGCGGTTATGGGGGAAAGTCGGCGAGACGGCGCTGAGGCAGGCGGCGGTGGGGGGAACGCAAGCGGCTTTGCACGGCGGCGGACCCGGTGAGACAGCCCTGGGAGCCGGCGCAGGAGCGGTTGGAGGGGGACTCGCGGAACTTGCAGCGGCCAAGCTGGCACCGAAGCTGATGGAGTCCGGGCTGGGAATCAATTGGACGCAACGCGCTCGAGGAGCGAAGCCTGGGGAAACTGCACTGGCGGCGACACGGGGAATCACGCCAAAAGCTGTAGCGGAATCGGCTGGGACGGAAATTAAGGTTTTGACCTCTCGCCTCGAGGCGATGACTGAGGGAAGCACGCAGCTGGTGAGCCTCAAACCGGCGTTAGAAGTCCTGGGAGACGCACGTGAGCAGGCGTTGGCCGAAAATAACCGCACGCTGGCAAGGCAGATCAACCAGCTCAGAAACCAGCTCACCACTGACATGAAGACCAATGCGGCGCTGGGAGAAACCGTGCCGGCGCGGCGGGCCTTAGACTTGAAGCGGGGCGTGCAGGCGCAGGTTGGCACGTGGACGCCAACAAAAGGCGATCCGATCACAGGCGTGGCAAAGAAAGTTTACGGAGCGATCGATGCGGAGATTGACGTGGCGGCGCCGGGGACGGAAGAGATCAACGACCTGATACATAGCCTGATTCCAGTGCGCGATCGCGCGATGATCGAGGACCTGAAGGCGTCGATTATTCAGCAGGCGGTGAAGAAGCTGAAGGTTCCCACGGGCGCGCTGACGGGCGCGGTGGCGGGGGGCTACGTGGGCGGAAGGGAAGGCGGCGTCCCCGGAGCGATTGGCGGAGGACTACTCGGTCTGGCTGGAACATCGATTTTAGGAAGTCCAACGACGCTGGTGGCGCTGGCGCGGCTTACGGGGAAGTCGCAGACGGCTGTAGGGATCGCAGTGCGTGAGGTTGTATCGGCCTATCAGATGTCGAACCGCGACGAGCAGGAAGCGGGTGAGAAGTAACGCCCAAAGGATTAGAATACCCAAGCCCGACCAAGCGATGATGTCCATTTAGCTGTTTCCTGGAAGGCTTCCCTGCTTAAAAAGGGTCTTATATACTTGACTCCCCTTGCCAATTCCAGATGCCAAGATGTCCCGTAGCAACCGGGCGTTCTTTGACCAGTTCAATAAATTCTAGGAACCACGCAAACCGCCCGCCCGAGTAATCTCCAAACGCAAGTTCCTGCGCGGTAAGCTGTCCTCGCACGTCCTCCGTGCGGCGGCATCCCATAAGTTTTACGATGCAAAGCACTTGACCGCGAGGATAATCGTAATCGCGGCCAAGAAGGACACTTACGGGTGGTTCTTTGCTGAACTCTTTGGCCCACCCAGGAAAACCCTTAGCCGCATGGATAGCGAGCAGTCCTGTGTATCGCGTAGCCCATGACCGCGTTTCGATACGCTTTGCGCGAATCTCGACCAATGTGGCCCATGGCTGAGTAAGAGATAAAGCCCTCATTCGATTACTCCTCGGGAGTTAAGTATATAATTCCCCTTAAAAAAGCAATAACTGCGACCGGACGACCCCTGGACAGTGAGGACCGGCTGAATGCCTGAGCGCGCGCAAGGCGTTCCCAAGACAATCTCGTCCGCGTCGCTGACCTTGTCAGGCTCCTGCTGAAGGTACAGGCGTTCAGCGAGCCAGAGGATTTTCAGGAAAGCGGGGTCTTCGGCGCGGGTAATCTCGTCGCGCCGGTACTGATCGAAGCTAGATTCTTCGTCCCGTAGGACCTCCAACCATCCGACTTGGCCGAGAGCGTGAATGACGCGGTTGCGCAAAACGTGGCCGGAGAGCTCTGCAAGAGCCTGGTCCCAAGGCTTCCCGTAGCGCCAGCCGGCGCGCCACATCGTACGCGCGATCATAGCGATGGTGAATTGTTCGATGTTCATTTTTTCCCCTTGTTCACTTTTGGTGAACACTCCACAACCGTGGGCTTGACAAGGCCGGTGAGCGCCTCGGTGCGAATGTAGAAAAGCTCCAGGCAGACCTCGCACTCGGAAGCGGGAAACTTCTTGGCGGTGTAGCGAGGATGCGCGGGGCACTTTAGCTTTAGCATTGCAGATTCCAAATTCCAGATTCAAGATTCATGAGAAAAACCCTGGGGCCGGGGAGGAGGAATAGGACCGGCCCCAGGAAGCCGTCAGTCAACCTCTGACGGAAGGTTTCGGCGATCGTGGGTTACTTACCCGTAGGCGGCGCGGCCGTCGCCATATTGGCAAGCGTAGCTGTGATGGATGCGGTAACCGCTTGTGAAATCTTGGCGATGTCGTCATCGCTGATTCCGGCCTGCTCAGCCTGTTCCTGCCACTGGTCTGCGGCGGCAAGCTCGGCGTGACGCAAGCCCTGCTTAGCGGCGGCATCCGCTACCCCGACAGCGTTCAACAGAGCAAGGTTGGCAGCAGACTGCGCGTCCGTAACCAGTTTGTTGAATTGCGCCCTTGCCTGGTTCAAGCCGTCGTCGTAGGTTTGATCGTGCTCGGAAAGGCGTCGAACCTGGTCATCAAGCATAGCCTTGCCGTTGAGCGCGTAAAGCTCCGCGAGCCCCTGTGGAACCTGTGGGGCAGCGGTTGGGTTGGTGCTCCCGTCTGACATTGGTTTCTCTCCTTTCCCTCGGCCGGAATTCGGCAGAGCAAGTTGAATTTACAAAAAGAGCTAATCTGGAAATTTTTCCTTCCATTGGGCTGTAAGCTCGGCCATGGCCTCGATGCAGAGCGAAAGAAAGTCACGCGCCCAGCGAATGAACGCCGGCAGAAACCAGCCGGTAACGATCACGAGCACAAACCAGACCCACACGCCATCATTTAGGTTCACAGCGTTTAAGCTCCTTCCTTGCTAATTCTCGTTTCAACTCTTTGCACTCCACTTGCAGCGCGTGGAGTTCGTCGAGAAGGGGCTGGCCAGGGTTGTTCAAGATCTGAGCACATCTGGACCGGCACGCTTTAACCTCAGTGCGGAGCCTTGAAATCTCTTTCATGTCGGCGGGGTTTGATGCACAAGGCTCCCCCGACAACTTCGTAGCGGCTTCGGCCTCCGCGACGGCGCGTTCTCGGAAGCCGTCTATCCAGTCTTCAATCGCTGAGAATAGGAGAACGAGCGCGGCGAAACCGAGAACAGCGTACCATATCATGTCGATGCCTCCATAATTTCGCGTTCCAGTAAGCCCACGGCGCCGGCGAGCTCGGCGGGCTGGACGTGCGTGTAAATGTCCGCCGTGATAGAGATCGAACTGTGACCAAGAAGGGTTTGGGCCAGCTTTAGGTTGCCGGTTTTCGAGACGATGATCGAGCCGGCTGAGTGGCGAAAGCGGTGAAAGCCGGACTCACGGTCGCCGCAAGGCATCCCGAGGCCACGCAGGACGGGGTAGAGGACTTCACGCCGAAGGAAGTCGGGAGAGTACGCGCGCTTATCGTCACCTCTGAAAATCAGGTCGGAGTCGGCGAGGGCGCCGCAGCGCGAGGATTCACAGGCCCAATGATGGCAAAAGGATTGGCTAAGGGTCGCCGGCATGGGAATCGTTCGGGAGACGCCCGTCTTTGTGGAATCCATAAAGGAGAAGGTTCGCCAGCAGGATCTGTGAATCGAAATCGAGCGGGCGCCCAAGTGGAGATCTTGCCAGCGGAGTGCAAGCGCTTCCCCGATCCTCATTCCGGTGAGCGCCAGTAGGTGGAAGATCAACTGATATTTGCGTGGAATGGCTGCTAGAATCGACGCAACCTGGCTGGGTGTCCATGAGGGTTTCTCCTGGGGGCGGCAGATGGCCATGTGGTGGGCGCGGATGGGCGAGCGGTCGAGCACCTCGGAATCGACGGCATGATTGAAAATAGCCTGGAGGAGCAGACCGACGTTGCGCTGATATTTCGGGCTGAGCGAGGACATGGAAGACAACAAAAGCTCAACGCGAGGCGGGTCCACCTGGGAAATAGTCATGGAATCGAAGTATGGATAAACATGGTTCTTCAGCATCGAGTGGTAGCTGGCCAGCGTGCTGGGGCGGACCTGGCGGCGATGAAGGTTTGGCAGCCAATGAGACTGAACGTACTCCTTGAATGTTGTTTGCATGGTCGACTCCAATGCGGCAGTCTAGTTGCCGGGGCATGGGAAGCGGCTTGCCCTGAAAGCAACGCTTACAGAGGCCAAGCTTGAATGCTGGAACCTGCTGACCTCTTCGAGCTAAGTGCGCTTCGCAGTAGTCCATTTCACGTAGCGCTCCAAAGGCGCATGATTGCACGGCACAGATGGTTTGTCAAGTAAAATCTTCAAGAAATTTATTCGTCGGGATATCGGGTTATTTTGTCATTTCAAGATTTGACATTTGAGATTTGATATTTGAGAGTCCGTAATCGCCGGCTTTTTGCCAGAGGTCGCGCAGCCAAAAGAGCACTTTAGGGCTGGTATATTTCAGGATGCCGTACTTTTGTAGCTTGGCCATCTTGTCGGTCAGGAAAATAGTGGAGCGCGCGTCAAAGATTTTCATGCGCTCAGAATCGGCGGCGAGCCAGGCAAAAAGCTTTTTGACCAGGTCGGTAGCTTCCGAATCGCGGCGGTCTTGAGATTGGCCGGATTATTCGAATAACCCCATAAAGCGTCCGCAGTTTTCAGTCGTCAGTTTTCAGTAAGAGTGCCTG
>Ga0187889_10004195_pt1 | contig 12090 bp, 16 predicted proteins | sample June2016WEW_7_10_2_FD_132992 | JGI IMG/M metagenome (GOLD analysis project Ga0187889, IMG submission 132992) | Peatland microbial communities from SPRUCE experiment site at the Marcell Experimental Forest, Minnesota, USA - June2016WEW_7_100 | ecosystem: Environmental > Terrestrial > Soil >... | reverse complement strand
CGCAACTGAGCATCCATGCCCGCCATGCCCTCCAGCGGATGCGCCGCCGACCCACCCTGGTCTGCGCCTTCTGGGAACAGGCCGAACTCTTTCCATTGTAACTATATTATGCAAGGCTCAATAGGGCGTGCCAGTGTGTTTCCTCCCGCGCTTGGCCAGCCCCAGAAAATCTGCTTGTGCTCCCATTCCGTCAAAACGGTGCTCAATCACGCTTTCCAGTGAGCTGTAGGGCACATAGGCGTATCCGGCGCGCAGCAGGAGCAGCGTGGTCAGGATACGACTCAGCCGGCCGTTTCCATCCTGAAAGGGATGGATTTCAAGAAATACGACGATGAAGATAGCTGTGACCAGCAAGGGATGCAGTTGCCGGGTCTCCAGCCTCTCCCTCACCCAGACAACGGCTTCCGTCATCAGGCGCGGTGTGTCAAATGGGGTAGCCGTTTCAAACACGATGTCGAATTGCTTTCCGGTCTCTTCAAGGGCCGCAACGCTGTTAGATTCAAGAATCGGGACAGTTCGTCACTGATAGGCGGAAGTGGCTGCCGATGAAATGATCGGCACCGAGCGATCCGAAATACGGAGCAGGCGAAAATTGAATTCTTAACTGCAAATAGAGTTCACCGTCGTGAAACGTCATAGCCGAGCTGATGAAGAATGCAGTTCTGCATTTCATAAGGTCCCATGTTAGACGGTATGCTTGCTGGAACGCTAATATTGCAAGGATCAAGGACTACGTAAGCATCACAATAGCCGGTTCCAGCACTGCACGGGATTATCCCGGTTGGGTTGGATGGGTGGTTAGGGGTCTCGGGCCCGGCGGGGACGTCTGGGACTGCCTTAACAACAACCCCTTGTGGGGCTATGGATGCGGCGGCCGGAATAGGCGGAATGAAACCCTCGCAGGAAATCGCCCCGGTACAGCAGTTAGGATCGGCTGGTTCATTCTGTAGATACCGGTAGGCCGCCCAGAGATCAGTCCATTGCGAAGAAGTTTCTGTTTGTGCCTGGCTCCACGTTGCTGCAGCGAGAGTTTGGAAATCTGTATCTTGCATGCTTGTTTGATTTATAAACGCAGGCGTATTAGCACCCATTTGGGTAGCTGCTTTACATGCGGCAAGCAATAACGATGCGGCGATAGCGAGGGCGAGGGCGACTGTCAAAACTCTTTGAGTCTCCATACTTGTCGGCCTATCCCTTTATGTATCAGCTATGTATCAGCGGCGGCAGAGTTGATGGTGGAGACGACTCGCGGTTTTCGGATCACTGAGGCTGAGACCAATGCTGCTCGGCAAGACTAATCCTGCTCAGAGTCTGGGCAGGAGCGAGCCCAACACCCTGGTGCATAGCCTTCCCTTTCCTATGACTGCCTTTGCCAGCTTGCCCTTCGCCCCTGCTGGAATGCGGCTCTATCGCGACCAGTTCTTCACCACCTTCTCCCTGAGATGCATGTCAAATACCACTTCTCAGAACGGCTTAGTGGTTTAAGGCGCCAGGCATTAAAGGAGCATAAACAGTTGTTATTGCGGTTATTGCGCCTTCGTGTGGCACTGCAGGCAACTTTGGAATAATTCTCGACATGCAACCAATTGCGCAGGCCAAGGAAGGCATTTTCCATCGCGCTCAATCCTCTGCTGCGTAGCAACCCGGCTTTGACGCCAAGTCGGAACAGTTACCAGCAGCAGTGGGGTGTTCGCTTAGCACTCCTGCGGAATCTTACTTGCGAGTAAAAAGGAGCAGATACTATTTTCCCCGTTGCAAGTGCGAACGGAAAATTCTTTAGGCTTTCGCTTTGATCGCGCTCTCTTCAAAAGCCATCTGGAATTTGCCGGAGAAGTCAGAGCCCATGTGGACGCGCTCCAGACCGGATGCTGGTTTCCGTTGCCAGGCAGGTCATCGAGCGCCGCGATCCCGTGATGGAATCGTTCCTCGTCTTTTTTGCGAGCGATATCGCCGTACTGCACGATATAGGGGCGTAGGCTATTGTGACGAGCGCAACCTTACCCAGACACCAGCCTTTCGCAAAGCTGCCGCACTTTTGCCTGCTCACTGGGGCCTACATCAAAGAATGCGAATCCATAATTTTTATCTTTGCGATAGCGAACCTGAGCACGCGGTTCGAGTTGTGTCTCCAGACGCGAATCGGAAATTATAAGCAGTACACACTCGCCGAGTTCGAGATCGCCTTCGACTATTCCGCCTACGCCGCCTTCGCCAAAGTCAGTGGACACCCCTTGAAGCATCGCTAACTCACCAGCACGATCCACGGTCACTGCCAATGACAACTGCGCGGGGAATCTGTGGAACCTGCGAACCACTTGCTGTTTCATTGCGCCCCATTGCCGAGTGCGCTCGGCGAAGAGAGCATCGTTGAGTCTCCTAAGCACTCCTTCCACCTTTTCGGACGGCATAGGCCCGTCTTCAGTCCAAGCTGCAACTGCTTCCATGCAGGCTTTGGCGTACACGGGATACACACGGTCATAAAGCATATTTAGCGTCTCTCCGCCAAATCCCTGCAATTCGAGAGGTGAAGCCCCCTCAATATTGTCAGCCTCATCTTTCAGACGGAAGTGAGCCATGAAATCCTTGACAGGAAACAACTCACAGGTTTCAGCGTTGCCGAACTCGTCCAGTAGTAGGATTGCGTGGTCCCGTGAGCGAGCACTCACGGCAGAAAAATTGCCGTTTTGCCAGCGGCAGATGTAAATGGGCATGGGTAGAGAAACCTCTGACCTGCTGATGTAAATGAAGGGCGCGATGGTCCCTATTCACTTAGGTAAAACCCGCCCTCCCGAATCCATGCGCGCCTTTGTAGTAATTGTCAAGACATTTTATGCGGCCTAAGACATTTTGTTTCGGTTGAATTTCAATCAGGGAACCCGTCGATGTTATTGTGTTGGGGTACTACACGCTGTCGAGTCAAGAAATCGATGCGGGGGAACTTCCGGCCGAGTTGAAGAAACGTACTGGGCGATACGAACGACTTGGCGCCACTCTGATCGGACGACTAGCCGTGGCTCAGGAACACCAGGGCAAAGATCTCGGGGAACTCCTGTAACTGAACGCTCTTCATAAGAGCTTGGACGTGACTCGGACTGTCGCCCGCTTACGCCGTAGTGGTCGATGCCAAAGAAGAGCGAGTCGTTGAGTTCTATGAAAGATACGGTTTTGTCTGTTTGTCTGGGAAGCGGCTCTTCATCCCAATGAAAACCGTGAAAGATCTTCGCAAAGATTTTTCGCCACCATCAAGATTCTAAAGCACATACGAAACGAACCAAAATCTTCGACCATGCGGATTGCGCCGGCCTTGCCTCATGATCCCGCCGGAGACGCCCGTGCCTCAGCCCGTCCGCGCGGCATTCGCGATTCCGGTGGCTCGTGGCGGCGGCTGGAGTTCATACTGGCGGATCTTGTAGAGCAGGGCTTTGTAGCTGATTTGGAGTAGCGCGGCGGCCTTTTGGCGATGCCAGTTGGTTTGCTGTAGGGCCCGAGCAATTGCCTCGGCCTCCGCGACATTCTTAACTGAGCGCGCGAGCGACTTCAGGCCGGCATCGGATTGCGAGTCTGCAGCCGCGCAATCACTGGCTTGCAAATCGGCCAGTGCAGCTTTTTCATCGCCGAGGATGACAAACCGTTTGGCGAAATTTTCAAGCTCGCGCAGGTTGCCCGGCCATGGATACCGAATACAGGCTTGCAAAAGGTTTGGGCTGACTTCAAGCGTGGGGCGAGCAAAGCGGTCTGCATACTGAGCAATAAAGTGCTTGAGCAAAACGGGAATCTCCTCCTTGCGGTCGCGTAGCGGAGGGAGGTGCAGGCTGAAGCCATTGAGCCGGTAATAGAGATCCTGACGAAGCTGCTTGGTAGCAATTGCCTGCGAAATATCAATGTTGGTGGCAGCCAGAATGCGCACATCTACCTTGGTCGTCATGGAGCGGCTGCCGAGTCGGGAAAATTGCCCGTCCTGCAGCACGTGGAGCATTTTGGCTTGCAGCGCCGCCGGCATTTCGCCAATTTCGTCGAGCAGCAGCGTGCCACCATTACACTGTTCGAACTTGCCAGGCTTGGCCTTGGTAGCCCCTGTGAAGGCCCCGGCCTCATATCCAAATAACTCGCTTTCCAGTAATTCTGAAGGCACGGCGGCACAATTGACCTTCATGAAGGGACGATTAGCCCGGGCGGAGAAGCGATGCAGAAACAGCGCTAGCACTTCTTTGCCGGTACCGCTTTCGCCGAGCAGCAAAACCGGAACGTCATACTTGGCCACCACGGCCGCCTGCTCACGGATGCGGCGCATTTCTGGGCTGCGGACGATAAACGAAGTGTCCTCAGAAAGATGAGTAAACTCTTCCGTATCCTGTGGTTCATCACTGGCGGGCGATATCACTGGCGATGACTGCAGACAATTGCGGATGAGAGCATCGAGCTCAGCTTTCTTAAATGGCTTATGCAGATAATCGTAGGCGCCCATTCGAACGGCCTGCACCACTTTGCGCGTGTCGCTTACACAGGAAAGCATGATCACTTTGAGGTCGGAACGAGTTTTTCGCAGTTGCTCGATGGTTTGCAAACCGTCGATCCCCGGCATCATCATGTCGAGTAACACCAAGTCAGGTTGAGCTCCATGCTGAAGCCGCTCAACCGCCTGCTCGCCGCTGTCAGCCGTCTCTACGTCGTAGCCCTCAAGTTCAAGCAACGTGCCCAAATACTTGCGCATGCCTGGCTCGTCGTCGACGACCAAGATGCGGGGATGCGAATTGAGTTTAGTAGTACTAGCCATAGTCATCCGGTCGATTTCAGGGGGAGCAGGAAGGCAAACTTGGCGCCCGAGCCAGGCTCGCTTTCCACCCAGATTTTGCCGCCAAATCGAATAACGAGGCGTTGGGCGATCGCCAGCCCCAAACCATGGCCTTCGGTGGCGTGGTTAACCCGGAAATATTCCTGAAAGATTTCCTGGTGAAATTCTGGAGCGATCCCGGGGCCGGAGTCGGCGACGGTCACACATACCGTATTCGGCAAGGAGGGGTGGGCACGACGCCGATCAAAAGCAGAGGGCGGAGGCTCTTGCTGGGAGCGCCGTTCCCAAAGATGTAACTCAGCCGTTATCCACACCGAGCCGCCGGCGGGCGAGAACTTGAGCGCGTTTTCGAGCAGATTCGAGACGACATGCTGAACCTTGTAATAGTCAAAAGGGAACGGCTTTAATTGATCGCTGGGGGAGAAGAACAGCGCAACCCCTCTTCTTTGAAAGCTCGGAACCCAGATCTGGATGATCTCTGCGAGGCAGGCGTTCAAGTCTGCGGTCACGATCTGCAACTCAACTGGTGAATCCCTGAATGCGCCCATGGCGAGAAAGTTCTTGACGAACCCCTGCAGACGCTGGCAGTTATCATGCATCTCCTGCAGGGCGCTGCGCTGGCGTGCCGACAACTGGCCTAACTTTTCGCCGAGCATCAATTCGATGTAACCGCTGAGGATGGCGACTGGAGTTTTAAGATCATGAGCGGCGGTGGACAGTCCCTCGAGGCAGCGTTGGCAATCAATCTCCTGAGGAGAATACGGTCCGGCGCTTCTAGCTGGCTGATTTTGCGCTGCAGAGTCCGCGGCCGGACTAGGTCCGGAAGACGGAAACGTAACTCCAGTTGGTTCGTCTGAGCAAGAATGCTGGGGCGGATTGTCTGGTCTCACCATTTCACTACCCGCGGCACCTAATCGGTAACCCAGCTATCGTTGGGTAAACAAAGAAACACCTCGGCTCGGTCCTGGGGAAGGAAGTACTAAAGAACCAGAGCACAAATGCCTGCGTCCAGAGTACCTGATGCAAAATCGTAGAGTATTCGTAGAGCAGTGTCAACGGAAAAGTAACCTTTTCTTCCACTTTAAGCGCAAACCATTGCAGTTTTGGAAGAAGTTGGCGAACAAAATCGCCCTAAAACGCGGCTTGATCCCCGTCCCAAAAGTGGCCCTTAATCTGCAACCAACATAATCATGCCTGGGAAGCAAGAAGTCGTCCCCGCAGCCATTTCGGAGCGACGACGGGCGACGAGGCTAACAGTCGCAATTCCGATGTTTGTGCGGGGCACAGACCAGCACGGGAAGTCATTTGTGGATTTTGCTACTGCGCTTAACATCAGTGCAGGGGGAGCTTTGCTGGTCCTAAAGCGCCGCCTGAAGCCGGAAGCGCAGGTTTCCCTGGAAATCCCTGTCGGTCTTCTTCCACAAACACTGATGACGAAAGTGGTGCAGCAAATTCAAGCACGGACGCTGCGGGTCGAGCCCGCCGAGACGTCTTTTGTGGTCGGCGTCCAGTTTGTCAATCCGCTGCCGGCCTAGCCGCACTCGCCAGATATTTTCCTTCTCGAAAGAAACTCTTTTCTTATTGCCGCTGTTCCAGTCATATTCCTCCAGTTTGTATAACCGCCAACTCATTTAAATTAAACGGTTTGCCCTGTGGGGACAGAGTAACTAAGGTTTTGGCCCGCCGAGTGCAAGAACAGGACTGATTCCCGTGTTGTCGGATCGAGGCAAGATGACAAGCGGCTCCATTACTGCTTTGGCGATGTTGACAATGGGAGATGATCTCCCTCCGGCCGAGGTTGTTTTCGGTCGTTCCGCGAGCATGCGCGCGGTTCGGGAAAAGCTTGAACGCGTCGCTAAGGTCAATGTGCCGGTTCTGATCCTAGGGGAGAGTGGCACGGGTAAGGAGATCATCGCCAAGCTGATTCACCGTCTCTCCCCTTGGAGCCTGGGGCCCTTCGTGAAAGTTACCTGCCCGGCGATTCCGGGCACATTGATGGAAAGCGAGCTCTTCGGCTACGAAAAAGGAGCTTTCACCGGAGCGTATGGGTTAAAGCGCGGACGGGTAGAGGCTGCGCATCAAGGGACGCTGTTTTTGGACGAAATTGGCGAGCTAGAATTCGGCTTGCAGGCAAAGTTACTGCAATTGTTGCAGGATGGCACCTACTCCCGTATTGGAGGTCAGACGGAAAAGCTGGTGGAGATGCGGGTGGTCTCGGCCTCGAACCGCCACTTGGGAACTGAGATAGAGAACGGCCGCTTCCGCCAGGATTTGTTACACCGCATCAACGGCATGAGCATTCACATGCCAGCGTTGCGCGAGCGCCTGGAGGATATTCCGGAAATCGCGGATTATCTACTCAAAGTCTACAATTGTAAATTCAAAACGTCTGCGGCACGTTTTTCCTCAAGTTTCTTGAGCTGCTTACAACAACGTCAATGGCCCGGAAACATCCGCGAACTGGAGAATGTTGTGCGGCGCTACGCAATCCTCGGCTGGGACAACAGAGATATCCTCCGTGAGCTGGCCGAAGATCCCGCCCCCCCCGTTTACCTGAACATCCCCACCGGGGAAAAGGTTCAGCTCAAGGAGCTTACCCAGCAAGCAATCCGGCAAATAGAGGAGACGGTCATCCGCACCGTGCTAGCACGCAACAATGCTAATCGCAAAATCACTGCCGCGGCCTTGGGTATCAGCTACCGCATGCTGCTTTACAAACTGCGCGATATGGATGTTCCCTCTGTGAGGCGTTCGCGATTGGCAATGGACAATGCCCGTGCTGCCGATGCCGAGTAGTGTAGTGTCTCTAAATAACCTTACAACGGCTGATTTTCGCAAGAATCTTTTCGATGCTGGCAGTCCATATGAAGGGTTTGGGCTGCCGTTTGTTTTCGGCCATATACTGCTTAATCGCTGCGACCAACTTGTCAACGCTGTAGAAGCTGCCGCGACGAATCCGCTTGTCCGTGAGGTCGCGGAACCAGCGCTCAATCAGATTCAACCAGGAAGAACGGTGGGAACGAAGTGCAAATGAAAGCGCCGGTGGCGCGCGAGCCAGTTCTTCACGTCCGGTTGCTTGTGAGTTTCATCGTTGTCCACGATCAGGTGCAGCTCCAATGGAGGCAGAAACGCACGCTCCAAACGACGCAGAAATTTCAATTACCCGCGGATGTTGACTCCAGCTGACGAACCTGGTCGATCTCCAAGCCAACGTACTGCTTCTTCCAGCGGTAGAACGTCTGTTCACTGATCCCCACCTTGCGGATCAGCTCCGCCACCGGCACTCCCACTTCTGCCTGTTTCAGTACCCCGACAATCTGCTCCACGGAAAACCGCTTCTTCTTCACGCAAAACCTCCCTTCAGGTTTTGCCGAAGACTAATATTCACCGTGGTTCAAAAACACCGGGGTCGATCAATAGAGCAGATGAAATAAGTAGGGGCTGTTGCGTAGATGCAGGAGACGGCCCTCACCGCAGAAGCCCATCCGAGGTTAACCCCCGTTACCAATGTTTGGCGTTGATATGTTGGCTTTCGAAGATGTCAAACAGCTCTTGACGTGTCAAAACGCCTTTCTCGTTTATTCGCTCTACGATCTTCGCCAAGATGTTTGGTGCCGTTTCCCGTGTTATCCGAAACGTCGCGGTGTTCAGCTTTGTGCCCTCAGATTGCAGTACAGCGGGCGACCCGTCTGGAACTGTGATTCTTTCTACTATCTGTGCGAGCTTGTTCCCCTGCTCTGGGGGCACTACTCTGAATTCCATCCCCATCCCAACCAGATCGGTGCAGACTACCTTTGCGCCTATAAATAACCCTGTGTCTGCGACGGTAAGCCTAAGCTGCACCTCAGTGCCAAGAGGTAAGGGCTGGGCTGTTTCGACGTAGCACCCACCACGACTTATTTTGCTCACCGTGCCCTGCCCCGAGTGTCTGCCGCTTTGGAGTATCTCGGCGGCACCCCTGCAAGAATAGCGAGGGAAACGACGGTGCTCTAAGAGCTGAAGATTTAATCGTTCGTTCATAAAATGACCTCTTGACCGCCTTCCTGCCGGAACACGACAAACCAAGATACATTGTCACACTTGAGTGTCAAGCCGCCTTACAAATCGAAAGCGTAGAACCGAGGTTCGCCATGCCGCGAACAACAGGTCTTTGAACCGGGTCCTGCCACGGCGGTCAGGGTAACCAATCTCTCTATCTTGATTCTCAGACCGAGCGCGGAGTTCCGCAGATAGACTGTCAGGTGACTTGCCTACAACCGATTTGCAACAGGGGCATGGTCAATCTACGGACTTGGTGTCGCTATATTCTGTTAATCGGGTTCGGGATCGTTCCGTGCATCGCGACAATTCTTATCCAGACACCAGCCTTACGCAAAACTGCCGTACGTTTGCCTGCTCAATGCGGCCTACATCAGAAAATGCGAACCCATAATAATTATCTTTGCGATAGCGAACCTGAGCACGCGGCTCCAGTTGTGCCTTCAGCCGTAAATCGGAAATGCTAAGCAGCACATACTCGCCCGGCTGGAGGTCGCCATCGACTATGCCGCCTATGCCGCCTTCGCTAAGGTTACTGGAAACCCCTTGAAGCATCGCTAATCGGCCAGCACGGTCCACGGTTACTGCAAATTACAACTGTACGGCAAATCTGGGGAACCTGCGTAGCTCCGACTGTTTCTTCCCCGGAACTTGCAGCAGCCGTGCAAGACGGGCAAGGAGGAGACGCAGTCCCTCGCCCTTCCAAACGAAAACGGTTCTATCGCCGGTTGCGAGATCGATGATCAAAATGATCAGCGCCAACACAAGCAGGAGATGGATCGCACTCCCAGCTAAATTCAATCCCCGCCCGAGCAACCACAGGATTACCAGAATCGCGCAAATAGTCCACAGCATGTTTTCCCCCATTCGCAGGGAAGCGGCTCGGAAACCCGGAATCAAATGCTGCGACTCAGGCGGGAGGTCTCCGCCATGGACAAAGCGTAACCCCTGCTCAACAGAACAGCAGCAAATTACTTACGATTGACTATTCACTTCAACTCCAAACCGGGTGAGAACTTCGCTACACGCCGAGCAGGTATCTTGTTCACGTTTCCAGCTTGAGGATTGCGTCCATTCTGAGCTTCGTGATGAGAAATTGTGGACGTCCCAAAACCGACCAGCGTCACACGCTCTCCGTTCTTAACGGCGGAGGAGACGCTGACTATAAATGCTTCAATCATCGCAGTCGCCTGTGTCTTGCTGATACCAGCCGAAGCAGCGATGCGATCTGTAAGATCGGCCTTGTTCATGACTCCTCCGCGAAGGGGCGCAGTTGGAGCACCAAAATTACGCCGCAACGGTGGACTAGGCAAGTCAAATGTCAAGACAGATCGAGCAAAGAGCGGATTTTCGTGCAGAATTGGGAAAAGCTATGCTTTGAATGAGATATCAGGAAAACCTGACTGTGGATTGGAAACTCCTACCCCTCCTCAATGAACTTGCATGCTACTGCTATACCCCAGTTGTCATCAGCAAGTCGTTCCAGCCTCACTACGGTTCCATCGCAATAAAAGGGAAAGTTATCAGGGAATGCGTCCCGCCCCGGAACTGTGAAAGTCATCTTCACTTTCGAGCCAACGGCGATGGCAGTTGCACTGCGAACGAAGGCACCGCAGGGGCAAATATCACGTGTCTCGACATGCAGTTCTCCAGTTGGGGTTGGCAACTCAACGGGCATCGCGACCCGGAAACGAGCTTTGGTTTGGCGCTCTTCAAGCTCTCAAGCCATTGCAATTCAGAGTACCTCCACAACCAGCGCCGTAGGGTATGATTGTCCTGTGCGTGTTCCTGGTTATGTTATGAAATCGGTCGGTTTCGTCGGTGAGGCTGTAAAACGTAATGAGTCCGGCGTGAGCGGCGACCTGTATGCCACGGGATTCTTTGTTAGTGTTCCATTAGCAGTTAGGGGCCATTATTTGTACTTTGTTACGGCCCGACATGTCGCTAAGGACCTCGCCGATAGAGACATCCATTCATCCGTGAATAAGCATGGCGGGGGCACATCAGAAGTATTGGCGATAGAGCCCGCTATGTGGTACCTACATCCGTATGACCCGAACTGTGATCTAGCGGTTGCTCGTATGGCGGTTATTTCGGAGGCGGATTCCCTTGCCGTCCCTGCCGAGGAAATGCTGACGCCAGAGTCTATTGAGGAGTTCGGCATCGGCATCGGGGATGAGGTATTTGCCATCGGCCTGTTTACGCCGATAGACAATGCCACAAGGAACATTCCAATTTTGAGGCATCAGAGTCCCAGAAGTTTTGGCTAGCTGGGTTACAGGGAAAAGGAAAATGGGCTGCACAGTGGCAGCCCGGAGTCAATGAATCATGCGTTTTGGAAGATAACCAACTTTGCTACATGGCGGCAAGGAAAATTGCTATACCGCCGTGGCTGCTGCTGTCTCGAGAGCCTTTCCTACCGTACTCTTTTTAACCGGTTGTTTCACGGCTGCCTTTTTTACGGCTGCCCACCGTTTCCTCTGAGCAGCAGCGATCTTCTTTCTTGCGGCAGGGCTCATTGTGCGCCGAAGACTGGTCTTTTTCGTGGCTGGTTTTGCTGCTGACTTACGCCTCGCCGCCCACCTTGCCTTCATCATCTCAGACAATCTCCTCCGACCAGCAGGGGTTAGGCGGCGATTCTTGGCCTGCGGCGGGGCGGCTTTGGCTGCGGGAGTAGGAGTAGCGGTTGCAGCGCCCTCGAGTAACTCAAGGGCGGCGATGGCTTGGTCGAGGCGGTTAAGTTCGGTGCGGAGGTCGGCGAGAATCGTGCTTGTGTCCATACTTCCTCCTGTTCGCAATAATAACTACTGCCACACCTTTGGTGCAACTAGGAAAATGGCTGCTCCGACCTGTCGCGATGTACAAACCGAATGTAGTTCGGACTGGCTGTGGGTGGAGCCCGCTCCCCCCATCTTTACCACGCGCAGTTGCAAGCTGGTAAGCGACCCAGTCGTCGATTCGCCGCAGGACGGAGTGCAGTCGCACTGGGTGACGATGGTATAATTTTAACCCCGTGAAACTGCTGATATTGACTATGCTATTGGTCGTCATGCAGGCATCGACACCAGCCCCGCGGAAGGCGTGGAGGGAGGTTCGCAATAATGATAGGGGTGTGGGTTTTCTTCGGCGCAGGTATCGCCGCGCTTAGTTGGACGAGTCGCTGGCTTTATCTGAGGACCCGTAAATCGAAGTCCCCCGAACTCCCGCCGACCCAGAACCCCTCGATTGCAGTGGGCAACGACACTCAGGCTAATTCACTG